>Ga0308157_10010503_pt1 | contig 10034 bp, 10 predicted proteins | sample PhyBR1_FD_201035 | JGI IMG/M metagenome (GOLD analysis project Ga0308157, IMG submission 201035) | Phyllosphere microbial communities from UC Gill Tract Community Farm, Albany, California, United States - DLSLB.R1 | ecosystem: Host-associated > Plants > Phyllosphere > Unclassified | place: USA... | reverse complement strand
GTGACCGGCAGCGGCGCCGCCATCTCCATCACGCGGCTGCCGAAATCGTGCGCGAAGGCCGCCAGCGTGCCGACCTTTTCCAGCCGGGCGCTGTAGACGTTGACGCCGTGCGCCGTGTGCTGGGCCAGCATCTGCTTGTCCAGCATGCGCTCCAGCGTTTTGCGGGTGGACGAGAACGACCAGTCCAGTTCGTCGGCGACGGCGTCGTGCAGCTCGCGGGCGCTCAGCGGCTGCTGTTTCCACAGCGCTTTCAGCAAGGTCAGCTCGGTGACTGAGGGGATGGGAATCGGGATGCTCATGGTTTAGCCTTTCTGCGACAGATGGGATGATTATGCGACATATGTCACATGCCCGTCAATTGTTGTCTAAAAATTTGTAACATTGCTTTGCATTAATTCTTTATATGTTACGATTAAGTTTTTGCTAATTGCCAAATTGTGTACAGTCGCGTGGAGCAGGCGGCAAGGTGAAACCCGCAGCACCGTTATGAAATGCGCTATACAATGCCTGAGGCCGCAGCTTTCCGCTGCTGCCTCACTGTATTGGAAACACATATGTATTACGGAGAGCGCTTCAACAGCATCACTCACACCGTGGGCGCCGCGCTCGCGGCCATCGGCGGCACGCTGCTGATTGTGCTGGCGGCGCGCAGCGGCGACGCGTGGAAAGTGGTCAGCTTCAGCATCTATGCCGCCACGCTCCTGGGTTTGTACCTGACGTCGACGCTGTATCACAGCCTGCGCGGCCGCGCCAAGGACGTGCTGCGGCAGATGGACTATTGCGCCATCTACCTGCTCATCGCCGGCAGCTACACGCCGTTCACGCTGGTCAGCCTGCGTGGACCGTGGGGCTGGTCCTTGTTCGGCGTGGTCTGGGGACTGGCACTGATCGGCATTTTGCAGGAAATCTGGTTCGCCAAGGGCGCGCGCGTCCTCTCGCTGCTGATCTACGTGGCGATGGGGTGGGTCGGCGTGATCGGCGCCAGCCCGCTGATCGACGCGCTGGGCTGGAGCGGATTCGCCTGGCTCGCGGCCGGTGGCGTGGTGTACACGGTGGGCATCGCCTTCTTTGTCACCGACCACAAATGGAGCTACGGCCACGGCGTCTGGCACTTGTTCGTGCTGGGCGGCAGCGCCTGCCATTTTGGCGCGGTATTGCTGTATGTAGCGTGAAGCACCTGTACAACTGTAGGATTTCGAGAGTAGAGCACCAGTGGATATTAATTCCGACGACCTGAAAACCTTTATCACCGTGATCGACAGCGGCACCCTCAGTGCCGCCTCGGTCCACCTCGGCCAGACCACGTCCGGCGTCAGCCGCGCGCTGTCGCGGCTCGAGGACAAGCTGGCCACTTCGCTGTTGACCCGCACCACGCGCCGCATGGAACTGACCGAAGAGGGACACCTGTTCCTCGAGCGCGCGCGCGCCATCCTCGGCGCGATGGAAGAAGCCGAGGAAACCATCCGCATCCGTCGCCAGAAGCCTGCGGGCCGCCTGTGCGTGGACGCGGCTTCGCCGTTCATGCTCCACTGCGTGGTGCCGCACATGGCCGAGTTTCGTGCGCTGTACCCGGAGATCAAGCTGGAGTTGAGCAGCAACGACCAGATCACCGACTTGATCGAGCATCGCACCGACATCGCCATCCGCATCGGCACGCTGACGGATTCGACGCTGCATGCGCGCGCGCTCACATCGAGCCCGCTGCACGTGCTGGCCAGCCCGGAATACCTCCGCCGCCACGGCACGCCGGACACGCCGCAGGAACTGGCGCGCCACTCGCTGATCGGTTTCGCGCAGTACGAGCAGGGCAATAACTGGCCGCTGCGCCACGCGGCCGGCAACAGCCTGACGATCACGCCGTCGATCGCGGCCTCCAGCGGCGAGACGCTGCGCCAGCTGGCGCTGACCGGCCAGGGCATCGTCTGCCTGGCGGACTTCATGACCCGCGCCGACATCGAAGCGGGCCGCCTGGTGCGCATCCTCGAAGACGCCAACACCGGCTACTGCCAGCAGATCCACGCGGTCTACTACCGCAACACCCAGCTGGCCCAGCGCATCAGCTGCTTCCTCGAGTTCCTGCAGCAGAAACTCTGAAGCGGCGCAGTGTGCGGCGCCGTACAGATACCTATCCGGTGCGGCGCTACACTGGCCTTGCGTGCTTGGAGTAGCGCCCGGACCAACCCGGTGAGCGCTCCGGCAGCAGGTGAGCCGATAGCCTCGAATATCGGCACCAACAACGCGTCGGCACCGCAGGGAGGCCATCATGTCGCAGACTACTCATCCATCGAAGTTCCTGGTGCGCGCCTACCTTGAGCGCCGATCCCACGCTGTCCAGCCACCGCCGACCCCGGACGAGATCCGGCGCCAGCTCGGCTGGGGCATGATGGGGTTCGAACAAAAGGTCGGTAACGGCCGCAGCTGATTTTTTTCGCCGTTCACCGGCCCTTTTCCGCCATTCGCCGAATAGCGGTTTCCCCGCCCGCGGTTCCCCGGTATCGTTACATCCATACCGACTTTGGGGACTGACATGAGTATTCACACCGCTTACCGCTGGCGCCAGCAAATGGTCTGGGGCATGGCGCTGGTCATCGCCGGCACCGTGCTGCTGCTGGACCGCGCCGACATCATCGAACTGGACTTCAACCCTCTGAACTTCTGGCGCTGGTGGCCATGGCTGCTGGTCATCTCCGGCGTCACCAAGATCATTCCGCCGACCACACCGCGCTACTTCCTCAACGGCCTGTGGGAGATCTTCTTCGCCGGCTGGTGGTACGTCTCCTTCAACCACATCTGGGGCCTGGGATTCGGCGAAACCTGGCCGGCGTTGGTGGTCGCCTGCGGCATCGGCCTGGTGCTGCGTCCTTTGCTGGAAAATATCTCCGCCTCGATCAAGGAGCAGAAATGAGCTCGAAACGTCAACGCGATCCCGCCTCGCAACTGGTCGTCGGCGTGGCCGTCGTCATCATCGGCATGGTGTTCCTGCTCGATAACCTGGGCTGGCTGGACCTGGACTTCACGCTGCACCTGTGGCCCACCGCGCTGATCTTCTTCGGCATCCTGAAGGTGGCGCAGACGCGCACCACGTCCGGCGCCGTCGTCGGCGGCGCGCTGATACTGGTCGGCTGCCTGATCCTGCTGAAGGAGACCGGCTTCATCGACATCGCCTGGCGTTCGCTGTGGCCCTTGATATTGATCGCCGCCGGGCTGTCGGTGATGTTCAAGTCCACCACCGGCCGCTCCTTCTTCGAGCCGCGCGCCGACATGCTGGACAAGACCAGCGACGATTCAGTCATCAACATCACGGCCATCATGGGCGGCTTCAAGCGCCGCATCACGTCGCCGGACTTCCGCGGCGGCGAGATCACCACGGTGATGGGCGGCTGCGACCTGGACCTGCGTCAATGCTCGATCAACGGCGAGGCGGTGTTGAACGTGTTCTCGATGTTCGGCGGGATCACCATCAAGGTGCCGGTCGACTGGACCGTGGTCCTGGAAGGCACGCCGATCATGGGCGGCTTCGAGGAGAAGACCGTGCCGCCTCCAACGCCGGCCAAGCGCCTGGTCGTGCGCGGCTACGCCATCATGGGCGGCCTGGAAGTGCGTAACTAAAGCATGCAGGAGATTTCCTCCAGCCGGCGCGGCATTGTCATCTACCTGCTGGTATGGCTGTTCCTCGGGATCGCGCTGGGCGGCGTGATCTCGCTGGCGGGCGATGCGCCGCTGGCCAACGCCATGGCGTTCGCGATTCCACTGAACCTGCTGTACGCGTTCGCCGCCGGTTATTCGGCCTACTACGTGTGCCGCGCCTATCCGCTCGGCGGCAAGCGGCCCGCCGCCACCGCGCTGGTGCTGACGGTGGCGGCGGCGGTGTCGGGCTTCCTGTGGCTGGCGGTGGGGCGTGCCTGGAACGGCGCCTGCCAGATGCTCGGTGTGTCGTGGGCCGGCATCGATTTCAGCCCGCAGCTGTCGGCGCTGATCGTCGGCCTGGGCATTTTGCTGTACGGTTTCGCGGCGGCGGTGCACTACCTGGTCATCGAGTTCGTGCGCGCCAAGAGCGCCGAGCAGCGCGAGCTGGAATCGCTGCTGATGGCGCAGGAGGCCGAGCTGCGCATGCTGCGCACGCAGATCGATCCGCACTTCCTGTTCAACAGCCTCAATTCGATCAGCGCGCTGACCTCGCAGGACCCGAAGGCGGCGCGCCGCATGACGCTGGAACTGGCGAGCTTCTTCCGCCAGAGCCTGGGCATGGAAGCGCACAAGAAGGTCACGCTGGACGAGGAGATGCGCTTGATACGCCACTTCCTGGCGATCGAGCAGGTGCGCTTCGGCGCGCGGCTGCAGGTGGAGGAGCAGGTCGAGGCGGAAGCCGCCGCCTGCCTGGTGCCGCCGATGATCATCCAGCCGCTGGTGGAGAACGCCGTCAAGCACGGCATCTGTAATATGCCGGACGGCGGCACGATACGGGTGACGGCGCGCCGCGCCGGTTCGATGCTGCACATCCGCGTCGATAATCCGGTGGACCCGGACATGTCGGCCAACCGCAGCGAGGGCCACGGCATCGGCCTGACCAATGTGCGCCAGCGTTTGGCCGGCGCCTACAAGCACGAAGCCAGCATCCACTGGGGACGTCACGACAACAGCTTTGGCGTGGACATCGCGATGCCCGCGCAAACAGGCGAAGAGGGAGAGTAGAGCATGCGTATCATCATCGTCGACGATGAAATGCTGGCGCGCGGCGTCGTGCGCGAGTACCTGGCCGAGCATCCGGACGTGGAGGTGGTGGCCGAATGCGCCAACGGCTTCGAGGCCGTCAAGGCGATCACCGAGCTGGCGCCGGACCTGGTGTTCCTGGATATCCAGATGCCCAAGCTGGACGGCTTCGAGGTGGCCGAACTGGCGGGCCGCAAGACGCGCTACATCTTCGCCACCGCCTACGACCAGTACGCGATCAAGGCCTTCGAGTTCCACGCGCTCGACTACCTGTTGAAGCCCTTCAGCCAGCAGCGCTTCGACCAGGCGCTGGCCCACGCGCGCGCCAACCTGGGCAAGGGCCACGGCGACGCCGCCGTCGAGAACATGGTGCGCGAGGCGGCCGCCCGCAACAAGCCGCTGGGCCGCGTGCTGATACGCGACGGCGCCAAGGTCCACGTCATCAACAGCGACAAGATCGAGGTCATCGAGGCGCAGGACGACTACGTGCAGATCCGCTCGGAAGGCAAGTCCTACCTGAAGAACCAGCGCATGGCGGAGCTGGAGGCGCAGCTGGACCCCGGACAGTTCCTGCGCATCCACCGCTCGTGGATCGTCAACATCGCCTGCGTCGACCGCATCGAGCAGGCCACCAAGGACAGCTACGTCGCCATCCTCAAGGACGGCGGCAAGGTCCCGGTCAGCCGCAGCGGCTACCAGAAGATCCGCGCGGTCATCCAGTAGTCAGCTGGCGCGCCGCTTGCGGGTCGGAGGCGCGCCGCTGGCCGGCGCTGGAGAGCACCCGCAGGATGGTCGATTGCGGCACGTCGAGCGCGCTGAGGTAGGCCCACGCATGGGCGGCACCGACGGTGGCGTCGATGAGGATGGCGTGTTGGATCGCGATGGCCAGGCGCGTATTTTCCCGTAATCTCATGTCATCATTTCTGAAAACCTAAGGCTCACGGAGTCTGGGTGAGTCGACAATCACCTGCCATACGCGCGGATGCGGGGCGCGCGGAACACCAGTCAGCCCAATATAGCAGACATGTTTGCGACTGTTGATTGCATATCGCTATGGACGGAGAAGCGCTGATTCGATGCGCCACCAGGCCGGCATCAGCTGTTGTATCTCGGGGCGGCCGAAGCGGTCGTCGATCAGGTAGACGGTGCCGCGGTCCGATTGCGTGCGGATCACGCGGCCGGCCGCCTGCACCACCTTCTGCATGCCGGGGTAGGTGTAGGTGTAGTCGTAGCCGGCGCCGAAGATGGCGTCCATGCGCTGGCGGATCTGCTCGTTGACGGGATTAATCTGCGGCAGCCCGAGCGTGGCGACGAAGGCGCCGATCAGGCGCGCGCCGGGCAGGTCCACGCCCTCGCCGAAGGAACCGCCCAGCACCGCGAAACCGATGCCCGCGCTGTCGAGCGTGAAGCGGGCCAGGAACTGCGCGCGTTCCGTCTCGTCCATGCGGCGCGACTGGCGCCACACCGGTACTTCGGGGTAGTGTTCGGCGAACTGGTTGGCGGCCTTTTCCATGTAGTCGAAGCTGCTGAAGAAGGCCAGGTAGTTGCCCGGCTGGCGGCGGTACTGTTCGCCCATCAGTTCGGCGATCGGCCGCAGCGATTGCTGGCGGTGCTGGTAGCGTGTGGAGATGTGCGCGGCCACCTGCACCGACAGCTGCTCGGCCACGAACGGCGATTCGACATCGATCCAGGCCGTGGTGTCGGGCATGCCGAGCATGTCGCCGAAGTAGTTCCACGGGCTGAGCGTTGCCGAGAACAGCGCCGTGGTGTGCGTGCTTTCAAAGCGCGGCTTGAGGAAGGGCGCCGGCACGATGTTGCGGATGCAGAGCACGGAGTTCGAGTGGCTGGCGCGCGCGCCTTCGGATTTTTCGATGTCGAACAGCGCGTGGTCGCCGAAGCTTTCGGCCAGCCGCGTGAACAGCAGCGCGTTGAAGTAGAACTCCTGCAGGTCGGCGTCGACGTACGACGGGTGCTCGGCCATGTAGTCGCCGATGGCGGTGGCGGCCGTCTGCAGCGCGCCCATGAATTTTTCCGGCAGCGTCGCGTGCGACTGGTATTCGGCCGTCTGGTCTTTCTCCAGCTGGTTCCATTGGCGGTGCACGCGGTCGAGCGGCTTCTTCAATTCCTCCGGCACCACTTTGCGCAGCAGGCGCAGCGACGCATGCTCCATGTCGGCCGAGTACATCTTGCGGGCGCGCGAGACCATGTTGTGCGCCTCGTCCACCAGCACGTTGACCTTCCAGTCGTTGAGCAGCGTCAGGCTGTGCAGCATGGCGCTGAGGTCGAAGTAGTAGTTGTAGTCGCCGATGACGATGTCGCACCAGCGCGCCATCTCACTGCTCAGGTAGTAGGGGCAGACGTCGTGCGCCAGCGCGACGGCGCGCAATGTGTCGCGGTCGAGTGCGAGCAGGGTGGCGCCGACGCCGGACGCGGACGCGGGCGACAGCATGACGTCCAGCGCGGCCTGGCGCGCGGCCGGCAGGCGGTCGTAGAAACCCTTGGCCAGCGGGCAGGAGTCGCCGTGGCAGGCCTTGTCCGGGTTGACGCAGGCGGTGCTCTTGGACGCCATCTCCAGCGTGCGCAGCGGCAGCAACGGCGCGCCCGCGCGGATCACTTCGACCGCGTCCAGCGCCATCTGCCGGCCCGAGGTTTTCGCGGCCAGGAAGAACACCTTGTCGACGCCGTGCTCGGCGCTGGCCTTCAGCATCGGGAACAGGCTGCCGACGGTCTTGCCGATGCCGGTCGGCGCTTGCGCCAGCAGGCACACGCCGCGCTTGCTGGCCTTGTACATGGCTTCGGCCAGTTGGCGCTGGCCGGGGCGGAAGTCGCCATGCGGGAAGCGCATTGCCTTCAGCTGCGCATCGCGTTCGGCGCGGTGCGCCAGTTCCTGCTGCGCCCATTGCAGGAACAGCGTGCACTGCTGCTCGAACCAGGCTTGCAGGCTGGCGGCGCTATGCGTCTCCTGCAGCACGGTTTCCTTCTGGCTGCCGATGTCGAAGTAGACCAACGCCAGGTTGACCTTGTCCAGCCCCTGGTCCTGGCACAGCAGGTGGCCGTAGACCTTGACCTGCGCCCAGTGCAGCTGGCGCTGGTTGTCCGGCATCTTCTTCAGGTCGCCGCGATAGGTCTTGATTTCCTCGATGCGGTTGGCGCGCGCGTCGTAGCCGTCGGCGCGGCCGCGCACGCGCAGCGGGCCGAAATCGCCGGACAGCGCAAGCTCGGTCTGGTAATCGTCACCGCGCCGCGACGTCACGACGGCGTGGCCGGCGATGCCTTCCTGGGCGGTGGGAGAGGGCGTGAAGCGCAGGTCGAGGTCGCCGGTCTTGGCGGTGAACTCGCACAGCGCGCGCACGGCGATGGTGTAATGCGGCTGCGCGCTCATGCCGCCCATTGCAGGTAGCAGACCGAGATCGGCATGTCGTGCGTGGCGCAGTAGTCGATCCAGCGCAGCTGGTTGTCCTGCAGGCGGTCGCCGGGGCCCTTCACCTCGATCATGTTGTAGCGGCGCTCGGCCGGCCAGAACTGGATCAGGTCCGGGAAGCCGCTGCGGTTGGCCTTGATGTCGGACAGGATGCGCTCGAAGGCGCGCTTCAGGTGCAGCGCCGGGATGCACTCCAGCGCCAGGTCGAGCAGCGCCGGGTCCAGCGCCTCCCAGTACAGGAAGGGCGACTGGATGCCGGCCTTGGCGGCGAAGTTGGCGCGTATCGTGGCGCGGTACTGGTCGCCGTCCAGCTGGGCCAGCGCGGCGGCGAACTGCTGCCCGCGGCGGCGCTGGAAATCCGCGCTGTGCAGGTCGGCCGGGCCGCGATGGTAGGGATGGAAGAAGGCGCCGGGGATGGGGCTGAACACGGCGTCCCAGCACAGCAGGCCGAACAGCGAATTGATCAGCGCGTTCTCGACGTAGTAGACCGGGGCGTCATCGCGCGTCAGGTGGTCGCGCACGACGAACTCGACGTAGTTCGGCTCCGGTGGCGGCGGCAGGCTCAGGTCGATGCGCTGCGGTTGCGCGGGCGTCTGCGGCGGCGGCTTGGCGTGGCCCAGCTTGCGCGCCAGGCGCGGCGCCATGCGCAGCAGCTGCTGGCGTTCCGCTTCGCTTTCGGGCGCCAGCAGCGCCGCTTGCAGCAGCTCGAAGGCGGCGCGCGGTTGTTCGTCTTTCTCCAGCACGCGCACCGCGCGCGCGCGGGCGCCGGGGTAGTCGCAGCTTGCGTACAGCTGGTGCGCGGCCGGCCAGTCGCCGAGCTTCTCGAGATGCTGGGCGATCTGGAAGGTGAGTTTGTCGCGGCGGCTGCGCAGCCATTCGTTGTCGTCGGGGCAGGGCGGCAGGTCGCGGATCACGTCGGCCGGCGCCTCGCCATCGACGAAGCGTTCGTAGCAGCGGCGCAGCGCGAGGAAGTCGTCGATGTCGCGCCGGCTGCGGAAGCCGCGCGCGGCCGGCGAGAAGTCCACTTTTTCGTACTGGTAGATGCCGAGGTCGGAGAGCACGAACTCGGTCCAGTCCTGGTGGTAGTTGCCGAAGAAGATGAGGCGCAGGCGGTCGCACAGCTCCTGCGTGAGGTTGCGGTAGCAGTGGTCGCCCGAGTCCTGGTACCAGTTGGAGTAGCGGTGCTCGCCCTCGTATTGCGCGCGCAGCGCCTCGAGTTGATCGGCCTTGCGCAGTTGGCGCAGGTGGGGCGGCAATTGGAAGATCTTGCCGATCTCGGGCTTTTGCAGCAGCTCGAATAACTGTTCCAGGTCAAGTGCCGGGTCTTCCTCGATCAGGCCGAGGGCCGCCAGCGGACGGGCAGCCTCGTGCGTGCTGCCGATTTCCGCGTACACCAGTTTGCTGGCGCGGAACACCGTCCCCTTGCGCATGACCATGCGCACGAACAGCGCGCGCGACGCTTGCGGCAGCGCGGGGAAGGCGGTGATGAAGGCGCGCTCCTCGGCGTTGAGCAAATCGTCGTAACGCGCGCCTATCCACGTCAGCACCTGATGGAAGTTGTCCAGGTAGTAAAAGGGATTTTCCAGAACTTTGATCATTGCCGGGGATAGCTGCGCGATTAACTGTGTTTATGTACAGTGTATCGCATTTGGCGGCGCACGCCCAGCAAAATAGAAAGCCAGTTTATCTTTTTATTGCCTTTTAACGCTTCACCATGTCGAGCCGTGGGTCGTTGCGATGCGTGGTGATCTCCGCACATCTAGTTCTCAGCTTGAGCAATACCGCTGGTCCGATGCCCTTGAACTTCAACAGCTGTTCGTCTGTAGCCAGTTCGATTTTTTCGGGTGTATCCATCGCTACTTCCGCCATCGCTGTCGCAGTTTTACGGGGAAGCGCGGTGAGC
>Ga0308157_10010502_pt1 | contig 10034 bp, 10 predicted proteins | sample PhyBR1_FD_201035 | JGI IMG/M metagenome (GOLD analysis project Ga0308157, IMG submission 201035) | Phyllosphere microbial communities from UC Gill Tract Community Farm, Albany, California, United States - DLSLB.R1 | ecosystem: Host-associated > Plants > Phyllosphere > Unclassified | place: USA... | reverse complement strand
TTAAGTGTTGTAACACTTTAGCTTCTACTGAAGCACCTTCTATAGCTGGGGCGCCTATTGTGATTGATCCGTTATCATCTACCAAATAAACTTTATCAAAAGAAACTTTTGATCCTTCTTCATTTGCCAAACGGTGAACGTAAACCTTTAGGTCTTTGCTAACTTTAAACTGTTGCCCTGCTATCTCTACGATTGCATACATACTGAATTGTTTTAATAATTTTTAAGGATGCAAATATACAATTAAATATTTACCCTGCAATTCTTTCCGAAAAAATAATTCACACCATTATTTCCACTCATTTCTCACTGTATTTGAAACAGTTATCTCGTCATACTAAATCATGGTTAATATATTGTTAATGCTCATTTTACCATCAACCCGCCGAATAAAAAAACTACTTTTGTCCAAACGAAACCAAAACTATTAGCAATAAAAAATAAGTTTATTAATCTTTGCAAAAAAAACAGCATAATGTCAAGTAACGCAATAACACTGGGAGGAGTAGCTTCGGCTCAAAAGGTAGCATTCGAAGAATATGATTTAGACAATGGACTGCATGTTATTTTACATCATGATGCTTCGGCTCCTGTCGTTATTACATCGGTAATGTATCATGTTGGTGCCAAGGATGAAAATCCAGACCGTACTGGTTTTGCACATTTTTTCGAACACCTGTTATTTGAAGGAACACAAAATATCCAAAGAGGTCAATGGTTTAAGATTGTCACTTCAAATGGAGGAACGAATAACGCCAACACCACAGACGACAGAACCTATTATTATGAAATATTCCCTTCAAATAATTTAGAATTAGGCCTTTGGATGGAATCCGAAAGAATGATGCATCCCATTATCAACCAAATTGGAGTCGACACCCAAAATGAAGTTGTAAAAGAAGAAAAGAGAACCAGTTATGACAATCGTCCTTATGGCAACATTTTGGCCGCGGTAAAACAACACATGTTCACAAACCATCCGTATCGATGGACAACCATTGGTTCCATGGAGCATATTGATGCCGCCACTCTTGAAGAATTTCAAGCATTCAACAAAAAATTTTACCTGCCTAACAATGCAGTTTTGGTTGTTGCTGGAGATTTTGAAAAAAAGCAAACCAAGGAATGGATTGAAAAGTATTTTGGTCCAATTGCCAAAGGAGAGATTACGCCCAAAAAAACATATACCGAAGAACCCATTACTCAAACAATAAAAGCAGCACATGAAGATCCGAACATTCAAATTCCAATGTTGGTTGCAAGCTACCGAACTCCCTCTATGAAAAGCAGGGATGCGCGAGTATTGGATTTAATTTCTTCTTACCTTAGCGATGGCAAAAGTTCCAAATTATACAAAAAAATAGTCGACGATAAAAAAATGGCATTGCAAATTGGTGCCGTAGGTTTTAGTCAAGAAGATTATGGCATGTACATATTATATGGATTACCAATGGATAACTTTACAACAACAGATCTATTAAAAGAAATGGACGAAGAGATTGTAAAAATTCAGACTGAGCTGATTTCCGAAAATGATTTTCAAAAATTGCAAAACAAGTTTGATAACAACTTTGTAAACTCCAACTCAACTATAGAAGGAATTGCCAATAATCTTGCAACCTATTATCTTTTATACAAAGATGTAAACCTAATCAATACCGAAATCGAACTCTATCATTCCATTACTCGTGAAGAAATAAAAGCCGTTGCTACAAAATATCTTAATCCAAATCAGCGCTTACTTTTGGATTACTTACCCGCAAAAAACACATAATTAAAATAATAGCAGTAACAAATTCAGTATTCATCCTTTCGTTATTAAAGAAATTATGCCAATAGAAAATCGTACACAGCCCAAAGCTGGAAAATCACCGATAATTAACATCAAAAAACCTCAAACTTTCATCTTGTCCAACGGCATGAAAGTATTGGTGGTTGAAAACCATAAATTACCCCGAGTTACTTTCAATTTAACGCTGGACAATGCACTTTTTGTCGAAGGCAACAAAAAAGGGGTTGACGAGCTTACCAGTAATTTAATCGGTAACGGAAGTAAAAAAATATCAAAAACAGCTTTCAACGAAGAAATAGATTTCTTGGGAGCCGACATCAATTTTAGTTCTCATGGCGCAACCGCAAATTCACTTTCCAAATATAGCGGCAGAGTTCTGGAACTATTAGCCGAAGGAGCTTTACATCCCAATTTCACCCAAGAAGAATTTGAGAAAGAAAAAGCCAAATTAATAGAAGGTCTGAAAGCCGAGGAAAAAAGCGTTTCCGCAATTGCCAATCGAGTGGTCGACGTATTGGCTTTTGGTCAAAAACACCCTTCTGGTGAATTCATGACAAAAACAACATTAAACAACATCACCCTAACCGATGTTCAAAACAATTACCACAATTATTTTGTTCCAGAAAATGCCTATTTAGTAGTTGTAGGCGATGTAAAATTCAACAATGTAAAAGCAGCGGTAGAAAAATTATTTGGCATCTGGGAAAAGAGAAGTATTCCAAAAACTTCATACGACACACCCGAAAATGTTTCAAATCTTCAAATCAATTTAGTCGATGTCCCTAATGCTGTTCAGTCCGAAATCACTTTGGTTAACACCGTGAATTTAAAAATGAACGACCCCGATTTCTTTCCAGCCGTAATTGCCAACCAAATTCTGGGCGGCGATTTCAACAGTTATCTAAACATGAATTTACGCGAAAAAAACGCTTGGACTTATGGCGCTCGTTCCAATATTGGCGCAGGCAAATACAGCACCAAATTCTTTGCTAAATCTGCAGTAAGAAACGCCGTTACCCATAGTGCCGTTGTCGAATTCATCAAGGAAATCAAACGAATAAGAACCGAAAAGGTTACCGAAGAAGTACTAAAAACTGTAAAAGCCGGCTACATCGGCAGGTTTGTCATGCAAGTAGAAAAACCACAGGCAGTAGCGCGATATGCCCTATATACCGAAACCGAAAACCTGCCTATTGATTTTTACGAAAAATACATTCAAACCATTAACACCGTAACTACCGACGATATTTTACGTGTAGCCAACAAATATTTCCTGATAGACAATATCCGAATCGTAATTGCCGGAAAAGGATCTGAAATCGCATCAAACTTGGAAAGTCTAAAAATTCCAATGTATTATTTCGATAAATACGGCACTCCACTGAATAATCTTTAGGAGCACACGCATAAGGCATTTTCGGCAAACATGGAACCTGCTGCTCTACGTTTCAATTCCCGATCAAGAAAATCTACGGCAAAAAAGCCTTGTTTTTTCTTGATCGCATTTTCACTTCATACGAGCGAAGCGAATTGGCGAAGCAATCAGGACTAAAGACAAACATTTGGCATTCTTACAATCATTTACAAGAAAACACAAAAACTATTTCCTAGCCGACAAATAAACACCAAATAAAATAACAAAAGCGCCAACACACTGAACAAACGTAAGCATTTCATTATCCAACAAGCCCCAAAAAATAGCAACAATAGGAATCAGGTACGTAACCGATGTTGCAAAAACAGGTGACGAAATCTGAATCAGCTTAAAGAAAATAATATTAGCAATTCCTGTACCTATAACTCCCAAAATCAATATAAACCAAAGGGAATGTTGTACTTTTTCGACATTAACAACCTCAAAAAAATCAGTAAAAAACAAAATTCCCAAGGCTGGAAAAAGCAATACCAGAAAATTTCCGGTAGTAATACTCAAAGAAGAAAGATCCGACAAATGTCTTTTAATCAAATTCACGTTTGTAGCATAACAAATAGAAGCGATCAAAACCAAAATCGCATAATAATAATTTTGCTCCGGATGATTAACCGCTCCGTTAAAAACTAAAATCAGGCAACCTACAAGACCTATAATTACACCCCAAATCTGGCTTCTTCTAAATGTAATTCCAAAAAAAGCCCCTCCTAGTATCAGAGTATTCAATGGTGTCAAAGAATTTAAAATAGCTGTAATCGAACTATCAATTTGGGTTTCGGCAATCGCAAAAAGATAAGCCGGTATGAATGTCCCAAACAAAGATGTCAACGCTACATATTTCCATTGGTGACGTGGAATTTTTAGTAAACTTTTAAATCCGATCAAAAGAAGAAACAGCGCCGCAAAAATAATTCGCAGCGATCCCAACTGATAAGCAGTCAATCCTACTAATCCTTTTTTAATCAAAATAAAAGAACTTCCCCAGATTAAGGCAAGTACCAATAAATATATCCACTTAATCTGTTTTGTCATCATAAACTCTATTTTGATACAAAATTGTGAAAAATTTAAAAACTGACGTTCACTTTTTTATTAATTTTGCAATACAATTACAAAAAACAATAGCAACTAAAATTTTACCATATGAACTTTAAAAAATCAATCGCAATAATTGTACTTTCCTGCTTGGTTTTTGCAAGCTGCAAAGACAACAAAACAGCAGCTGATTCAACAGAAACAGCTGCTCAAAAAGTTAAAGAAGACCCGAGTGATAGCAAACAGGCGAAGCAAATTGCTGCACAAAATCTTCAAACAGCAAGCTTCACAATCGAAGGAATGACTTGCGCTGTAGGTTGTGCTGCTACAATTCAAGAAGAATTAACTGCACTTGACGGAGTTCAAACCGCCAAAGTTGATTTTGATAAAAAACTAGCTACGGTAACTTTTGACAAAACAGTTCAAAATCCAGAAAGCCTAACCAAAGTGGTGCAAGATACCGGAGACGGAAAAACATACAAAGTTTCTAATATGAAGTCGTAAAACGACAAATTATTAAATACGAATTCCACAAATTTTACAAATTGAAACAAGAAAGCCCATGAATTAAATCGTGGGCTTTCTTGTTATAAGTCTTTCCAGTAAAACTGCTTTGTTTCTCACAAAGATTTTGATTGTATTTTTTAGCCAAAGACTGCTAACTACAATCTGAACTCTAAAAATTACTTCCATTTCAATGTTTCCATCAAACGCTGCATGTCATTTTTAATATAACTCGCAGCCGGCATAATAGAATCGAAATTAGGCTTGGCATAAAAATAAACGGAACCTGTCACAAAATGTCTTATACTATCAGTTGCATAAAACTGTGAGTTGGTTGCAGCATTTCCATCAACCTGATAAAACATGCCATACACTTTCTTGTCCGGATTTATATATGGCTGTTCCAATATGTCATCAGCTTTTATAACGTGTTCATACGTCAATTTTTGAGCATCTCTAAGCAACTTGTTTATATTCCCGTTTACAGGCTTATAAGTTAGATAAATCGTCGCTTTCATCTTCGGGTAAGTAATGGAATAACCGCAGCCATTATCTTCTTTTACAATCGCTTTCGAATTCACATCAAATTCAAAAGGGCAATGACTTTTGAAACCAATATATTCCGCTTCGGGATAATCCAGCCTTAAATAACTGGAAGGCTTGGGCAAAACATCATTTTTACATCCAACTATAGACAAGAAGAATGCAAAAAACACAACTAGAACGGTAATTTTTTTAAGCATTTTTAATATAATTTTAAAACTCCCTGCATCTGCTAGCCATGGGAGAATTATTCAATCGTTACTTTAATTTGTTTGACACGCTTTTGATCAACGGATTCAATGACAAACGTACAGTTTTCAAAGACTATTTTCTGTCCCTTTTTTGGAAAATTACCCAATAATTCCAAAATAAATCCAGCCAGAGTTTCCGCTTCACCTTTCTGTACTTCAAATAAATCCTCATCAACATCAATAATCCTGTAGAAATCCTTTAGATTTATTTTGCCCTCAAAAATATAATTTCTATCATCAAGTTTCGAAAAATTAACAGGCGCATCGTCAAACTCATCACTGATATCACCAACTATCTCTTCTATAACATCTTCCAAGGAAACCAATCCCGAAGTCCCTCCATATTCATCAACAACAATTGCCAAGTGGCTTTTCATGCTTTGAAAATCCTTAAGCAAATTATCCAGTTTTTTATTTTCCGGAACAAAAAATGGCTCCCGTAACAAGATTGTCCAATCAAACGTTAGATTATTGATGTAAGGAAGTAAATCTTTCACAAACAAGACGCCTTCGATTTGATCAATATTGTCCCGATATACTGGAATTCTCGAGAATCCTTTTTCAATTATTTTGGGATAGATTGCCTCGAATGGCTCCGTAATTTCCAAGGCAAAGACATCAATTCTTGGACTCATTACCTGCTTGGTATCGGTATTTCCAAAAGATACAATTCCTTCCAGTATTTTTTGCTCTTCAGTCGAAGTTTCGCCGCTATCAGTCAGTTCAAGCGCTTGTGAAAGCTGATCTACCGAAAAATTTGTTTTTTGTTTTCCTAATTTATTTTGCAAAAACAAGGTAACCGAACGCATGGGTATGCTTACTGGCGATAAAAACTTGTCCAGGCCAGAAATAGGATAGGCTATTAAATGAGCAAATTTTACATTGTTTCTGCTGGCATATACTTTTGGTAAAACCTCACCAAAAAGCAACAGCAAAAATGTTACTAAAATTACTTCGATTATGAATTTTAAAACCGGAGATTCAATGGATGCAAAAATATTTTTCCCAACAAACGAAAACAAAATCACCACTCCGATGTTAATGAAATTATTAGCTACAAGCAGTGTCGCTAAAAGCTTTTTTGGTTTTTCCAAAAGTCGGGCAATAATTTTCCCCTTTGAATTATTTTCCTGAATGGAATCGTCTAAATCTTTTCGCGATAAAGAGAATAAAGCTACTTCGGCACCTGAAACTATTGCTGATAAAAATAGCAAAATAATAATTCCGATAAAACCGAATAGTAAAGTAAGATCAACTTGAGACGTAATCTCTAAACTGGGCTCTGGGTCCAAATTCGTATAAATTAGTTAAACAATTAAAACGGCAAGTCGTTGATTGGCAAACCGTTATTTTGATCGTCAAAGTTAGTGTTTTTTGCGGATTCCGAAGAATTTAATACCTTATTACTTTCCGTATCCTTTTTCGTTGATAAAAAGGTAAACTCCGTTACCTGAATTTCCATGGTGTGTTTTATAGAACCGTCTTCGGCCTGCCACTGTCTGGATTTAATACGTCCTTCTACATAAATCTTATCCCCTTTGGAAAGGTACTTTTCGCAGATTTCCGCTGCCTTATTACGAACAACTAGATTATGCCATTCTGTAGAAGTAATTTTTTCGTTGGTTGTTTTATTGACATAAACTTCATTTGTTGCCAATTGAAATCTGCCAATGCAGTTTCCTCCTTCAAAATAATGCATTTTTACATCATCGCCAAGATGCCCAATAAGCATCACTTTATTTAATGTTCCGTTCATGATTTGGTGGTATTTCTACCAAAGGTACATTATTTTTACCAAAACTGCTTTTATTAGATTTTGCAAATAATAACGAACAAACATAACACCTATTTAGTAAGACATCAATTTTAAATATTCATGCCTCACATTTACTACAAACATTATCAACCACTTGAAGAGTAAACACAATCCGTCTCCAACTGATTTTACAATTTGTCTTCTATGAAATTATGAATGACAATTGGAAATGGAAATGTCTTGAGCGTTTCAAGATTAATTCCCTTTTCCAGCGTTCCTTTTAAACGTGCTTTCCAAAATTTGATATGCAAATGCTGATGTGAAAGTTTATGAATAATGCTTTCTTCATTATATTCCAACAGGCTCACAACTTCATTCCCGACAGGAAAATAATTTTGGATTTGAGGAGCAATGGTTTCGAAATTCTCAACTTTCTCAGTTTCTATCAAAGGAAATTCATATAAATTATGCCAAATTCCGTTGGCTGTACGTTTCTGGATAATGCTGTTTCCCCTATCATCGACAGCTACTATATAATTAAAGTAGCGATTTCGCACTTTTGTCTTCTTTAATTTAACGGGTAATTGGTCGACTTTCTTTTTCTGCAGAGCGAGACAGCCGTTATTAAAAACACATTCGGCGCAGTTTGGATTTTTCGGAACACATTGCAGTGCGCCAAACTCCATTATAGCTTGATTAAATTGAGCCGGATTATCTTTTGGCATTAATTCAAAAGCCAGAGCGGCAAATTCTTTTTTGGCGGAAGCCTGAGCAATATCGGTTTCTATGTCAAAATAACGCGAAAGCACTCGAAACACGTTTCCATCAACCACAGGAACACATTCATTATAGGAAAAGGAAGCAATGGCGGCTGCGGTATATTCACCAATTCCCTTCAGCTTCAATAAATCTTTATAATTATCAGGAAAAACACCTCCCAATTCATGGGCTACTATTTGTGCTGTTTTGTGCAAATTCCGAGCACGGGAATAGTACCCTAATCCTTGCCAAAGTTTCAAAACCTGTTCTTCATTGGCATTAGCCAAATCAAAAACAGTTGGAAAAGTGGTCGTAAAAGACAAAAAGTAAGGTGTTCCTTGCGCCACTCTTGTCTGTTGTAGCATAATTTCGGAGAGCCAAATTGGGTATGGATTAATTGTTTTTCGCCAAGGCAAATCCCTTTTGTTTCGCAAGTACCAATCAATTAGCATGTTAGAGAATTTCATCCTTAATATTTTAGAAAACAAAAGTAAATGTTTATGTAATTAAATTTTAACGATTTAGGTTGATTAATTGTTTTTTAAATTCATATATTTGCACACTCAAAAAAATTATTACAAAATAATAAAAAGGAAAGAAAATGACGAAAGCAGATATCGTAGCAAAGATTTCAGAAAAATTAGGTCTTGAAAAAGGTGATGTTCAAGCAACAGTAGAGACTTTTATGAACGAAGTAAAAAACTCACTAGAGACTGGTGACAATGTTTACCTAAGAGGTTTCGGTAGTTTTATCGTTAAAACAAGAGCTGAAAAAACTGGAAGAAATATTTCCAAAAATACTACTATCAAAATTCCAGCACACAACATTCCTGCTTTTAAACCTGCAAAAGTTTTTGTTGAAGGAGTTAAAGTGAACAACGAAGCAAAATAACACTATTAATTAATTATAAAATCTATTAGATATGCCAAGTGGTAAAAAAAGAAAGAGACATAAGGTAGCAACGCACAAACGCAAAAAAAGAGCGAGAGCTAACCGTCACAAAAAGAAAAAGTAGTTTTAAACTACTTTTTTCTTTTTTAAACGTTCATTGAAATCGAGGAAAAGAAAATAGAAGAAAGAAAATAGAAGAAAGACCAAAAATCTTTATTCCTTCATCTTACATCTCAAAAGCCTTTTTCCTCACCGGGTAAACAAACCTGTTCAAATATTGTTTAATCCATCCTCACAATCAGTCTTAAAAGGAAACAATTGTCTTTTGACTTTTGACTTTCGACTTTCGACTTAAAGTCTGGATAAAAATTTACAAATGAATAAAGAATTAATCATTCGATCTAGTTCTGATTTTGTGGATTTTGCCTTATTAAAAGATGGAAAACTAATTGAATTACACAAGGAAGAAGAGAAAAGCAACTTTCAGGTTGGTGATATTTTTATTGCCAAAATCAGAAAACCAGTTGCCGGTCTTAACGCTGCTTTTGTAAATGTAGGCTTCGAGAAAGACGCCTTTTTACATTATCACGATTTAGGACCTAACCTAGCTTCCCAACTGAAATTCATAAAACTTGTAAGCGCAGGTAAATTAAAAGATTTCTCCCTTAAAAACTTTCAGTTTGAAAAAGAAATAGACAAAAATGGTGCAATTACCGATGTAATTAGTGCTAATCAGTCTGTTTTGGTACAAGTCGTCAAAGAACCTATATCGACCAAAGGTCCTAGATTAAGCGCCGAGCTTTCTCTGGCAGGTAGATTTATTGTTTTGGTTCCGTTTTCTGACAGAGTTTCTATATCACAAAAAATAGAAGACAAAAAAGAAAAGGAACGTTTGAAACGTCTTGTACAATCAGTCAAACCAAAAGGATTTGGCGTTATTGTTCGTACAGTAGCCGAAGGCAAAAGCACAGTAGAATTAGAAAAAGATTTGCAGAACCTGCTCAGCAGATGGAATGCAATGTGTAAAAAATTACCAACTGCTCATCATCCATCCAAAATATTAGGAGAGC
>Ga0308157_10010501_pt1 | contig 10035 bp, 13 predicted proteins | sample PhyBR1_FD_201035 | JGI IMG/M metagenome (GOLD analysis project Ga0308157, IMG submission 201035) | Phyllosphere microbial communities from UC Gill Tract Community Farm, Albany, California, United States - DLSLB.R1 | ecosystem: Host-associated > Plants > Phyllosphere > Unclassified | place: USA... | reverse complement strand
TCGAACTTTGTAGTTTTTTCAACCGAAACCTGCGGAGTAACCTGATAATTCAAAAAACCTTGCGATGACAAGACGCGTAAAGCAACATTTAAGTAGCCTTCATTAGCATTGAATTGAGTGGCAAGTTGGTTTAAAGTTACTTTTTCATTGTTTGAAATAAACTGTAATATATCGGCATTATTAAGCGTAACCAAAACCGGCAACGTTACAATTCCGTCTAAATGACGAAAAATAACGCTTCGTAAATCTTTTTTATCCATAAATATTTAAATCTTCTTTCAAATTACTACGCGACTGACTATGTAGTAATGACTATTTTTAATCTTCACAAAATTAATAAACTTTATTTTACAACGATCTTTTTTATGAAATTTTTTAAGGTTGATGCACGCCTAATCTACAACAGCAAGAACAATTTTCTTATTTTTGCAAAAAATTAATCATGAAAAACACACTACTTTTACTTTTTGTAATCGCTTTCTCATTTAAAATGAAAGCACAAACTGTGGAGGCTTCTACAACAATTCCAACAAACGAGTATTTAGATTTATTGGCTGCCAACTTAGAAATACCTGAGGAAATAAGCAAGAAATCTCAAAACAGTTCGATTGACATTACAATTATTCTGACCATTACAAAAGACGGTTCGGTTTTTAATCCGAAGATTCAAAATGATTCTCTAAACTTAGAAACAAACCTAAAAAAGGCTGTTGAAAAATTACCGAAATGGAATCCTAAAACTGAAGATGGTACTGCGGTAGTTTCTAGAAAAGCCTTTAATTTAGTTATACCTATAGAGCAAACTATTGAAGAAGAGCCAATCGCCGGACAAGTATATGCGAAAGCGAATCCAAAAGATGGGTTACGAGGTTTCTACAGTAACTATGCTAAAAATTTTAATGGCAGTAAATTTTCGGATAGTAAAGAAATTAAAATGCGTGCTACATTTATTGTTGAAAAAGACGGTAGTTTAACCAATATTAAAATTGTTGAATCAAATGAACCAAGTTTAAATAAAGAAGCAATACGTGTGATAGAGTCACTATCTAATTGGAACCCCGCTACTGAAAATGGCAAACCGGTTCGTTCTAATTTTACCTTACCTATAACAATTAAACATAGAAATTAAACATGAAAAACACACTACTTTTACTTTTTGTAATTTTTACGAGCTTCATTTCATTTGCACAAAATAAAGCAACACCACCTTACGAACCTACACAATACGTTCAAAACATTCTTCAGGAATTAGACATACCCGATGTTACTTTTGATAAAATGCGTGGTAAAGACAATATTATTCAGATAAAATTGTTCTTAAATGATAAAGGCGAGGTTACAAAAGCAACTATTCCAAACGATGATTTTGAGCTTGAAGGTTTGATCTTTCCTATACTTAAACAACTTCCAAATTTTAATCCTGCAGTTGTAGATGGTACTGCAAAGGCGAGTTTATACAACCTGTCTTTTATAATCAATGAATACAACTACTACAAAACGGTTCGCCAGAAAGCAACACCGATAAACGGTATGGAAAAGTTTGGAGAAAAAGTTCGTAACAATTTTTATATAACCGATCAAGAACGTGGTTATTTAAGTCTTGCAAAAACCAAAACAAAAATTGACATTGCAGTTGATTTTATCATAGAAAAAGACGGTTCAGTTTCTAGCTTTAGGATGGTTGATCCGGAAATGGAATATTTTAACAAACGAATGATGCAAGCTGTAAAACGTGCTTCAAAAAAATGGATTCCTGGAACAATAAACGGTTCGCCTGTTCGTACAAAATTTATTTATACATTAAGTCTTAGTACTGATTTTCATTCTTTAAACATTTAAAACCGATATAAATACTTATTTTTGTAAAAATATTTTTAACATGAGTACACACGACACACAACAAGCACACAAAGAAGTTAAACCTATAGCACCAAAAGTAAAAGAATTGGTTGCAAATTCTAAATCGATTATTTTAGGAACGGTTGATGCTGAAGGTAATCCAAATTCTAGCTACGCACCTTTCGTAAAAATAGACAACACGTTCTACATCTTGGTTTCTTTTATGGCGCGCCATACCAAAAACTTAAGAGATCAGAAAAAAGTTTCTATGATGTTTATTGCAGACGAAGACGCTTCTAAGCAGATTTATGCTCGCGAGCGTTTAACTTTTGATGCTACTACAACGCAGATTGAAAGAGATTCTGACCAATGGAACACTGTTATTACGCTTTTAAAAGAAACACACGGGAAAGTTGTTGAAATTATTGCACCAATGGAAGATTTTATCTTAATCGCTGTAAACCCTGTAAAAGGTGCTTATGTAAACGGTTTTGGTAGCGCTTATTTTGTTGATGAAAACTTGGATGTTCTAGAACACAGAAACGATATTAATCACGGTCAAAAACAAGATTAATTACATATAAAACTCCTTCAAATTGAAGGAGTTTCTTTTTTATAATATTTTATAAATTATAGGTTTGCTTGGCGATGCATCATTTTCAAACGATGCAATCTGCAGGTTTAAAATGTACGATCCGTCTGCAATTTCACTGTCAATAAAAACCAGCTCGGTAATGGTGCAGTTAAAACGAGCATCTGTATTTACTTCGTTTACATTTTTTACATTCCAAAAGGCTTTATGTGCCAATAATTTACCTTCATCAACTTCTTTATCAACACTTGGTAAATCTATCAGCAAATGTTCAATATTGATTTCTTTAATATAATTTGATGCTTCTTCTGATAAATAAGCCGGATTGGTATTTGAATAATTTTTATGCTTTTTTCCGTTTGAATTTGGAAGCGTTCTGATAATTAAAGCTTCACATGTTTTACCGTTTAAAGCCTTTTCAATCTGATTTTTAGTGATAACGAAATCATCATCAATCATTTCAGGTTCAACAGAAATTAATTCGGCTGTAAAAAAGAAGGTTTTCAGTGTTTGATTGATCGAATAGAAATCCTTTGTAATATGCCCCAAACATTCGGTATGCGTTCCGTGTCCGTGCGGATTAAACAGAATATTATTAAAGTTTGTAGATGATTTTCCTGAGGAAACACTACCAACAAAATCACCCATAACCACCGGATTTATTTCAGGCTGATCTAAATACCACGCAATTGGGTTTTGCTCGTTATTTTGAATTGGTAATGAAATATCAATTGGCTGTGATAAATCGATATTGTATGTTGAATGGTTATGTTGTATGGTTGCTTTCATAGCTTTTATACTAATTCGTTAGTACTTTTATTATTGACCATCTATATTCCTCATCTTTTTCGTGGAGTTCAATTTCTTGTGTTTCTGTATTTATATTCAAATAAAGTTCAGAATACAAATCTTCATTATCCTCTTCAAAGAAAAGTTTTAGCTTATAGTAATCATTTTTGGCAAGATTTACCTTTTTCTCATTTAGTGAAAACACGGTTGCGGAGATAGTTTGTTTTGTGAAACTCTTTTCGATTGGAACATCATATAATTCAGTTAATGCATTAACTAATTTATCACTCTCATTTCCTATTGATTTAAAGCGAACTCCTTTTAAAACAAAACCATTCTTATTATCAATTTTATCTCCTATAATTCCTGCATTTATTTTAGAACTTATTTCTATTTGAAGCCCAACTATCTCTTCTTTATAAAGTCCTTTTGCAATATAAATATGTGAGGTATCTGTTCTTTTATCTTCTGTAATTTTTAGAAAAATATCTTTCCAGCCTTCCTCAACGTCTATTCGAGACGCTATTTCTTCAAGATTAATCTTTTGTATATTTTGGTTGTTATTATTACAACCAAATAAAAATGAAAAAAATGCCATAAGAAGTATTAAAGTTATTTGTTTAGTCATGTTTTGTGTTGATCTTTTGCTTGCCTAAAATAGTTGTTTTTTAACCCCTTCGCTTGTGCGAGCATCTTGCTCGTACCTTAAATCCCTTTAAGTTCTAAATTTTCACGAGCGTGACGCTCGCGATATCGGTGAATTCTATCAATCCACCCAAAATAATTCCGATGCAATTCCGTCGCAAAAGAATTTACCTTTTAAAGTCGTTTTTAAAATAGTACTTTCAATAATCAGTTTTTCGTTTGTAAGAAATACCTCAGCATTTTTCAGCAGATAATCTAAATAATCTTGTCCAAAATCGTTTTTAATTTTTTCTAACGATACGCCCCAAACGGTTCGCAAACCTGTCATTACATATTCGTTGTATCGATCTTTTACTGTTAGTATTTCAACCTCGTTCGGTAATTTATCTTGCTGAATAGCGTTTATGTATAATGAGTTATTGGCAATATTCCAAGAACGATCTTCACCATTAAAACTATGCGCAGACGGACCAATTCCTAAATATTTTTTTCCTAACCAATAAGCAGAATTGTTTTTAGAGAAATAATCAGGTTTACCAAAATTAGATAATTCGTAATGAATAAATCCTGCTTTTTCTAACATTTCAATCATCAACAAAAAATGCTCATGTGCAATACCGTCGTCTGGTGTGGGAATTTTTCCGTTTTTAATTAATGTAGCCAATGCCGTTTTTGGTTCAACGGTTAGCGCGTAACTTGATATATGCGGAATATTTAAATCTAACGCTTTCTGAACATTTTGTTGCCAGCGATCTAACGTCATTTCGGGAATTCCGTAAATTAAATCAATTGAAATATTATCAAAATATTTTTTTGCTTCCTGCAACGAATTCCAAGCTTCATTCGCATTATGCGCACGATTCATCATTTTTAAATCTTCATCAAAAAACGATTGAATCCCAATACTTAAACGATTAATTTTTGATTCTGACAATTGTTTGATTCGATCTGCAGATAAATCATCAGGATTGGCTTCTAAAGTAATTTCAGGATTTTCTGCAACATCAAACAACTGATAAATCTCGTCAATTAACAGATTAATTTCGTTGTTCGATAAAACGCTTGGAGTTCCACCGCCAAAATAAATGGTTTCTATAGGCTCTGTAATTTCATTTTTTCGCAAGAAAAGTTCACAACGCAAAGCCGAAATCATCTCCTCTTTCTTTTTCAATGAGGTAGAAAAGTGGAAATCGCAGTAGTGGCACGCCTGCTTGCAAAAAGGAATATGTAGGTAAATGCCCGCCATTATTTTTTGGTTACGCGGTCTGCATTTTGACTTACGAAGGCATCCCAACCCGAATAACTTTTGCCGACAACAGTTTTACCCGAATTAAAAAAATGACAAACGGCTGCTGCTAAACCATCGGTAGAATCTAGGTTTTTAGGCAGTTCTTTTAAGCCCAACAATTGCTGCAGCATTTTTGCAACCTGTTCTTTACTGGCGTTTCCGTTACCGGTAATTGCCATTTTAATTTTCTTAGGTTCGTATTCGGTAACGGGAATTTGGCGCGATAATCCGGCTGCCATGGCAACACCTTGTGCTCTACCCAATTTTAACATGGATTGCACATTTTTCCCAAAAAACGGAGCTTCGATTGCGATTTCATCGGGATGATACGTATCAATCAGCTCAATAGTTCGTTCAAAAATACGTTGTAATTTTAAGTACGGATCGCTCATTTTGGCTAGATTCAGTTCATTAAGCTGTATAAATTCCATAGAATTTTTTACAACCTTTATTAAACCAAAACCCATAATTGTAGTTCCGGGATCAATCCCTAATATAATTCGTTCTCCAGCCAAAATGCTTAATATTCGTTAATTTAGTATGTGTATGCTTAAAAAAAAATCATTCCTTTGCAGTATGAAATTTCTGTCACCCAAAATTAAACAATTCTTATTACTTCTGCTTAAATTAATTGTAGTAGGTGGCGCTTTTTACTTTATAAGAAATCAGCTTACAGAAAAAGATTTTAATTGGGATATTATTTCGCAAACATTACAAAAACCCAATGCTTGGATTTTAGTATCGATACTTTTACTACTAACTTTTTTTAACCGTTTTTTAGAGATTTTAAAATGGCAGAATTTAGCGCAAGTTGTAAAACCAATAAGCATTTGGGAAAGCACTAAACAGGTTTTAATTGGTATTACCTTTGGTATTGTTACACCAAACGGCATTGGCGAATATGCCGGAAAAGCTTGGTTTTACGACAAAAAAGACGCTGTAAAAATTGTTTTCTTAAACGCGGTATGCAACGGAATTCAAGTGATTTTTTCTGTCACTTTCGGGTTAATAGGTACGCTTTACATAAATTCATTACACCAATTTATTGACACTAAATATATTTTACTTTTTTTAGGAATTTTAACCGCGATTGTTTTAGTGATACTTTTGGTTAAAAACATCCGAATAAAAGGTTATTCGCTACAAACATTGTTTAAAAGTTTAAACGAAATTTCTAAAAAAATCCATAGAAAAAACATCGGTTTGGCGCTGTTAAGGTATTTGGTTTTAATACATCAGTACTTTATTCTGTACACGCTTTTCAGTGTTCAAATTCCGTATTTTGTATTGTTGGCGGTTGTAGCTAGTATTTATTTGCTGGCATCGAGCTTGCCAAATTTTCAGGCGGTAGATTTTGCGTTAAAAGGAAGTGTGGCTATTTATTTATTCAGCTTTTTTGGTGTGGATGGATGGATCGTAACCCTTGTAGCAGCTTTAATCTGGTTGTTGAATCTGGTAATTCCTATTTCGATTGGAAGTATCTTTCTGCTGATTTTTAATCCGAAGAAGGATCGAACTTTACATTCAGCACAAACTGAGTGGTAACGGGAATTCCACGTTTGGTTGCCGGCTGAATTTTAGAGAAACTTTTACGATGCTGTTTCAGAATACTGTCTAACATAAATTTCGGCATTAATTTTTCGTTTACTGCTTCTGTTTTAAAATCAATTTCGCTGTTTGCCGAAATACTCACTTTAAACTGAACCGAATCGATCGTAGAAATCTTAACAAGAGAATCCGTTTTTAAAACCTTAACCACTTCAAAATTCAATCGGTAAAAAAAACATTCCTTATTCTCAGTAGCATCGGTCAGTTTTTCGCATGAATCGTATGAAGGATAGGTATCCACCTTGCTCCAGTCAATCGCATGCAGTTCACGTCTTAGCAACTCTTGGGAATTGGGTATTTCTTTCTGAACAAAATTGCAGGAAGTAAGCAGAAAAGTAAAAAAAACAAATGCCCAATAATTTTTCATGAAAAATTAAATCGTAAATTTAAAAGCAAAAATACAAAAATAACTATGGAAATCTTAATACTCATTGTAAGTTTATTGTTTGTGCTTGTGGGAATTGCAGGAAGTGTGCTGCCCGCGTTACCCGGACCGCCTTTAAGCTGGATTGGTTTGCTGATACTTTACACCACGCCGAACATTAAATTTGATTACTGGATATTGGGAATTACATTTGTTTTTACGTTGATAATTGTGATTTTAGATTACGTAATTCCTGCGCAGGGAACCAAACGTTTTGGCGGAAGCAAGTACGGAATTTGGGGAACAAACATTGGATTGATTGTAGGCATTCTGGCTCCGATCCCATTTGGATTTATTATTGGACCTTTTGTGGGTGCCTTTATCGGTGAACTGATTTATGATCAAAACGATTCTAAACGCGCGTTAAAAGCCGCAACCGGATCTTTTTTAGGTTTTTTGGCATCTACCTTTATAAAGTTTGTGTTCTGTATGGTTTTATTGGGAATTTACATTCACCTTGTTTGGAAGTATTGGAGTGTTTGGTTTTAATCTAGCATTATTTTTATAGGTACTGTAAAATTCATCCGAACAATTTTATCTTCTAATTCAGCTGGTTTCCATTTAGGTTTCATTCTTATAATATTAAACACATCGTTCGCTAAATTCATTTTATCTTCTAAAATTGTCATGTTGGTTAACGTTCCATCTTTCTCAACAACAAATCTAATTTTAATCATTATATACTTTAAAGTTAATGGACGTTTAATTTTATTACCTAATTCCTCTTTAACATTAACAGATAAATTCTTAAAAAACACAGCGAAACCTTCTATTGGTTGTGCTTTCTTGCGAACTAAGCTATAAATATAATCTTCGCCTTTAATCAACCGTTCTTTTTTAGCTTGATAATTGTATGAAGGATTACCACAGGCTTGAATAATTACACCTTTTTTTTGTGCTATTGTTCTAAATCCTATTAAGAGAAAAAAGAAAACTAATATTATATTTTTCATAATGTGTCTATTTTTAGTTTAAACGTTTGTTTTAAATCGGCAAAATTAAACTTTGAAATTTGTTCGTTTGTTGAAATTACTGTTATATTTATTAAATAATTACCAGCGATAAAGTGAATTGCATTATTATAAAACATGCTTTCGTTACCATTAACAGTAAAATTACTTTCTAAAGCTTTGTAATTTTTATAATCAACCGCAGTAATTTTTGCGTTCTGCTTTTCAGCATCGGCTTTAATTAAATCAAAATGATTTTCTGTATTGGACAACAATATTTCTTTTAACGTAATTGAGTAGAAAACGTTGTTATCTGCTGTGTTATACGCAAATTCTTTAACCTTATTGTATTGGTTTGTATTACTGTTGATCAACTTACAATTACATTCAAACTCAAAATATTCCGTACTAACCGTTCTTTCTAAAATTGCTTTTTCCAGTAATGCTTTATCAATATTCCTCATAGGAAATCTTAATTTAACAGGAACAACATAAACAGATCGTACTATTTTCCCTTTACTTTCTGCGGGTTTCCAAGCAGGCGTTTTTTTTAAAACTCTGATTATTTCTTCAATGTAAGCATACGCATGTTCGTTTTCTTCTATTTCGATATTAGAAAGTGTACCGTTTTTCTCGATGATGAATTTCAATTTAAAAAAAATCTCATCAAATTTCGGCGGAATAACTAAAGAATTGAATTCACTTGTAAAGGCTTGCAAAAACTTAAACATTCCCTGCTTTGGTTCTGCCTTTTTCTGAACAAACTTATACACTTTGCCATCATCCATCTCATTTGAATCTTGAGCTTGAATTGTAGCTGAAGAAAACACAATGAGAAAGGTGATCAGGAAATTTTTCATAAGATTTGGATCAGTTACATATTATCTAAATTACAAAACAATCCTCAATTAGAGTCATTTGCATTTTTCCACTTAAAGTTTTTTACTAAATGATTAAACGTTAAATCTAATATTTGTCTATTTACAGAAACAACATTTAAACCAATAACATAGTTGTTTTCCTTAAAAAACATTGTTCGATAATAAAACTCATATCCCTCATTTGGTACAACAATTAGAGTTTCTATTGCTTTTTTATTTTTATATTGAACTTCCTTATAAGTTCCGTTTTGCCTTTCTACATCATTCTTTATACCTATAAAATAATCTTCTATATTTTCAGTTTCTGCTATTTTTAATCCAATTGAATAAAAGACACTTTCATCTACAGCATTATAAGAAAACTCTTCAATTTTATTGCTTTCATGGAACATGTTCTTTTCAAATATACAATTACACGAAAATTCAAAATGTTTATTATCTACTTTTTGTATTGTTAAGGATTGTAGATATGAAGTGATCTCTTTTTCACTTTTAAATTGAATTTCAGAAGGATTATCAGTATTGTTAATTTTTATTTTAATAGGTAAAGTGAAAGAACTTTTAATAGCTGTATCATCATATAATGCAGGACTCCATGAAGGCATTAGCATTAATACACGTTTAGCTTCCTCGCCTACACCACTTTTATCATCCACTACTTGAATATCAGAAAAGGATCCATCTTCTTCTACTATGAATTTTAATCTAATTGCAATTTCATCTATATTATTCGATACATGTGGAATTTTAAATTCTTTAATAAAGTTCTGCATAAAAGTTTCCAAACCTTCCTTCGGACGTGCTTTCACTTGAGGTATTATAGGTGTTTCTTGCGCAAATGCCGAAAAGTTTTGAATAAGAAGTAATAGTATTAAAAGTGCTTTTTTCATGGTTATGTATTATTACATACAAAACTATGATTTTATAAGGAAAGATAAAAATCAAAAAAGCCCTCCGATTTGGAAAGCTTTTCATTGGTCTAACTACTAAACCAGGTACTTGCGTACCTAAACAACACA
>Ga0308157_10010500_pt1 | contig 10035 bp, 6 predicted proteins | sample PhyBR1_FD_201035 | JGI IMG/M metagenome (GOLD analysis project Ga0308157, IMG submission 201035) | Phyllosphere microbial communities from UC Gill Tract Community Farm, Albany, California, United States - DLSLB.R1 | ecosystem: Host-associated > Plants > Phyllosphere > Unclassified | place: USA... | reverse complement strand
GCCCCACGACATCCCAGTTCTTGCCGTTGTAGTCCTCGGCGAACTTGTTGGAGGGACGGACATCGATCTTGACCTCGATGCCGATCTCCTTCTGCGACTTCTGGATCGACTGCGCGAGCGCCGCCTGCGTCGGGTCGTCGCTGAAGATCGGGTAGACCGCGGACAGCTTCACGCCGTCCTTCTCGCGGATGCCGTCGGAACCCTTCTTCCAACCGGCGTCATCGAGGATCTTGTTGGCCTCCTTCGGGTCGTACTTCCAACCCGCCTTCTCCATCGAGTTGACGTAGCCCGGCTGGAACGAGAACAGCGTCAGCGAACCGGCGGGGTCCTCCGAGTAGTCCAGGCCGTTCCAGGCGATCTTCTTCTGCTGCTCGATGTTGATGCCCATGAAGAAGGCCTTGCGGACCTCGACGTCCTTGAACTGCGGCTTCTCGGCGTCCAGTTCGAGGATCGTGTTCGCGGTCTGCTGAGCGCGGTGGATCGTGATGTCCTTCATGTCCGCTACCTGTGCGAGGCGGTCCTTGGTGCCGACGCCGACCTGGTCGATCTCGCCGTTCTTGAAGGCGTTGATCGAGGCCTGCGCGTCCATGCCCTTGAAGGTGACCTCGTCGAGCATGGGCTTGTCGCCCCACCACTTGTCGTTCGGCTTGAACGAGATGAAGTCGGTGTTCGCGTCGAACTTGTCGACCGTGTACGGGCCTGCACCCCACTCGGCGTGCGGGTCGTTCAGCATCGCCTTGTTGAACGTCTCGGGGTCAGCGAGCTTCGGGTGGATGACACCGCCGTTGAACGGCATCTGCGGCCAGGCGAACTCGCTCTTGAAGGTGACGATCGCGGTCTTGGGCGTGTCGCCCTGCTCGACCTTCTCGATCTCCTTGTAGCCGTCGATGGCGTTGGGGTTGAAGCCCTCGTCGTTCGAGCGGTTGGCCTTCCAGGTGGCGTCGATGGCGGTCCAGTCCATCGGAGTGCCGTCGTTCCAGGTGGCCTTGTCGGTGAACGTGAAGGTCAGGACCGTCTTGCCGTCCTTCACCTCGTCCTTCCACTCGTCGAGGTAGTTGTCGTTCTTGTACAGCGTGCCATCCGGCTTCATCAGGATGATCTGCGGCATGTACCAGGCTGCGATGCGCGCGGTGTCTGCGCTGGCGTCACCATTGAACGCGTTCAGCTGCTCCGGAACCTCATTGATCGGGAAGTTGACCTTGCCGCCCTGCTTGAGGTTCTCGCGCGGCTGCGGGTTGTAGTCCGCGGCCTGGGTCTCAGGGGCCTTGTCGCCGCCCTTGTCGCCGCCGTCACCGGTGTTTCCGGTGTTGGCTGCGCACCCGCTCAGTGCGAGTGCGAAAGCGCCGGTCAGTGCCAGCGCTCCCATCAGCTTGTGCTGCTTCATGGTGCTCCTTTCGCCTTTCGGCGTGTCATAAGGGGAGATTAGTTGGCCCGGTGGCGGAATGACTGCGCGGATGAGTGAATCCCGCCTAACCGTTATCGGACGGTGATCCTACGGTTACCTCGCCGAAACAACGGCTGCGACTCAGACGGTCACGGGGCGTGTGCTCATGGTCTCCGCATCGAAGACGACGCGCTGACGCGTGCGCTCGATGTCGGGGTCCGGCACCGGGATCGCGGACAGCAGCGCCTGCGTGTACGGGTGCTGCGGGTTGTCGAAGACCTGGTCCACATCGCCGTGCTCCACGAACTCGCCGAGGTACATCACGGCGACGCGGTCGGCGATGTGGCGGATGACCGAGAGGTCGTGCGCGACGAACAGGTACGACAGTCCCAGCTTCGCCTTCAGCTCATCGAGCAGGTTGATCACACCGGCCTGGATGGACACGTCCAGCGCGGACACGGGCTCGTCGAGCACGACGATCTTGGGGTTGGTCGACAGCGCGCGGGCGATGCCGATGCGCTGGCGCTGACCACCCGAGAACGCCCCGGGGAACCGATCGCGGTGGGCGGGGTTCAGCCCCACCAGATCCATCAGCTCCTGCACGCGGTCGTGGACCGCCGCACGGTCCACGCCGATGGCGCGCATCGGCTCGGCGATGATGTCCGTCACGGTCATGCGCGGGTCCAGCGCGCCCATCGGGTCCTGGAACACGATCTGGATGTCGTGGCGCAGTTCGCGCTCGAGCTTCCGGTTGTGCAGTCCGTTGACGCTCGTGCCGGCGATGATGATGTCGCCGTCGGCCTGCTTCTCGAAGTTCATGATCTCGAGCAGCGTGGTGGTCTTGCCGGAGCCGGACTCTCCCACGATGGCCATCGTCTCGCCCTGGCGAACGTCGAAGCTGATGCCCTTGACGGCCTGGACCTCGCCCACCTTGCGCTTGAGGAACGCGCCCTTCAGCAGCGGGAAGGTCTTGACCATGTTGCGGACCTCGAGGGTCACGGGGCGCTCCTCGCGGGGAGCGCGGGTCAGCTCGCTCTCGTGCACGGGCACCGGCGGGTACACCGGCAGCCCGCCGATGCGGCCCTCGTCGTCGATCTGGTCCGCGCGGATGCAGGCGGCCTCGTGGAACTCGCCGGAGACGGTCTCCACCGGAACCAGATCGGGCTCGCGCTTCCAGCACGCCTCGATGGCGATGGGGCAGCGCGCGGCGAACGGGCAGGCGTCCGGCAGGTCGATCAGCAGCGGGGGATTGCCCTTGATCGGGATCAGGGGCTCCTTCTCCGCCTTGTCCACGCGGGGGATGGCGCCCAGCAGTCCGATCGAGTACGGCATCCGGGTGTTGTGGAACAGCTCGTGCGCGGCGGCGTGCTCGACCGGCTTGCCCGCGTACATGACCATGACGTCGTCCGCCGTGCGTGCGACCACGCCCATGTCGTGCGTGATCATGATCACGGCGGCACCGGTCTCGTCCTGCGCCTTCTCGATCAGATCGAGGATCTGCGCCTGGATCGTCACGTCGAGCGCCGTGGTGGGCTCGTCGCAGATGATGAGTCGCGGGTTGTTCGCCATGGCGATGGCGATGACGACGCGCTGACGCATGCCGCCGGAGAACTCGTGCGGGAACGACTTCATCCGCCGCTCGGGGTTGGCGATGCCCACGACCCGGAGCAGCTCGAGCGAGCGGTCCCACGCCTCCTTCTTCGAGAGCCCGCGGTGCACGGTGAGCGCCTCGACGAGCTGGTCGCCGACGGTGAACACCGGGGTGAGCGAGGTCAGCGGGTCCTGGAAGACCATGGCCATGCCGTTGCCGCGGATCATCGACATCTGCTTGTCCGATTTTCCGAGCAGCTCCTGGCCCTCGAACTGGACGGAGCCGGTGACCTTCGCGTTCTCGTCGAGCAGGCCCATGATCGCCAGCGATGTGACCGACTTGCCGGAGCCGGACTCGCCGACGATGCCGAGCGTCTTGCCCGCCTCGAGGTCGAACGAGACCCCGCGGACGGCGTCGACACGGCCGGCCTCCGAGGCGAAGCTGACCGTGAGGTCGCGGACGGAGAGGACGGTCTTCGAGTCTGATGTGCTCATGCGCGGCCTCCAGCCGCCGAGGTGGGATCGAGGGCGTCGCGCAGTCCGTCGGCGACCAGCGCCATCGAGACGGTCAGCAGCGTCAGCGCCAGTGCGGGGAAGTAGAAGAGCCACGGCGCGCTCGTGACGCTGGCCGCGCCGTATCCGATCAGCGAGCCGAGCGAGACGTCCGGCAGCTTCACGCCGAAGCCGATGAATGACAGGCCGGTCTCGGTCATGACGGCTCCCACGACGCCGAGCGTGAAGTTGATCACGAGGAGCGAGCCGATGTTCGGGACGAGGTGCCGCAGCACGATGCGCATTCCCGAGACGCCCATGTAGCGGGCGGCATCGATGTACTCGCGCTCGCGCAGGGACAGCGCCAGCGTCCAGATGACCCGGGCGGGGAAGAACCAGCTGACGAAGATCAGAGCGAGCGAGATCACGCGCCAGTCGCCACCGGCGTCGTTGGACACCAGGGCGAGGATCAGGAAGGTCGGCACGACCATGAGGAAGTGGATGATGATCAGCGTGATCTGCTCGACCCGACCCCGGAAATAGGCGGCCGCCGTTCCGACGATGGCGGACAGCACCGTCACCCCGACGGAGACGGTCAGGGCGATCATCAGGGAGCGCTGCAGACCGACGGCGGTCAGGGTCCAGTTGTCGTTGCCGCCGGCGTTGGTGCCGAACCAGTGCTCGGGAGACGGGCCGGTGCTGAGGTTCAGGAAGTCCTGATCGTCGAGCGTGTAGGGCGTCAGGAGCGGGACCACGACGGAGTAGATCGCCATCAGGACGAAGATGATCACCCCGGCGACGGCCGGCTTGTTGCGCATGAAGCGGCGTGTGTACAGCGTCCACTTGCTGAGCTGCTTGGTGGGGATGCGCTCGGCGGTCGTGTCGGGGCCGACGGGCGGCTGCACCGCGGGATCGATCATTTCGGTGCTCATATCAGCTCACCCTCACTCGCGGGTCGAGGACCACGACGGCGATGTCGGCGAGCAGAGCGCCGATGGCCGTCAGCACGGCACCGAAGGCGGCGACCGCGACCACGCCGTGCACGTCGTTTCCGTTGATGGTGGTCAGGAAGTATCGGCCCATGCCCTGCCAGGCGAAGATCGACTCGGTCAGGATCGCGCCGGTGAAGATCCCGGGGATCGAGAAGGCGACCTGCGTGGCGACCGGGATGAGCGAGGTCCGCAGCGCGTGCCGGCGGATGGCCTGCTGCTTGGTCAGCCCCTTGGCGCGCGCCGTGCGCACATAGTCGGCGCTGATGTTGTCGAGCAGCAGGGTGCGCTGCAGGAAGTGGTACTGCGCGTAGCCGATGATCACCAGGGCGACGGTGGGCAGGATCAGATGCTGCAGCGCGTCGATGATCACCGGGAAGAACCCGGTCACCCCCTCGGTCGAGGAGCCGGTCACGTAGAAGACGCGGGTGCCGACCCAGTTGTTGAAGTTGATGGCGAGGATGACGACCGCGAGGCCGGCGACGATGATGTTGACGTTCATCGTGACGATCGAGACGCCCTGCCAGATGCGGTCACCGAGCTTGTACTGGCGGGATGCGGTGTAGACGCCGATCCAGATGCCCAGCAGCGTGGCGATGATCGTGGCGCCGAGCACGAGCTCCGCGCTGATCCACATGCGGAACGCGACCTGCTCGTTGACCGAACCGCCGGTGGGGCTCACACCCCAGTCCCACCGGAGGATGATTCCCGAGAACCAGGTCCACCACCGGTCGATCAGCGGAACGCTCGCGTCGAGGTTGCGAGGACGCAGCAGATTCTCGATCTGCTCGGGGCTCATCGGTGGTTTGCGGCCGACGTAGTTGCTGTGCGGGTCGAGGAAAGACCATGCCAGGAAATACGTGACGTTGGTCGCGACCACGATCATCAGCAGCCAGCCAAGGGTCCGGCGCACGAGATACTTGATCAAGGTGGTGATTCTTTCTCTTCTACAGCACGCGCGGGATCTGCCGACGCAACGCTGGGTCGGGATGACATTCAAGCATCATCCACGCGATAACGCACACCGACAGCGCGGCAGGCTGTGATGCAGTCCTGTGGTCCTCGCACCCCGGTCAGGGTGCGTTCGGGCAACTTCGGGAGACTATCATCGCCAGCGCCGAATGCGGGATTTCGGCACCCGGCTCGTAGACTTGCGGGAACCCTTCCGGCCGCCTCAAGGACCACATGTCACCCCGCGCTATCACCCCGCTGTCGCCGTCCGCGACGCCCGCCACGCAGATCCGCAACTTCTGCATCATCGCCCACATCGACCACGGCAAGTCGACGCTGGCCGATCGGATGCTGCAGATCACCGGCGTCGTCGCCGACCGCGATATGCGCGCGCAGTACCTGGACAGGATGGACATCGAGCGCGAGCGCGGCATCACCATCAAGAGCCAGGCCGTGCGGATGCCGTGGCAGGTCGATCCCTCGACGGGCGCAGGGGCCCAGACGACGGGTGCAGGGGCCCAGACGACGGGTGCAGGGGCCCAGACGTTCGCGCTGAACATGATCGACACCCCCGGGCACGTCGACTTCACCTATGAGGTCTCCCGTTCGCTGGCGGCCTGCGAGGGCGCGATCCTGCTGGTGGACGCCGCGCAGGGCATCGAGGCGCAGACGCTCGCGAACCTCTATCTCGCGCTCGAGAACGATCTGACGATCATCCCGGTGCTGAACAAGATCGATCTGCCGGCGGCCGACCCCGACAAGTTCGCGAAGGAGCTGGCGGACCTCATCGGCGGTCGCCCCGAGGACGTCATGCGCGTATCGGGCAAGACCGGTGTCGGTGTGGAGGAGCTGCTCGATCGCATCGTGCAGGAGATCCCCGCACCGGTCGGAGACGCCGACGCACCCGCACGCGCGATGATCTTCGACTCCGTGTACGACGCCTATCGCGGCGTGGTCACCTATGTGCGCATGGTCGACGGACGGCTCTCGCCCCGCGAGCGCATCCAGATGATGTCGACGCAGGCGACGCACGACCTGCTCGAGATCGGCGTGTCCAGCCCCGAGCCGATCCCGTCCGACGGCCTCGGCGTCGGCGAGGTGGGCTACCTGATCACCGGTGTGAAGGACGTGCGCCAGTCGAAGGTCGGCGACACGGTCACCACGGCGCGTCGCTCGGCATCCGAGGCCCTTCCCGGGTACACGGATCCCAAGCCGATGGTCTTCTCGGGCATCTACCCGATCGACGGCAGCGACTACGGCGACCTGCGTGAGGCGCTCGACAAGCTGAAGCTCTCGGACGCCTCGCTGCAGTACGAGCCGGAGACCTCCGTGGCGCTCGGCTTCGGCTTCCGCTGCGGGTTCCTCGGCCTGCTGCACCTCGAGATCATCACCGAACGGCTCTCGCGCGAGTTCGGGCTCGACCTGATCACTACCGCGCCCAGCGTGATCTACGAGGTCACCACCGACACCGGGGAGACCGTCGTGGTCACCAACCCCAGCGAGTACCCGGACGGACGGGTGGCCTCGGTCGCGGAGCCCATGGTCAAGGCGGCGATCCTGCTGCCCAAGGACTACGTCGGCACCGTGATGGAGCTGTGCCAGTCGCGCCGCGGGTCGCTGCTGGGCATGGAGTACTTCAGCGAGGAGCGCGTCGAGCTGCGCTACATGATGCCGCTCGGCGAGATCGTGTTCGACTTCTTCGACCACCTCAAGTCGAAGACGCAGGGCTACGCGTCGCTGGACTACGAGCCCGCCGGCGTGCAGACGGCCGACCTGGTCAAGGTCGACGTGCTGCTGCAGGGCGACAAGGTCGACGCGTTCAGCGCCATCGTGCACCGCGAGAAGGCGTACGCCTACGGCACGCTGATGACCGAGCGGCTGCGCAAGCTCATTCCCCGACAGAACTTCGAGGTGCCGATCCAGGCCGCCATCGGCGCGCGGATCATCGCCCGTGAGACCATCCGCGCCCTCCGCAAGGACGTGCTCGCCAAGTGCTACGGCGGTGACATCAGCCGCAAGCGCAAGCTGCTCGAGAAGCAGAAGGAGGGCAAGAAGCGGATGAAGATGGTCGGCCGCGTCGAGGTGCCGCAGGAGGCGTTCATCGCCGCGCTGTCCGGTGACGTCGAGACGAAGAAGTAGTCCTCCATCCGGCTCGGAGACCGATCGTTGGCGGGTCGTGAGGCGTCGTCCAGGCGCGTCACGTAGGGTTGAACTCATGCGTCGCGGGACATTCCGAGAAGGCACGGTCGACTATGCCGCGGTCGGGGCCACTCATGCCCCCGACCTCATGCAGTATCCGCCGGAGCACAGCGTTCCCGCCGAGGATTCCTGGCGGATCGGCAGTGGTGAGGATCGTTTCCGCACCGCCGCGGAGGCCCTGCTGTCGTGGACCGCGCAGCGCGCGGCCGGACTGACGCTCAGTGATGTGCGTCCCGAGTCCGGCGCCGCCTACACCGGCGTCAGCTTCGACGCCGAGGGCACGCCGATCGCCCCGAACCGCACGCAGCTCGAGCAGCGCTTCGACGCCGAGGGCACCCCGTTCGCGGCCCCCGGTATGACGCTGAAGCTGCGCGGACGGGTCAACGGGATGCGCGCGGACGGCGAGCTGCGGGTGATCTCGGTCACCGAGGAGCGTCGTCGGGTCGGCTTCGTGCTGGGAACCCTGGGCGGCTCCGTGGTGAGCGGTGAGGAGTCCTTCGACATCGAATGGCGCGAGGACACCGACGAGGTCTGGTTCACCGTGCGCGCGTTCGACGCACCGGCATCCGTGCTGTACCACCTGCCCGGCATGGTGCGCCGGCGTCGACGCGCGCTCTTCGCGCGCTATCTGCGTGCGATCTCGCCGCTGTACGCGACGCCGATCTGATGGCGGGTCCGCTGCCCCTGGGAGACCCGGCACCGGCTGACGGCCTGCTGCCGTCGAGCCTGGACATCGATGCGACGGCGCCCTTCTCCGCCTACCTGCACGTGCCGTTCTGCCGGGTGCGCTGCGGATACTGCGACTTCAACACCTACACCGCGACCGAGCTGCGCGGGGCGCGGCAGGATCAGTACGCCGACACGCTGATCCACGAGATCGAACTGGCACGTCGCGTGCTCGACGAGGCCGGCGCGCTGCGGCCCATGGACACCGTGTTCTTCGGCGGCGGCACGCCGACCCTGCTGCCCGCCGGCGACCTCGCACGCATGCTGCACGCGGCATCCGACGCCTTCGGCATCCGTGACGGCGCCGAGGTGACCGTCGAGGCGAACCCCGACACGGTCACGCCGGACGTGGTGGAGACCCTGCTGCGGGCCGGGGTGAACCGCCTCTCGATCGGGATGCAGTCCGCCGTGCCGCACGTGCTCGCGGCGTTGGACCGCACGCACCGTCCCGAGAACGTCGACACCGCCGTGGCGGCGGCCCGCGCCGCCGGCCTCGACGTCAGCGTCGACCTCATCTACGGCGCTCCGGGGGAGTCGGCGGCCGACTGGGAGCAGTCCCTGGATGCCGCCCTCGCCCTGGAACCCGACCACATCTCCGCCTACGCCCTGATCATCGAGGACGGCACCAAGCTCGCCAGGCAGATCCGCCGGGGCGAGGTGGCGGCCCCGGACGACGACCTGCAGGCCGACATGTACGAGATGGCCGACCAGCGGCTCGCCGCGGCCGGATTCGACTGGTACGAGGTCAGCAACTGGGCGCGCCGCCCTTCGGCCGGCTCGGGGACGCACGCTGTGGACCACCGTTCGCTGCACAACATGGCGTACTGGCGGGGCTCGGACTGGTGGGGCTTCGGTCCCGGCGCGCACAGCCACGTCGCGGGTCTGCGCTGGTGGAACGTCAAGCATCCCGCCGCCTACGCGCAGCGGCTCGGCTCCGGGGAGTCGCCCGCAGCGGGCCGCGAGCAACCCGACGCCAGGGCGCGCACGCTGGAGCGGGTACTGCTGCAGAGCCGGCTCGCCGAGGGCCTGCCCATCGCCGACATCGCGGAGCCGTATCGCACGCGCGTCGCCGAGCTGATCGCGGACGGTCTCATCGACGCGCCCTCCGCGCTGCGCGACAAGCGCGTGCGGCTGACACTGCGAGGGCGGCTGCTCGCGGATGCCGTGGTGCGTGCGCTCACCGAGTGATCCCGACGCCCCACTCCCGTCCCAGGCGCAGAGGGTAGGATTGGCACTCGGAAGGTCGGAGTGCCAGCGGGGAGGGATCATGGTCACAGAACGAGGACTCGAGGTCCTTCGCGCGATCGTGCAGGACTACGTCGCCACGCATGAGCCCGTCGCGAGCAAGTCGATCGTCGAGCGGCACGCCTTCGGCGTCTCCGCCGCGACCATCCGCAACGACATGGCGCTTCTCGAGGACGAGGACCTCATCGAGGCACCGCACACCTCCTCGGGGCGGGTGCCGACCGACAAGGGCTATCGCGTCTTCGTGAACCACCTCGCACAGGTGCGTCCGCTCTCCACCGGTCAGCGCAGCGCCATCGAGTCGTTCCTCACAGACCCCGCCGATCTCGACGACCTCATGGCGCGCACGGTGCGCGTGCTGACCCAGCTCACCGGTCAGGTCGCGCTGGCGCAGTACCCCTCGTTCGCCCGTGCCAGCATCACGCACATCGAGCTGGTGGCTCTCGCCCCGAGCCGGAT
>Ga0308157_10010499_pt1 | contig 10035 bp, 6 predicted proteins | sample PhyBR1_FD_201035 | JGI IMG/M metagenome (GOLD analysis project Ga0308157, IMG submission 201035) | Phyllosphere microbial communities from UC Gill Tract Community Farm, Albany, California, United States - DLSLB.R1 | ecosystem: Host-associated > Plants > Phyllosphere > Unclassified | place: USA... | reverse complement strand
GATAAAACACCATTTAAACGTTTCGGCGATCCCGAAGAATTAATTGGCGGCCTGGTATATTTGCTAAGCGATGCTTCGAAATTTGTTAACGGCGAAAATATTAAAATAGATGGTGGATTCAGTGCCTTTTCTGGCGTTTAAAAACCAAAAATTGGTGTAATCTTATAAATCAGTTTAATCATATATAATGAAGAAATTAGAACAAACCTGGCGTTGGTACGGACCAAATGATCCGGTTAGCTTACAGGATGTTAAACAGGCAGGTGCAACAGGTATTGTGTCTGCATTGCATCACATTGCACACGGCGAAGTATGGCCGCTGGAAGATATTAAAGCAAGAAAAGCCATTATCGAAGCTGCAGGCTTAACCTGGTCGGTGGTAGAAAGTGTACCCGTGCACGAAGCCATTAAAACGCGCAGAGCTGATGCCGGTCAGTATATCGAAAATTATAAAACCTCGCTGCGCAATTTGTCAGCCTGCGGACTTAAAACCGTGTGCTACAATTTTATGCCGGTACTCGACTGGACCCGCACACAGTTAGATCTCGAAATGACAGATGGATCGAAAGCCTTGTATTTTAACTGGATCGATCTGGCTGTTTTCGACCTTTATATTTTAAAACGCGAAGGTGCAGAAACCGATTATTCAGCTTCGATTTTAGAACGGGCGAAAAATAAATTTGCTACGCTTAACGAGCAGGAATTGGTTGATTTGCGCATTAATGTGTTAATGGGCATCCCGAACGAGAAGGAGATAGAACTCGAAACTTTACGCGATAGCATTAACGAATATAAAGCCATTGGTACGCAGGGTTTAAAAGAAAATTTAAAATTTTTCCTGTCATCAATTGCTGAGGTATGCACCGAAGAGGGGATAAAAATGACCATCCACCCCGATGACCCACCTTACCCGATTTTAGGATTGCCACGTATTGCCAGTACGCTGGATGATTTTAACTACATCATTAAAGAAGTAGACCAGCCCTTTAACGGCGTTTGTTTCTGTACAGGTTCGCTAGGCGCTGGTGTAGAAAATAACGCTTTAGAAATTTTCAATGCCGTTAAAGAACGTGTTTATTTTGCACACTTGCGTAATGTGACCAAAGATGAGGATGGCAGTTTCTACGAGGCCGATCATTTAGGTGGCGATGTAAATATGTACGAAATTATGAAAGCCCTGACCGAAGAAAATGCTACCCGCGAAAAGGCTATTCCTTTCCGTCCAGATCACGGTCACCAGATGCTCGATGATTTAGCTAAGGTAACCAACCCGGGTTATTCTGCCATTGGCAGGTTAAGGGGACTTGCAGAACTAAGAGGTTTAGAAATCGGGGTAACTGGCAATTATTAATCTGCTAAGCGAAACAAAATAAAACAAATATAGTTGTCATTCTATTGAGGACGTCATTGCGAGGTACGAAGCAATCTTAATGCGAACGCTGGTTATAGCGACCGTTGTAAGATTGCTTCGTCGTTCCTTCTCGCAATGACGAATTTCCACTGAGATCTGTTAAAGGAACTTCCTCTTCTTAATCTGAGATGCTGAATCAAGTTCAGCATGACGAAAATGGTGTTTATGGCCTGAAATTTGATTACCTTTAACTATGGAAAATAGCAACCATCCCCTGAAAGTAATACTTAAACCCTCAGTTATCCATGATGACTTGCCTGAGGTTAAAAAACCAGAGCATTTGCGCAAAGTGCCCCTGGAACATACCAATGCTTTGCCCGAAAATCCGGAAAGGAATTACCACCACGATGATCCCGCTAGTTATAGTCACGACGAATTAAGGCAGGCTGACGATGATATCTGGAATGGGGAAGATGCTTAAAAACGTTTTTTTGTTGAAATAAATGGGCCAAATTTCTGTTTAAAGCAGGCGTTTGAGGTGTTTTAAGCAACGAAGCTAAATTTTAATTGCTTCTCTCTTAAATACTTATTTCAAAACTGAAAAGCGCCTTCCAAATAGTTTAAAATATATTTTTACTTATTCAATAGAACTCCTATATTTGCAGCTCATTAAAAAATGAGCCTCGGTAGCTCAGCTGGATAGAGCGTCGGTTTTCTAAACCGAGGGTCAGGGGTTCGAGTCCCTTCCGGGGTACAAAGGCTCTTAGTTAATCACTAGGAGCCTTTTTTTGTTTCCAGCTAGCGTTATTTTGTTTCGCATGTTGCACGCAACCTGTCTTCCTTCCAGAACATAACGCTTACATTATTCCAATCGGTTAATAATCTTCATTTCAGTCATCCAGGCCATGCACAGCTCAAACCATTTATCTGTTCGGGTAGGGTTATTAAGCCCAAATCCATGGCCTCCTGTTGCGTAGATATGCATTTCGGCCTTAACGCCATTATCCTTAAGCGCCCTGTAATAATTAACCGTATTTACTACCGGCACTACCTTATCATCACTACAGTGGATTAAAAAAGCAGGAGGGGTTTCTTTGCTTACCTGCAATTCATTCGAATAGGCATCAGTTTGCGCTTTTGTTGCATCTTCTCCAATTAGTGCTTTTTTAGAGCCTTTGTGCAAAATACTATCCTGAAAAGTAATAACAGGGTAAATGAGTACAGAAAAATCAGGTCGAAGACTGGTTTTTTCCTTATTCTCAATCACCACATTTTTAAAATGGGTAGTAGCAGTGGAGGCAACATGTCCGCCTGCCGAAAAACCCATTATGCCCACCCTGGCAGTATCGATGTTCCATTCTTTAGCCCTTTCTCTTACTGTTTTTATGGCTTGCTGGGCATCCTGTAAAGGCCCAATCGAGCGGTCTTTCATAATCAGGTCGCTCGGTAGCCTGTATTTAAGCACAAATGCCGCAATTCCATTTCGGTTTAATTCTTTTGCCACATCAGTACCTTCGTGGTTCATCACCAGGTAAGAATAACCCCCGCCGGGACAAATGATTACAGCTGCGCCGTTGGCTATATTTTTTTCAGGAAGAAAAACGGTTAATGTTGGATCGGTTACATATCGGGTAATGATCCTGCCGTTTTTTGAACTATCTGTTTTTTCAACGAGTTCGGCTTTAATGGCGTTTGGTACTTTTTTGTACAAATGAACAATGCTTTGTGCAAACAAGGTAGCCTGGCTAAGGGAAAGCATGATTGTGAATGCTAAACTTAATTTTTTCATATATCTGGTTTGAACAAAACTATAAAATTATTTTGTAAATATGTACTACATATTAATTTAAGAATTATATTTGATCACCGCGAGCCTTTATATATTTCAAATGTTTTTGTACTACATAAAAACAGGTATATTTGGTTTCTTTATATACACTATACTATGGCAATAAATAATGATTTGAGTTTGGATATCGGTAAAATTTCGTCTGATACCATGGCTGATGTGGTTGAAATGAGATTAAGGGATTATTTCAAGAAGAAATCATTTAAACCCGGAGACCCCTTACCTAAAGAGCAGGAGCTTGCAGAGGCGCTAGGGGTAAGCCGTAATGTTTTAAGAGAAGCATTAAGCCGCCTAAGGATGCTTGGGATGATTGAAACCAAAAAGAAAAGAGGCATGATTTTATCGAGCCCGGATGTATTGGGCGGCATCCAGAGGGTACTCGATCCTTTGATTATTAGTCCGGATGCTTTGCAGGATCTTTTTGAATTAAGGTTGATTTTAGAAATGGGGCTGGCAGATGTGCTTTTCCTGAACTTAAGCGACAAAAGTATTCATGAACTGGAAGTGATTGCCAATAGCGAAAAGAAAAAAAATAAGGAAGCTTTTCGTATCGCCAATGAAATTGCTTTCCACGGAAAATTATATGAAATGGCCGGAAATGATACCGTAAAACGGTTTCAACACATGCTTTTGCCGGTTTTTGGCTATGTATTGCAGGTAGAAAACGAATTTGTTCCGGGTAAAGTTACCCATCAGGATTTGGTTGAACTGATTAAATCGGGTAACAAAGATGATTTTCGCGCTGGTATGTACGAGCACTTAAAACCGCATTTCGACCGCTTGGAAGCAATTAAAAAAATAAATTAAGTTTTTATGTACTACATATTGTTTTAATAATTACATTTGTTCTATGCGAATCTGATACAGGTTTGCCCTAACCAAATTAATTTCTTTAAAATATGTTATACGCGTTCAGGAACCTGAAAAGAATCTGCCGGATAATTAGTTTACCGGCCCTGTTTTTTGGCTTTGGAAATACAGCTTTTGCCTCATCAACTTTTGGTAGGAGCCAGGCCGATAGCCTTAACTTTATTTTTAAAGCTGGCGAAAATGGTTATTCTTGTTTTCGGATCCCGGCATTAATCCGTACCAGCAGCGGGAGTTTACTCGCTTTTGCTGAAGCAAGAAAAAACAATTGCGGAGATTCGGGAGATATTGATTTAGTGGTTAAGCGCTCTACGGATAAAGGTAAAAGCTGGTCGGGCTTACAAGTGGTTTGGAGCGATTCTACCAATACCTGCGGTAATCCGGTTCCGGTACAGGATCAAAGCACCGGTAAAATCATTTTAATTTCTACCTGGAACCTGGGTACCGATCACGAAAAACAGATTATTGACGGTTCGTCTAAAGATGGCAGACATGTTTATATGCTTTCATCTGATGATGACGGGAAAAACTGGTCTGCTGCTACCGAAATTACCTCGCAGGTAAAAAAATCAGGATGGACCTGGTATGCAACAGGTCCCTGCCACGGCCTGCAGATAATGCAAGGGAATTACGCAGGGCGACTTGTAATCCCAATCAACCACATCGAGACAGGTACTAATCAGAATTTTGCACACACCATTTATTCTGATGATCATGGCAAAAGCTGGAACCTGGGTAATAATACGCCGCAGGATAAGATGAACGAAACCACGGTTGCTGAAATTGCTAATGGGCGGTTGATGCTGAATATGCGGAATGCAGACCGGGCCATTAAGACAAGGCATACCAGTATTAGCGAAGACGGGGGGCAAAACTGGGCGAATGTTCAGGTTGACAGCACTTTGATTGAACCCATCTGCCAGGGAAGCCTGCTTGGTTATTTTTATAAAAAAAACAGGCCGGCCTTGTTCTTCAGTAATCCTGCAAACGTAAAATCGCGTGCAAACCTCACCTTACGTTTGAGTGAAGATGATGGTAAAACCTGGAAATACAATATGGTTTTACATCCTGGCCCATCTGCCTATTCAGATATCACTGTGATCGATAAAAAACTAATCGGCTGCTTTTTCGAAGCAGGCTATGCAAAACCTTACGAAGGGATTGTATTCAAAACAGTAAAATATTCAGATTTAAGAAGTAATTAATGCCGGGTTAAATATCTGCTATCCGGTGTATCGCTATGCTAACTAAATATGTAGTACATAAATACAAATAATAATTATGAGAAAAATGCTATTTCTTTTGCTGTTGTCCGCAATTAACCTCTGTGGATTAACAGGAGCTGCACAAACGCCCGATGTACAGGTATTGGGGACAGTTTCTGATGCGGCAAAAAACGAAACGCTACCCGGGGTAAGCGTAAAAGTAAAGGGTGCCCAAAATGGAACCATTACCGATGCCAATGGAAAGTACAGTTTAAGGGTACCGCAAAACTCGATCCTTGTTTTTAGTTCAATCGGTTATAACAGCCAGGAAATTAAAGCAGGTGCAGGGGGAACAAAAAATGTACAGTTAAACCCTAATGCACAATCTTTAACAGATGTGGTTGTGGTGGGCTACGTTAAACAATCGCGTGAGAAAAGTACGGCTGCAGTATCTAAACTGGATACCAAACAATTGGTTAATACTGCAAATGCAGGACCGATAGCGGCCATACAAGGCAAAATTGCCGGGGTTTCGGTGCCTTTATCCAACGGGCAACCCGGCTCGGCTGGTGCCAATATTATTATCAGGGGTGGTTCTAAATTGAATGTTTATGGTACCGGTACCGGAAATAGCGGCGGAGACCCGGTGCAGTCTTCTGATGCATCTAGTCCGCTGGTTATTGTGGATGGGGTTTTCAGGACCATGAAAGATTTAAATCCGGATGATATAGAATCGCTGCAGGTAATGAAAGATGCCGCATCAACTGCTATTTATGGAGCCCGTGGTGCAAATGGTGTAATCGTAATAAAAACCAAAAGCGGAAAATTTGGTTCAGGCAAACCGAACATTACCTTTAACTACCGTACCAACTGGGAAACCGCATCGCGTGCTTACGATTACATGAACGCAAAAGATTACCTGACCCTTGCCCGAACAACTGCTAAAAATACTTTTGACCTGATTGATAAGAATACGCTTTTAAACAATGGAGGCTTCTCTGCCGGAACAAAAGTGTATACTGCTAAAGGTCAGTACGGTGTGGCTACCAATTTAACTGCTTTGTACGATAATATTGTGGCAGTAGAAGGCCAGGGTTATGTAGATAATTTATTGGCCAATGGCTGGCGAACAATGGATGATCCGATTAATCCCGGAACCAAACTTTTATTTGCCGATAACAATTATCAGGATTTGCTTTGGAATACCGGAATAAGCAACAATTATAATTTCGGGATCGATGGCGGAAGCCAGATTGCGACCTACAATTTATCAATGAACTATGTAGATCAGGCAGGAACTTTTGTGGGTACCAGTTATAAAAGGTACAGTGCCCTCGGAAATTTCGGCTTTAAAGCAAGCGAAAACCTGCAGATCAATGCCATGCTTAACTATCAGAATGTACTGCCAAATTATGTAGATGCCTATACCAATGATTTGGTACGTGCCACGCGCATTACGCCGTTAATCCGCATTTTTAAAGATGATGGTACGCCGACAACGGGTGAAAACCTGACCACAAGAAACCGTTTCCATACCCTGGCTTATGATAACACCAAAGCATCGACCGAGCGTTTGGTATCAAAAGTAGATGCCGACTGGACTATTGTGAAAGGATTACATTTCAGGCCCGCTGTTTCTTACCTGATTAGCGATGATAAAACCATTTTTTCGAGAAAAGCATTTCCAGATCCGATCCAATTTGCCACTACCCGTTTAAAAACCGAGAGTACCAACAATACGCGCCAACTGATGATTGATCAGATCCTGCAATATGATTATACCTTAAAAGAAAACCATCATTTTACCGCATTGGCTGGTTTCAACTATACCAAAAATGATGGCAATAGCATTGATATTGGTTCGCAACGCGGAACAAACGATTATATAACCACCATTAACGAACCAACGGTAACCACCATAAACGGGGTTATAGTAACCAACGTTACCAATTTCGGAACAAGGCTCAGTCAGACCAAATCGGCCAGTTTTTTTGGTCAGCTGAGCTATGATTACAAGAGCAAATACCTGTTTAGTGGTGTTTTAAGGAACGATGGTTTTTCAAATTTCGCGCCTGAAAATAAATGGGCTTTATTCCCTTCGGTTTCAGCCGGATGGAATATCCATAAAGAAGATTTCTGGAAATCAGGTGTAGTGAGTACGCTAAAGCTAAGGGGAAGCTGGGGCCAGGCAGGCTCGAGTGATTTAGATTTAACCGACACCTATGGCAGTTACACTTCGGCTGTTTATGCACAAAATTCGGGTATACAGCGCGCCAACTTGTCTAATCCAAACCTGGTTTGGGAAACTACCCAAACTACCGATGTAGCAGTTGAAGCTGGTTTTTTCAAAAACAGGGTAAACCTGACTGTCGATTTGTATAATAAATTGACTAAAAACCGCATCGATTCCAAGCCTTTGCCGGCAGAAGCGCCCTTTTCTACCATTACGTTCAATAACGGAACTATCCAGAACAAAGGTATAGAGATCGAACTGCAGGCTACAGTTTTAAAAATGAAGGATTTTGCCTGGAATGCGAATTTCTCTTTTGCCTACAACGCCCAGAAGGTCATCAGCCTGCCCAATAATGGCCGGTTAAAAAACAGGCAAAATGGTGGATTGGTTATCGATCCGAACACGGGTAAAGAAATAGAAGTTGGTGGTTATGCCGAGGGCGAACGTCCGTTTGGCTATTATGCCTGGCAGGTAGAGAAAGTTTTTTCAACAGATGCCGAAGCTGCAGCCTGGGGTAAGGTAGATCAGATGGCTACCGCTTCAGGTATTACAGTAGGTAAACATGCAGGCGATTACAAGTTTGCAGATTTAAACAACGACAATATTATCGATAGCCGCGATATGGTATTTATGGGCTACAAAACACCAAATAAAATTGGAGGTCTTCAAAACACATTTACCTATAAAAGTTTCTCGCTTAGGGTGAATATGGATTATGCTTTGGGTTTTGTAATTTCTAATGGTGCATTGGCAAGATCGCTGGGGCAGGGAAGGGCTTATAACGAAGGAGCACCTGCAGAAGCCTTAGGTAACGATATCTGGCAAAAATCTGGCGACGAAAATAAACTTTATGCCCGTTTCTCTTTGGGTGATGCAGATTTCGGACAGAAGAACTTTATCCGTCAGGGTGCAAGTACAGTAGGTACCGGCAGCGCTTATGCTTCAGATGTATCTACCATGATATCAAAAGGTGATTTTTTAGCGCTGCGAGAAATTTACCTGAGCTATGATTTGCCTAAAAGCATCATGTCGAAAATTGGCTCTACCGGGATGAGTGTTTTCGCCAGCGTGACTAATGTAGGCTACCTCACTAAATATAAAGGTTTAAACCCTGAAACCTATACCGGATTTGATCCCGGAGGTTATCCCCGTCCAAGACAATTCACTTTAGGTGCATCATTCAGATTTTAACCATTAGAAACATGAAAATGACTAAGAAATATATGTTGCTTTCTGCCATGGTTGTAATGGCGGCAGCTTTTTCATCCTGCAAAAAATTACTGGAAGTTAAGCCACAATCGCAAATTACCGAGCAGGTTTACTTTAAAAGCGAAGGCGATTTTCAGCCTTACGTAACGGGTACATACACCTCTATCCGTGCATTTGCCAATTCCATCACCTATGGTACCGAACGTAGCGAAGAGCTTATTAATGGCACAAACAGCCGTTTAACTACTGTATGGTCGCAAATATTAAGCCCTACCGTAGGGGCGCTGAATTACAATGGCCAATATAAAGCCATCGGAAACTGTAATTTGTTGTTGAGTAAAATTGAGGGATTCACCTTTTCAAATGAGGCCAATAAAAACAGGTTAAAAGCCGAAACACTGTGCCAGCGTGCCTACACTTATTTTTATCTGGTTAGGATCATTGGCGATACCCCGTTAATGCTGGAGGCCATTACCGACGATAATGTTCCGCTGCTGCCAAGGGCCAAAGCCACTGAGGTATTGAAACAGGTTTTTGCAGATTTAGATCAGGCTATTGCGCTCTTTCCCGAAAAAACCTACGTATCAAAATACAGGTTCTCGTATGGCGCAGCTCAGGCCTTAAAAGCCGAAGCCAAGTTATGGAGTGCAAAAGTATTGGCAGGTGGTGCAAGCGATTTTAACGATGCAATAACAGCGGCTGCAGCCGTAGAAACAACAGGTGTTTCGCTGTTAACCAACTTTAAAGATGTAACCACAACCAGGGCCAATGCAGAAGTAATTATGTCGGCGTATTACAACCGCGATGAGAACGGTGCCAATTACGGGCTAAATGCTTTGCCGTTTCTAACCGCCATTTCAAATGCTTCCAATCTGGATAGTATTGCCTATGCGCTAACCTCAGTTAACGGCCAGGGTGGATACCAGATCAGTAAAGAGAGCAGGGCACTTTTCAGTGGGCTCACCAATGATAAACGCGTTCCCAATACTTTTATCATTGAAAGGCAGGGAACGGTACAAAAAAGTGCCTGGATTACCAAGCTTCCCGGTACTAAGTATGCCGATGACCGGGTATCTGATAACGACGTGATCATGTTCAGGCTGGCAGATATTTATATGATAGCGGCCGAAGCTTACGCCGGGCTTAACAATACCGGACAGGCCATTGTGTATCTAAACAAAGTTAGAACCAGGGCCGGAAATGGGGTTTATACCGGTGCAACAGATAAAGCTACGGTAGAACGTGCCATTTTTGACGAACGTGGACGGGAGTTTTTCTTCGAAAATAAGCGCTGGTATGATATTGTACGCTTCCATTTCGG
>Ga0308157_10010497_pt1 | contig 10037 bp, 7 predicted proteins | sample PhyBR1_FD_201035 | JGI IMG/M metagenome (GOLD analysis project Ga0308157, IMG submission 201035) | Phyllosphere microbial communities from UC Gill Tract Community Farm, Albany, California, United States - DLSLB.R1 | ecosystem: Host-associated > Plants > Phyllosphere > Unclassified | place: USA... | reverse complement strand
TCACGATAAAACTTTCCAAGCTACGGCAGATGGAACTATCCGTGTAGCTGATGCTTCTGGTAACGTTTTCTTTGAGCAATCGGTACAAACTAGAGATATTTTCCGCATGTGTCAAACTAAAGATGCTCCTATTCAAGATTGGGTAAAATTAGCAGTAAATAGAGCTCGTTTATCTAGCACACCAGCAGTTTTCTGGTTAGACGAAAACAGAGCTCACGATAGAGAAATCATCAAAAAAGTAAATAAATATTTGCCAAACTTCGATACCAAGGGATTAGACCTTCGTATCCTAGCGCCAATTGAAGCTACTAAATTTACGTTAGAGCGTATCCGCAAAGGCGAAGATACTATCTCGGTAACTGGTAACGTGTTACGTGATTACCTGACAGATTTATTTCCGATTTTAGAACTAGGTACATCAGCGAAAATGCTTTCTATCGTTCCATTAATGAATGGTGGCGGTTTGTTCGAAACAGGTGCTGGTGGTTCTGCGCCTAAGCACGTAGAGCAGTTTGTAAAAGAAGGTTATTTACGTTGGGATTCATTAGGTGAGTTCTTGGCATTACAGGCTTCTTTAGAGCACTTGTCACAAACGCAAAACAACGCTAAAGCACAAGTATTAGCTGATGCTTTAGATGAGGCAAACGCGAAATTTTTAGCTACAGATAAATCGCCAGGTAGAAAATTAGGAACCATTGATAACCGTGGTTCTCACTTCTATTTAGCTTTATATTGGGCAGAAGCTTTAGCAGCACAAACTAAAGATGCAGAACTTAAAGAAAGATTTGCTCCTTTAGCAAAAGCATTAGCTGAAAGTGAAACTAAAATCACAGCAGAATTGATCGAAGCACAAGGTAAGGTTCAAGAAGTTGGCGGCTATTACCATCCAAACGACGAATTAGCTGGAAAGGCAATGCGCCCAAGTGCTACCTTAAACAATGCTTTAGCAGGTTTGTAGATTAGTATTAGATATCAGTATTTAAAAAATCCCTCGGTCGCTAAGGCTGGGGGATTTTTTTATTGCTCCTTGCCGTCATTTCGAACGAGGTACAAGCAGAGATCTAAAACTTGCTGTACAGGTAGCTAGATTTCTCTTCTTCGTACCCCCTCATCGAAATGACGGAAGTGGGATAGCTTCTGCAAGTTCTTCGTTATGCTAGTTCACATATGCCGTCATCTCGAACGAGGTACGAGGAGAGATCTAACAGTTTGTTATGCGTACGGTTAGATTTAGCTTCGCTGATTTTCAAATCTCTCTAAGGTCGCAATGGCGACAATTATAAATTAACCTTCCGCCAACTCCTTCACCTTACCCAAAGCTAAAGGCCACTTTTCTTCGAAATAACCTTTATATTCGTCGTCAGTATCCATTTCTACGCTTAACAAGGACTTACCGTCTTTGGTGCTCAACTTATAGTTTTCGAAAGCATCGCCCCATTTCTTCACCTCCTCGCTGTCGTAATCTTCTACGCCATTGTTATAAGTGCCTAAATGCTGTATCGACATATATTCATTAGGAATATGGTCTGCAATTTTAGAAATCATTCCGTTGCCTTCCGCATTTAAGAACAATACTTTACTCCCTTTTCGCCAATCGGTTTCTGCCCTTGAGCCTTCAGAGAAAACGGAAGTCCAAACGGGATAAGTGGTATCATTCCAGAGTATGTCCCAAATTCTTTCTTTAAGAGCATCGATTTCAATTTTAAAAAATATTCTTTCCATTTGATAGTCTTTTATTGATTGAATTTACTGAAATCCATGAACAAAATATTCCACTTGTGCCCATCTAAATCGGTAAAACCGCCGCCATACATCCAGCCGTCTTTTTCTCCACCTTTGGCATAAACGGTACCACCAGCGGCCTCAGCCTTTGCTAAAATGTCATCTACCTCGGCAGGAGTTTCTGCATCGATGGAAATTAAACATGCTGCAGTATTTGTTAAATCGGCTATGCCAAAGGGCGTAAAACTTTTAAAAACCGTTTCGGTGAAAAAGTTCACTACGAAGTCTTTTTGTCCAAATTTAAAAGATGCCATCGTTGGACTTTTCGGAGCGTGTTCATTTACGTTAAAGCCTATTTCAGTAAAAAACGACTTAGTCTTTTCTACATCTTTAACGGGCAGGTTCAGCCATATTTCCTTAGTCATGCTGCTATATTTGGTTATATCTCAAATTTGATTAAAAAATTTTAAAGATATAGGGCTAAAAGCGACAATGAAAAGGTGTATTGCAGACAGGACTTGGGTAATAGAAAAAGTTAATAATCCGTGCAACAAAATAACTATTTTCTCTTCTAATGTATTGGTTAACAAAAGTTATAAGAAAAAAATAGCTGTAAAACTTGCTTCGTACGAAAGTTATCCTACCTTTGTTTTATGCAAGAGAATAAATTGAAAAATACTATCCCAGAACCTACCCGAGCAGAGTTAGAGATTTTGCAGGTTTTGTGGGAGTTTGGTGCTAATACTGTACGTTTTGTAAACAACGAACTGAATAAGCAACGTGACGTGAATTATACCTCTACTTTAAAACAAATGCAAATTATGGCAGACAAAGGCATATTAAAACGTAACGAAAGCCAAATGAAACACATTTATGCGCCCGTGCAAGCAGAAATTAAAACTAAAGGCCAGCTCTTAGATAAATTTGTAAATACGCTATATAAAGGTTCTACCACTAATTTAGTAATGCAGCTATTAGGTAACGAAAAAACCTCTAAAGAGGAATTGGAGGAGATAAAGAAATTACTAAACGACTTAGAAAAGTAACTGAATTCAAGATATTAAAGAAATCACAATTATGGAATTTCAATGGTTAAATTTTTTACCTTCAAATTGGGTTAGTGCGCTTTACACTACCTTATTTCATTCACTTTGGATGGGTGTAGTGATGGCATTAGTTGCAGGTGTAATTGTTATGGGCACTAAAAACAGTAGTCCGTCTTTAAGGTATAATCTGCTAACGACTTTATTGGGCATGTTCTCACTAAGCATGATTTTTGTTTTCTACCAATCGCTCAATAAAGTTAACTTGTTGGCTAAGTACTTAAATCCTGAAGTTTCAAATTCAAGCCAACTGTTTAAAATCAACTTCGTAAGCGATATTAATAATCTTTTAACTACACTTGGTACTTATGCAGACCAAATCTTGCTACTTTGGTTTGCAGTTATTTTTGTAAAAGCCGCAAGATTGATGATTGGACTAAGGGGGGTTCATCATTTAAAACATGCTAAGATTTTTGATGCTGGATCTTACTGGCAAAACAAGGTAAACAAGCTTTCTCAGCAGTTGTTTATTAAAGAAAGTGTGCAAATTCTGCAATCTGGTATCGCTAAAATCCCAATGGTTATTGGTCATTTTAAACCAATTATTTTAATGCCCATAGGGATGTTAAACCATTTGAGCTTAACTGAAGTAGAAGCAATTTTAAGCCACGAATTAGCACATATAAAGCGTCGAGATTATTTGGTAAATATCTTCCAAAACGTATTAGAAATGGTATTTTTCTTTAATCCAGCGGTTTTGTGGATCTCTAATATGATTAAAGAAGAAAGAGAAAATTGTTGCGACGATTTGGCAATTTCTTGTACCAACGATAAAAACGGCTATCTAAAAGCCTTGGTTTCTTGTCAAGAATTCAATTTAAATGCTACTGGTTTCGCCATGTCTATGGCAAATGGAAAAAGCCAACTCATCTCTCGTATCCGTAGAATTGCTTTTAACAAAAGGGCTTCGTTGGGTGGCATAGAAAAAACTATGTTAGCGATGTCATTGCTATTTGTTTTCGCGTTGAGCGCAGCTTTTACGTTAAGTGGTAGTTCTGTACATAAGACGAAAGCTATAACCAAGATGGTACAGAAAGTGGTAACAAAGGAAACCACGGAAACAACAACTGAAAATTCGGTTGCTGTTGTTACTGTAAAGCAGGTTCGTGCTAATGCTGCGGTTTCTAAAAGGCCGCTTGTAAGACTAAACAATGTAATTCCACCAGTAAGCATTCAAAATACAATCGTTAATACACCTGAGAAAGTTCAAAGTCAAGAGACATGTACACCAACACCAGTAACTCCTGTCGCTGTTCAGACCGTTAAATTTTCTACGGCGCCAGTTTCAAAAACAGTAAGCACCACTGTTTCCACTACAACTACTACTGTAAAAGTTGATGGTAAAGTGGTGGTTTATTTAACGCATCAAGGTAAGGATGCGAGAAGCGATATTAAAAAAGATATGCTAAATGATAGCATCATTGCAGTGGGCGAAACCCCAACCTACATTTTAAATAGAAATGAAATGTTGGTAAATGGTGTGAAACAAGACGCTTGCACTCATCAAAAATATAAAGAGAAATATATTACCAGACCCGATACGCAATATCGTATTGGAAGTTAAACCAGAAAACCACTAAACAGCTTTTAATGAGATCAAAATTCAAGGTTATATTAACCTTATGGCTAGCTATTGCCTCAACTTTTGCTTATGCACAAACTACCTACATTATTAAAGGTAAAATTACCGATAGTAATTTAAAGCCATTAGATTTAGCTACAGTAGCATTATTTACATTGAAAGATAGTGTGCTAGTTAGAACTGTTTTTACCGAGGCAGACGGCAAGTTTTCTTTCGAGAAGGTTCCATTTGGTAGCTATCAAATTAAAACGATATTGATCGGTTATTCCAACTATAGGAGCGAAGCAGTTACCGTTAGTGAAGGTAATGCAATCATTGACTTGGGTGATATTAAGCTAAATAGCACAACCAAAACCTTGAACGAAGTAAATATTGTTGCTAAAAAGCCTTTCATAGAGCAAAAAATAGACAGAACTGTAGTAAATGTAGATGCTTTGATTTCAAATGCAGGAGCTTCTGCTCTTGATGTTCTAGAAAAATCTCCAGGGGTAAGTGTAGACCAAAACGGAAGCATTAGCTTAAAAGGAAAACAAGGGGTAATTATTTTTATTGACGATAAACCAAGCTATCTTTCTGGCGCAGATTTGGAAAACTATTTGAGGTCTTTACCATCATCAATGGTTGAGCAAATAGAACTGATGACTAATCCGCCAGCAAAATATGATGCTGCCGGAAATGCTGGTGTCATCAACATCAAAACTAAAAAAGACAAAGCCGTTGGTTTTAATGGTTCGTTAAACGTGGGAGTTAACCAAGGTAAAAAGACAAGATCTAACAATAGTATAAACTTAAACTATCGTAAAAACAAACTCAATTTCTTTGGAAACTTTGGCTATAACTTAAGCAACACTTTTACCGATTTAGACTTGAATAGAACATATAAAAATACAGATGGTAGTGTAGATTATTTCTTCAATCAAAATTCTTATTTTCAAAGGCACGGTGATACTTTTAACGGTACCGCGGGAATAGATTTTTACCAATCTGATTTTACCACTTGGGGTGTCGTTTTAAGAGGGAATTTAAGAAATGCCAATAACCTAAACGACAACACGAGTAATTTACTAGATCCGGCGATGGTAAAATATTCGAGCATTGTAGCAAAGAATATGGACGATATTAACTTTAAAAATGGAGGAGTTAATGTCAATTATCGACACAAATTTGGGAAAACAGGAAAAGAAATTACCATAGACGGCGATTACATTAACTATAATACCAAAACCGATCAGCAATATTTTAACGATACTTATTTGGGAGATGGAACTTTAACGTTACAAGATTTGTTGTCAGGAAATTTGCCGGCAAAAATAAATATCTATAGCTTAAAGTCGGATTATTCCCAAAATCTGGCTAAAAATTGGAAAATGGATGGCGGTTTGAAGTCTAGTTATATTAAAACCAATAACATTGCCAGCTATTTTTACACTGCAAATAATGTTACCTCACCAGATTACGATAAAAGCAATCACTTTTTATACAGTGAGAACATCAGCGCTGCATATTTAAACTTAAGCTCCGAAGGCAAGAAATTTTCTGTGCAGGCTGGTTTAAGAGTAGAGGGAACCATCTCTAAAGGTCATCAGTTGGGTAACATTATGAAGCCAGACTCTAGTTTCAAAAGAAGTTACATTAATGCATTTCCAACTTTATATTTTTCTTATAAATTGGATACAACCTCTACTCATCAACTTGGATTAAACTACGGCAGAAGAATTGACAGGCCATTTTATCAAGATTTAAATCCATTTTTCTCGCCTTTAGATAAATTCACTTACTATGTGGGTAATCCATTTTTAAAGCCATCATTCACGCAGTCTATTCAGCTTTCGCACACCTATAAAAATAAAATTATATCGGCTTTAACATATAGTAATACTCGCGATCAAGTAAATGAAACTATTGAAATTGTAGACGGCACGTATTACAGCAGGCCGGCAAATATTGGCAAGCAAGAAGTTTACAATGCTTCTGTAGATGCCAGCTTAGATTTTACAAAATGGTTAAGTTTACATTGGTTTGGGCAATACACTTATATTCATTCGCAAAGCGATTTTTACACTGGGTTTTTAAATACAAAAGGCGGTTTCTTTTCTACTAACGGACAGTTACAATTAAAGCTAGACAAAGGTTGGAGCGGAGAGTTGAATTACAGATACCAAGCTAAGTTGAGAAACGTACAATTTGAAATTGGCAAGGTTTACGACATTGGCTTTGCGGTACAAAAGAAGTTGTCTGCCAGTAGTACTTTGCGTTTAACAGCTACAGATATTTTTCAGACCAGAGTAATTAACGGTATCATAAACAACCTAAACTTAACCGAAGCAAACTGGAGAAACAGAGGTGATTTTACCACTTTTGGATTGAGCTATTCGTATAGGTTTGGTAAGGCAATTAGCAACCTGCGCAAGCACAATGCTGATGGGGCACAAACAGAACAAAACAGGGTGAAGAATTAAATTCGATTTTATTGGCTTAACTGGAGAAATTTTGCGGTAGCGCTTAATTATCAATATCTTCGTGTATATATCAACGCTAAGATGAAAACGAAGTACTTGTTTGTTTGGATGATTTTCATCTTACTTGCATTTAAGCAAGATAATTCTGAAGTGACTCTACAAAAAGGGAAGTTTAAACTTCCTGCCGGAGTAACCGCAAACGACTATCTGCCCAATACAATTGTCATCAAATTTAAAGTAGGTGCTAGGTTAGCTATAGCTACACAAAGTACCGAAAAGCAACTTCATGCTGAAGGGATTTCTTTAACAGTTTTGGAGCCAATTTTTGTTGCAAATTCAAAGGCTAACGAGGTTTTTGGTAGCAATGATTTTCATGCCGAAAGCTATTACCACGCAAAATACGAAGGCAACACCGATATAGAAAAGGTAATTAATACACTTTTGCAGAGCGATAACGTTGTTTATGCAGAACCCAGTTATATTCACCACACTTGGTATACACCAAACGATGCTGCCTATGCAAATCAGTTTTATTTGCCGCAAGTAAAAGCCCCACAAGCGTGGGATGTGCTGAAGAACTCTTCCAACGTAATTATTGCTATAGTGGATTCTGGCTCGGAAATCACGCATCAAGATTTGGCGGGAAATATTTATTACAACACAGCAGACCCGGTAAATGGGGTAGATGATGATGGAGACGGCTACATAGATAACTACGCTGGTTGGGATTTGTGTGGCGCCTCTGCTACCACCATGATACCAGATAATGATCCTAATGTGAAAAGCGCAGCTGCAGATCATGGCGTGCATGTAAGTGGCATTGCAAGCGCTGTTACCGATAACGGAACTGGTGTGGCAAGTGTAGCTCAAAATGCCAAATTGCTAATTGTAAAAGCAGGTGCTGATGATGCCGCCCGTTCTATTTACAAAGGTTACGAAGGCATCAAATACGCCGCTGATAAAGGTGCGCATATCATCAACTGCTCTTGGGGAGGCGTAGGTGGTGGCCAGTTCGGACAAGAAATGGTAAATTATGCCATTAGTAAAGGTTGCTTGGTAGTAGCTGCGGCGGGTAATTCTGGTAATGATATTCCAATTTACCCGGCAGCATTCGATGGCGTTTTGGCAGTAGCTAATCTGAATGCAAACGACACTAAAGCTACTGGTTCAAATTACGGAACTTACGTAGATCTCTCTGCGCCAGGACAAGGCATTTACAACACAGTTTATAACAATGGTTATGCATCTTACTCGGGTACGTCTATGGCTGCACCTTTGGTTTCTAGTGCTGCAGCATTATTGAAAGCAAAATATCCCAATTACACAGGCTCGCAAATAGGAGAGTTGCTACGGGCAACTGCCGATAATATAGATGCGCTAAATCCAACCTATGTGAATTTTTTAGGCAAAGGTCGGCTAAACGTTTACCGGGCGCTAACGGAAGCCGCGGCGTCGGTGCGTTATCAAAGTATCGCCATTAGCGATCAAAGCTTCGGTAACCGAGCACCAAACACTGAAATAACGATGCAGTTTTCACTGAAAAACTTCTTAATTCCTGTAACGGGGCTCAATGTAAATATCTCGAGCAATAGTCCTTACGTGCAAGTTCTAGATCAAAATATTAATGCCAGTAACTTCAATAACTTGGAAACAAAAACAGCGATTGGGCCGGTGCGAGTTAAAATACTAGCCAATGCGCCAGAAAATCACACTGTAATTTTCACTCTAAAATATACCGGCAACAGCGGTAGTTACACAGATGCCGAAAGTTTTAGCACGGTAGTAGCACTTGATTATTTGAACGTTACGGTCAATAAAATTAGTACAACATTAACATCTAACGGTAGGGTAGGTTACAGTAAAGCAAATGCAACAGCAGGATTAGGGTTTATTTACAAGGACGAGAATATGTTGTATGAGGCGGCACTTCTAATTGCTAAATCTGAATCGCAGGTGATGAATAATGCTCGTTTCGATTCTAACTACAGCGAAGATTTTAAGCGACAGCAAACTGCAGCCATGGTGCCGTCAACGGTTGCTGCATTTGAAGGTACCAGTGTTTTTACAGATGCAGGTAGTACAAACTCCATCGGTTTAAAGGTACTTTCTAGGGTTTTAGCATTTAATAGCATAGCTGATGATAAATACGTCATTGTAGTCTACGAAATTACCAATACAACTAATACAGATTTGCAAGATATTTACACTGGTTTATTTACAGACTGGGATTTAGATGAATCATCGGCCAATGCCACAGCTTACGATGCAACGGCTAAAATTGCCTACGTGTATGCCAGAAAAAATGCAAGTTATCCGTATGCCGGCATCAAGTTGCTGAGCACTTCGGCGGCACCAGCTTATTATCCTTTGTCGTATCAGTTGCCCAATAGTTTACTGTCTGATAATATTTTTACCATTGCAGAAAAGTATAAAACTTTAACCTCTGGAATACAAGCTTCTGGCTTGGGTCACGATAACACTGATGGTTTAGATGTGATGTTTACCTTGGGAAGTGGTCCGTATCAAATTCCTAAAAATGGTACAATAAAGTTGGCGTATGCTTTTTTAGCAGGAGATAATCAAAGTCAGCTTATTGCTGCTGGCAACGCAGCGCAAACGAAATACACAGAAGTGTTAGCGAAACCGACCACCATTATTCCCAGTGAATATGCGCTAAAGCAGAACTATCCAAACGAGGCTAAAACCTATACCTATATTCCTTTCGATTTACCAGAAAAAACCGATGTAGATCTTACAATTTACGACATAGCAGGAAGAAAAATTAGTACTATAAATAGTGGTGTATTAGATGCCGGAAGTTATCGATTTTATGTAGATACAAGTAGATTGCCAAATGGAGTTTACAGCTATCAAATGAAAACCTCAAAATATAAACAAGCTAAAAAGATGGTCGTATCGAGGTAATCGTTCACTGGTTTATTAGTCATTGGTTCATTGAATTATCAAATCCTCCAATTATCACATTTTAAACGGCGTTAAAACAAGCCCTGCAACGTGGCTCGTAGCTGTCTTTTTCACCTAGTAAAACTCTACTTTCGCTGGCTGCGGTACGGTAAGAATACACCGCCGGACTGCCACATTGCATGCAAACTGCGTTCACTTTGGTTACGTGCTCGGCAATAGCCATTAATGCCGGCATTGGGCCAAAAG
>Ga0308157_10010496_pt1 | contig 10037 bp, 9 predicted proteins | sample PhyBR1_FD_201035 | JGI IMG/M metagenome (GOLD analysis project Ga0308157, IMG submission 201035) | Phyllosphere microbial communities from UC Gill Tract Community Farm, Albany, California, United States - DLSLB.R1 | ecosystem: Host-associated > Plants > Phyllosphere > Unclassified | place: USA... | reverse complement strand
TGCCGTCTTTTTTAATTCTTGTACATCGGTACGGTGCACGGCTGGTTAGGACCCTGAGTGGCTTTTTGCCATACCGTAAATGCACCCAAAGTACATGGTGCTCCAGAAACAAGGTTACAGTCCACACTTCTCAGTTCGCAGCTGCTCTCAGAAGTTTGATGGATATAACCATCAATCAATACATCATCAGCCTTGCTGACAGTAGATTTGTCTGTACTTACAGCCCCTGCGCTTGCAAGGACGAAAGCCGCAATCGGAAGCCCTAAGGCTTTGAAAAAATTTGTTTTCATAATCTAAAATTTTAAAAGTTAAATTTTATGATCTACTCTTTTATAGGTTTTCGATCTTACCCCTGCTACAGGCCCGTAGTCTTTATTGCCTTTTGGCTATATTTTTCCTTTATCGGCTTGCCGAAGGAATATTTCTGGAGATTGTTGCCAACGATGGTATACAGTGCCCTGTCATTTGCATAGAACCTTTTCATCTTAATGCCCTTTGGCATATCATACACGTAAAAACTCAGGAGATATGCCTGCCGGGTGTAGTCATAAACATCCACGATAGATGCAGTGTCCCAGACTTCCGGTATTTCGTATTGGCCAAACAAGCCTGAATGTATGAATAGCAGATTTCCCGAGATGGTGCTGTTTTGATTAACCGTGACTGCTGGAGCGGCAAGCTTGGTGTCACCTGAACTGCTTAGCTTTACGATTTTAAGCTGTGCCCTTGATGTGGTATCTATTGTTTTTCCACGTTGATCCACCTGCAGGTTACTATCTGTTACTATATACTGATTCCGGAAATAGTAGACATAGACCATCTTATCCATCTCAGGACTGTAATTCATTGTCCCGCTTGTATCAAAAAAACCATCCATCTGCTTTTGCAAAACCAGTGGTCGTTTCTTCAAAATCTGTTCTTTACCAATATTAAGCAACGCCATTATATTTTCGCCCGTCCCCTGTTTCTGTGCCCGAACTGCAATCCGCGATGTATCTATCACCACTGCACCAGTGAAGAATTCTTTGCCTTGGTGGACTATTGTTGCATCAAAATCCTTGAGAAGTCCCCGATAAATCACTGGCACCATACCATCATACAGGTAGAAGTATGGCGGATGTATACGGACTTCAGCCGAATGGAAGGGAAAGTCATAGCGGTCCAGAGTGATTTTTAGCTGCCTTTTAAAGGTAAGGGTTGTGTCTACCTCTGTTATGTATAGCGGAGATTTATGGTTGGCAAGATAAATTTTACCATTGGCTTCCCCGGCAATATAGTAATATGGGTTTTGGAGGCTCGTTTCGGCTGTTTTGGTAGCGGCACCCGGAACGTATCTTCGTATGAAGGGATTTTCGCGATGCATACGCCGCTCTGAAGCCATGAAAAGCAGTATTAAAATTGTTGAACTTAAAATAACTGATGCCAGCAATATGTATATTTTATATCTTCTGGAATAAATACCCTGCGACTTTCTTATAAGTTTCAGCGGGAATAAAAGCTTTGTAACCGGGGTATAAAGAATTGCCACAGCAGCCATGATTATAAATGCTATATTAAACCATAAATGCTCCTTCCATCCCATATCCTCCAATATGCCACCGCAGGAGCATGGGACATGGGTACTGTAATTTAGTATTAATACTATATAAGCAGTAAACATTACCATGAGGTTAAATGCAAAGTACAGTCCCAAGACTCTCAGTACAGGTATGGCCAGCATTCCTGCAATGAGGATTTCCATAGCAACTACTCCAATAGGAACTAATTTTGCGTAGACGCTCAACAGAGGAGATTGTCCAATCTGGACTTCAAAATTTTCATAATCAAGCAGCTTGCTGACAGCCGCATATACGAATAACAGGATGTAAAGGTAACAGATGATTTCAACTGTGATTTTCTTGAATGAAGGTGTCGGTTTCATATCCGCTATTGTAAAGTTTGTATAAGTTGGATCGGTAGAACCAAATTATATCTAAAACCTTGAAAATCACATAGCCAAAACAAGCCAAAATCACTCAAAAACAGTCATTTATAAATTAACTCTACTGTGGCATCATATCAGGGATTATAGGATTGTCGCGACTTCAGTCAATGCTTCCTCGGCTATAAATGAAGAAATAAAAGTAATGGCATCATTCTTTTTTTCAGAAGGAGCGGTAAAATAATGGATATAAAAATTCTCTCCGTCATCATTGAAATGGATGATGTCGGTGAACGATTGCGCAATGAGGCTGCCGTTAAGCTTGCGTATTTTTCGTTCGGTAGCGGAATCAATATCTTTTGGTATCCTAAAGCGTATGGTGGTAGTCATGATTCTGATTATTGTATGTGCTTCAAAGCTTTTATTTCATTACGGAGGCTGTTGAACATATCGCGGATGCTTTGCGGTTCCAGGCTGTCCGGCTCAAATTCGTTAGTGGCAATACTGCAGGCATACTCCCAGATCTCCAGGACTTCAGATGCCTTGACCGGATAGGGCTCATAGAATGAATTATCAGAACTCAGCATAAGGCTGTTCCTGCCGTTCTTATTCAGGCGTTTGTATACAATGCCCTCGTTTTTGGTCAGCAGGATGTAGGTCCTGCCATCGCGTACTTCCCCCAGGCTTTCCACGTACTTGCCGATAATGAAGGAGCCATCGTTGTGGGGCGGCATTGAATCCCCCGAAACGGGAAAAGCCCTGAACTTTCCGTTTTTAAGGAAAGGCAATGATATTTGCTGCAGCCCTTCGATGAATTCGGGGTCACTGTAACCATTCAGGTAGCCCGCCCTGGCTTTTTGGGGTATGATCTCAATCGTGTTTTCCCCGCCCGTGTCAATTGTAATAGGCAACAATATACGGTTGTCCTCAAGTTTTAGCAGGCCATCCATATCAATCTTGCGCAGGTCGACATTCAGCAGCAGGTCGATGCTCACATGGTAATACTTGGAAATACGTTTCAGTATATCATAGGGAGCTTCGGAAGTCCCGGACTCATACTTTACATAGCGTGCACGCGCAATTAGGAGCGCTGTGGCTAACTTTTCCTGGGAGATGTTCTTTTGAATCCTCAGGAGCCTGATGTTGTCGGAAAATAAAGACATAAGCGAATTGTTGCTATTTGGAACAGCAAATATATACTTTTTTGTTCTAATCTGGTCTAATTTTGTTTGGTACTAAATGCTATGATTATGGAACGCTCGGTGGTACATATGGACCTTGATACTTTTTTTGTTTCCTGTGTAAGGCTGCAAAACAGTGCCTTAGAAGGTATCCCGCTAATCGTAGGCGGCGGTGACCGGGGCGTGGTAGCTTCCTGTTCTTATGAGGCGAGGAAGTTTGGCGTGCATTCCGCGATGCCGATAAAATTGGCCCTGAGGCTGTGCCCTGAGGCGAAAATCGTAAAGGGCGATATGGAACTATTTTCCCGCTATTCCAATACCGTTTCACAAATTATAGAGCAGCGGGCACCAGTCATGGAAAAAGCCTCCATCGATGAATTTTACCTCGACATTACCGGTATGGATAAGTTTCATGGCTCGTACAAATGGACCAATGAGCTTTCCGCTACCGTCACCCGTGAGACAGGCTTGCCGATCAGCTTTGCCCTCTCGGTAAATAAAACCGTATCCAAAATTGCAACCGGGGAAGGGAAGCCTAAAGGCAACCTGGAAATACCACAGCTTATGGTACAGCAGTTTTTAAATCCCTTATCGATTCGCAAAATACCGATGGTCGGTGATGCTACTTTCAAATTGCTGTCCCGTATCGCCATCCGCAACATACAGACCCTTGCCGAGATGCCCATAAATGTGCTGCAGGAGATGATTGGCAAGAACGGCATTGAATTGTGGAAGAAAGCTAACGGTATCGACAATAGCCCGGTGGAGCCGTATCGGGAACGTAAATCCTTATCTACCGAAGATACCTTCCACCAGGACACTACAGACATGGTATTCCTGCGGTCCGTGCTCTGCACCATGGTGGAAAAATTAGCCTACCAACTCCGTAGTGAGGGATGGCTTACCTCAAACGTGACCGTAAAGCTCCGCTATTCCAATTTTGATACCGAGACAAGGCAGGTAACCTTAGCCTATACCGCATCCGACCATACGCTAACCAAAGCTGTACTGGAAGCCTTCGGGAAACTCTACCAGCGGCGTATGAGCCTGCGCCTTGTAGGGGTACGCTTCAGCAAACTGGTTCGGGGCTCGTACCAGATCAACCTGTTCGAGGACACCCAAGAAATGATGTCCTTGTATCAGGCGATGGACAGAATAAAAAACCGTTTCGGTACTAATGCCGTGATGCGCGGCAGCGGTATCGGTCGATCAAAAATGGTATAAGTATGTACCTTAATTGCCATTCTTTTCACAGCCTGCGCTACGGTACCATACCGGTAAGCGATTTGGTGGCTCAGGGAAAAAGCCTTGGCATTACGGCCATGGCGCTCACGGACATCAACACAGTGACCGGCATTTACGAATTTCATAAAGCCTGTAAGGATGCGGATATAAACCCCCTCGTCGGTATGGAATTCCGTGAGCAGGGCAAACTGCTTTATATCGCCCTTGCGAAAAGCCGTGCCGGGATTGGGGAGATCAACCGCTATCGCACCAAATACAACCTGGAAGGTTTACCCATGCATTCCATCGCACCTGGTTTTAAAGAGGTATTTGTAATTTACCCTGTTGAAAATATACCCGATACGTTGAGGGAGTTTGAATATATAGGTATCCGCCCTGAAAACCTGTCGCTCCTGATCAGTCCCGAATGGAAAAGCAGGCTTTCTAAAATGGTTGTGCTCCAGCCGGTAACCTTTCGCAGCAAAGCCGAGTACAACCTGCACCGGATATTGCGGGCTATTGACCTTAACACGCTGGGAAGCAAGCTAACTCCTTCTGATTACTGTGGTGCGGATGAACGGATGGTGCCTCCGGAAGAGATTATGGTACGTTTCAGCCAATATCCGCAGATAATGGAAAACACCTTCGCCCTTATCAACAACTGCCATTTTGAGTACCAATTCGGCGTCCCCCGGAATAAAAAGCACTACACGGCCAACCGGGACACGGATTTGGAATTATTAACCAGCCTGGCGCATCAAGGAATGGAAAAACGTTATGGACTTGGTAATGTCGGGGCGCGGGACAGGGTAGAAAAGGAATTAGCCGTTATCCATCAATTGGAATTCAGTGGTTATTTCCTGATTACATGGGACATTATCCGATACAGCAATTCCATGGGATTCCTGCATATTGGCCGCGGGAGCGGCGCTAACAGTATTATAGCGTACTGTCTCGGCATTACCGATATCTGCCCCTTGGAACTGGACCTGTATTTTGAGCGTTTTTTGAACCTGAACCGTAAAAGCCCACCGGATTTTGATATTGACTGGTCGTGGAAAGAGCGCGATGTGATACTGGACTATATCTTCAGGCGCTATGGGGCCGACCATGTAGCCTTTTGTGGCACGAATGTCGAGTTCAAATACAAATCCATTTTCAGGGAAGTGGGTAAAGTCTTCGGCCTGCCGAAAGAGGAACTGGATGCCCTGTCGGGTACCGCCATGGACCAACACGATAAAAATGAGGTCGTCAAACTGGTACACCGGTATGGGATGATGCTGGAGAAATACCCCAACCAGCGCTCGATGCACTCCTGTGGCATCCTAATTTCCGAAGATCCTATCACGGATTTTACGGCGTTGGAAATGCCGCCCAAGGGTTTCCCGATTGTACAGTTTGACATGCATGTGGCGGAAGAGATAGGCTTTGATAAGTTCGATATCCTCTCCCAAAGGGGTATCGGGCACATTGATGATACGGTAAAGCTCATCAAAAAAAACCGCGGCATTACGGTGAATATCCGCGACACATCTATTTCGAAAGATGAGGCCACCTGCAATGAATACCTGGGCAGGGGAAAAACGATTGGGTGCTTTTACATTGAAAGCCCTGCCATGCGGGGGCTGCTAAGGAGGCTGAAATGCAACAATTACAAAGTACTGGTAGCCGCTTCGTCGATTATCCGCCCCGGTGTTGCCCAAAGCGGAATGATGAAGGAGTACATTTTTCGCCACAACTATCCAGATAAGTTTGAATATTTCCATCCGGTTTTCGAGGAGCAGCTTGGTGAAACATATGGGATCATGGTGTACCAGGAAGATGTGATCAAGATCGCCCTGCATTACGGAGGACTTGCCGCAGCAGACGGGGACATTTTACGAAGGGCCATGAGCGGCAAGGGACGGTCCAAAGCGGCATTGCAGAAAGTAAAGGACAACTTCTTTGCCTCGTGTGCAGCCAAGGGACATCCCGAGCAGTTAAGTGCGGAGATTTACAGGCAAATCGAATCTTTTGCAGGGTACTCGTTCTGTAAGGCACACTCGGCATCCTATGCCGTAGAAAGCTACCAGAGCCTGTACCTGAAAGTACATTATCCTATTGAATTCATGGTCGCCGTCATCAATAACCAAGGCGGTTTTTACCGTACCGAAGTGTATGTACATGAGGCGCGGATGTCGGGTGCCGCTATCCATAATCCCTGTGTAAACAAGAGCGAGGTGGAGACAACCTTGTATGGAAAGGATATTTATTTGGGATTCATGCACCTTCAGGGATTGCAGGGGGAGATTGCAAAGTGTATTGTAGAGGAACGCAGGGCTAACGGAGAATACAATTCGTTGGAAGACTTCATCAAGCGTGTGCCTATCGGGATTGAGGGGCTACAGCTTTTGATCTATATCGGCGCGTTCCGTTCAACAGGTAAAAATAAAAATGAGCTTTTGGTCACCGCCCGCCGTATCATGATGAACTTTAAGCCGGAGCACCGCCAGCCGCAGCTCCTGCCGGAACCTGTCCGCGAATACAAGCTGCCAGAACTAAAGCGTTCTCCATTTGAGGATGCTTTCGATGAGATTGAGTTGTTAGGCTTTCCTGTATCGGTAACGCCCTTCAATCTGTTGAAGACCGGTTACCGTGGTGATGTTATGGCATGTGATTTATTGAAGCACCATAAGAAACAGGTCAAATGCTGGCTTACCTGGTGTCCCGCAAGCACGTACCTACTAAAATGGGCGCAATGTATTTCGGAACATGGATAGATGCCAACGGGGAATTTTTCGATACAGCCCATTTTACCGGTAGCCTGAAAGAATATCCTTTTAAAGGTGGTGGCTGCTATTTATTGTTGGGTACCGTAGAAGTGGATTATCATTTTCCGACTATTACTATCAGTAAAATGGAAAAGATGCCTTTTATATCTGATCCACGCTATAGGGAAACCGACATTGAAAGTTCCCGTACGCAGGAGAAGCTACGTGAAGATGTTTCCATGACACAGCGAGCCCCATACCCGCAGGAACAGGAGATCAACCTGCCAAGGCATAAAATGAATAAAAACGGCTAAATTCTAGAAAGTCATTTCAACAACTATGTTTTATACTATATTGAAATGATTAGCGTTTGTTTAAGCGCGTTGGTAGATGATCTATAGTTGCTGCTACACTAAAAAGACTATTAAATATAAGTCTTAATCCTGACCAATCATGTTCCGGTTGGAGAGAACCTTCATTTATAGTAGTTTGTATTTTTTTCATAAATTTTTTTTGCAGCTCTCCTTTTCGCGAAATCTCACCCTGATAAATATTGATTTGCTGTTCAATACTTTTCCATTCTACAGGTGCTAACTTGTCATCTGTATTGGACAATACATCAATACCTAAGTACATTTCAATACTGCACGCACGTCCATTTACGTTTTGATTCGTTTTTCCTTGCGCTCCAACAGTTGGATAATTCTTAGCAATATCAATTGAAGGAAGTGTCATAATTCTAAAATTACCTGGTAATTTTCTTTTCTTTAACCTCTCAAACGCAGCTACACCGGCTGCATCATAATCAAAAATTGCAATGATTTTGTTACTTATTCCAGCTGCTGCAAAAGATTTTACGGTTTTTTCAAGCATGGCTGATCCTCCTTCAGCTTTATAACTATCGAAATCCAGAAATGAGAAGTAGCTTTCTACTTTTGGATAAAGTAGTTTCAGAGATGTGCTTAATATACTACTGTCTGTAGTACCTTCTGTAAGAATAATAATTTTCTGAAATTGCAATGTTGAATCAATATGGGACTGGGCAGTATTAGAGCATACAGCTTCAACCTCTGTGTAGTATCCTGAATCTACGAGTGAAGTAATATCTAAGATTAATTCTGAACATGGCTCCACTGCTTCCAGTGCGCCCCTTAAAAAACATCCTATTCCAATATTAGGATAGCCTAAATACATATCTTCATCGATATCATTATATTCAAGAATAAAGCGATAAATATCATCTTCCTTTGCAAGATCTTCGTTATAAATATTAATGTTATTCTCAAAAATATATCTTATCAAGGTTAACCAGTAATTGAACCCGCCATTTTTTAAACTTACCAGATGCATCTCATCATTATTTGTAAATGAAGCAGATAATTCTGAACTGTATTCCTGTTTAAGCCGTAAAGCATTATCCAAGCCTGCTACATATTCGTTTTTAACTTTTTCTAAAGTATAGCCCATGATTTCAAGACGTAGCTTTAGCGTCTCGGCATTGACAGCATATTCATAGTTTGGTACTTCATCATTGTCCGTAATTGGTTCTGTATAGTAGAGATCGTATGGGACTGAACGACTACGTTTGTCATCTTCAGTAAAAAGGCACGACCAGAATGTGTTGATGTAGCTTTTAGATTGATCAATTTCATAACCGCTTAAGGTTAATGAGCAGTAACTTCCCATAAACTTTTGTTTTTTTGTTATTTAAGTCATTACGTCATTATATGAAAACAACGCTGTTAATCAAGTCTGATTAGTTACAAATGTACTATATAAAAGCTCCATTCTTTTCCAAATAAATGCCCGTAATTGGGGTTAAATAATTATACCAAATTAATATGACTTGTAGGAATTTGTTAAAAGTTAATTTAATTGTACTTTTAAATTTAAAAAACGAATAATATTGAATACTCAGACTAAATATATGATGGATTTCTTTAATGATAACTATGTACCATTAACAGTTTATCATTTGGATAAGGAAGATAAAATTACATTAGGCAGTGCAACAGAAAAGGTATGTCGATTTTGCAATAAGGATGAAAGCGAGACAACTTTTAACACTATTGCTCATGCCATTCCTGAATTTATCGGAAATAAAAAACTCATTGCAAATTATGAGTGTGATACTTGCAATCAAAAGTTCTCCCGTTTGCTTGAAAGCCACATGGGTAATTATATGAATCTCTGGCATACCCTGACACAAGTGAAGGGAAAAAGAAGTGTTCCATCATTTAAAACAATAAATGATAAATCTAGAATTGATATAGGTCCCGCAAATGTGAATATTGCTGAATATACCGATGATAATATTCTTAGCGTTGATGCAGAAAAAAAAACAATTACAATTACTGCAAAAAAAAGATCATATGTTCCTATTGCTGTTTATAAGACACTTACAAAAATGGCACTTACAATTATGCCAGAGAGTGAACTAAAAGATCATAAAACAACGATGGCTTGGATTAATGAAGAAGATCATCAGGAAAGTCCACAAGATTTGAAAAATCTTATTGTACTAATGTCCATTGCTGGGGGCGTAAGACCAATACCTTTTGTTAGCTGTATGCTTTTCAAAAGAAAAGAAAACCATAAAGATTCTGTTCCCAATATGCTTTTTCTAGTGGCGTACAGTAATTTTATTTTTCAAATCTATTTACCCATGAGTAAAGCCGATTTAAAGCTCCAAGGAGGCACAATTGATTTAACATATTGTCCGACCTTTTTAGATTTGGAAGGTGTGCATCTCACTCGAAAAAAATTAGACATGAGCAGCAAAGTTAAAGTTGTAGAGGAAGAAGAAAAAATAGAAATGCAGTTTGCAGATATGAAGGAACTTCCTGTTCCAGCGATAACAGATGATGATAACGATTGATCATTTAAATTAACGACTATGACTCCGGAGGAAAAGGCAAATTATGTTGATTTATTTTTAAGAGGGCTTGCTGAATCATCTTT
>Ga0308157_10010494_pt1 | contig 10039 bp, 9 predicted proteins | sample PhyBR1_FD_201035 | JGI IMG/M metagenome (GOLD analysis project Ga0308157, IMG submission 201035) | Phyllosphere microbial communities from UC Gill Tract Community Farm, Albany, California, United States - DLSLB.R1 | ecosystem: Host-associated > Plants > Phyllosphere > Unclassified | place: USA... | reverse complement strand
TGTCCACCGCATCGGCCGGCGTGCCGGCGGGTGCAAAGAGCGCGTTCCAGGTATAGGTCTCGTAACCCGGTACGGTTTCGGCAATCGTCGGCAGATCCGGGAAGGACGAAGCCCGCTCCTTGGTGGTCACACCGAGCGCCCGCAAGGTGCCGGATTTTATATGTCCTGACGAAGATGGCAGATTGTCGAACATGATGGAAATCTGGTTGCCGAGAAGATCGTTAAGCGCCGGTCCGGCTCCCTTGTAGGGCACATGCTGCATGCTGACGCCGGCCATGCTCTTGAACAGCTCGCCGGAAAGATGCAGCGGGGTGCCGTTGCCGGAAGAGGCATAGGCATATTTATCGGGTTCAGCTTTGAGGAGAGCGATCAGCTCCTCGACGCTGTTGACGTTGAGCTTCGGATTGACCACCAGCACATTCGGAACCACCACCAGCAGCGAAACCGGTGCGAAATCCTTCTGTGGGTCATAAGGCTTGGTCTTGAGGATGAGCGGGTTGAGCGCGTGGGTGGCAACCGTGCCCATCAGGATCGTATAACCATCGGGCTCGGCGCGGGCCACCCGGTCGGCGCCGAGATTGCCACCGGCTCCGGCGACATTTTCCACCACGATCTGCTGGCCAAGTTCGTCACCCATCTTCTGCGCGATGACACGCGCCACCACGTCGGTGGAGCCACCCGCGGCGAAAGGAACGACCAGCGTGATCGTTCGATCGGGAAAGCCCTCGGCATTAGCAGTCATTCCCATCATGCCGAAAGACACCGCCGCAGCGGCAAGTTTCAACACGGTGCGCCGTTTTGAAGACCGGTAAATCATGAACCCTCCTTATACATGGCCTCCTCGCCATCGGCGCATAGTAGCTAAAATGCACATCAGGGCAACCCGCCGGGTAACGGGCGATCCCGGCGGGTTTTACGTGGAAGGGACCGGTCAGGCCTTCAGGCGCTCTTCGACAACCCGCCAGTTGATCAGCTTGTCGAGCACCGCGCGGATATGGTCGGGCTTGCGGTTTTCATAATCGAGGTAATAGGCGTGTTCCCAGATATCGATGCCGAGATAGGCCGGGCGGCCAACGGCCACGGGGTTGTTGCCGTCCTCATATCCGATCAGCGCGAGCTTGTTGTCGTCACCACGCGTCAGCCACACCCAGCCGGTGCCGAACACCGTGTCGGACACATCGACCGCGCGTTTGATGAAACCGTCATAATCCCCGAACGTCTCGCTGAGGGAAGCAGCGAGATCGCCTGTCGGCCGGTTCGGTCCGCCCGGAACGAATTGATCCCAATAGGCGACATGATTCCAGGCCTGCGCGGCATTGTTGAAGATTTTGACATCCGCCGCCGCCTTCGACCCGGCTGATTCCGTGACGATCCCGGCCAGCTCCATGTCGGCATAGCGTGTACCGACCGCAAGCGTATTCAGCTTGTCGAAATAGGCCTTGTGGTGTTTTCCGTAATGCAGGCCGACCGTTCTTGCCGAAATGACGGGCGCCAGATCGGCCTCGGCAAAGGGAAGTTTCGGCTGTGTCAAAGGCAGTGCGGCCCGCGCGACATGCGGGCGCGGAAAAATTGCAACGGTGGCCGTTGCCGCGCCTGCGGTGAGAATGGTGCGTCTGGTGATATCCATCATATCCTCCTCATGAACGGTGATATGGGACTAACCCCGAACTACGGCCCTGGTTTCCTCACGCGGATGCAAATCTGTAACGGGCCATGATGATCGGCGGATGGGACACTATGCTGTCGCGCTGCCGGGGACGGATGGCTGAGTTGGCCGGTGCACAAAAGAAAGGCCCTCCCCGCTGGAGAGGGCCTTGCCCGATCAGTATCGATAATAGTCGCGACGGTCGCGGTAGCCCCGGTAATCCCGGTAGTCCCGACGGTCACGCCATTCCCGTCTCGCCTGGCGTTCACGCCATTCCCTGCGGCCTTCCCAGCGATCGCGCCGGTCCCAACCGCGCTCATAACGTGGCGGGCCGTTCGGGCGGCAATGACCGCGGGGCGACAGATGGAAGCCGCGTCCACAGGCATAGTCCACCGTCTGAATGTGGGATGCCGAAGGTGCGGACGGTTGGCCGACAGGCATGGCATTCGCGCCGGTTCCGAACAGGGCGCCGAAAAGCAGTCCGGCAGTTAAAATCATCTTGCGCATCTTATCTCCCTCCTTGTGGGATGAGGGGATTTAGCGCCCGCCCGGGTGAACTGTGGCTGAATGAATCGTGATCTTTTCGTGGCAACGGGCGAGGCCGGCAGCTGCGCTCGCCCACGGCGCTTGTCACGAAAGCGTTAAGGAAAGCCATTAGAACCGCCGCCAGCCCGTCCAGAAAATGCACCGCCGTGCAACGACCGGCCAGCGCCTTTCCCATCCAGACGGGTCGGCGCTTCGCAGCTCCACTCGCGCCGAAATATCGGAGACATAGATGAAACGCCGCACCTTTATGATGTCCGCCGCAGGCGCCGCCGCCGGTCTCGCCCTTGCGCCCCGCATGAGCTTCGCCGCTCCCGGCACGATCGACTGGTACACCAGTTCGGATACCAATATCCTCGACTTCTGGTCCAACACCATCAAGCCCGCTTTCGAAGCGGCCAATCCCGGCCTGAAGCTCAATCTCGTTGATGCCGGCGATGGCGCAGGTGTCATCGCCATCGGTGAGCGCGCCATTGCCGCGAAACAGACGGGCACCGATCCTCAGGCCGATTATTTCGAAACCGCCGATCCGCTTCTGCCCGCCGGCGCCATCGACGCCGGTATCTATGTGAACATGGCGAAAGCCGGCCTTTCTAACTATTCGCGCGTCAATCCGCTCGCCATCCGCAGCGAATACAGCTTGCCCTATCGCGGCAGCCAGGTTCTGCTTGCCTATGACACCAGCAAGCTGAAGCCTGCAGATGCGCCAAAAACCTGGGATGAACTCGTCACCTGGATCAAGGCCAATCCCGGCCAGTTCGTTTATAACCGTCCCGACAAGGGTGGTTCCGGCGGCAACTTCGTCCGCCGTGCCATCCATCAGGCCAACGGTCTCGACCCGAAGGCTTTCACGGTCGACAACTACACCCATGAAGCCAGCGACAAGGCTCTGGGCAAGGCATGGGCGTTGCTGACCGACATCGCACCGTCGCTTTATGACAAGGGCGCCTATTCCTCCGGCAACACGCAATCCCTGCAGCTTCTCTCCCAGGGCGTCGTCACCATGACCCCGGTCTGGTCCGATCAGGTGCTGAAGGCCATCGATCAGGGTGTTCTGCCGAAGGAAACCGGGCTCGTCCAGCTCCAGGATCTCGCGCTTTGCGGCGATTTCTCGCGCGCCGTGGTACTTGCAAACGGCGCTAATCGCGATGCCGCCCTCAAGCTCGCGAACTTCGTGCTGTCGGAAGAAATCCAGGGCGCCATCCTCACCGAACTCGGCGGCTTCCCCGGCGTTTCCTGGGACTATGTGTCGGCTGATCTGCGCAAGCGCTTCGCCGATATCATCCCGCACACCATTCCGACCTTCCCGGGCGGTAAATGGGAAACCGCCATCAACGATGGCTGGTATCGTCACGTCGCTCCGAACGTCGACCGCAAAGCGTGACCGAGGCTGCAGAAGGAGCGGTTCGCCCGCTCATCGACAATACGGCAGGCAGGAGGCCAGTTGGCCTCCTGCTCGTCGCCATTCCCGTTTGCCTGATGATCTGGCTGGTGATCTGGCCCGCCATCAACGCCATCGGCCGCACAGTCTGGCGCAAGGGTGCCGACGGTAAGTCAAGCTTTGACCTGTCGAGCTATGTTTTCTTCTTCTCGGATCGCTACAGCCTCGACAATCTCGCCGTAACACTCTGGACCACACTCGTCTGCGCGGTGCTCCTGCTGGTGATATGCCTGCCGATCGCACTTTACCTTCGCTTTTCGCAGGGCCGTCTTCCGGCGTATGTGCAGGCGCTAGCCATATTTCCGATGTTCGTGCCCTCCATCATCCTCGCTTTCGCCTTCATCCGCGTTCTGGGCCCGAACGGCATGGTGGATATATTGCTCAATGCCGTCCATCTGCCGAAGATCCGTACGCCCTACCTCACGCCCTGGGGCCCAGTGATCGGCCTTGTCTGGGACAATATTCCGCTGACCGTGCTCATCCTGCTCGCGGGGCTCGGCAGCGTCGCCAACCAGTCGGTGGAGGCTGCGCGTGACGTGGGGGCCAATGCCCTTCAGGTCTTCTGGCACATCATCCTGCCGCGCATTTCCAATTCCATTCTCGTTGCGCTTTCCTTTTCGGTGCTCGGCATTTTTTCGTCTTTCACCCTGCCCTATCTCCTCGGCCCTGCATCTCCCGAAATGATCGGCCCCTTCATGCAGCGCACGCTGCGCGACGTGCAGGACCCCTTCGGCGCCATGACCCAGGCCGTCGTCGCTTTTGGCTTCTGCATCGCCTTCGGCCTGTTCTACGTGCGCTCGGTCGCACGCAACCAGGGGAAATGACATGACAACCCTGACTCGGCCGCGGCCACGCATGGACTGGCCCGGCATCATCTTCGCCACCCTTCTCACGGTCGTCATCGTCGGGCCCCTGCTCGTTGTCGGCACCTGGGCTTTCACCGAAGTCTGGCGTTTCCCCAACGTGATCCCGCAACAATTCGGTTTCCGCTTCTGGGGCCAGACGCTGGGGCGCGCCGATGTGTGGAATGCCCTGATACTGAGCCTGCAGCTGACCACGGTGGTGACCCTGCTCTCGGCCCTGATCTGCCTTCCGGCCGCCTATGCCTTTGCGCGCATGAGCTTTCCGGGCCGCAATCTCCTGTTTTTCTCGTTCCTTGCCGGCCATGCCTTTCCGAAATTCGGGCTGCTGGTGGCGATTGCCGCCATTTTCCTGCAACTCAACCTTATCGGCACGTTCTGGGGCGTTGTCCTGATCCAGCTTGTCGGCACGTTGATGTTCATGATCTGGATCCCGGTCGCCGCCTTCCAGTCCGTCGACTGGCGTATGGAAGAGGCGGCCCGTGATGTCGGCGCCAGCCCGCTCCGGGTCTTCTGGTCGGTGACCCTGCCGCAGGCGGGACCAACCATCTTCGCCGCCGTGCTTTTGAGCTTCGTCAGCACGTTTTACGAGACCGAAGGCGCATGGCTCATCGGCGCACCCGGCATCCGCACCATGCCGGTGCTGATGATCAGCTACATCAACAACCAGATGGTCATCCAGTATGGCGCGGTCCTCTCCGTTCTGCTCTGGGTGCCGTCCTTCATTGCCCTCATCTTCGCCCGCCGTGTCATCGGTGGCGGCGCCTTCGCCCGCGGTTTCGGCGGTTAGGAATCAGCATGTCCGTACTTCACATCCGCCAGGTCACGAAAACCTTCACCGGCGGCACCAAGGCAGTAGACAGTTTCTCGCTCGACGTCGCGGATGGAGAGCTCGTCTGCCTTCTCGGCCCTTCCGGTTCGGGCAAATCGACGCTGCTGCGCATGGTCGGCGGGTTCGAGCAACCGACCGGCGGGCGGATCACCATCGACGGGGAAGACGTTACCCATCTGCCGCCGGAGCGACGACCGACCGGCATGGTGTTCCAGAGCCACGCCCTCTGGAGCCATATGAACGTCTTCAACAATCTCGCCTTCGGCCTCAAGCTGCGCCGCATGCCGGCTGCCGTCATCAGGCAAAAGGTGGAAGCGGTGCTCGAACTCGTCGGGCTTTCCGGTTATGGCGAGCGCACCACCAGCCAGCTTTCCGGCGGCCAGCAGCAGCGTGTGGCGCTTGCCCGCTCGCTGGTTCTGGAGCCGAAAATCCTCCTGCTCGACGAACCCTTCGCCAGCCTCGACCAGCATCTGCGCGAGCGGCTGCGGGAAGAGGTCCGGGATATCCAGCAGCGTCTCGGCATCACCACGCTGTTCGTCACTCACGGCCAGGACGAGGCGCTTTCCATGGCAGATCGCATCGTCGTCATGGCAAACGGTAAAACCGAACAGATCGACCGGCCCAATATCATCTATCGCGAACCGCGGACCCCGTTCGTCGCCGGCTTCATCGGCACCATGAACCTGATTGAGGGCGCGGTTGCGGACGGCAGCTTCATGTGCGCCGGCTTTGCCTTTCCGCTCGCGGTTTCGGATGGGCCAGCCATCCTCGCCATTCGCCCGGAAGCGATCGATCTCGCGACATCCGAAACCCCTGACGCGCATGTGCACCGGGTGACAGATTATGGCACCCATGGCCTTGTCGATCTCGACCTGGCAGATGGCACAAGGATCAAATCCATGGTCGCCCATCCGGATCTATTCCAGGCCGGGCAAGGGGTGCGGATTACGCCCCGCGCCGTCACCCTTTATCGCGACAATCGCCCAATCCACCGGAGCTGACATGAACCCGCCGATCTTCATAGAACGCGACGGCCACAGGACGTGGCTCAAATGGCATCGCGCCCGCCGCCGCTCCACCGACCCTGTTTTCACCGGGGAACGCATCATCGAGGCGATGCGGCTTGGCGCAAGCATTGAAGTCGATCTCGTCATTCATGCCGATCATGGTTGCGCCGTGCTGCATGACCGGAGGCTGGAGCGGGAGACCACCGGCACAGGCAGGGTACGCGACACCTCGGCCGCCGGATTACGCCAGCTTCACCTGCGCGACAATGAAGGCCGCCCGATCGATGCGAAGGTGATGTTGCTCGAAGACCTCTGCACCCTGCTCGCCAGCGAAACCGTGCATCCCGACGCCTTGCTGCAACTCGATTTCAAGGAAGACCTGCAGGCGCTTACCCCGCAGATCGTTACCGGCTTCGGGACAAGCGTTTCGCCGATCGCAGGTTCGGTTATCCTGTCGGGCGGCGATTTCGACGCCATCGCCCAGCTGGCGGGATCTGCCCCCGGCCTGCGCACCGGCTATGATCCCTGTCATCGCGGCACACTTGCAGAACTACAGGCGAGCGGACATTATCTGCATTTCATCGAAAGCGCCCTCGCCACCGCGCCTGATGCGGGCATGATCTATCTCGCCTATGAAATCGTGCTTGCCGCCGACGATGCCGGTGTCGACATCATCGCCCCGATCCATGCCACGGGTCGCCGTATCGATGCCTGGACGATCAACACGGTGACTCCCCAATCCACCGATTGGGTCGAGCGGCTCCTGAGACTGAAGGTCGACCAGATCACCACCGATGACCCGGAAGGGCTCGCAGAGGTTTTCAGCCGATGACAGTCAATTACAGCAGCATTCTCGAGCATATGATCGCCACCGCCCGCGAGGCCGGCGCATTGACGCTCGACCACTCCAAACGCTTCCGCGACATCGAGATCGGCATCAAGGGACCGGGAGATTTCGTTTCCGATGCGGACAGGGATTCCGAAACGCTGATCCGCGAGCGTCTGCTCGGCCAATATCCGTGGGGGCTGACCGGCGAGGAATTCGCGCCCGTCGAGGGGGCGGATCAGGATCATCGCTGGCTGGTCGACCCGATCGACGGGACCACCAATTTCCTCTTCGGCCAGCATTACACCATCACCATTGCACTGCGCCGCGGCAATGAGACCATTTGCGGACTGGTCTATAATCCCGTCTCCGACGAGATGTTTACCACGATTAAGGGAGACGGCGCCTATCTCAATGGCGGACGCCTGTCGGTCAATGCCAGCACGGATGTTGCCCTGATGTGCGTTGGCACCGGTCTGCCGACGCCCAATCTCCAGCTTTATCCCGGCGCCTATCAGCGCCTCGACGCCATCCGCGCGCCCATCGGCGCGGTCCGTGTTGTCGGCAGCGCTGCCAATTCCTGCGCCTATGTCGCCTGCGGGCGGCTCACCGGCTACTACGAGGAAACAGGCTTTGTCGACACCGCAGCCGGCATCCTGCTGGTTCAGGAGGCCGGTGGCATCGTGACCGACTGGTGGGGTCGCGGTCCGGAGTTCTATGAGAACACCGGCACGCTAATCGTCGCCAATACCGCGACCCACGCCTATCTCATGGAACACCTCCGCCGCGTTCCGGCCAAGAACCCTGCATAACGGTTTCTTAGTCGCAGATCACGCTACCTGCACCAGATGGCCAGGTGATACCGTTCTGTAATGTCGCGTCGGCGCTTCATAACCCATTGTCCGTATCGGGCTCTTCAGTTCGTCATTGGATATGCCGCGCCTCATCCCACGCCGGGCCGGGTCGGGCACCGGGACCGCCGCCATGAGCTTTTTTGTGTACGGATGCTGCGGATTGTCGAAAACGGCGGCTCGTGGTCCGATTTCCACGATCTCGCCGAGATACATCACCGCGACGCGGTGGCTGACACGCTCCACCACCGCCATATCGTGGGAAATGAACAGGAAGGCGAGGTTGAGGCTCTGTTGCAGGTCGAGCAGCAGGTTGCAGACCTGTGCCTTGATCGAGACATCCAGCGCCGAGACGCTTTCATCGGCAACGATGACCTTCGGATCAAGCGCGAGTGCGCGGGCGATCGCGATACGCTGGCGCTGGCCGCCGGAAAATTCATGCGGATAGCGGCTGGCCATATCGGCGGCCAGACCGACCTTCTCGAGAAGATCAGCGGTCTTTTCCTTTGCCTGTTTCGTGCTGCCAAGCCTGTGTTTGATGAAGGGTTCGGAAATCGCCGTGCCCACCGTCATGCGCGGATTGAGTGACGAGAACGGGTCCTGAAAGATCATCTGCACCGATTTGCGCATATTGCGCAGACCAACCGTATCGAGCCGCATCACGTCGTAACCGTCGAGCGACACGTCGCCGGACGAAGGCTCCACGAGACGCATGATCGAGCGGCCGGTGGTGGATTTTCCGCAGCCGGATTCACCGACCAGCGCCAGCGTCTCGCCCTGGAAGAGATCGAAAGAGACGTTTTCGACGGCATGAACCGCACCCGTCTGCCGCGCCAGCAGGCCCGAGCGGATAGGAAAACGCGTCACGAGGTTCCTGACCGAGAGGACCGGCGTCTGTCCGCTCGCAACCGTCTCGGCCACCTCTTCCGCTTCGGTCGAAAGGCCGGTTTTCATGTCGAGCACCGGAAAACGCGTCGGCCATTGCCGGTCGCGCATCGAGCCGAGCTTCGGCACCGCCGAAAGCAGTGCGCGCGTATAGGGATGCTTGCCACGCTTGAATATCTCCTCGGTCGGCCCGGTCTCGACCTCGTCGCCGCGATACATGACGATCGTCCGGTCGGCGATTTCGGCCACCACGCCCATGTCGTGGGTGATGAAGAGAACCGACATGCCTTCCTCTTCCTGCAGCAGCTTGATGAGGTCGAGGATCTGCCCCTGAATGGTGACGTCGAGTGCTGTCGTCGGCTCGTCAGCGATCAGCAGTTTCGGGCGGGAGGCGAGCGCCATGGCGATCATCACGCGCTGGCGCATACCGCCGGAAAACTGATGCGGATATTCGTCGAAACGGCTTGATGCATTGGGAATGCGAACCTTTTCCAGAAGCCGCACCGTCTCCGCCCTTGCCTGCTGCTTCGAAAGCCCCTTGTGCCTGATAAGGACTTCGGAAATCTGGCGACCGATGGTGAAGATCGGGTTGAGCGAGGTCATCGGCTCCTGAAAGATCATCGAGATATCGTTGCCGCGCACGCCGCGCATCTCCTTTTCGGAAAGCGTCAGCAGATTGCGCCCGTTCAGCAGCACTTCGCCTTCGATCCGGCTAGAGGCGGGGCTGAGCAGCCGCATGATCGACAGCGAGGTGACGGACTTGCCGGAGCCGGACTCGCCGACGATCGCGACGGTTTCGCCGGGCGCGACATCGAAGGAGACATTGCGCACAACGCTCTTCCATTCGTCGTCGACGAGAAAGGACGTGGTCAGGTTACGGACGGACAGGACGGGTTTTGTCTCCATGGTGTCAACGCCCCACCGCATAGGCCTGCATCAGCCGGGGTGTCGCGGCCGCTCGTAACAGGCCATCCGCATCCTGGCGGGCAGCGGTGAGCCGACCGACAGACCAAGCATCGGCAACAGTGACCCGGTGGCCGCGCCGGCGCAGCTCATCGAGCGTCGCCTCGCCCACCGTGCCTTCCACCATGATTTCACCCGGCGAACTGGTGCGCGGATAAAATGAACCCGGAAAATGCGAGGTGTGGA
>Ga0308157_10010492_pt1 | contig 10040 bp, 12 predicted proteins | sample PhyBR1_FD_201035 | JGI IMG/M metagenome (GOLD analysis project Ga0308157, IMG submission 201035) | Phyllosphere microbial communities from UC Gill Tract Community Farm, Albany, California, United States - DLSLB.R1 | ecosystem: Host-associated > Plants > Phyllosphere > Unclassified | place: USA... | reverse complement strand
GTTCATGCCGGCGGCAACGAACTTCATGCCTTCGCGCACGATGGCTTGTGCCAGCACGGTCGCGGTGGTGGTGCCGTCACCGGCGTTGTCGCTGGTCTTGGAAGCGACTTCCTTGACCATTTGCGCGCCCATGTTCTGGAGCTTGTCTTTCAGTTCGATTTCTTTTGCGACCGAGACACCATCCTTGGTGACGGTCGGGGCGCCGAACGAGCGCTCGAGCACGACGTTGCGGCCTTTCGGGCCCAGGGTGACCTTGACTGCGTTGGCCAGGATATTGACGCCTTCGACCATCTTGGCGCGCGCTGCGTCGCCGAACACTACTTCTTTAGCTGCCATTTGTTATTTCTCCGAATGTATCGTGAATGGGGTCAGGGAATTACTGCTGGACGACGGCCATGATGTCTTCTTCGCGCATCACGAGCAGTTCTTCGCCGTTGACCTTGACGGCCTGGCCGGAGTACTTACCGAACAGCACGCGGTCGCCGACTTTCACTTCCAGCGGGCGAACCTGGCCGTTGTCTTGCACTTTGCCGTTACCGATGGCGAGGACTTCGCCTTGGTCTGGCTTCTCTGCCGCGGCATCAGGGATGATCAGGCCAGACGCAGTCTTGGTTTCCTGGTCGAGGCGCTTGACGATTACGCGATCGTGCAGAGGACGAAGGTTCATGCAAAACTCCTTAATATTCAGTGGTTAAACTAGCGTTTTTTGACGCCGCCGCGGCCTTGGTCTCAAGCGCCGTGGCGGTCTGCAAAGAGTTGTTAGCACTCTCAGCTAACGAGTGCTAATTATAGGGACGATAACTTGCTATTTCAAGCGCCCAGAGGTAGAAATAGTTTTACACGTTTGAGCCGGCGCAAGCCGCCAACTGCGTGGGCGATGTGCTTTTTGCATCACTTGCAGTGGGTGATATCAACGGCAAGAGGCCGGCAGCGTACACTGCGTGACACTTTCCTGCCGCACGCCAGGCCGCCCTCGCGCCCCTCGCCAGGCCTGTCATGCCGCACCGCAGCGCGATTCAGTTGACGGAAAATCCATCTCGATCCTATAGTGTCGAATGATTTCCGAATTCCAAGACCTCTCAGACAAAATCGACCGGCTCGCCCAGCTGACCCAGTCGCTGCGCGCCGAGAATTATTTGCTGCGCCAGGCCAATACCCTGCTCAGCGCCGAGAACCTCGCGTTCAAGGAGCGCCTGGTCGAGGCCCAGCGCCGGGTCGAGGCCCTGCTCGACGAGCTGCCCAAGCCGCCGGACGAGGCCGAAGGCGAAGAGGGCGGCGCAGGCGAGACTGCCGCCGCGGATGCGGCTGCGGACCAGCCGACTGGCGTACCAGGCAATAATGAGGCAGCACGATGATCCATCTCGACGTCACCATCATGGGCCAGCCCTATCGCCTGGCCTGCCGCGACGGCGAAGAACGTACCCTGCGCGAAGCGGTGAGCTACCTCGACGGCAAGATGTGCCAGCTGCGCGATTCGGGCAAGGTGAGGGGCACCGACCGCATTGCCGTCATGGCCGCGCTGAGCGTCGCCGCCGAGTTCCTCTCGGTGAAATCGCCGCAGGGACCGCTGTCGGACATGTCGATCCTCGAGGTCAAGCAAAAGCTCGAAGTGATGCACACCGTGCTCGACAAGGCGCTGGCGCCCCAGGAAAATCTCTTCTGAAAAGCCGAATCCGTTTGACATGCCGCTTCAAAAGAGTAAACTGCGCTCTACCCTGCGGTGTTCGAGATTTGCCATATATTCCTTGAACCATTCTTACGCATAGGTCGTGGAACAAGTTCGATGGGAGTGAGCGTCACTCGTTTGACGAACCCGAAATTGATCTGACCGTGACCGCCTTGAACCGTTTTGGTTCAGGATGCCGGCAAAAACGGCACTGGCGGGGGCTGAATATCTAAGCGGTTGCGCACTTTTGTCGCAGCCGCTTTTTTTTGTGCGCGCACCGGTTCCTGGGCGCGCCTTGCGGGGAGAGCGGCGCAATGCGCTATTGGTTGATGAAATCCGAACCGGACGAAGTCAGTTTCGACGACGTTCTGTCCGCACCCGGCCAGACCGTGGCCTGGTTTGGCGTACGTAACTACCAGGCGCGCAATTTCATGCGCGACGCGATGGCCGTCGGCGACGGGGTCCTGTTCTATCACTCCAGTTGCGCGGTGCCCGGCGTGGCCGGCCTGGCCGAGATCGCGAGCGGCCCCTATCCCGATGCTTCCCAGTTCGACCCCGCCAGCCATTACCACGACCCGAAGGCCACGCAAGAAGCGCCGCGCTGGATCTCGATCGACGTGCATGCGACCGAACAAGGCCGCTACCTGCCGCTGGCCGAGATGCGCACCATCCCCGCACTCGAAGGCATGGCGCTGCTGCAAAAGGGCAGCCGGCTGTCGATCTCGCCGGTGACCAGGGGCGAATGGGACGCGATCGTCAAACTCTTGCGCGCCAAGGGGGCCTGAATGGACCCCTGGCTGATCCTGGCCCTGCTGGCGATGGGCACCTTCGGCGGCTTTGCGGCGGGCCTGCTCGGCATCGGCGGCGGCATGGTGCTGGTCCCGTTCATCACGATGATCTTCACCGCGCGCGGCTTTGCCCACGAACTCGTGGTCCACATGGCGATCGCCACCGCGCTCGGCATCATCCTGTTTACCTCGATGTCCTCGGTGCGCGCCCACCACAAGCACGGCGCGGTGCTGTGGCCGGTGGTGCGCCTGCTGGCCCCGGGCATCGTGATCGGTTCCTGGATCGGTCCCTGGATCGGCAAGCAGATGAATACCGCGGTGCTGTCCTTCTTCTTCGGCTGCTTCGTGGCCTTCTCGGCCACCCAGATGCTGATCGGGAAGAAGCCGACGGCGGCGCGCGAGCTGCCGGGCAGGGGCGGCATGTTCGCGGTCGGCGGCGGGATCGGCATCCTGTCGGGACTGGTCGGCGCCGGCGGCGGCTTCATCTCGGTGCCGTTCATGACGCGCTGTAATGTGCGCATCCATAGCGCGGTCGCCACCAGCGCGGCGCTGGGCTTCCCGATCGCGCTTTCCGGCACGCTGTCGAATATTTATTTCGGCTGGGGCGAGCCGGGATTGCCGGCATGGTCGCTGGGCTTCGTCTACCTGCCGGCGCTGGCGATCATCGTGCTGGCCAGCGTCATCATGGCCCCGATCGGCGCCAGTGTCGCGCACAAGATGCCGGTGCGCCAGCTGCAGCGCATCTTTGCCGTGATCCTGTATGCGCTGGCGGCGTATATGTTCTGGAAAGCGTTCAACTAGCTTTTCTTACCCGAGCGCGGTCGAGCGGCAAGTCGCGCATGCGCAGTCCGCAGGCGTCGAATACCGCGTTCGCGATCGCCGCCGCGGCCGGGCCTTGCGCCGCTTCGCCGGTGCCCAGGAAGGGCTGGCCGGGGCGGTCGATCAGGTGCACATCGAGCTTGTCGGGAACCTGGCCGAAGCGCAGGATCGGATACGCGGCCCAGTCGACGGTCAACACGCGTGAGGCGTCGAAGCGCACCTGCTCCAGCAGGGTCCAGCTGGCCGATTGCACGATGCCGCCCTCGATCTGGTTGCGCACGCCGTCCGGGTTGACGATCTCGCCGCAATCGACCGCGCTCGCGACGCGCGCGATGCGCACCAGTCCCGTCTCGCGCGCCACTTCCACCTCCACCGCCAGCGCGCAATAGGATGCCAGGTTCTTGTAGCGCGCGAAGGCGAAGCCGCGTCCGCGCCGCGGCGTTCGTTCATACGCATCCCAGCCGAATTTGGCGGCCGCCAGCTTCACCACGTCGACGGCGCGCGGATCGTCGAGGTGGCGCAGGCGGAAGGCGACCGGATCGACCCTGGCCGTGCGCGCCAGCTCGTCCATGAAGCTCTCGATCGCGAACACATTGCAGTACGCCCCCAGGCCGCGCATGGCCGAGGTGCGCAGCACCGCCCTCGGCTGGAAGTGGTGGGTCACGCGCGCGTTCGGCAGCAGGTAATAGGGGATCGCGTTGCGGTCGCCGCTGCCTTCGGGTTGCGGGCTGGGCTTCGGCCTTGGCGGCGTGAATGGTTTCTCCAGATGCGTGGCCGGCAGCAGGTTGCCGGCCTTGCCGGGACGGGTATTGTGCGGGGGCGTGAAGACGTCGTACTGCCAGTCGGCGATGCGGCCATCAAGCCCGAGCGTGGCCGCCACCTGCGCCACCATCGCCGCGCCGAACGGCTCCCAGCCGTGTTCGTCCTCGCGCATCCACTGCACCCGCACCGGGCGGCCCGGCAAGGCGCGCGCCAGCAGGGCGGCGTCGGCCGCCACGTCGTCGGCGGCGTTGTGGCCGTAGCAGCCGGAACCCTCGACATGGATGCAGCGGATTGCGTCTTCATCGGCTGCCAGCAGTTCGGCCAGCGCGCTCTTGAGCGGGAACACGCCTTGCGAATGGGTCCAGACGGTGTAGCGCTTGTCCACCAGCTGGGCAATGGCGCAGGACGGGCCGATGGAGGCGTGCAGCTGGAAGGGGCGGGTGAAGGTGGCGCTGAGCTTCGTGCCTTGCCCAACCCGCGTGCCGCGCTCGAGGATGGTCGTCGGTTCGGATGGCTGCGCCATGACCAGCGACTTGACGTCCGGATGCACCGGCAGCGCGGCCGGCATGTCCCAGCGCGCGGCGCGCGCAAGAAACGCTGCGGCCTTCACGGCGCGGTACTCTCCGTCCGCGATCACGGCCAGGAAGCGGCCGTCGCGCACCACTTTCACTACGCCGGGCAGGCGCATGACGGCGGCGGCATCCAGTTCGATCAGGCTGGCCGCCTGCGAGGGCGGCCGCACCACGCGCGCATGCACCATGTTCGGCAGGCGCAGGTCTTGCACGTAGGCGCGTCCACCCGTGACCTTGGCCGGGATGTCGACCCGCGGCAGCGACTGGCCGATTGCGGTCTTCGGCCCGGGAGCGGGCGGCGCTGGCTCTGGCGTCGCGCGCGCATGCAGTTCCTGGCCGCTCACCAGCTGGCCGAAGCTGGCGCGGCGGCCGTCAGGCGCGATGAATGCGCCATCCTTCAATGCCAGGCCGGTCGCGGGGACTTTCATGCGCGCCGCTGCGAGTTCCATCAGGCGTGCGCGCACCTGGCCGGCCGCGTGGCGCAAGGCGGTACCGCTGTCCTTCATCGAATTGCTGCCGGCGGTCATGCCTTCGTCCGGCGTGCGCGCGGTGTCGGCCGTGACCAGCTGCAGGCGCGATGGGGCGATGCGCAGCTCGTTGGCCACCACCTGCAGCAGCGCGGTCTTGATGCCCTGTCCCAGCTCCGCCTTGCCGGTGAAGACCGTGATCGCTTCGCTGGCGTCGATGCGGATCCAGGCGTCGAGCCAGGGTGATTTGTCCAGGCTTTTCGGCAGTTCGCCAGGCGCCGACCAGGCTGGCATGGCGAACGACAGCGTGAGCGCGCCGCCCGCGGCCAGGAAGCGGCGTCGGCCTTGGTCGGCGCTCATCGCTTGCCTCCCGCAGCCAGCTTGTCCGCCGCGCGGCGCACCGCGCGCAGGATGCGCATATGCGTGCCGCAGCGGCACAGGTTGGGCGACATATGGGCGCGGATCTGCGCATCAGTCGGCGCCGGGGTCTTTTCGAGCAGCGCCGTGGCCTGCATGATCATCCCGGCGATGCAGTAGCCGCACTGCGCCGCCTGCTCGTCGATGAAGGCCTGCTGCAGCACGCCGGGCGTGCGCGCATCGCCCAGGCCTTCGACGGTGCGTACAGGGCGCGCCCCGATGCCCGACACCGGCACCATGCACGACATCACGGACTGGTCGCCCAGCAGCACGGTACAGGAGCCGCATTGCCCGAGTCCGCAGCCGAACTTGGCGCCATTCAGGGCGAGTTCGTTGCGCAGCACGTACAGCAGCGGTGTGTCGGCATCGACGTCGACGGCATGCTGCTTGCCGTTCACCTGCAGGCGGTAGGTGGTCATGGCGCCCTCGCTTTGCGTACTTGTTGGTCCAGGCCAGGCCAGGCCGGCTGGCCGGCGCCGTACTTGCGCAGGTAGGCGGCCAGCGCGCCGGCTTGCTCGATGCTCAGGATCGCCTTGAAGCCCGGCATCCAGCGTCCCGGTTCGCCGTCCGGCGGCAGGATGCCGTCGTCGACGATGTGGATCAGGCTGCGCGGGTCGGGCTCGTACAGCGCGATCGCCTTTTGCAGCGGCAGCGCGGCGCCCGAACCCGGGCTGCGGCCGACATCGTGGCAGCGCGCGCAGGAATTCGTGTATAGCTCGTGGCCGAGCCGCATGCGCGGCAGATCGGGGTCATCGGGGGCGGGCGGCGGGAGTGGCCCGGATGTCTGCGCCGGTGTGGTGCGCGCGGGCGCTTGCGCCAGGTGGCTGTGCGTCCACGCGGCGAGCGCGGCGACATCGGCTTCATCGGCCTGCGCCAGGTGCATCACCACGTCCTGCATCGGGCCACCGGCCACCGCGTGATCCTCGGCCATGCCGGTGCGCAGGTAGGCGTGCAACTGCGCGCGCGTCCATGGCAGCGGCGACGGCGAATTTTTATTCAGGGCCGGCGCATACCAGTCCTCGGCCTCGCCGCCATCGAGCTGGCGCTTCAAATCCGGGCCGCCCAGCTCCGTGCGCGGTGTGTGGCAGGCGGCGCAGTGGGCGGCGGCGTCGGCCAGGTAGGCGCCGCGGTTCCATTCGGCCGACTGCCCCGGGTCGGGCCGCCACGGCGCGTCGTCCAGGTACAGCACGTTCCAGAAACCGACCAGGGGGCGGAAACCGAAGGGGAAGGTCATGTCGTTGGCGCGCGCCGGGGCGTCGAGTGGCGGGCGCGTCATGAAGTAGGCGTACAGGTCGTCGACGTCGTCCTGCGTCATGCGTACGTAGTGGTTGTAGGGGAAGGCGGGATACAGCAGGTGGCCGTCGCGTGAGACGCCTTGGCGCATCGCGCGCGTAAAAGCCTCAGGGCTCCAGGCGCCGATGCCGGTGTCGCGGTCCGGCGTGATGTTGGTGCTGTGGACGGTGCCGAACGGCGTCTCCATCGGCTTGCCGCCGGCGAAGGGGCGCGCCAGGTCGGCTGTGTGGCAAGAGGCGCACATGCCCAGGCGCGCGAGATTGGCGCCGCGCTCGATGCGGGCCTCGTCGAAGGAAGGGATTGCGGTTTGCGGCGCCAGGGCGGGGCGCCACATGATGCCGAAGGCGATGCCTGTCAATACGATGGCGGCGGCAAGGAGCAGCCACCATCCGGTGTGCCGCTTGCGCCTTGCGTGATCCATGAGGGCTCCGTTCCGTGGAGCCCCATTGTCGAGCGTGTAGGGCGAGCGCTCTGTGCGCTCGCCCACGCAAAGCTGATCAGGCGGTCACGGGACGGCCCGGCGGCTGGCGGTAGGCCCAGGCCAGCATGACCAGGGCCGCGACGATCATCGGCAGCGACAGCACCTGGCCCGAGGTGATCGGCAGGCCGAACACGGTGGTTTCCCAGTCCGGCACGCGGAACCACTCGGTAAAGAAGCGCGCGCAGCCATACAGCAGGGTAAACATGGCGCCAACGGCCAGGCGTGGACGCGCCTTGCGTGCGAACAGCCACAGGATCACGAACACCAGGATGCCGTCGACCAGCGCCTGGTACAGCGGCGACGGATGGCGGGGACCTGCCACGCCGGGCCACAGCATGGCCCACGGCAGGTTCGGATCGGCCAGGCGGCCCGGCAGTTCGGCGTTGATGAAGTTGCCCATGCGGCCGGCCGCATACCCGAGCGGCACCAGCGGCGCGATGAAGTCATACACGTCGAGCAGGTTGCGCTTGCGCTTGCGCGCCCACAGCGACATCGCGATCAACACGCCCAGGAAGCCGCCGTGGAAGGACATGCCGCCCTTCCAGATCATGAAGATCTCAAGGGGGTGCTCGAGGAAGTACAGCGGCTGGTAGAACAGCACCTCGCCCAGGCGGCCGCCGACGATCACGCCCAGCATCCCGTAGAACAGCATGTCGTCCAGGTCGTCCTTGGTCCAGCCCTGCGCCGCCACGTGCGGCATGCGGATGCGCACGCGCCCGAGGATGATGAACAGGGCGAAGGCCACCACGTACATCAGGCCATACCAGTGGATTTGCACCGGGCCGAGCGCAATCGCGATCGGGTCCGGCTGCGGATGAATCAGCATAGTCAGTCTCTCTTCAGTAATTCGAGGAAGCCCTTTAGTACGGGCGAATCGTTATCGCGCCGCCAGGCCAGGCCGGTTTCGGCCAGCGGCGCCGGGTCGATCAAGGCACGGTATTCTACGCCGGGACGCATCAGGTTCGACACGGATTGTGGCACAAGCGCCAAGCCCATGCCGCCGGAAACCAGGCTGACGATGGTCTGCATCTGGATCGCTTCCTGGCCGATGGTGGGCAGCAGGCCGGCCGCGCGAAAGGCGGCAAGGATCGCATCGTACAGGCTGGGCGCCACCGCGCGCGGGAAGATCACCAGCGGCAGCGGCGGCAGGTCGCGCAGCCGCACCGGTCCGGGTTGAGACAACGCCGGCAGGCCGCTCGGGGCGCACAGCACCAGCGGCTCGTCGACGATCTTCAGGTAGTCGAGCGCGCCGTCGGCCATGGCGTCCGACATGCCCGGCTGCGGCGGAATCACGAAGCCGGCGTCGATGCGGCCCGAGAGCAGCTCTTCGAACTGGACGTCGGAGGTCGCCTCTTGCAGCACCAGGCGCACGGCGGGAAACGCGGCCCGATAGCGTCGCAGCACGTCGGGCAGCATGCCAAGGCCCGCGGTCGAGACGAAGGACAGGGCCAGGCGGCCCGCCTCGCCGCTGGCCGCGCGCCGCACCAGCTCGGGCAGGGCCGCGGCTTCCTCGAGGATGCGGCGCGCCTCGGGCAGCAGGGCGGCGCCGGCCGCCGTCAGGCCGACCATGCGCCGGTTGCGCACGAACAGCGAGGTGCCGAGCAATTCTTCGAGGTTGGCGATGCTTTGCGACAGCGGCGGCTGGGTCATGTGCAGGCGGCGCGCGGCGCGGCCGAAATGCAGCTCTTCGGCCACAGTGACGAAATGGCGCAGCTGGCGCAGTTCGGGATGCATTGGCGATGGGTCAGGTGCTGTGATATGTCCAATGTATCACAGCGTCGAGCAGCCTGGCCGGCTCAGCGGCGCTTGTCGAGGGTCTTCTTGACCCGTTCGCTGCGGCGCTTGTCCTGTACCTGATGTTCTTTCTTCTTGTCGAGTCCGAGCATCTTCTCGATGAACTCGAACCAGATGAAGGCGAACGCCATCAGGCCGACGATGACCCACCAGGACATGTCGGCAAAACGCCAGACTTCAAAGAAGCGCAGGGCGGCCAGGGCAACGATCAACAGGATCAAGGGCATGGTGTGGGTTCCTTCCAGCCCTGCATCTTACAAAGAAAAGAATGCCGGCGGGCAAAAGTTGTCTATTTCTTGTTACAGGATATTGATAAACGTGGCGATCGCGTTACAGAGTGTATCGCCCTCCTTGGCCTGCAGGGAAAGGGGGTAGAATCCACTCAGTCATAAATTCGGAGAAACAAATGAAGCGGTCCCTGATGTTGTGTGTGGTGCTATCGGCTTTCGCGTCGTCGGGTGCATTCGCCCAGGCCGACCTGGCCAAGGCCAAGAATTGCATGGCTTGCCACACCGTCGCCACCAAGCTGGTCGGTCCTGCCTACAAGGACGTCGCGCAGAAGTACGCGGGCCAGAAGGGCGCCGAGGACAAGCTGGTGCAGAAGGTGCTGAAGGGCGGTTCGGGCACCTGGGGCCCGATCCCGATGCCAGCCAATCCGCAGGTAAGCGAAGCCGAAGCGCGCTCGCTGGTCAAGTGGGTGCTGACCACCAAATAAGTCGAACACATTCGCAAAAATGAAGCGCGCCTGCGTAAGCACAGCGCGCTTTTTTCTTTGGCGAAGCAAGACGACAGCCTAGGGTCAGAGTCGAATTAATTGGCAATTTCCTTAAAACCTTACAAATCGATTAGGGTCAGAGTCGAATTCTTTGACAACTTTTTGCGCAAACAGAAGTCGCGGTTGATTTTATCCGTCTTGAGGATATTGCTCTTGGGTAGGAGACGCTCGCTTTGAGCGAGGTCAAGTTCGACTTGCAGGTCGGT
>Ga0308157_10010490_pt1 | contig 10040 bp, 9 predicted proteins | sample PhyBR1_FD_201035 | JGI IMG/M metagenome (GOLD analysis project Ga0308157, IMG submission 201035) | Phyllosphere microbial communities from UC Gill Tract Community Farm, Albany, California, United States - DLSLB.R1 | ecosystem: Host-associated > Plants > Phyllosphere > Unclassified | place: USA... | reverse complement strand
GAGGATATAATTGACGATCGTATCCGCCCATCCGCCGATACTGAAATTCAAATCCATGGTTTACCGTCCATTTCAGATCGAGTTACCTATGGCCGGGCGAATGCCCAAAAACCTAAGAAATTGTAGCAACACAGTTCAGTCCGCGCGGTCCCCTGCGCGGCCCAGACTCTCAAGCAATGCCGATTTACTGATAGCACCGAGATAGCGGTTATGCCGGTCGGTGACTGGCACTGGCCACGGGCTTTCAGCAACGCGCATCAGAAGTCCTGAAAGTGGCGCATCCGCTTGTATTGCTGCTGCAGCGTCTGGATGTTCCCCATCCGCCTTGATGCCACCATTCAGAAGCGCATCGCGTGTGACGACGCCGCGATAGACGCGGTCTGCATCAAGAAGCACGCCGTAAGACTTGCCACTTGCATCAAGCTTTTCCAGTGCCTGAGACAATTGTGCTGGGTCAAAGACGATCAATTCGTCATCACGCGCAACATCTGCCGCTTTGAACACCCGCGAAACATCGACATTGCGGAAGAACGAGCGCACATAATCATTGGCAGGGGCTGAGACGATTTCGTTTGGCGTTCCGACCTGAACGACCTTGCCGTGCTGCATGATGCAGATACGATCGCCAATGCGCATGGCTTCATCAATATCGTGACTTACGAAAATGATCGTGCGGCTGTTTTCAGCCTGAAGACGTTTCAACTCGTCCTGCATTTCCGTGCGGATCAACGGATCAAGTGCTGAAAAAGCTTCATCCATTAACAAAATTGTGGGCTCACTCGCCAAAGCTCTCGCAAGACCAACGCGCTGCTTCATGCCGCCCGAAAGCTGATCAGGCATGGAATTGGCATAGGGCTCAAGCCCCACGGCTGAAAGCGCTTTCAGAGCTTTTTCGTGACGTTCCGCCTCGCCCATGCCAGCCACTTCAAGGCCGAAACAGGCATTATTGAGCACCGTACGATTGGGAAGCAGAGCGAAAGACTGAAACACCATGCTCATGTCGCGGCGACGAAGATCAATGAGCTCGCGTTTGGACATTTTGACAATGTCACGGCCATCAACTTCGATGGAGCCCTCGGTGGGTTCTATAAGACGGTTGAGCAGGCGCAACAATGTCGATTTACCTGAACCTGAAAGGCCCATGATAACGAATACTTCGCCCTCTTTAATCTCAAAACTCGCGTTGTCTACACCGATTGTAGCACCATGATCGCTATGAATCTGGGCTTTAGATTTACCCGCACGCAGTTCCTGCATTGCAAGTTTCGGATCGTCGCCGAAGACTTTAAACACGCCACTCAAGCTTATCTTTGTCTTAGCAGGCGACTTCATACTATTGTCCTCGTATAAAATACCATGCATTATGTTTAACCCCGCTGTGCTGGCGAGTTTAATCTCCTTATTAACATCATTATTTGTTCACTCATGCGCGAATTTGACATGCGCAACTTGCGGGAAGCGAACGACCCACAAGGAATGATTAGCGATTGGTGTAATCTATTTATATAGGCCATTTCCAGACATGTCCACCCACAGTCACGGATTCATCTTGGCGCGACCCGTCCCTTGTTTGTTTTTGATGGGTGGCGCGACGAAATATGCGAGCGAACTGACTTACCCGGTTGCCGGAAACAATCAGTCTGCCACACAATCATAGTAATCCTGTGAAAGGGTTGCACACGAGCGAACTGCGACAAATATGCAATTGGCTGCGACATGGGGCATTTTAGTATTCGTAGAATATAATTCCACTTAATTGCAGTAGATTTGTATGATTGTACTTTCACCTTTTCCGACATCATCTGCCGGAAAAAAGGGCGCAAATCAATCGATCTGCACCCAAAAATTCGCCACACCGACGGCGGATAAAATTATCGATTAACCATGTATCCAATGAAGCCAGTTATGCGCCAGCGCTCATCGTCACGACGGCAAAAATAAAGTGTCTGCCAATTGAGTACATCATGGTTTCCATCGACTTTTTCGATTGTGCCATCGAATTTTTTTCGTGCAACCGCAACATCACCGCTGATGTCGATCACATTGAGTCGCGTTGCTCGAAATAAGGCTTCCGTAAGGGATTCGACATAATCGGTTGCAGCGCTTTGAGCGGCTTGACGCAGCCATTCATCGCGATAATCGCTCAAAGTCGGAAAAGCCGCGTCCCATTTGTCAGGATCAACCGCACCTTTGGCATGAATACCCAAGAACCGAACCGCGTCAAAATCATCAGCGACAAGTTCCCAGGTCTGGGAGACGAAAGCTTCAATATCGCGGCTTAGCAGCATTTCCCAAATTGGCTCGCGGTCTTTGTCGCCGACAAATGGATTGACTATGGTCATCACTTCAGTTTCCCGCGTGCTGCAACCGGCAAAATGTCGATGACATCATCGCCTGAGATGAAATGCACTTCGTCGAAGAGATTGGAAACAACGCAAACATGATCGGGAATAACGCGCACCTTGTTACCGATTTTTAAACCGGCCAAGTCACCTTTGAGCGTGCCATGCTCTTCGCTAAGACCAGTCACACGCGCATCGGATCGCCCTAATAGTTCGCCAAAATCAGGAAGCCCCAAAGTATCGCTTGAAAGTGTTTTTGAACCCGCGTCAATGATCGCTCGTTCCGGCGTCGGGTGGCTAACAATTGTTGAAAGCACGCTCAATGCACAATCGTCCAGTGTTGCAGCACCCTTTGCGACCTGAAAACGATCAAAATAAATATAGGTGCCGGGACGATATTCGGTGATCACGCTTTTCGTCGGCGTTTGCCACATATCCGGCGTGCCGCCGCTCGAAATGGTCTCGCATTGAAGCCGATTTGCAGCCAGAATATCCCGCGCGTCTAAAAGCCATTGCTCGGTTTCATCAGCCTTTCCGGATGCCGGATAGGTCATCAATCCACCAAACTTGAGGCCCTTGCTCGCGTTGATCTGGCGCGCCAGTTCCAGCGCTTCCTGAGCCGTCTGCACACCGCAGCGCCCCATGCCAGTGTCGCACTCAACCAGAACTTTGAGCGGACGCCCGGCATTAGTAAAACGCTGGGCCAACCCCTCAAGGCTTGTAAAATTATCGACTGTTACGGAAATCGTGATGCGCTGATGCAGTGCATAAAGCCGGTCAAGCTTGTCCTTGCCTAAAATATTATAGGGCAGGAAAATATCAACAATCCCGGCATCGGCCATTACTTCGGCCTCGCCAAGCTTCTGACAGGTAATGCCCACAGCACCTGCCTCAATCTGGCGGCGTGCGAAAAATGGCAATTTATGTGTTTTGATATGCGGCCGCAGCTTCAGGCCGATTGCGTCGGCATGCGCCTGTGCCTTGATAATATTTGCCTGCACGCGATTTACATCAATCAGGATAGCAGGTGTATCGATTTCGCCAATTGTTTTAGGCCTTGTCATTCATTCAGTCTCCCAGCGGCAAACTCGGATCATCAACTTTCAACATATTCAGGCTTTGCTTGATGCGTCTTAACCGTTCAAGCACGTCCGCCCCACGTGTCTCGGCAGTGGCCGTCGCAATCATGTCCACAATTGCCATCAAAGCAAAGCGCGAAGATGTCGGCTTATAAAGATTACCATCTTCGTTGACGAGAAACGGAATGACCGTGTTAACGGTTCCAGCAAGATCTGAACCGGGTGCGGTAATCGCCACAGTTTCCGCACCATACTGTCTTGCGACCTCTGCCGCTTCGATCACCGAACGTGCATAGCCAGAAACAGAAAAAGCAATCACCATTGTGTTTGGTTTGGCGATGGCTGCATACATGCGTTGCAACTGTCCATCAATCTGCGCCACAACAGGAATTCCAAGCCGAAAAAGTCGGTTCTGCATTTCCGTCGCCATCATTGAAGAAATGCCACCCGAACCGATACACAAAACCGAACCCGACGCATCTATTTGCTCGGCAACAGTCATGATGACCGACATGTCGAGATTATCGCTGGCGCGCTGAATAGCAGAAATAGCACCATCAGTAATCGCAAGTGCAATACGCGCCTCGCGCACATCGCGCGACGGAGCTTCCGCCGTCAGATATTGCCCGCCAATCGCCAGTGCCTGTGCGAGAAAAAACTTGAAATCACGAACGCCATCACAACCCAGCGCTCTGCAAAATCGCGTGACTGTCGGCTCGCTCACACCCGCGCGCTGAGCAATTTCCGAAATCGCAGCCTTGGAGATAGTGTCCGGCTCGGCAAGCACCAGAGCGGCCATTCTCCTTTCAGACTTTGAGCCATCCTGCGCCACCGCGTGAAGCTGTGAGAGGATGTCGGCGATTTTGCTCATGCGTGTTCAAAGCGGCAAACCGCTTTCCTTATCAAAGAGATGAATCTGTTCCGGTCTTGCCGTTACAGGGACTCGCTCACCCGGCGCAAGGTGAATGCGCTCGCGAAACACAGCCCGCACAGCTTCACCGGCAATTCTACCATAAACATGCGTTTCCGGCCCTGTCGGCTCGACAACTTCAATGGCCAAAGACAGGCCTTTGCCATCGGGTGCGACGAGAAAATTTTCGGGCCGGATGCCCATCTCTGCAGCACTGCCGGGCTTTGCATGTCCGGGGACCGCGATCCCCTCGCCTTCGCTGGTGCGAAAGAAACCATCCTGCGTGATGGAACCCGATATAAAGCTCATGGATGGCGAACCGATAAAGCCTGCTACAAACTTGTTTGCGGGATGATCGTAGAGTTCAAGCGGTGCGCCGATCTGTTGAATCTTGCCTTTATTCATCACCACGATCCGATCAGCCATTGTCATGGCCTCGATCTGGTCGTGCGTTACATAAATCACCGTTGATTTAAGGCGCTGATGTAAGGCTTTGATTTCTGTGCGCATTTGTACGCGCAATTGCGCATCGAGATTGGACAGCGGCTCATCGAACAAAAACACCGATGGTTCACGTACGATAGCCCGTCCCATAGCGACGCGCTGACGCTGCCCGCCGGAAAGCTGGCGTGGGTAGCGGTCGAGATAAGAATGAAGATTAAGAATGCCTGCAGCCTTATCGACCTTGGCTGCGGTTGTGGCTTTATCCTCGCCGCGAATGCGCGGACCAAAGCCGATATTCTCCCGCGCCGTCATATGCGGGAACAGCGCGTAGGACTGAAAAACCATCGCAATATTTCGCTTTTGCGGCGGCTGATCATTGGCGCGCTCACCACCAATAATAAGATCCCCGCCAGAGATCGGCTCCAGACCCGCAACCATACGCAAAAGCGTGGATTTTCCGCATCCTGACGGTCCGACAAGAACAAGAAACTCGCCATCCTCAATATCAAGATCAATCCGGTCGAGAACATCCATCTGGCCGAAATTTTTTGTGATCCCACGCAAGGAAACGTTCTTCATCACTCAACTCCCACCTAAAATATCATCAATAAAAGGTCTGCATCCGGCCATCAGCCCGGCATCGACTGGCAGAACCGTGCCCGTTATTCCAGAAGCGCGATTTGAGGCCAAAAACGCCACCGCCTCGGCTACTTCCTCCACATTGACGATGCGTCCCAAGGGGTAAAGTCGTCGCAATTTATCTAAAACTGTGGGGTCTTTCGCAATGCGATGATCCCATGCAGCGGTTCGGATTGAGCCGGGACAAACGGCATTGGCGCGAAGGCCTTTGGGGCCATATTCAACGGCAAGCGCGCGCACAAATGCATTGATCCCGGCTTTCGCTGCGGCATAGGCCGGATTTCCAAAGTGCATAAGCGAATTGATTGACGAAATGAACACGAAAGCACCACTCCCGCGTTCAGCCATGGCGCGCGCAAGTTCTGTCGAAAACACTGCCACACTGGTCAGGTTGAGGTCGATTTCCGTGGTAATGTTACCTTGATCAAGGGCTTCAAATGTGTCTGCGCGCGTCCATCCTGCATTGTTGATGACAATGTCGGGCACACCGTTTGTCTCGATAATTTGCTGTGCAGCCTTTTCCAGCGTTTCAGTTGCGCCTAAATCAAAGGCGTGACGTGCAGCAAATAAATCTCCGCGCATCGCCTCAAGTGTGAGATCGCAACCGATAATGCGCGCACCCAGCGCCGCAAACAAATGAACGAGTGCTATCCCCACGCCGCCGCCAGCGCCGGTTATCAGAACAGATTTTCCGGCAAACGCGCCTGAATCTTCCACTTCATTCCCCTTTTATGCAGCGCTTTTTGCGCCTTGAGAGCGTTTCCGATTTGGTTAAATCAAGAGAAACGCTCTAAATATTTGTTTTTTATCGCATTATCCGACGAAAAACCGCTTCGCACTTTTACTGGAAATGCTTTTATTTGGGATCAGACTAAAATTCAAAATGTAAGTTTGCAACAAAACTTTTTACTTGAAAGCGGCTGAATTGCCGATAATGTAAGAAAATAACAAAAAACAGCATGCATTGCACCAAGCGAAGCACAAAAAAGGGAACGGAAACATGACGATAGCAAAATGGAAGACCGGCCTCCTGGCTGGATTTAGCATTCTGGCATTGAGTTCTTTCGCACAGGCTGGCGAAGTGCGCATGACGGTCGCGGAATACAGCTCCAAGACCGGCCCATATTTTGAAGAAGTCAAAAAGGCGTTCGAAGCGGAAAATCCTGGTATCACGTTGAATTTTGAAGTCGTGCCATGGGATGTTCTGCTGCAAAAGCTGACAACTGATATTTCCGCAGGCACCAACGCCGATTTGTCGATCATCGGCACGCGCTGGCTGATCGATTTTGTCCAGCAGGGAATTGCAGAGCCGCTTGATGGCTATATGGATGACGCTTTCAAGGGCCGTTTTATCGAAACATTCCTGTCGCCTTCCGTTCTTGAAGGCAAGACATATGGCCTGCCAATCGCAGCCTCGGCGCGCGCCATGTATTACAACAAGGATCTGCTTGAAAAAGCAGGCGTCGCCAATCCTCCCGCAACTTGGGACGAAGTGAAAGCGGCGGCTGAAAAGATCAAGGCGCTGGGTGGAGAGACTTACGGTTTTGGCCTGCAAGGCAAGGAAATCGAGACCGACGTCTATTATTACTATGCAATGTGGTCACAAGGTGCTGAAATCCTCAACAAGGACGGCACTTCTGGCCTGAGTTCGCCAGGCGCGCTTGAGGCCGCAAAACTCTATAAGTCGATGATCGACGATGGTTTGACCCAGCCGGGCGTCACGTCCTATGCGCGTGAAGACGTGCAGAACCTGTTCAAGCAGGGCAAGGTCGGAATGATGATCACCGCGCCGTTCCTGTCGAACCAGATCAAGGAAGAAGCGCCGAATCTCAAATATGGTGTTGCGGCAATTCCCGCTGGCCCGACCGGTGCGCGTGGCACTTATGGCGTGACGGACTCTGTCATCATGTTCCAGAATTCCAAGAACAAGGAGGAAGCATGGAAGGTGCTCGACTTCTTGTTCCAAACCGACTGGCGCGCCAAGTTCACGCAAGGCGAAGGCTTCCTCCCAGTGAACAAGGAAGAAGCAAAGATGGATTATTACGTCAATAATGCCGATCTTGCAGCCTTCACCGCACTATTGCCCGATGCGCGTTTTGCACCGGTCATTCCCGGTTGGGAAGAGATTGCCGACATTACATCCAATGCGATGCAGAGCATCTATCTTGGCAATGGAGAGCCCGATGCAGTGCTTAAGGAAGCTGCTTCCAAGGCAGACGCAATCCTGAAGAAATAAGCTCCCGTCATCCCGGCAGTATTGAAAAATACTGCCGGGTTTGTCTTTTCCAACTGACATGGGGGTTATGGCTGATGCAAAATCGCACACTGCCCTATTTCCTTATCCTGCCAAGCCTGCTTCTGGCTGCGGTGGTGATTTTCTGGCCGGTCGTCAATCTCATCGAAATTGCGACCCATGATGTAAACCGCTTTGGGCAATTGCGCGATTTTAACGGCGGTGCCAATTTTTCCGCGCTCTTCGCCTCGTCAGATTTCATCAATGCCATATGGCGAACGGGCTTCTGGACAATCGCGGTTGTCGGTGGCGCTTTATTGGTTTCAATTCCCGTTGCGATCATTCTTAACATGGATTTTTACGGACGTTCCGTGGCGCGTGTTATCGTCATGCTGCCCTGGGCCGTGTCACTCACCATGACAGCCATCGTCTGGCGCTGGGCGCTGAATGGCGAAAGCGGTATGCTGAATTCGGCGCTGCGTAATCTGGGACTGATTGATAGCAATATTCAATGGTTGGCGAGTGCGGCAACCGCTTTTCCCATGCAGATACTGGTCGGCATTCTGGTGACGGTGCCATTCACGACTACGATTTTTCTCGGAGGCTTGTCATCGATTCCCGACGATCTCTATGAAGCCTCATCGCTTGAAGGTGCAAGCCTCTGGCAACAGTTTCGCGAGATCACTTTCCCGCTGCTCAAACCCTTTATCAATATCGCGATTGTGCTCAATACGATTTACGTATTCAACTCGTTCCCGATCATCTGGGTGATGACGCAAGGCGGACCTGCAAATTCAACAGATATTCTTGTAACACATCTTTATAAGCTCGCCTTCCGCCTTGGAAAACTCGGCGAAGCATCTGCCGTTTCGCTTATCATGCTGGGTATCCTGCTGGTATTCACCGCGATCTATATTCGCCTCGCCATGCGGAGGGAAGCAGCATGAACAAGCCAAAACTCAAACGCACAATCATCGCCTGGGCAACGCTGACGCCGCTCATTATTCTCACACTATTTCCTTTTGCGGTGATGTTTCTGACCGCCGTCAAACCAGCGCAGGAAGTGCTCTCACCTACATGGTGGCCAAGCACGTTCCGCTGGGAGAACTTTTCCGAGATGTGGGTGCGCACAGGCTTTAGCACAGCGCTGCTGAACTCGCTTTACGTCTCCGTAATTGCCTCTGTTGGCGCAATTGTTTTCTCAATTCCCGCCGCCTATGCCATGTCGCGCTTTCGCTTTGCGGGTGATGGCGCGTTCAGACAATTCCTGCTGATTTCGCAAATGATTTCGCCCATCGTTCTGGTGTTGGGCTTGTTTCGTCTTTTGGCAGCCTATGGGCTGATTGAAAGTGTTACGGCGGTGGGTGCAGTCTATATGGCGTTCAATGTCGCCTTTACTGTGTGGATGCTGCAAAGCTATTTCGACACCATTCCGCGCGACCTTGAAGAAGCATCGTGGATGGAAGGCGCTGGCCGAACCAAAACGCTGATCAAGGTTTTCCTGCCGCTTTGCCTGCCGGCCATTGCGGTCACCACAATTTTCACCTTCATCAATGCATGGAACGAGTTTGTTGTGGCGCTTACCATGCTGCGCAGTCAGGCAAGTTACACACTGCCTATTCAGGTATTCTCACTGGTGGCTGGCCGCTACACCGTCGAATGGCATTATGTGATGGCGGCAACGCTCGTCGCAACCCTGCCCGTAGCGATCATGTTTGTGTGGTTGCAGCGTTATCTCATTAAGGGACTTGCGCTTGGTGCCGTGAAATAACAAAGGGCGCGGAAATTTCCGCGCCCTTTCTCGTTTTTCTTATCAATCAATGTGCCAGAAACGTTGAGATAAACGGCACGTAAGTGACAAGCGCCAGCAGAATGAAGAGCGCCAGATACATGCTGAACGCCTGACGGGTGAAGTCAGCCACCCTTACCTTGGCAATGTTACAGACCATAAGCATCACTGTACCAACCGGCGGCGTCAGCGTCCCAATTGAAAGATTGACGATAACCACGATACCGAAATGCACCGGATCAATGCCAAGCGCTTTAACTGTCGGCATGAGCAATGGCACCAAAACGATCATTAGAGCAGTACCTTCGATCAGTGCGCCAAGGATCAGAAGGATTACGTTGACTGCCAGCAAAAACGCATAAGGATTGCTGGTGAAAGACGAAATCAGTTGCATCAGCGACTGACCGGCCTGTTCGAGCGAAAACACCCAGGCGAGTGCAGACGACGCCATGATAACCAGCATGACAGACGCCGTTGACTTGGCCGTTTCGATAAGCGAATCCACGACATGTGACACACGCATTTCGCGATAGATCACAAAGCCGATAATAAGCACCAGCGTAACAGCAACAGCACCGGCTTCCGTCGGCGTGAAGATATTCAT
>Ga0308157_10010487_pt1 | contig 10042 bp, 10 predicted proteins | sample PhyBR1_FD_201035 | JGI IMG/M metagenome (GOLD analysis project Ga0308157, IMG submission 201035) | Phyllosphere microbial communities from UC Gill Tract Community Farm, Albany, California, United States - DLSLB.R1 | ecosystem: Host-associated > Plants > Phyllosphere > Unclassified | place: USA... | reverse complement strand
GCTTATATAGACTGCAAAAAATTTGTGGATGCAAGAAATCAAATCAGGCAACCTGTGAAAAATAATTTTTCGCCGAAAGTCGGCGTCCCCCAGAAGACCAACAAATACCCCTGGTCCTATGAAAGTTGTCTATAAAGCTCGAGCAGATGAGTGCGGCAGTCAACGAAGGTAAAGCGGTTTGACTGTCGAGTGTTCGCTCGGAACGGACTCGCCGATTGCTGAAGCCGACAAAATAAGTTTTCCTCATGAGTCGCAATTCCTGAGCAGCTCAGTTATCGAGCACTTGTCAATAGGTCGAAAAAAATAAAACAGGTCGATGCCCCGAAGACTATGGTTCCACCCGCAAATGCTCCTGCGCTGCCCAAGTCCCTTTATACGACCGAAGCTTCAATGGGGCAGCAAGGGACTAATCGCAGCGCCTCTGCCATTCGACGAATGTAGCAAGGCGTTGATGAGACTATCTTCGAGACCTGCGGGCAAGTTCACATTGAACTCCCCGTGTTGCTAGCTTGGTAGGGCATGCAACACATAGATGTCCACCGTCGAACCGGCGTTTAAAGCGTTGAGGATGTTTCGATTGTTTTTGATGTTGGTTGAGCCGCCTCGTTCCGCGGAACTGGCCGACGACCGGTAGCCTTGAATGCGTTTTAGCAGGCTCTAGGTCGTCTTCCCAACATAGGTAAGTGCTCCGTCGACCACAAATGCATATAGGACGTTCTGCTCATGCATGATGGCAGGCTCAAGCGTCAGCCTAAGTACGTCGTTGACGGTCGACCATTTGCCTGCAGGCTTGAAGCCAATCGCGAGCAACCTTTTGAGACTTTCTACCATGACGCTTGCCTCTCATTTTTTGTGCAGCTTCCGTGTTGCGACCAGAAATCATGTTGCCAAAATGGAAAGCTCGAAAGAGCTTTCGAATTCATCAGGCCATGCGCCCAATGTTCGGGTTAGCCGTTGACAATGTCATGGGTCGGCATGCTACTATCCGCTCAAGGCGTCTGGGCCTAACCTGCTCCCGGGTTAAAGCAGACTTGCAGCACACGTAGCAATCGCATTCCATTCATTTGGCCAGTGCGTAATCGGGAGACGCTGACCGCATATGATTGGAATTTCACCATGGCTAACTTTGCCTTGTCGTCGACATCTGTCCGTTCTCTCAAGAGCGCACTGCAAGACCGCTTCCCCTCTGTCAAATCCGCTCACTTGAGCGAGGCTATCGCAGCAACTACTGGCTTTCGTACACACGCTGCACTGCTGGCTTACACTAAAAACACCTCGGCCGTCCCGCTTGTCTTCTTGGACGACAAACCATTCGTTCAGCGCCTTCACGAACTGGGCTACCCAGGCATCAAGCCATTCGAATTCAGTTCGGTCTGGCTAGGTGGGAGCGGCATTCCTGACAGAGCCAAGAGTCTGATTGGGCGCTTGCTTAAGCTCGAAGAGCAGCCTGAAGGTCGATATCCGGAAATTCAAGTGCTCCGCCGTGAGTGCGCGACCCTCTTCGGCCAGGAGTTCGGTGTCGGGTACCCCGAGCCCACCGAGAAACCCAAGCAGCTTGTGAAACGCCTGAACCGCGGCGTTGACCATAAGGCTTGTGAGCCGGGCTGGGGGCGCGCAATCAACCCGAACAATCCGGGTATCGAATTCCCGGGCAGTGACCACCAGGTGCGGTTCTACGAGCAGCTTCCCCTTTCTAAGGGTAAATATGTGGAATACAGCACGGCGTTGGTCTCAATGCCCTACAACGGTTCGTTCAAGATTCCGGAACTGCCAAAGGCGCAGGCCCTCGCCGCCCGGGTGGGATGGCGGATGGCCGAGTTAGAGGACTGGAGCTGGTATGCCGCACAGGCCACGACTCTCATCTTGTTCCGCCGGACCACCACGCACGAGGAAATGCTCGAGATGTGGGCCACTTCTTTTAAGCGCTGGCTGATTGAGAACAAGAGCCGTCTGATGAAGGGCGCCAACACTGACCGCCGGCATGTCCTCGAGGATGCCCTCGACTGCCCACATCTGCCCTTAGACGTGAAAACTTGGGACGATGTGGAGGAGCGTTATTTCAAGGAGTTCGTCCCTTCTATGTACCGTTATGACGACGACCCGATGGCGCGTGCCTTCAAAAAGTTGTTCGACAAATGGTTGGGTGAACAGGCAGCGCAAAGTCTCCCTAACGCCTGAACTGAACGTCGAAATAAAGGGACGCCGCCGGAAGGCGGCTTTTTAGTCGATAGAAGCACAAACATTTGACCTGCAGTAGCATGCAGATGGACGACGAATTTCCTAACTTGTCGGGCCAACCAACGCAAAAGACATCCGGCTCGCCGCGGAAGCGCTAGGGTTGTTGATGTACGCGGCCACAGTTCCGCATCTCAATACGATGGAGGGGCTGGTGCCGCAGGAGCCGGGGATTAAGGCTTGGCCTTGGGCATTCGGGAATGCGTTGCACCTGCGTTTCGTAGACGCCGGGAATGCGCAATGAGCCTCCCATAGAGAAGTGAGGGCGCTCATGGAAGTGTGGGACCTCGGTGGCTTTCTATTTAGCCTATCAGGACGACCAGATAAGCCACGGCCTTGACCCAGTCGTCACTGGGTTGTCGCAACGCGTTTTTCCGCCGATGCTGCGCGATGCCTTCCTAGCCGAATCCCTCGACCCACGGGCCATCGTTTTGCTCTGGCGCCTGGTCCGTGATACCCGCTTGCTTCTGGTGGAGAACGACCTCATCATTGGCATCAATCTGCGTATCAATGAGGTCTTTAAGATAGCCGAGCCCAATACGCAGCTGCCTGTCACGGAGCTAAAGCGCGTCGCTCTTGCCAGTGCATTCACGTTTGGAACCTGGTCCGCGGTTGATGCGTTCAACTTCCGCAAGAATCTCTGTGCTAGTCAACAGGAGTACGAGTTCTTACGTGCGGTCCGGCAGTTCTTCCCTTCGCTGCAGGCATACCCAAACCAGCCTCTGCGCAACTTCATCGACGTTGAGAAGCTTGAGGCGCCTGTGCCTATGCGTGCTCGTAATTACGCGTGGTCTGCACAGGTCGATGTGCTGCTGTGCACGGCGGACGAAGACCCAGTCCTCGGAATCGAATTGGACTCGCTTCACCTCGATAGCGAGGAAGCGGTCGAACGGGATGAGCTCAAGAACCTGTTATTCAAACTAGCGGGGCTGCCTCTGGTGCTAATTCGCGCGGCCGATACGAGAGCGGTTCGCTCGGAGGATTTATACGATTTGCAAATGGCGGAATCGCAGACCCTGGATACGCTACGGCCACGTCGCTTGCGGCCGCGAAGGACGCATGACTTCTTGGTGCCGGCAGAAGTGGCGACTCGTTAGTTGACAGGTGGTTCCGATTCCCGGCTATGCTGGGAACTACTTTTTATTAACTTGGTGAGGAACGATGGCGAAGGCAATCAGTCGGTTTTTCGCGAACTTGGGTATCCGCTTCGGAACCTCCGTTGGTCTTGGGGCGCGCAATGGCGATTCTCTGCTATTGCGGACCTGGGACGACGAATACGCTCACAAAGAGCGCAGGCTCGCCGTGCTCGACCGACCTGAGCTGCATAGGCCATCCGAGTCGTTCGGGTTGGATAAGCGAATCGTCCAGCTGAAGGCGCTCTGAGAGGGCGGACTGGCTGGCTACACTGTTATCGCGAGTGTCAAAGACAAAGGGTCGAACCCTCGCGAAATTAAAGACTACCGGCCGGATGTGGTCTTCGCCCTGAACAGCCTTGAAGCTCAGCCCGATGGTTCCATTATCGCTCTCGTAGGCGACCGAGTGCCAGTGGCGGACCTTGCTAACCATCGTAAAACGCACCGAACCGCGTCTGGCGTAAACACGTTCCCTGTCGACGAATCGCAGCGGTCAGGCCTCTCGACGGACTCGTATAAGCAGAAGATTCCAAGTATCCGCGCCTGGCTTATCGAAACGGGCCGCGCCCGAAAAACCGTGACCTACTCGGACCTGATGACGCGCTTCGCATTATCGTTCTATCCGCTGCTGAATGCCCTGGGCCGGCTTGGCCATGACTGTAAGAACGCGGGAGAACCGATTATCACGGCACTGGTTGTCGACAAAGACACGCACCGATGCTCCCCAGGTATTTTTGACGAGTTTCACATTGACGATGACGAACTGGAGCGGGAGCGTTGTTACGCCCATTGGTCGAAAAACGGGGATACACCGGCGTCTCCGGTGCTGCCGGCGCTAGCTCTTCCCGTAGCTTCGCCAAGTCGACCAGCCAATGACCTTGAACAGCGAGCCGCCCGCTTCGCGCAGGTGCAAACCAGACCAGACCAAATAGCCTTCCGTGATGCGGTGTTTCGAGCTTGTTTAGGCCAGTGCGTTGTTAGTGGCTGTGCGGTTCCGGAAGCGCTGGAGGCAGCACATCTACGTGGCCGCGATTGGCGTCAGGGTCACAACAACGCCAACGACGGCGTTCTGCTCCGCCGTGACTTGCACAACTTGTACGACAGAGGCCTAATGCAGATTAGCGAAACCCGCCAAGTGCAGATGTCTGAGGAAGTGCAAGCGTACTATGGCGAGTTCCACGGAGTGGCCGTGCGCTTGCGTAACCCGCTGTGAGCGAACCGGATGAGGTCCGGCCAAGGACTACAGAATCCAGGTATCGGTACTCAGCACTATTGCCTTCATTTTGTTATTCTAGCAATCTATTTCGGGCTAAATGAGCAAACTTGAGCACCGACGGTGCGTGCTACGATGAACAGCACGAACCCGTCTAATCAAGGAACCAGTCGATGGCCAAACTTTTCTTTTCTTATTGCCATGCCGACGAGGCGCTGCGCGACCGGCTTGAGGTACATCTCTCAATGATGAAGCATCAAGGGTTGATTGAGACTTGGCACGACCGCGGCATTACGGCTGGCTCAGATTTCGAATCAACTATTAAGGAAAATCTTGAAACCGCTGACGTCATCCTCTTGCTAGTGAGCGCGGATTTCATTGCATCCTGGTATTGCTTTTCTGTTGAAATGAAGAGAGCTCTTGAAAGGCACGCTGAGGGCAGAGCCCACGTCATTCCTGTGATTCTCGAGCCATGTGACTGGCATCCCGCTCCGTTCGGCAAACTACTCGCTGCTCCGAAAGATGGGAAAGCCGTGACCACATGGCCGAATCAGGCAGAGGCGTGGGCAGACGTAACACGGCAGATTCGCAAAGCAATTGAGGAAATGGCCCGCGCAACACCAAAGGCAACGACGCCAATGGTACGAGATTCTGAGTCCCCCTGGAGGATACAGCAGTCTGCAACAAATGCGGATGAAGTTGGAGGTTTCAGTGCCGAACATGGGCCTCGACAGGCAGCGCAGGAAAGGGCGAGGTCTAGCAATCTACGACTCAAGAAAGACTTTACAGACTTTGACCGTGATAAGTTCTTACACGACACGTATGAATACATGGCTAAGTTTTTCAGCGCCTCGCTAGACGAGCTTGTCGCGCGCAACCAGGGCATCCAAGTGCGCTTCCAGCCCTTAGGTGGTCAAGCCTTCTCTGCGGTTGTCTATCGTGAGGGCAAAACCGTTGCTGAGTGCTCTATACGTATCGGAGGCATCGGCCGGGGCTCTACATCACTCGCGTTCTCGTATAACGCAGACGCGGGAGCTAACTCGTTCAACGAAATGCTGACTATAGAGTCCGACAATCAGGCAATGTATTTCAAACCAATCGGTATGCAGTCCTACGGTGGCGAGCAAAATTCTGAATTGTCTGAGCAGGGGGCCTCAGAGTATTTCTGGGGGATGTTTATCGAGCAACTTCAACGCTAAGCTGCCATTGTTTGACGGGAGGGTCGACTTTGTTACGACCATCAAGCCAAACGGGGAGCATGCCCGCAGCCGCTCCGAACAGATGGCAAATAATTACAGCCCCGTCGACTAATCTGACGAGGCCGCTGCCTCAAGATGAGCAGCTCTGAACCTTGCGATGGAACTGGCGAGCTTGTGTCATCAATACAAGAGGATTCATCCCTCCACGCTTGTATTGCCTATTCTGGCCCGAACGACTTGGCCCGAGCCAATTCTCTCGCTTGAGCAAACAAAAAAGACCGGCTCCTTGTGTCACTTAACCACGTGCTGATGTCACCTTTCAAGGTTTGCCGCCAGTAAGTGTTGAGGTGCAGAATAATCAGTCTGCAGGGATGCAGCACCGGGCTTACCGTCACGTCAATGTTACTTGTAGACATTTCCGTGGTCTGTCGATAGACTTCGCTAGTAGATTGTCTTCTAAATCTTACCGTGAGTTCGACCGGTCATCGCTCATTCGAAATGGAGCAGCATGCTAGTAACCAAAATCGGGCTATTCGATGGCAAATCGTGGGAAAGTCTGTGTCAGCTCGTCTTCAAAAGAAAATATGAAAGCGCAGGAAACCACGAAATTCCAGCTTCTCCAGGTGACTTTGGCCTCGAAGGTTTTACACTTCAAAGTGGCATAGGCTTTCAATGTTATTGCCCGGACCACAATTATAACCCTACCGAATTATACGAAAAACAGCGGGATAAAATTACGACCGACCTTGCAAAACTTCGCACCTATTCGAGCGAAATTGCTCAGCGGATTGGTTCACTAAAGCTCTCTGAGTGGCACTTCGTAACCCCCGAAATTGACCGTCATAAGCTTATAGCGCACGCGAGAACGAAAGAGATGGAAGTACGGTCTTGGAGTCTGCCGATACTTGACCCAGCGTTTACGATTTATTTGCGTGATGCAGACTACTACCATGCAGAAATTAATGCTATTCGCTCATTGAACGGAGAGGCGTTAAATTTTGACGTCGGTCCTCGGCTGTTGCCGAGTCTCAATGGGCCCGCGGGAGAATATGAAGCTAATTTGCGACGCAAAACCGAAATCCGACTCGCTCCAAAATCCGCTCATCCTCAATTTCAGCGAAGACTAAATTCACTGTTTGACCAGACTCAATCGGCTTTTTTGGAGCACGGGGCAGTGTTAGGTCGAATAAATAGCTTAGCTCCAGCGGTGTACATCAAACTAATGCGTATCGTAAGTGAATACGAGTTGGCGGTGACTGAACTCACTGACACCTGGTCTGGGCCGGCGGAGGAATTGGTTGCCAGGGTAAGAGATGGACTGACGCACAGGATTACGACACAGTTAAGTCCGCAGGTTGATTTAACAGAAGCAGAACGAGTTTCACGGCACATCGTAGCTCGATGGCTCGCAGTTTGTGAACTAGATTTCGACTGAGTCGCATGGCTAAACTAAAATTCATACGCCGCCCGACACCCGTACTGCCTGAGCACAGGCCACTTTACAAAATATCCCAAATTCTAATTGTCTTGCACTTCTCTCGCGGGAAGAAGTCAAGTGTACTCCGACTGCATCTATTTAATTGGGCACTTAAATCAGAGCGACGAATTGTTGCGTTGCGTGATGCAGCAACCCGCAGTACTTTGTCGGTTCCAGCGTGGGGGTTTGACCCCGCTTTAGCAATCGCATTGCGTTATGCTATTGCTGAGCGATTTATAGAATCGATTTCAAACGGATATCATTTGACTGACCATGGCTCGAGTTTCATTAAAGAAGCCTTGAAAGACGCAGAAGTATTTTACAAGGAGCGCACGGATTTGGCTGTCATTGGCAAGGGTATTACAGAAGCAATGGTCGACAAAGTCGTTAGAGATTGGAACTAAAATGCGCATTAATGCGGTTAAGTTGCGGATAGCAACTGGCGAAGGCGATTTCGGATTCTTCGTAAAGTTCGGAAAAAAATTAACTATCATTAGAGGTAACAACTCATCAGGCAAGAGTACGCTTTTTCTTTGTCTTTTGTATGGTCTTGGGATGGAGGAAATCGCTGGCGGAAAAAACGAAGCTATCCTCCCATATGCGACGAAGGACCACTTCATGTATCAGGGGCGCCGTATCGAAGTGCTTGCTTCCGAGGTTTACTTGGAGGTTACGAATGGCTCAGGTGAGGTACTTACTTTTCGCCGGGCAATTCGTGACCCGCGGAAGAGTTCTAAGCTGATTGAGGTGTTAGACGGGACTTGGCTTACTGACCGGCCGTACACCTCGCGCATACGCCCGACCTATGTACATGATGCCGGTGGCGCACAAAAGGCTGAAGGATTTCATAATTTACTCGAGAAATTTTTGGGTTATGAACTTCCAAGTGTTCCGACTACTAGCGGCGGTAGTACAAAGCTTTATTTGCAGGCAATCTTCGCTGCTATCGCTGTTGAGCAGAAGCGGGGATGGACTGACTATATTGCAAACATCCCGTTCTTCGGTATAAGAGACGCGCGCACTCGTGTCGTCGAATTTTTACTTGACCTTGATGTATTTTCAACTAATGCTGAGCGCAACCGTCTGAACGCCGAATCAGTGGCGATTGCAACGGCGTGGGACTCCGCCTTTCAGGCCTTGCAGAGCATTAGCCAAGATAACAGCTTTGATGTTGCGAATGTTCCCTCCAAAGTCTCTGCACTCTTTCTCACAAGCGAAATTGTAGTGCAAAAGAGAGATGGTGACGAGCTGTTCCCATTGCACACGTATATAGCGAAACTAAAGTCTGAGCACGAGAGAATTGAACAGCGAACTACCACTGGCCCGGAACCGAAATCGAGCGAAGCTGAATCTGCGTTGGACCTCGGCAAAAAGGAGCTTTTCCGACTAGCAAATTTGTATGATACCGCTGTGAGTACGCTGGCCTACCAAAGGGCATCTGTGCAAGAGTATGAGTTACTCTACAAAGAGGCTGCGGATGACCTTGCTCGCAACAGGACGGCTCTTAAATTAAGAAAGCTTGGTGCTGAAGAGTTCGAAGTAGCGCTAGCGAGTGACCGATGCCCGACCTGTCATCAGACGGTGGAAGATTCGCTGCTCACTGGATTAATTGAGGGGCCCCAAATGGACCTCGAAACGAACGTCCTGTACTTGGAAAAACAGGCGCGAATGCTTGAGCGGCAGATTGCGGGCGGTAGAAATGCAGCAGCGGAGAGCGACGCACTCATCCACGATTTGAGCAGAAAAATGAGTGAGACCCGTGAATGGCTTGCTGCGCTTCGTTCTGACGTGGCTACCGATGCTGTTGAATCGCGAGCGCTAATCCGCAGGCAGGTTCAAATCGAGACGGAGATTGAGCGACTGCAAACCGCACAAGCGGAGCTCGACAAGTTGATTGGTAAGTTTCAAATGCTCGCTAAACAGCTTCAAGCCAATCAGAGCCGACGAAAGGTGGTTCCAAAGGAGTATTATTCCGAAGAAGATAAACGAAAGATTCGGGTATTCGAAAAACTATTTCGTGCTAATGCAAGCTCATTCGAGTATGAGAGTGCTGAGGTCAAAGACATCCATGTCAACGACGAAACGTTGGTTCCGTTTTTACAGAATATCGAACTGCGCGAAATTAAGACGGATATTAAGGCAGACTCCAGCGCAAGTGATTTTGTGCGGCTGATACTTAGCTATTTGCTAGCATTACATCAAGCGTCATCCTTGCCAGGCGGCGGTGGGCGCCATCCTGGTATTCTGTTGCTTGATGAGCCGGGACAGCATTCAATGGCGCAATCTAGTCAGCGAGCACTTTTATTGCAGATTGTTGGTGCTCCACTGCTTCAAGGAATTGTAGCCGCTTCGTTTGATGAGTCCCCTGAGGTTTTCAAGGAAGTCACAAGAGGAATCGAGTTTGAACTGGTTGAGCTGGGCGCAAAATCCATCCAGCCACTTTTCTAGGTTTTATAACTACATAACCAACAGTCGAATTGGTCGGAAGTATGCTGTAGCTAGAAGACTCTCTCGTACGCCATTTAAGTAAAGTGCATCTTATCGCGAGGCGTTCCAGGTAGTGAGGCGACTTAATCTACCTTGCCCTCAGAGTCATTGTCTAGGAATATAGCAGTCCGCGGTAGCATCAGGTCGTAGCATGAAAGTATGGTATCTAGCGCGATGTCCTTACTGGGACCCCCCAGTACGCCGTCGCCGACCCGCGCGTCCAAAGTAGCCGTAAGGCAACGTATTGCGCGTGGGCACTCCCAGCCACAAGGGAGCGCGTCCGCGTATTTGTAAACAA
>Ga0308157_10010485_pt1 | contig 10044 bp, 10 predicted proteins | sample PhyBR1_FD_201035 | JGI IMG/M metagenome (GOLD analysis project Ga0308157, IMG submission 201035) | Phyllosphere microbial communities from UC Gill Tract Community Farm, Albany, California, United States - DLSLB.R1 | ecosystem: Host-associated > Plants > Phyllosphere > Unclassified | place: USA... | reverse complement strand
CGTGTCCGGGTCCCGTGATGTAGAGCGCATCGATCCGGCGATCCTGAATCAGCCGGTTCGCGTGCGCGTACACCAGGTTCAGTCCGGGCACCGTGCCGAAGTGCCCCAACAGCCGCGGTTTCACGTCTTCGGCGACGAGGGGCCTGGTCAGCAGAGGATTCGCCTGCAGATATATCTGCCCCACGCTGAGGTAGTTCGCCGCCCGCCACCACGCGTCCAACTGCCTGACCCGCCGGTCATCGATCAGCATGCGGTTCGTTTCTGGGACTGCGCCGGTCAGACGTCTTCGGGAGCGAGGTCGCCCTCGCCGTCCTCGCCGAGCTCGGCGATGACGGGATCGTTTCCTCGCGTCTCGGGCTGCGCGTCGTCGATGGGCAGATCGGCTGCGGGGATCTCATCGTCGTCCGCGGGAATCTGAGCGGGATCGTCTCCGGTGGCCGTGGACGGATCCGGCGCGTCGGCACCGTCGTCGAGCGCGGTGGTGCGATCCCACTCGATCTGCGCCGCATCCCGCTCGGGATCCGACTCGACCGACGTGTCCTTCTCCCGCGACGCTCGGACGTCGGCCTCGTCGGGGGTACGGGGCTCTGCATCTTCCGGAGTGCTGTTCATCGTGGGTTCCTTCCTCGGGGTCCGTGAGGTCACGGAACGGACCTGACGACGCTCGGCTGCCGCGGTCGCCGCGAGCTCGTGAGCGTCGGCTGATGGCGTTCACGATACGTCTGCCTCGCCGATCGCGCCCCGGGGTTGCGCTTGCGATGCGTATGCGGCAGCACCCGGTGCGCGATGGCGAGAGCGTGAGGGCACGATGGTAGGCCCCGCGATCGAGAGGCGCCAGCCCCTATGCCGCGCGTCGCGCTTCGGCGAGGGTGAAGGATCGGTGCGGGATCGACGAAGGAGGGAATCATGACGGATTCTCGGTCGCCGTCTGAGAAGCGGCGCGACCCGACGCGCATGGCCAATCAGCCGGCCCTCACGACCTCGTCGGGAGCCGTCTGGATCGTCGTCGGCGCTCTGTTCGTGCTGGCCTCCGCGTATCCGCTGAGCGCGCTGCTCGTCTTCGAGCCGGGTGCGGCCTTTCCGCTGGCTGTCGCCACGGCCGCGACGACCATCGTGCTGTACGTTCTGATCCTCCTCGCGCCCCTCTTCCTGCCACGAGGGCGGCGCAGGCTTCGGGTGATGGCCGGGTTCTTCATCGCGATGGTGGCTCTCGCCGTCGTGGGGCTGGTCGCGTGCGTCGCTCTGCAGTCCGCGGGCATCGGTCGGTGACGGGTCGCCGACGAGGCCCGACATACCCCTTGGGGGTACTTGACATCAATACCCCCTAGGGGTATGTTTCGGGTATGGACACCACCCACACGCCCGTCGACGAGCACGTCGACCACGCGTATACGACGAACAAGGACGCGCTGCTGAGGCGGCTCGGCCGCATCGAGGGCCAGGTGCGCGGTGTGACGCGCATGGTCGATGACGACAAGTACTGCATCGACATCCTGACGCAGATCTCCGCGATCAATGCCGCCCTGCACAAGGTCAGCCTCGGCCTTCTCGAAGATCACGTGTCGCACTGCATCGTCGACGCGGCCGCCCAGACGGCCGAGACCGGCGATCAGGCGATCGTGGCCGACAAGGTCGGCGAAGTGACGGCGGCGATCGGCCGCCTTCTCCGCTGACGCCTGCCCGCACGACGAACACACCCCGAACGACAGGAGACAACATGAGCAATGAATCCGGCTGCAACTGCGGATGCGGTACCGCCTCGAACGAAGGCCTGACCATCACCGCACGCCCCCAAGAGCCTGCGACAGCGCAGAGCGACGTCACACTGCAGATCGACGGAATGACCTGTGGCCACTGCGTCTCTTCCGTCACCGAAGAGCTCTCCGAGATCCCCGGTGTCAGCGGCGTCGAGGTCTCCCTCGTCGCAGGCGGCACATCGACCGCCACCGTCACCACGACCGCGCCCGTGGAGGGCTCTGCCCTCGAAGCCGCGGTGTCGGAGGCCGGCTACACGCTGGTCTCCATGAATTCCTGAAGGTCGCTGCTCGTGCGGCGAACATGCGCCGCACGAGCCGAGAGGAACTGAGTCATGAACGCCGAAACCCCGCACCCCGACGACGAACGCGTCGTCGAGCTCGACATCCAGGGCATGACGTGCGCGTCGTGCGTCGGCCGGGTGGAACGCAAGCTCGACAAGATCGACGGCGTCGAGGCCCTTGTGAACCTGCCGCTCGAATCGGCTCGCGTCACGGTTCCGGGCGGCGTCACCGATGAGGAGCTCATCTCCACGGTCGCCGCGGCCGGCTACCAGGCGAATGTGAAGCTCGATGCGCACGCCGCACCGAAGAATCCGCCCGCCGCGCACGCGCACGACGATGACGCCGCTGTGTCGCCCCACGCGGACCACGTCACCGCACACGGCGGCGACGACCTGAAGACGCGACTGATCGTGGCCGCGATCTTCACCGTGCCGCTGTTCATCATCTCGATGATCCCCGCCGCGCAGTTCCCGCACTGGGGTTGGGTCGCACTCGTGCTCGCGACGCCCGTGACGTTCTGGAGCGCATGGCCGTTCCACCGCGCGGCGGCGGTGAACGCTCGTCACCTCGCGTCGACGATGGACACGTTGGTGTCGATCGGTGTACTGGCCGCGTACTTCTTCTCGCTCTGGCAGCTGATCAAGGATCCGTCCCTCACGGCCCATGTCGGCATGTCGATGACGGACCACGCGCTCTACTTCGAAACGGCGGGCGTCGTCGCGACGTTCCTGCTCCTCGGCCGCTTCCTCGAGGCGCGCGCGAAATCGCGCGCCGGCGACGCGCTGAAGACGCTGCTCAGCCTGGGGGCAAAGGAGGCCGTCGTGGTGCGCGACGGAATCGAGACGAGGATTCCGGCGTCCGAGCTGGTGCCGGGCGATGAATTCGTCACTCGCCCCGGCGAGAAGATCGCGACCGACGGCTTCGTCGTATCGGGCCATTCGGCGGTCGATACCGCCCTCGTCACCGGTGAATCGGTTCCGGTCGAAGTGGGTCCGGACGACACCGTCATCGGCGCGACCATCAATACGTCCGGTGTGCTGCGGGTGCGCGCGACGCGCGTCGGCGGCGACACGACGCTCGCGCAGATGGGGCGCATGGTCTCGGAGGCACAGACCGGCAAGGCGCCCATCGCGCGCCTGGCAGACCGGATCTCGGCTGTTTTCGTGCCGATCGTACTGGCAATCGCCGCGGTCACGTTCGCGCTGTGGATGGTGTTCAGCGGCGACGTCAACGCCGCCTTCACGGCATCTGTCGCCGTGCTGGTCATCGCGTGCCCGTGCGCACTCGGCCTGGCGACGCCGATCGGCCTGCTGGTGGGCACCGGGCGCGGCGCGCAGCTGGGCATCCTGATCCGCGGGCCGCAGGTGCTGGAAGACACGCGCGGGATCGACACGGTGCTGCTCGACAAGACGGGAACGATCACCGAGGGAAACCTCTCCGTCACCTCTGTCGACCCGACGGCTGAGACGGGCGCGGCCGAGCTGCTGGCGCTGGCCGGTGCCGCCGAAGCCGGCTCCGAGCACCCCATCGCACGGGCCATCGTCGAGGCCGCGCGCTCCGAGGGCGCACTGCCCGAAGCGACGTCTTTCCACTCCGCCGCCGGCGGAGGCGTGCGGGCAGTGGTCGGCGGGCGAACCGTGGCCGTGGGCCGGAAGAGCTGGCTCGAGGAGAATGCAGTGGCGCTGACCGACGCGCAGCTCGCCGATGTGGCGGCTGCTCAGCAGGGCGGTGCGACGTCGATCATGGTCGCCGTCGACGCGCAGTTCGCGGGGCTTGTGAATCTCACCGACACGATCAAGGATTCTTCGGCGAGCGCCATCGCGCGACTGAAGGAGCTGGGCCTGCGACCGGTCCTGCTCACGGGCGACAATGCCGCCGTCGCGGGGCAGGTCGCGGCGCAGGTCGGTATCGCTGCAGACGATGTCTTCGCAGACGTCTTCCCCGAGGGCAAGGTGCAGGCCGTGCGCGAGCTGCAGGACGACGGCAAGGTCGTCGCGATGGTGGGCGACGGCGTGAACGACGCCCCCGCGCTCGCGCAGGCCGACCTCGGCATCGCGATGGGCTCGGGCACCGATGTCGCGATCGAGGCGGCGGATCTGACCATCATGGGCAACGATCTGCAGCAGGTCGCGCAGTCGATCGAGCTGTCGCGCAAGACGCTCGGCACGATCAAGATGAACCTGTTCTGGGCGTTCCTGTACAACGCGGCGGGAATCCCGATCGCTGCGGTCGGGCTCCTGAATCCGATGATCGCCGGCGCGGCCATGGCCGCGAGCTCCGTTCTGGTCGTCGCGAACTCGCTTCGCCTGCGCGGCTTCGGCAGAGGTCGTTGATCCGCAGATCGGATCTGCCATCGACACGCCGAACGGGCCCGGGCCCCGCGCAATGCGGCGGCCCGGGCCCGTTCGGCGTTGTTCTCGCGGGTCAGGAGGCGTCCCCGGTGATGAGGTCATACCCGAGGGTGACGGTCATGGCCCGCCCCCTCCGCGCCCGCCTGTGCACCAGATGTTCTTCCTACCTGGCGCTATCCCTCTCGGGGCGGGGACACCACCTGGGATCAACCGCTCAGAAGTCCCAGTCGTCGTCTTCCGTCGCGACGGCCTTGCCGATGACGTAGCTGGAGCCCGACCCCGAGAAGAAGTCGTGGTTCTCGTCGGCGTTCGGCGAGAGCGCCGACAGGATCGCCGGGTTCACGTCGGTGACGCTCGAGGGGAACATCGGCTCATAGCCGAGGTTCATCAGCGCCTTGTTCGCGTTGTAGTGCAGGAACTTCTTGACGTCTTCGGTCAGGCCGACCGCGTCGTAGATGTCCTGCGTGTACTGCACCTCGTTCTCGTACAGTTCGTACAGCAGCGAGAACGTGTAGCCCTTGAGCTCTTCTCGCTTGGCCGCGTCGACCTGCTCGAGGCCCTTCTGGAACTTGTAGCCGATGTAGTAGCCGTGCACGGCTTCGTCGCGGATGATCAGACGGATGAGGTCTGCCGTGTTCGTCAGCTTCGCGCGGCTCGACCAGTACATCGGCAGGTAGAAGCCCGAGTAGAACAGGAAGCTCTCGAGCAGCGTCGAGGCCACCTTGCGCTTGTGCGGATCGTCACCACGGTAGTAGTCCATGATGATCTTGGCCTTCTTCTGAAGGTTCTCGTTCTCGACCGACCAGCGGAAGGCCTCGTCGATCTCGGGGGTCGACGCCAGCGTCGAGAAGATCGACGAGTAGCTCTTCGCATGCACCGACTCCATGAACGCGATGTTCGTGTAGACGGCCTCCTCATGCGGGGTGAACGCGTCGGGGATCAGCGAGACCGCGCCGACGGTGCCCTGGATCGTGTCGAGCAGCGTCAGACCGGTGAACACCCGCATCGTCATCTGCTGCTCGTCGTGGGTGAGCGTGTTCCACGACTGGATGTCGTTCGAGAGCGGCACCTTCTCGGGCAACCAGAAGTTGCTCGTCAGACGGTTCCACACCTCGACATCCTTCTCGTCTTCGATGCGGTTCCAGTTGATCGCCTGAACGTGGTCCAGGAGCTGAAGCTTCTCAGTCATTTCCGTCCTTAAAAATCCCAGGTCCTGCAGTCAAAGCGTGCACGAGACGCAACCCTCGATCTCGGTCCCTTCGAGGGCCATCTGGCGAAGGCGGATGTAGTAGATCGTCTTGATCCCCTTGCGCCACGCGTAGATCTGCGCGCGGTTGATGTCGCGAGTCGTGGCGGTGTCGGGGAAGAAGAGCGTCAGCGACAGGCCCTGGTCGACGTGCTGCGTCGCCGCGGCGTACGTGTCGATGACCTTCTCGTAGCCGATCTCGTACGCGTCCTGGTAGTACTCCAGGTTCTCGTTCGTCATGAACGGCGCCGGGTAGTAGACGCGGCCGAGCTTGCCCTCCTTGCGGATCTCGATCTTCGACGCGATCGGGTGGATCGAGCTCGTCGAGTTGTTGATGTACGAGATGGATCCGGTCGGCGGCACCGCCTGCAGGTTCTGGTTGTACAGGCCGTACTGCTGCACGTCGGCCTTCAGCTGACGCCAGTCGTCCTGCGTCGGAATGTGGTGTCCGTCGAACAGCTCTGCGACGCGCGGGGTCGCCGGCGCCCACTCCTGCTCGGTGTACTTGTCGAAGAAGCCGCCCGACGCGTAGGTCGAGTTCTCGAATCCTTCGAACGTCGCGCCGCGCTCGCGCGCGATGGCGTTCGACGCACGCAGCGCGTGGTACAGCACCGTGTAGAAGTAGATGTTGGTGAAGTCGATGCCCTCTTCAGAGCCGTAGTAGATGTGCTCGCGCGACAGGTAGCCGTGCAGGTTCATCTGGCCGAGGCCGATCGCGTGCGACTTGTCGTTGCCGTCTTCGATCGAACGCACCGACTCGATGTGGCTCTGGTCGCTCACTGCGGTCAGAGCCCGGATCGACGTTTCGACCGTGAGACCGAAGTCGGGCGAATCCATCGCGAGCGCGATGTTCAGCGAACCGAGGTTGCAGCTGATGTCCTTGCCGATCTGGTCGTACGACAGGTCGGTGTTGAGCGTCGTCGGCGTGTTCACCTGCAGGATCTCGCTGCAGAGGTTCGACATGTTGATGCGGCCCTGGATCGGGTTCGCCGCGTTCACCGTGTCTTCGAACATCACATACGGGTAGCCCGACTCGAACTGGATCTCGGCGACCGTCTGGAAGAACGTGCGCGCGTTGATCTTCGTCTTCTTGATGCGCGGATCATCGACCATCTCGCGGTACTTCTCGGTGACCGAGATGTCGCCGAACGGCACACCGTAGACGCGCTCGACGTCATACGGCGAGAACAGGTACATGTCTTCGTCGTTCTTCGCGAGCTCGAACGTGATGTCGGGGATGACGACGCCGAGAGACAGCGTCTTGATGCGGATCTTCTCGTCGGCGTTCTCGCGCTTGGTGTCGAGGAACTTCATGATGTCGGGGTGGTGCGCGCTGAGGTACACCGCGCCCGCACCCTGACGGGCGCCCAGCTGGTTCGCGTAGCTGAACGAGTCTTCGAGCAGCTTCATGACCGGCAGGATGCCGCTCGACTGGTTCTCGATCTGCTTGATCGGCGCACCGGCCTCGCGGATGTTCGACAGCAGCAGCGCGACGCCGCCGCCGCGCTTCGACAGCTGGAGCGAGGAGTTGATGCCGCGCGCGATCGACTCCATGTTGTCTTCGATGCGCAGCAGGAAGCAGCTGACGAGCTCGCCCCGCTGCGCCTTGCCGGCGTTGAGGAACGTCGGCGTCGCGGGCTGGAACCGCCCGGAGAGGATCTCGTCGACGAGCTTCATGGCGAGGTCTTCGTCGCCGTCGGCGAGGGCGAGCCCGGTCATGACGACGCGATCTTCGAAGCGCTCGAGGTAGCGCTTGCCATCGAACGTCTTGAGCGTGTAGCTCGTGTAGTACTTGAACGCGCCGAGGAACGTTTCGAAGCGGAACTTCTTGGCGTACGCGAAGTCGTTGAGCTTCTCGATGAACGAGAAGTCGTACTTGTCGATGACCGCGCCCTCGTAGTACTGCTTCTCGACGAGGTAGTCGAGGCGCTCGCGGAGCGAGTGGAAGAACACGGTGTTCTGGTTCACGTGCTGCAGGAAGTACTCCCGCGCAGCGCGCTTGTCGGCCTCGAACTGGATGTTGCCGTCAGCGTCATAGAGATTCAACATCGCGTTCAACGAGTGATAGTCGAGACCATCGAACGCGGGGTTGTGCTTGAAGTCGAGCACGGTGCTCACTGCTGCTTCCACCATTTTTCCAATCCGTCGCTTACGCGCACGACGTCGTCCGGCGTGCCGAAGAGTTCTACCCTGTCCAAGTGCGGCACGCGGCACTTGCGGCTGATGATGTCTCCGCCGATGCAGTACGCGTCGCCGAAGTTCGTGTTCCCCGTGGAGATGACTCCGCGGATCCATTTGCGATTTCGTTCGTCGTTCAGAAAGCGGATGACCTGCTTCGGCACCGCGCCCTGCCCGTTTCCTCCGCCGTATGTCGGCGAGATGAGCACATACGGCTCCCCCACTTCCAGCGCCTCATCGCGCCGGTAGAGGGGGATTCGCAGCGCTCGGATTCCGAGCTTGTCCACGAAGCGTGCCGTGTTGCCCGACACGCTCGAGAAGTAGACCAGCAGGGGCCCAGCAGACATCGGCTCAGGCGAGTCGCGCCGCGAGCTCGTTGATCTTGTCGGGGCGAAAGCCCGACCAGTGCTCTTCGTCTGCGATGACGACGGGAGCCTGCATGTACCCGAGCGACTTGACCTGCTCGAGCGCCGCAGCGTCTTCGGAGACGTCGGTGACCTCGTACTCGATGCCCTTCGCATCGAGCGCACGGTAGGTCGCATTGCACTGCACGCACGAAGGCTTGCTGTACACGGTGATCGCCATGGTTACCCCTCCTGAAAACCGAACCTCTGCGGCAGTGTGCCGCTGAGTACTCAATACTACATATAGGTGTCACCCTTCGGGCCGACCACTAGGGATAGTAGTTACACCTGTGTCATTTTCCACCGCTTTCCACCGTTCGTCCACAGATCTGTGCACCGTTTCATGCACAGGCGGAAGCTCGCTCGGAACCCGCTCGGACCAGCAGGAACATGCTTGTCGGCGCGCGACCGATCGGAGTTATCCACAGGAACGACGCTACGGTGGACCCCCGACAAACGAAGTGCGAGGGAAACGCGCCACGGCGTGTCGCGCCCTAGGCTGGCGCCATGACAGATGCCTTCGATCCGTCCGTCCATCTCACTGACGATCTGCTCGAGCGGATCCGGCGGCGCGCACCCCAGGTCGACCGAGACAACGTCTTCCCGCATACTGATCTCGACGAGCTGCGCGAGGCCGGTTACCTCTCGATCCTGGTGCCTGCAGAGCTCGGGGGTGCCGGTCTCGACCTGGAACAGGCCAGCGCTCTGCAGCAGCGCCTCGCGGCCGCGGCGCCCGCTACCGCACTCGCCGTCAACATGCATCTGGTCTGGACCGCCGTCGCGAAGATCCTGCGGGATCGGGGTGACGATGCCCTCGAGTTCGTGCAGCGCGGCGCCGCGCAGGGCGAGGTCTATGCGTTCGGAATCAGCGAGGCCGGTAACGACCTCGTGCTGTTCGGCAGCACGACGAGCGCTGTCCCGACGGACGGCGGGTACGCCTTCACCGGCACGAAGATCTTCACCTCGCTCGCGCCCGCGTGGACATCGCTCGGCGTGCACGGTCTCGACGACACGGATCCCGATCGCCCTCGCCTCGTGTTCGCCTTCATCGAGGGTCGCGACGGCGTCGTCACACGCGACGATTGGGACACCGTGGGCATGCGCGGCACCCAGAGCCGCACAACAGAGCTCCGAGCCGCCACAGCGCGCTCAGAGCGCGTCGTACGCGTCGTTGCGGCCGACGGGGCGCCCGACGTTGTGCAGTTCGGCATCTTCGCGGCGTTCGAAACGCTCGTCGCGTCTGTCTATGCCGGAATCGCACGGCGCGCTATCGAGCTGGCGGTGAATGCGTCTGCCACTCGCACGTCGAAGAAGACCGGCGCGCCGCGCAGCGACGATCCCCTCGTACGCGCACGGATCGGCGGCATGGCGATCCGCTATGACGGCATTGCGCTCGAACTCACCGCGCTCACCCGCGACCTCGACGACCTCGCAGATCACGGGGCCAAGTGGTTCGGGCTGCTCTCCGGAATGAAGCACCGCGCCGTCACAGCTGCCGTCCAGATCGTCGATGACGCCATGACAGTGGCCGGCGGCGCGGCCTTCCGCAGCGCGAGCGAGCTCGCGCGCCTCTCGCGCGACGTTCGGGCCGGCGCGTTCCACCCGTCCTCGCCCGACTCCGCACGGCAGACCGCCGCTGCCGCATGGCTCGATTGACGAACGCAGAAAGGGCCGCCCACAGGGCGGCCCTTTCGTACATCATTCGTAAACGACGAAAGGGTCGCCCAACCCTGGGCGACCCTTCCATCATCAAAAATAGTTCGGCGGCGTCCTACTCTCCCACAAAGTCCCCCTTGCAGTACCATCGGCGCTGAGAAGCTTAGCTT
>Ga0308157_10010483_pt1 | contig 10045 bp, 9 predicted proteins | sample PhyBR1_FD_201035 | JGI IMG/M metagenome (GOLD analysis project Ga0308157, IMG submission 201035) | Phyllosphere microbial communities from UC Gill Tract Community Farm, Albany, California, United States - DLSLB.R1 | ecosystem: Host-associated > Plants > Phyllosphere > Unclassified | place: USA... | reverse complement strand
CACTCGTTCGGTGGCTGGAAGCGCAGCCTGTTCGGCGACCTGCACGCCTACGGCCCCGATGCCGTGCGTTTCTACACCAAGCGCAAGACCATCACGCAGCGCTGGCCCTCGGCCGGCGTGCGCGAGGGCGCGGTGTTCGCCTTTCCCAGCAGCCGCTGAAGACTGACCCGGGCCGGCCGGCATGCCCGGGGCAGCCGGGTCGGCCCGGCCTGCGCCGTTCGGGCTGCGCCTGTCGAGGCCGGGGCGCGCCTGAATGCGCTCCAGGCGCTCCCGGCGGGAGCCTCAGCGCTTGGCGGCCGGGCGCGGCGCGGCCGCTGGCGCCGCCGGCGCGGCCGCCTTGGCGGGTGCGGGCGCAGGCGCCTCGGCCCGCGCGCCTTCGGCCGTCTGCGGCAGCACCGTCACCGCCTCGCGCGCTTCCTCGGTGCTGTATTTCACGCGCAGGTTCTGCGCTGGCACGCCCCGCGCCAACAGCTCCTTGCGCACGGCCAGCGCGCGGGCCAGCGCCACCTCGCGCGCCGTCTTGTTCACCTGGCGCTCGCTGTAGCCCTTGATCTCCCAGCGCGCGCGCTTGTCCTGCGCCAGCTGGTCCAGCAACGCGGCCGTGGCGGCTGGCAGCTGGGTGGCAGTGCCCACGAAGCGGGCGACCGTGCCGTCGGCGGGCACCGTGGGCGCTGGCGCGACGGGCGGGGCCGGCGGTGCGGCGGGGGCGGCTGCGGGCATGACCGCCGGGGCGGTGGCGAAGGCGGGCGGCGCTGGCTCCTCCGCCGCAGGGCTGGCGCACCCAGCCACCAGCGCCGCGGCGCCCAGCCAGGCCAGCAGGGGCTTGGCGGCGAGAGACGCTGCGGACCGCACAGGATGGACCGACCCGGGGCCCGCCGTCGAAAACGATGAGAAGGAAGTGTCAGCAGCACGTGCAGGGCACGGCGAAAGAGCGCGGTCTGAACGCATGGTCGTCGGATCGGATGGGTGGAACGGAAGGAAGAGGGATGCCGGCGTCGGCAGGGGCCGGACGGGCCAGATGCGGCCGAAGCCGTGGCCCAAAAGGGGAGATTGTGCGCCGATCGTCAACGGCCTGTACATCCTGCCGGCGCGGTGGAAAAAAACCCGGGCCTGCTGCTAAAGTGACCCGGCCCGCCCGCCCGCCCGCCCGCCCGCCCGCCCGCCCGCCGCCTTCCCGCTCGCCCGTATTCCTGCTGCCGCCGATGTCCGCCCCCGTATCCGACGATTCCGTCGCCGCCACCGCCGCCTCCGCCGGCCGTCCGCAGCGCCCGGTGCACTGGCTGGTGCGCATGAACTGGCGCAACCGCACTTCCTTCTACGCCATGCTGGGACTGGCCGTGGCCTCGCACCTGGGGTTCACGGGGGCCGGCCCGTGGGCCTTCGCGCTGGTGGCGGTGCAGTTCCTTGGCTTCCCGCACATCGCCTACTGGCGCGCCCTGCGCTCGCCACGCCAGCGCCACACCGAGATGCAGAACCTCTGGCTCGACGTCGTGTTCGGTGGCCTTTGGGCCGGCGGGCTGGGCCTGCCCCTGTGGCTGACCTTCTCGCTGATGATCGGCAACTGCATCAACATGGTCGTGTTCTACGACCTGCGCGGCCTGCCCCGGCTGCTGCTGGCCGGGGGCGGTGGCGTCGCGGCCTCTGCGGCGGGCTGGCTGGCGGCCACCGGCCGCTGGCCGCTGAACCTCGAAACGCACAACGTGACCGCGTTGCTCTGCATTGCCGCGCTGACGGTGTATTTCGTCGCCTTCGCCCACGACGGCTACATGCGGGCCATGGCGCAGCACCGCACCAACGAAAAGCTTCGCCAGCAGTTCGACGAGATCCAGTCGCTGCAGACCCGGCTGCGCGACCAGGCCCTGCGCGACCCCCTCACCGGCCTCTTCAATCGCCGCCAGCTCGACGCGGTGCTGGCCGCCGAACTGCAGCGCAGCCAGGCGCAGCACCAGCCGCTTTCGCTGCTGATGATCGACATCGACCACTTCAAGCGCATCAACGACACGCACGGCCATGCCGCCGGGGACGCCGTGCTGCAGTCGCTGGCGCAGCTGCTGCAGCGCCATGTGCGCCCGCAGGACCTGGCCTGCCGCCATGGCGGCGAGGAATTCGTGCTGCTGCTGGCGGAGACGCCCCTGGCCACGGCCAGCGAAAGGGCCGAGGCGCTGCGCCGGGCGTTCGAGTCGGTGCTGGTGGAGTTCGAGGGCGAGGTGCTGTCGGCCACCCTGTCATGCGGGGTGGCAGCCTTTCCGCAGCATGCCGACCAGCCCCACACGCTCACGGCCTGCGCGGACCAGGCGCTCTACGCCGCCAAGCTCCAGGGCCGCAACCGGGTGAAGGTGTTCGGGCCGGAACAGCGGGCGGCCGCAGCGGCGGAGCCTGCCTGAGCAGCCTGCGGCCGGTCGTCCGGCCGTCCGGCCGTCCGGCCGTCCGGCGCGATGACGCAGCCTAGGGTCGCCCGCGCACGGGCGCAGCGCGCGGCCCCCGCAGCGTCTCGGCATCCAGGATCAGCCGGCCCTGGATGCGTCCCTTCATGCGCTTGACGCTGCTGGCGGCGTCAAGCATGTGCCGCGCCATCAGGTCACGCACCATAGCCGCGTCGCGCGCCCGCGCGGCCTGCACGATCTCGCGGTGGAACTGCGCGTTGGTTTCGCCGAACCGGCGGTGTTCGGACTTCGGCGTGCGGTTGCCGTAGACGATGAGCTGGCGCAGCATCTCGTTGATCAGCTCGCAGGTGAAGCGCAGGAACGGGTTGGGGTTGGCCGCGGCCAGGATGTCGTGGAAGTTCACGTCCTCGCGGCGCTGGGAGAGCAGGTCTTCGCTGCTGGAATGCGGATCGCAGCAGGCGATGCTGTGCTCCAGCGCCTCGAAGTCGGCGTCCGTCAGGTGCGGCACGGCGCCAGCGGCCAGCTCCGGCTCCAGGAACTGCCGCACGGCGTAGATGTTGTCGATGGTGACGTCCTGGAAGAACAGGTAGTTCTGCAAGAACTGCAGCGTGCGGTCCAGCGGCACTTCGGCGATGGTGCCGCCGCCCGACGGGCCGGTGGAGATGGTCACCAGCCCCTGCACCTCCAGCGACTTGAGCGCCTCGCGGATGGTGCCCTTGCTCACGCCGAACTGCGCCTGCAGCTCGACCTCGCGCGGCAGGCGGTCGCCCGGGCTCAGGTTCTTTTCGGTGATGAGCCGCTTGATTTCCTGCGCCACCAGGTCGGGGCGCTTGAGGGTCTTGATCGGCTTGCCGGCGGGCGGTTTCGTGGCCATGGTGCGTTGCGGTTGAAAACAGGGGGAGCGCGGCGGGTTGCAGGGCCGCACGGACTGGCGCTCCGGGACGCAGTGTATGCACCAGCAGCGGGCGCTGCGGCGCCATGCAGGGTTTACGTGCACTGCATTTGTTCTATTTATCACTATAAATAGAACAAACACGTGGCACGCCATGTGCTTTGCATATCGCTGTGCCAGGCCCCATGGCCAGCCGAACCACCCCCACAGGAGCTTCCCCATGCAACGTCGTCACCTCTTGCAACTCTCCGCCCTGGGCGCCCTGCCCGCGTCGCTGGGCCTCGCGCGCAGCGCCTGGGCACAGTCCACGGGCGCGATCCAGTTCGGCTGCCCCGTGCCCATGTCGGGGGCCTTCGCTGCGAACGGCAAGTTCGCCGACCTGGGCATGAAGCTGGCCATCGAGCAGTACGGCAAGGCGCTGGGCCGCCCGCTGGCCTACACCGTGCTGGACACCGAAGGCAAGCCCGCGACTGCGGTGCGCAAGGTGCAGGAGGCATCGCAGCAGCAGGGCACGCGCTTCTTCGCGGGCGGCATCCTGTCGTCCGAATCGCTGGCCATGGGCAAGGAAGCCGAGAAGGCTGGCGGCATCTTCATCACCACCGCGGGCGCGGACGAGATCACCGGCAAGGACTGCAACGCCGCCACGTTCCGCTGGTCGGTACCCACCTTCGGCGCGATCGAGCAGACCGTGCGCCCGCTGGCCGAGGCGCTGCCCAAGGCCAAGCGCTGGTACACCATCACGCCGCAATACGTGTTCGGCGACGGCCTGCTGTCGGCGGCCAAGAACGTCTTCAAGGAAAAAGGCCTGGAGCACGTGGGCAACAGCTACCACTCGCTCACCGAGAAGGAATTCAGCGGCTACCTCACCAACGCCATGGCCGCCAAGCCCGACGTGCTGTTGCTGCTCAACTTCGGCTCGCAGTCGTCGGACGCGCTGCGCCAGGCCGTGAGCTTCGGCCTGCACAAGAACATGACCATCCTGATCGCCTGGGCCTCGGGGCTGGAGCAGTTCGAATCGCTGGGCGCGGACCTGTGCGACGGCATCTACTTCGGCGCGCAGTACTGGCACACCGTGGACGCGCCGCTGAACCTGGAGCTGGTCAGGCGCAGCCAGGAGAAGTTCAAGTCCAACCCCAACTACAGCCTGGCGGGCTCCTACATCTGCACCAAGCTCATGATCGACGGGATCATCAAGGCCGGCACGGTGGAGCCGAAGGCGGTGGTCGCGGCGATGGAGGGCATGAAGTACGCGGGACTCACGGGCGAGGAGGAAGTCCGCCGTGGCGACCACCAGGTGCTCAAGAACTACTACCTGCTCAAGGGCAAGCCCAAGGCCAAGATGGCCAACAAGGACGACTACGTGGACGTGATCAGCTCCGGCAAGTCGTTCCTGCCGGTGGACCAGACCGGCTGCAAGCTTGGCTGACCCGCTCCGGCTTTCGCGCCTTCGCACCTTCCCGCCCCGCACGTCCGTGCCGGGGCCTTCCCCCTTCATGCGTCCTGCCTCCACTCCATGAGCATCTACCTGCTACAGGTCATCAACGGGATCGGCATCGGCATGCTGTATTTCCTGCTGGCCGTGGGCCTGTCCATCGTGTTCGGCCTGCTGCGCTTCGTGAACTTCGCGCACGGCGCCTTCTACCTGCTGGGCGCGTATTTCTGCTACCAGCTGACGCGCTGGGGCCTGAGCTTCTGGCTCGCCCTGGTGGTGGTGCCGCTGGTGGTGGGCGCCCTGGGCTGGCTCACCGAAAAGCTGGTGCTGCGCCACGTGTATGCCAAGCCGCACGAGTTCCACATCCTCGTCACCGTGGGCCTGGCGCTCGCGGCGCAGGAACTGGTGATCCTGCAGTGGGGGCCGCTGGGCGACAGCGTGGCCGTGCCCGATCTGCTGCAGGGCGTGGTGATGTGGGGCAGCTTCGTCTACCCCAAGTACCGGCTCTTCGTGATCGGCTTCACCGCCGTGCTGGCCGTGGGCCTGTGGTGGGTGCTCGAAGGCACGCGCCTGGGCAGCGCGGTGCGCGCGGGCAGCGAATCGACCGAGATGGTGTCGCTGCTGGGCATCAACGTGTTCCGCATCTTCAGCCTGGTGTTCGCGCTGGGTGCGGCCACCGCCGCCATCGCGGGCGTGCTGGCCGCGCCCATCCGCGGCGCCGAGCCCTTCATGGGCATCGAGGCGCTGGGCGTGGCCTTCGTGGTCGTCGTGGTGGGCGGCATGGGCAGCTTCGGTGGTGCGCTGGTCGGGGGGCTCTTGATCGGCATCGTGCAGAGCGTGATGAGCACCGTCTGGCCCGAAGGGGCACGCCTGATGATCTACGTCGCCATGGCCGCCGTGCTGCTGCTGCGCCCGCATGGCCTGCTGGGCCGCAAAGGATGAACACCGCCATGACGACGATCTTGCGCAAACACTTCCACCTGCTGCTGGCGCTGGCCTTCGTGCTGGCGATGCCGCTCACCATGCAGTCCGGCTCCCTCGCCAGCGAGGTGCTGATCTACGGCCTCGCGGCCATGGGTTGCAACCTGCTGCTGGGGCACACGGGGCTGCTCTCCTTCGGCCAGGGCATCTTCTTCGGGCTGGGCAGCTACACCATCGCCCTTACGCTCACGCGCTGGCCCCTGCCGATGCCGCTGGCCCTGGCGCTCGCCGTGGTGGCGGGCGCGGTGGGCGCGGCGCTGGTGGGCTGGGTCGCCATCCGGCAGCGCGGCACCTACTTCGTGATGCTGACGCTCGCCTTCGCGCAGATGTTCTACTTTCTCGCCTATTCGATGCCCGGCCTCACGGGCGGCGACAACGGCCTGATGGACATCCCGCGCCCGTCCCTGGCCGTGGGCGGGTTCACGCTCTGGCCGCTCACCTCGCCCTGGCAGTACTACGGCTTCGTCGCCGTGGTGTTCCTGGTGGCCTTCTGGCTGCTGCAGAAGGTGTCGGCCTCCGTCTTCGGCCGCACCCTGCTGGCCGTGCGCGACAACGAGGAGCGCGCGGGCGCCATCGGCTACGACCTGAAGCTGCTGAAGCTGCAGGCCTTCGTGATCTCCGGCGCCGTCACGGGCCTGGCCGGCGCGCTGCACGCCATGATGACCGGCATCGCCCCGCTGGCGAGCGCCGAATACCACACGAGCGAGATGATCCTAGTGATGACCGTGATCGGCGGCACCGGCAACCTGCTGGCCTCGCTGCTGGGCTCGGCCTTCTACCTGATCGTGGGCGACTGGCTTTCCACCCTCTGGCCGCGTTGGCTGCTGCTGCTGGGCGTGGTGCTGATGGTCATCAGCTTAGGCATGCAGCGCGGCCTCTGGGGCCTGTTCGAATCGGTCTGGGACCGCCTGCGCGGCGCCAAGCACGCGAAGCACGCCACGGACGCCACCCCTGCCGGCACGGGAGACAAAGCATGAGCACGGCATCACCCATCCTGCTGGAAGCCGTCGGCGTCGAGAAGCGCTACGACAAGTTCGCCGCGCTCTCGGGCGTCGACCTGAAGGTGCGCGCCAACACCGTGCATTCGGTGATCGGCCCCAACGGCGCAGGCAAGACCACGCTGTTCCACATGCTCACCGGCACCAAGGCGGTGAGCGGCGGGCGCATCGTGTTCGACGGCCACGACGTGACCCGCGAGCCGGACCACCGCCGCGTGCAGCGCGGCATGGCGCGCTCGTTCCAGGTGACCAGCCTGTTCCTCACGCTGCCGGTGCGCGAGAACCTGCGGCTGGCCGCGCAGGGCACGGCGCCCGCGCAGGCGCTCAACTGCTGGAGCCCGCCCGTGGGCGCCCGCTCCCGCGCCGACGTGGTGGCGCGCGTGCTGGCCCGGCTGGGCCTGGAGCGCCATGCCGACACGCCCGTGGGCAACCTCTCGCACGGCCAGCAGCGCCGGCTGGAAGTGGGCATGGCGCTGGCGGCGGGCCCGAAGGCGATCTTCCTGGACGAGCCCACTTCGGGCATGGGCATCGACGACCTGGATGACATGAAGCGGCTGATCCAGGGCCTGAAGGACGAGCACACCGTGGTGCTCATCGAGCACAACATGAACATCGTGATGGACATCTCCGACACCGTCACCGTCATGCAGCAGGGCCGCGTGCTGGCCGAAGGCCATCCGCACGCGATCCGCAGCGACGAGCGCGTGCGCAGCGCCTACCTGGGCAACATGATCACCGGAGGCAAGGCATGACGAGCATCCTGCAGATCGAGGGGCTGCACGCCCACTACGGCAAGAGCCACGTGCTGCAGGGCGTGGACCTGCACGTGGACGACGGCGAACTGGTCACGCTGCTTGGGCGCAACGGCGCGGGCAAGACCACCACGCTCAAGAGCATCTGCGGCGTGGTGCAGCCCAGCGCGGGGCGCGTGCGCTTCCAGGGCGACGACGTGCAGGGCCTGCCCGCGCACCGCATCGCCCAGCGCGGCGTGTGCTTGGTGCCCGAGCACCGCGGCATCTTCCGGCTGCTCACGGTAGAAGAGAACCTGCTGCTGGGCCAGCGCAAGCAGTCGCCCTGGCAACTGGCCGACATCTACCGCATCTTCCCGCGGCTGAAGGAGCGCCGCAGCAACGGCGGCGGGCAGCTCTCGGGCGGCGAGCAGCAGATGCTGGCCATCGGCCGCGCGCTGATGAACGCACCGCGCCTGCTCATGCTGGACGAGCCCGTGGAGGGCCTCGCGCCCGTGATCGTCGAGGAGATCGTGTCCCAGCTGCAGGCGATCAAGGCCGCGGGCGTGGCCATTTTGCTGGTGGAGCAGAACCTCGAAGTCTGCACCCAGCTGGCCGACCGCCACTACATCATCGAGCAGGGCGCGGTCGTGCACGAGGCCCGCAACGACGCCTTCCTGGCCGATGAGGCGACCAAGGACCGCTACCTCGGCGTCGGCCTGGCATGACACCCCCACCCCATTCAGGATCACCCACCGTGGACATGAAGACTTCCCCCTCTGCGCTGCAGGCCCGCGTGAACGGCGCGCGCCTCTGGCAATCGCTAATGGACCTGGCGCGCATCGGCGCCACGCCGAAAGGCGGCGTGTGCCGGCTGGCGCTCACCGCGCTGGACGGCGAGGGCCGCGACCTGTTCGTGCGCTGGGCGCGCGAGGCCGGCTGCAGCGTGCGCATCGACGCCATCGGCAACATCTTCGCGCGCCGCGCCGGGCGCGACGACAGCCTGCCGCCCGTCATGACCGGCAGCCACATCGACACCCAGCCCACGGGCGGCAAGTTCGACGGCAACTACGGCGTGTTGGCCGGCCTGGAGGTGGTGCGCAGCCTGAACGACGCGGGCATCGAGACGGAGGCCCCGATCGAGGTCGCGGTGTGGACCAACGAGGAAGGCTCGCGTTTCGTGCCCGTGATGATGGGATCGGGCGTGTTCGCCGGGGCCTTCACGCTGGAGCATGCGCTGCAGCAGCGCGACAGCCAGGGCACCTGCGTGGCCGAGGCGCTCGCCGCCATCGGCTATGCCGGCGAGGCTGTCCCCACGCCTGCGGTGGGCGCGTATTTCGAGGCGCACATCGAACAGGGCCCGGTGCTGGAGGCCAACGGCTGCGTGATCGGCGTGGTGCAGGGCGCCCTCGGCCAGCGTTGGTACGACGTGACCGTGCAGGGCATGGAAGCCCACGCCGGCCCGACGCCCATGGACCTGCGCCGCGATGCGCTGCTGGCGGCGAGCAGCCTGGTGGAAGAAGTGAACCGCATCGCGCTGGAACACGCGCCGCACGCCCGCGGCACCGTGGGCGTGCTGGAGGTGTTCCCCAGTTCCCGCAACGTGATTCCCGGCAGCGTGCGCATGACGGTGGACCTGCGCGCCGCCGACGACGCGGTACTGCTACAGATGGACGCCGCCCTGCGCGCGGCCTGCGAACGCATCGGCACGGCGCGCCGCACGCCCATGGCGGTGGAGCAGGTGGTGTACTTCCCGCCGCAGCCCTTCACCCCCGAACTGGTGGAAGGCGTGCGCAGCGACGCGGCCACGCTGGGCTACAGCGCCATGGACGTGGTGAGCGGCGCCGGGCACGACGCCGTGTACCTGGCACGCCTGGCGCCCACGGCCATGGTCTTCGTGCCGTGCGCGGACGGCATCAGCCACAACGAGATCGAAGACGCCGAGCCCGAGCACCTGGAGGCCGGCTGCAACGTGCTGCTGCACGCCATGCTGCGCAGCGCGGGGGTGGCGGCATGACCATGAAGTTCCTGATCGCCCGGCTCAACCACGAGACCAACACCTTCTCGCCGGTGCCCACGCCACTGGAAGCCTTCTCGCCCCGCTACGGGCAGGAGGCGCTGCAGGACAACCTGGGCATGCGCACCGCCATGGCGGCGTTCATCGACCTGGCCCGCAGCCTGAACGCCGAGATGGTGACGCCCGTGTCGGCCATGGCCAACCCCAGCGGCCCGGTGCATGCCGCTGCCTACGACGAGCTCACCCGCCGCATCGTGGAGGCCGCGCCCGGCTGCGACGCCATCCTGCTGGACCTGCACGGCGCCATGGTGGCCGAGAACAGCCCCGACGGCGAAGGCGACCTGCTGGAGCGCGTGCGCGCCGCCGCGCCGGGCGTGCCCGTGGCCGTGGCGCTGGACCTGCACGGCAACATCTCGCCCAAGATGGTCGCCCACGCCGACGTGATGGTGGGCTTCAAGACCTATCCGCACATCGACATGTACGAAACCGGCGAGCACGCCGGCCGCCTGCTGCTGGACATGCTGCAGGGCCGGGCGCGCTACACCGTGCGCTGGCATCCGCTGCCGATGATGGGCCACACGCTGCGCAGCACCACGCTGCAGGGCGCGATGCT
>Ga0308157_10010482_pt1 | contig 10045 bp, 7 predicted proteins | sample PhyBR1_FD_201035 | JGI IMG/M metagenome (GOLD analysis project Ga0308157, IMG submission 201035) | Phyllosphere microbial communities from UC Gill Tract Community Farm, Albany, California, United States - DLSLB.R1 | ecosystem: Host-associated > Plants > Phyllosphere > Unclassified | place: USA... | reverse complement strand
GCGTCGGCGGCCTGGGCCGCCGCCGGCTCGGCGCCGACCTTGGACACGCCTTCCGGGGTGATGGAGATCTGGACCCGCTCGTCGCCGCTGACGGCGAACATGGTGCGGTTCTGATCGCGGCCGACGACCTCGATCTGATAGGCGCGCTCGCCGATGGTCAGGCTTTCCTTACCGCCCGAGCCTTCGAACGCCATGGTGAAGTGGCCCGCCACCAGCAGCACGGCGCCGATGACCACGGCCTTGCGCGCGCCCAGGTATCTGTCGGCGATCATGCCGCCCAGAACCGGCATCAGGTAAACCAGCGCGGCGTAGGCGGCGTAGATGCCCTGCGCCTCGGCCGGTCCGAACAGGAAGTGCTGGGTCAGATACATGACCAGCAGCGCCCGCATGCCGTAATAGGAGAAGCGTTCCCACATCTCCGTGAAGAACAGGATCACCAGCCCCCGCGGGTGACCCAGAAAGGTCTTGCGTGGCGCTTCGAGCGCGCCCCCTGCGTCCGTCGTGCTCAACGGCAAGCTCCATCTCTTGCGCCCCCGACGGGCGCGGAAGCGTGCAGAAACAGCACGGTCACGGATTGCAAACAAGCGTTAACGGCGAAATCCGGCCTACATGACGTCGCAGCGGCGGCGTTTCTTCGCCCTATGCGTGTCATTAGCCGAATGGACACTCTTTTACGGCCAAGTAGCCTCAATATGCCCATGGAGACGCGCTGGATGTCGATCCGCCCGGTTCGCCAATCGGATCTCGAGGCCGTGAACGCCCTGTACCGCAGCGTATGGTGGCCGCAACGCTCGTCCGAAGGATGGGCGTGGCTATGGTCAAACCCTGCGGCGGCGGGACGAAACACGCCCCATGGCTGGGTCATTGACGCTGGCGACGGCCCTTGCGCCTGCGCCGGAAACTTCATCCAGCGCTTCTGGAGAGGCGATCAGGCGCTGTATGGCGCGACCGGCTACTCCATCGTGGTGCCCCGCGAACACAGAGGCCGCAGCCGGGATCTGGTCCGCGCCTTCGTGGAGCAACCCGACTGCTTCGCGCGATACACGCTGAACGCGAATGCACGCTCCAGCCCCCTTTATAGGCGTCACGGCATGATTCCGTGGCCGCCGCTCACCCACGACGTCAAACTATCCTGGCTGGTGGACCCGCTGGCCTGTCTTTATGGCCGTGGTCTGCGCCGCATCGTCGATCAAGCGCCGCAGGTGGCGCGCCTGCTGGGCGAGCAATTGTCGCCCCTGCCCCGGCTGCTTGGAGGTCGGATGCAGCGCGCACAGGATCGCCTACCCTCAGCCGTGAGTCTGTTGGACGATCTGACGGACGATTCGGACTACAGCCGCTTCTGGGACGCTCTGCGGGGAGAAGGTCGGCTGATCGCCGACCGCAGCCCCGCCATCATGCGTTGGCGCCTGTCCGACCCCGACCTGACGGTGCCGCCGCTGACCCTGGCGTATCGCGCGAACGGGCGCATCACGGGGTTCGCCGTCGCCATGCTGAACAAGCAGACGCCGCTGGAGCCGCCGATCCTGGAGATCATCGATCTGATCGCCCTTGAGACCGAGGCTGACGCTCTCCAGTCCCTTTTGGAAGGGCTGCGCACCCTCGCGCCGGCCTTGGGCGCGGCCAAGGTGCGATTGCAGACGACCTCGCCCGAATTGCTGCAGGCGCTCGGCCCGCTCGTCGACAAGGCCCACCGTGAAGGCGGCTGGGGCCACTGTCACGTCGCCTTTGACGCGGGGATGCAGGACGCCGGCTGGCGGCCCACCCCCTATGACGGCGACTATTCCTTCTGTCTGCGGCCGCTGCCCGCGCGGGCCAGCGCTGCCCTGCGACTGGCGCCGACGTCCGCACCTCGTCGCGCGATGGAGGCGCGGGCCTGAAGCGGCGCTCGCAGACGGCCCCTTAGACCATTGAGCGAATATCTGGGTTCACATGCGATCGCATGGACCGATTTCGCTCTAGGGGCGCGCCTTCAGTTCGTCGCGGATTTCAGCCAGCAGGGCTTCAGTCGGCGTCGGGCCGGCCGCTTCCGGCTCGGCCGGCTGTTCGCGGCGCATCTTGTTGATCGCCTTGACCGCCAGGAAGACCACGAAGGCCACGATCAGGAACTGGATCAGGGTGTTGATGAAGGCGCCGTACTGGATGGCCACCTTCTCGACCGCCTCGGTCGCCGGGTTCTCGGGCACCAGGACCCATTCCAGCTTGGAGAAGTCGACCTTGCCCAGCAGCAGGCCGATCGGCGGCATCACCACCTGATCCACCAGGCTGGTGACGATCTTGCCGAACGAAGCGCCGATGATGACGCCGACCGCCAGGTCGACGACGTTGCCGCGCGCGGCGAATTCCCGAAACTCGGTCAGCAGGCTCATGGGATCTTCAGTCTTTCGATTAGGGATCAGGCGTCGCCGGAAGCGTTCAGGCGCTCGCGCAGTTCCTTGCCGCTCTTGAAAAAGGGCACGGCCTTGGCCGGCACCTCGACCGTCTCGCCAGTGCGGGGATTGCGTCCCGTCCGCGCCGGGCGGCTGCGCACCGAGAAGGCGCCGAAGCCGCGAAGCTCGACCCGGCCGCCGTCCGAGAGGGTCTCGGTCATGCGGCCCAGGATCACATTCACGACCCGCTCCACCTCCGCATGGGTGAGATGCAGGTTCTCAGCCGCCAGTTTCTCGATCAGTTCAGACTTGATCATTCAGGCCCCCGCCTTGGCTTCACCGTCCGGGACGACACCCTAACCGTCTGTCGCCACAGGAAGAAAGAGACAAAACGTATCGTCGCGAAGGTTTCTTGCTTTCGAGGCCGACAGCTTTCGTCCCGCCAGCGGCTCCGAAAGGGAGAAAAAGCCGATCTGCACTGAGAGCGATTCCCAGAACGGCTCAGCCCGGCCGCCGGCCGCCGGCGCGCACGCCCCAAGAAAAAGGGCGGCCGGATCGCTCCGGCCGCCCCGTTTTCCCGTCGGGAAGGAAGCTTATTCCTTGCCCGCGTTCTTGAGCGCGGCGCCCAGGATGTCGCCCAGCGAGGCGCCCGAGTCCGACGACCCGAACTGTTCGATGGCTTCCTGTTCGTCCTTCATCTCGAGGGCCTTGATCGAGACCGAGACGCGGCGCGTGGCCTTGTCGACGGCGGTGATCATGGCGTCGACGCGGTCGCCCACGGCGAAGCGCTCGGTGCGCTGCTCGTTGCGGTCGCGCGACAGGTCCGACTTGCGGACGAAGGCCGTGACCGGCGCGTCGTCTTCACCGAACTTCACCTCGATGCCGCCGGTCTCGATCGCCGTCACGGTGACGGTGATCTGCTGGCCGCGCTTGTAGGTGTCGCCTTCCATCGGATCGCCGCCCAGTTGCTTGACGCCCAGGGAGACGCGCTCCTTCTCGACGTCGACGTCCAGGACCTTGGCCTTGATCATCTCGCCCTTGCGGTAACGCTGGATGGCTTCTTCGCCCGAAACGTTCCAGTCCAGGTCCGACAGGTGGACCATGCCGTCGATGTCGTTGTCCAGGCCGACGAACAGGCCGAACTCGGTGGCGTTCTTGACTTCGCCCTCGACGGTCGAACCGACCGGGTGAGCCTCCAGGAAGGCCTCCCACGGGTTGTTCTGAGCCTGCTTCAGGCCCAGCGAGATACGACGCTTGGCGCTGTCGACATCCAGGACGATGACGTCCACTTCCTGCGAGGTGGAGACGATCTTGCCCGGGTGGACGTTCTTCTTGGTCCAAGACATTTCCGACACGTGGACCAGGCCTTCAACGCCCGGCTCCAGCTCCACGAAGGCGCCGTAGTCGGTGATGTTGGTGACGCGGCCGGTGTACTTGGCGTTGACCGGGTACTTGGCCTCGACGCCGTCCCACGGATCCGACTGCAGCTGCTTCATGCCGAGCGAGATGCGCTGGGTGTCCGGGTTGATCTTGACGATCTGGACCTTGACGGTGTCGCCGACGGCCAGGACCTGCGACGGGTGCGACACGCGCTTCCACGACATGTCGGTGACGTGCAGCAGGCCGTCGATGCCGCCCAGGTCGACGAACGCGCCGTAGTCGGTGATGTTCTTGACGACGCCTTCGCGGACTTCACCCTCGGCCAGCTGACCGACCAGTTCCGTGCGCTGTTCGGCGCGAGCTTCTTCCAGGATGGCGCGACGCGAGACGACGATGTTGCCGCGCGGACGGTCCATCTTCAGGATGGCGAAGGGCTGTTCCTTGCCCATCAGCGGGCCGACGTCGCGGACCGGACGGATGTCGACCTGCGAGCCCGGCAGGAAGGCCGAGGCGCCGCCCAGATCGACGGTGAAGCCGCCCTTGACGCGGCCGACGATGGCGCCGTTGACCGGGTGGCCTTCGGCGAACACGGCTTCCAGACGGGTCCAGGCTTCTTCGCGGCGAGCCTTGTCGCGGCTGATGACGGCCTCGCCCATCGCGTTCTCGACGCGCTCCAGGTAGACCTCGACGTTGTCGCCGACCTTGGGCAGGACGGCGCCTTCGCCGTGGCCGAACTCGCGCATGGCGATGCGGCCTTCGGTCTTCAGACCGACGTCGATGATGACGATGTCTTTTTCAATGCCGACGACGCGGCCGTGAACGACCTGGCCTTCACCGAGATCGCGGCCTTGCAGCTGTTCGTCGAGGAGCGCGGCGAAATCGTCGCGGGTGGGGTTGAGGGTTTCAGTCATGGAAACTCTTGAGGTTGATGAAAGGCGAAACGCGCACGACCGAACGGACATGCGCGAATGGGGTGTAAAAGGGGAAGTCAGGTCGTCACGAGGCGAGGCGACACACGCTCGAAAAGCGCGAAACAAAAGCCAGAACGCCCGCGGCCGTCGAGGAGATCGGAGCGTTGGATTCGCCCGGCGGGATCAGATCCCGGCCCTGGCTCGCGCCGCCTCGACGATACGGCGGGCCGCATCGAAGGCGGCCTCTATACCCAGATCGGTCGTATCCAGCAAGACGGCGTCGTCCGCCTGGACCATCGGGGCGTCGTCGCGGCCGGCGTCGCGGGCGTCGCGGCGACGGATATCCTCCAGCATGTCCTCGAAGGCGATGACCTCGCCGCGCGCGGTCAACTGTTTCCAGCGACGCTCGGCCCGCACCTCGGGACTGGCGGCGATATAAAGCTTGGCCGGGGCGTCCGGCGCGATCACCGTGCCGATGTCGCGCCCGTCCAGCACCGCCCCGCCCGCCTGGGCGGCGAAGTCCTGCTGCTGCTTCAGCAGTGCGGCGCGCACGCCCGGATGGCTGGCCACGCGGCTGGCCGCCTCGCCCGCGCCGCGGTCGGTCAGGCGCGGATTGTCGCTCAGGCTCGCCAGATCCAGCGCCCGCGCGGCCTGCGCCGCCGCCTGCGCGTCGCCCAGGTCGCCGCCCGCATCCAGCACGGCCAGCCCCACGGCGCGATACAGCAGGCCGGTGTCCAGATACGGCAGGCCGTAATGGGCGGCCAGACGCGCGGCGATGGTGCCCTTGCCTGAAGCGGCGGGGCCGTCGACAGCGATGACAAGCGCTTGGGTCAGAACCTTACCTTCCTGAGGCTTCGAACAAAAAAGAGATCAGGCGAAAGGCGCCAAGAATCCCAGTGATCAGGACGGACGCCCCTACCGCTTCCCCCTTAAGAAGCACAAGCGCCCTATTAAGCTAGGCCGACGACCGCCCTCGGGTATCACCAGGCGCTCGAGGTTGCGCAGCCCACCCCATCGCACAAGCGCCGAACAATACCGTGAAGAATACGGTAGGCATCACCCCCCGGAGAATGACGACACGCTTGAACTTTTTCGGATGCGTTTCTTGACGGACTTTATAAAAGCCGAAGCTGTTCACCTCAAAACCGCGTCCCACGAGCAATTCTGAATAACGTCGCTTCGTGTGACTCCAGGTTTTTCCATCGCCAAGATCGACGAAAGATCCCACAGCCCAGAACATCATGGCGCAGCCAGCCGCCAAGGTCATCGCACGAAGCGTTCGGCGTGACGACCAGGCAGGAGCAGCGCCTGACTTCATCTGATCGCGCCGCCCAGCCCGTTCATCATCGCCACGAAGCCGGGGAAGCTGGTGGCGATCATCTCGGGGTCGCGGACCGAGACGGGCTGTTCGGCGGCCAGGCCCAGCACCAGATGGCTCATGGCGATGCGGTGGTCATGGGCGGTGTCGACGGTCGCGCCGCCCTTCACCGGGCCGACCCCGACGGCGCCAGTGACGATGAAGCCCTCCGGCTCCTCCTGCACCTGAACGCCGCAGGCCGACAGCCCCGCGACCATCAGGGCGATGCGGTCGCTTTCCTTGACGCGCATCTCGCCGATGCCGCGCATGACGGTGCGGCCCTCTGCGAAGGCGGCCGTGGCGGCCAGGATCGGATATTCGTCGATCATCGAGGCGGCGCGGTCTTCGGGAACCACGACGCCCTTCAGCGCCGAATGACGCGCGGTGACGTCGCCGACCTCTTCGCCCCCGGCCATGCGGCGGTTGGCGATGGTCAGGTCCGCGCCCATGTCGAGCCAGGTCTGGAACAGGCCGGTTCGCAGGGGATTGAGCATCACCCCCTCGACCGTCACCTCGGAGCCCGGAACCACCAGCGCCGCCGCCAGAGGGAAGGCCGCCGAGGACGGATCTCCCGGCACGGCGACGTGGGTTCCCTTGAGCGTCTGTCCGCCCGACAGGCGGATGCGCCAGCCGTCGCCCTCTTCGGTCACCTCGACCTCGGCGCCGAAGGCGCGCAGCATCCGCTCGGTGTGGTCGCGGCTCTTTTCCGGCTCGACCACCACGGTCTCGCCGTCCGCGTTCAGCCCGGCCAGCAGGATGGCCGACTTGATCTGGGCCGAGGCGACGCTCTGGACGAAGGTCACGCCCTTCAGCCCGCCCCCATGCAGGGTCAGCGGCACCCGGTCCTCGGCCGCGTTCCAGTCGAACCGCGCGCCCATGTCGGCCAGCGGCCCGGTGACCCGCTTCATCGGCCGCTTGCGCAGGGAGGCGTCGCCGTCGAACGTCGCCGTCAGCGCATAGCCCGCCGCCGCCCCCATCAGCAGGCGCACCCCCGTTCCGGCGTTGCCGCAGTCGATGACCGCCTCGGGCGAACGCAGGGCGCCGCGCCCCTCGACCCGCCAGCGCCCCTCGCCGATCCGCTCCACTCCAGCCCCAAACGCCTGCATGGCCCGGCCTGTGGCCAGGATGTCGTCGCCCTCCAGCAGACCCTCGATTTCGGTCACGCCCTCGGCCATGCCGCCGAAGATCAGGGCGCGGTGCGACATCGACTTGTCGCCCGGTGCGCGAACCACGCCCCGAAGGCCGGAATCGAGGCTGGAAACGCGGGACGCGGTGAAGGTCTGGGGAGTGCTCACCCTGATGCAGGCTCCGAATGTCAGGAAGGCCGCGCAGGCGCGGAAAAGAAGGCTTTTGACAGCGGCCCCCGCCGGTGGCAAGGGAGCCGCCCTATTTCCGATTTCTCCCTTAAACCCGCCGAAGGTCTAATCACGTGGCCAATCCCGAACTGGGCCAAAAGCAGGTCTGCCCGAACTGCCAGGCCAAATTCTACGATCTGAACCGTCGCCCGGCCCACTGCCCCAAGTGCGACACCGAGTTCGATCCGATGGAAGAAGCCGTCCGCAGCCGCCGTGCGCGGCGCGGCGCCGGCTTCGCCGCTGACGACGGGGAGGCCGAAGATCAGGTCGCCGACAAGTCGGTCGAGAGCGACGAGGACGAAGAGGACGCCGAAGGCTCCACCCCCGAAATCGACCAGGAAGGCCATGAGCCGATCCTGACGCCGGACGACGACGACGGCGAGCCGGGCGGCGACGACGCCGGCATGGGCTCCACCGACGGCGACGATGACGATGACGTCCTGGACGATGACGACGACGATTCCGTGCCCTTCATCGAGGACGAGGACGACGACGACCTCGACGAGGAGCTGGCCAAGCCGTCGCGTGACGACGACTAAGGCCCAAGAGTCGGAAAAATAAGCGGAAAAAAATGTGTCAGACCCGCTTGATCTTCAAAACGGCCTGACCTAGTTTCCGCGCCTCGCCGGGGGGCGACAGCTTCCCCGGCGGGACCGACCGAAAGGTTCGGGGCTATAGCTCAGTTGGTAGAGCGCTTGAATGGCATTCAAGAGGTCAGCGGTTCGACTCCGCTTAGCTCCACCATCGAAGGCCTCGCGGAACGCCCGCGGGGCCTTCGTCCTTTCCGGGCGCTTCAGCCTGACACGGTCGACGACATGACCAAGCCGATACGGCCTGGGGCTATAGCTCAGTTGGTAGAGCGCTTGAATGGCATTCAAGAGGTCAGCGGTTCGACTCCGCTTAGCTCCACCACCGAAGGCCTCGCGGAGCCCCCGCGAGGCCTTCGTCCTATCTGGACATCACTCCCTCTCCCGATGGGAGAGGGCTTGAGCCTCCAAGAGCGAAGCGATTGGCTAAGGCGAAAGGGTGAGGGTTCGCGGGTGAAGTCGGCCGAAGGCTGTAGCGCGGCGGGCGGACTTTCTAGGTTGCAGGAGCGCGACGGCTCACGCCGACTGACGGCTTGAACCCTCACCCTTTCGCGCCAGCGACGATCACCTTCGGCTCTCGTGCGCTCAAGCCCTCTCCCATCGGGAGAGGGACTTCAAACCGGCATGGCCCGTTCCAGCACCACCCGCTGATCCACCTCGACCTCATAGGCGCCATAGGCCATGCCGCGCGGGCGCAGACGAAGGGCGATGAAGGCTTCGGCCGAGGGGCTTTCCATCTCCAGCAGGGCCGCCGCCTGGGCCGCCAGCGCCAGCCGCTCGACCGCCAGCCGCGCCCCCGCCTCGTTCGCCGTCACGCCCAGCCCGGCGATGAAACGGTCGTAGTCGGCGGACTTCCCGGCCTGCGACCCCAGCCAGTCGCGCAGGGCCTCGACGGCCTCCGGCTCGCGCCCCGCCGCGCGCAGCACGTCCAGGGCGATGACGTTGCCCGAACCTTCCCAGATGGCGTTCAGCGGCGACTGGCGGAACAGGCGCGGCATCGGTCCCGTCTCGACGTAGCCGGCGCCGCCCAGCGCCTCCATCGCCTCATAGATCAGGTTCGGCGCGCGCTTGCAGACCCAGTATTTGGCGACCGGCGTCAGCAGGCGCCCCACGGCGTCGTCCGTATCGAAGGTGGCCGCCAGCCGTATCGACAGGGCCGTGGCCGCCTCGCTCTCCACCGCCAGATCGGTCAGGACGGCGGCCATCATCGGCTGGTCGATCAGCCGCTTCTGGAAGGCGGTGCGGTGGGCGGCGTGCCACACCGCCTGCGCCAGCGCCCCGCGCATCTGCAGCGCCGATCCGACCACGCAGTCCAGCCGCGTATGCTGGACCATGCGGATGATGGTGGCGACGCCGCGCCCCTCGTCCCCCAACCGCTGGGCCAGCGCGCCGTGATACTCGACCTCGGACGAGGCGTTGGAGCGGTCGCCCATCTTGTCCTTCAGCCGCATGACGCGGAAGCCCGCATTGCGCGTCCCGTCCGGCAGCCAGCGCGGCAGGATGAAGCAGGTCAGCCCGCCCGGCGCATAGGCCAGCGTCAGGAAGGCGTCGCACATCGGCGCCGAACAGAACCACTTGTGCCCGGTCAGACTATACCAGCCGTCCTCGCCGACCCGCTCGGCGCGGGTGGTGTTGGCGCGCACGTCCGAGCCGCCCTGCTTCTCGGTCATGGCCATGCCAAGGGTCACGCCCGCCTTGTCCCCCGCCGGGCGCACGGCCGGGTCGTAACGGCCGGTCAGAACACGGTCGATCCACGGCTGGCCCGCCGCCGGATCGGCCTGCAAGGCCGCCACCGAGGCGTAGGTCATGGTCATGGGGCAACTGGTCCCCGAATCCGCCTGCCCGGTCAGGAACAGGATGGCCGCGTGCAGCAGATGCCCGTTCGGCGTCCCGTCCCAGGCGCTGGCGGCGATCCCTGCGCCCAGCCCCAGATCCATCAGCTGATGATAGGCCGGGTGAAACGTCACCTCGTCGATCCGGCGGCCATAGCGGTCGTGGGTGTCCAGCACGGGCGTCACCCGATTGGCCTGCACGCCCCAGTCGATCACCTCGGCCGAGCCGCAGCGGCGGCCCAGATCGGTCAGCCGCT
>Ga0308157_10010480_pt1 | contig 10046 bp, 7 predicted proteins | sample PhyBR1_FD_201035 | JGI IMG/M metagenome (GOLD analysis project Ga0308157, IMG submission 201035) | Phyllosphere microbial communities from UC Gill Tract Community Farm, Albany, California, United States - DLSLB.R1 | ecosystem: Host-associated > Plants > Phyllosphere > Unclassified | place: USA... | reverse complement strand
CAAACGATGAAACCTCAAACAAAGCGTGCACTCGTTGTCGGGCCGTACCGCACCCACAACTTCGGCGACGACCTCGTCGGAGCCATCCTTACCCGCCATCTTCAAATGCATGGCTACGAAGTAGTAGTCCCCAAGTTGGGCGAAGAGAACTGCGAGTGGCTCGGAATCAAGCACGAACCAAGCTATCAAGGCATGTTCGAGAGCTCTGACGTCGTTGTGCTCGGAGGAGGCGGAATCATGAGCGACACGTCAGGAGCAAAACCTGGAGCGTCGTATCTCGAAATCATTACGCGCGCCGGCATGTCCGGAGCATTGCGAGGTAAAACACTGTACGCCACCAGTATCGGGGCTGGGCCATGGCACCTTGACAAATCTAAAATGCTGGCGTTTGGTGTCTCACTCCTAGCGGAAAAGATCGGGGTCCGGGAAGCTGAATCGTACGAACACCTACTCAAACTTGGCGTAGGAAAAGGGAAGCTACAGCTTGGAGCCGATCTGGCATTATTAACACCTCAACTACTTGATTTCCCTCAAGGCAACTCGCGTAAGCTCGGAATCCAGTTCGACGTCACAAACTTTCCCAGCGTGCAAAATAATCCAAACCTCGCTGAAATCATACGTACACTGGAAGCTTACGCAGCCAGCAATCAGAACAACGTGATGTTGCTCAAGAACGGAAAGGCCCGCCCCGGTCTCAGTGGAGCCGCGCCGGACGCCGAGCGCTTGGTTTACTCAACGCTAGAGGACTATCTGCCCAAGCTCAGCGGACTGCGATCAATTTTCACCTCGCATCTGCACCTTGCAATAACCTCATTCTCGCAGCGTATACCGACTTTCTCACTCTATGTACGTGAAAAGACTCGACGCTTCTACGAACAGATCAACAGGCCGGAACGCGCAGTGGACCTCGAAACCGCTACTGTCGATGACCTAAAACGACTAATCCATCTCGCGCAAGAAGCCGAATGGTCCGATCAAGATGAACTCGCACTCCAGTCCCTTAAAGCCAAGTCGCGAGAAATACTCGACTTCGTGCGATGAGTTTTCGTCGAGTTTACTTCAGACGCTCCCGAACAACAATCACTAGCAATTTAAGACATAGCCGGGTGCTCCAAAGATGTATTGTTTCACGATAGATCATGAGTAATAGAAACATTAACGCAGAATCGTTCCTGCGCTCCCATCGGGACGAGATTTATGAGACTCGTAAACTCATTGAGAACTCGCTACCGTTAGTTGATCACACCGACAGCTCCCGGTCATTCATCTTCTGGGACAAAGGCTTCAACCAAGCCCCGCCACTGGTACGACTGTGCCACTCAGCCTGGACGCGCTCTCTGCCGGAGGCTTCCTTAATAGAGTTGGATAGCAGCAAGGTGGAGGACTTCGTCTCCATCCCTCCAGGTGCGGCAGCGTTCAGCGTAAGCCACAAGGCACAATACTCAGACTGGCTACGATTCGCCCTTATCAACTCTCATGGAGGAGCGTGGCTTGACGCCACTACGTACCCTGGCCTTCGCTATGCAGAATTTCTAAGCAATCTGACAGATAATCCGAACGATTTCTTCGCACCGAAACGAACTGACCGTCCCATCGCAACTGCTTTCATTTGGTCACGACGAGGTGGATACATATCTGGCACAATGCGGGCTGCCCTTCAGGTCTATATGCTCAATTACAGTTCGCCGTTTGCCTACTTTCAAACGCACTATATATACGCCGAGCTAGTCAAGAGCGATCCTCAATTTCGCAGTGAACATGAGAATTCGATATTCATGGACGGAATGCGGTGGCAGAGAATTTGGGCAATACGTAAACACGGGCACGAAGGGCAAAAGAACAGAATTAGATCCCTGTTGCGCGATCTCCCCGTGCACAAATTGTCGTACAAATATGATGATTCTTCCGTATCCCCCGAAAATGTGTTGGGTCGTTTTCTGTCGTCAGGAACCCTGTGGCCAGGTCGAAAATGACCAACTGTACCCATCGAGGGTAGTCCTAGGATTGCGACTGCACGCAGTGGTTAGCCTGTGTTTCCGGATGGAAGTCACCAGCGCCCACTAGTCGAAACATAAGAAGTAGACAGACCTGCAATCCCGAATACTTTTATGCAATGCTTGCCATGTTCTGGTGATTGTCGAGTACACCCCACTCATCATTCGTGCCGACGGCAGGATCCGGCTTATTCACTGCGTTCTTTTTCCTCGGCACAGCACCCTCATTTATTAATTTCCGTACTCTTTGCGTACTTTTTTGATTCTTCGACCACACTTCTCAGAATTTCTGCCATAGCGTCTGCACCGTCGGCTACCGGCTGGACTGAGGATTCAGTTGCGCCAAAAGGAACGGGTTCGCGACACTGAAACTCGTCTAGAGCAATCCTGATCTCCTGTGTGTCTTTCGCGACCTTGCCCATACCATACTTCTCAACCATTTTCGCTCTAGCTTCTTGGTCATCAGTCACTGTCGAGGAGTTAGGGATATAGATAGCGCGCAGGCCGACACCCAAATTTTCATGTACCGAATTGTACCCCGCGGAACAAATAGCAAGATCAAAAGCCTTTAAGTACGGTACTAGTGGATACCGGCCTTGAATCACTGTCGCCCCAGGAACAACTGGGTTATGGGCAGCTATAGGCGAGACGAGCACGACTGGCTCGAGAGGCATTTTGGAATCCTTGATGGCTTCTAAAGCCACCTCTACAGCTGATCGATCCTCAATTTTGGCAGTTCCGACCTGCACCAGAATGAATCTCTTAAAAGGGTCTAGGCCCAGCGCTCTTTTTGCGTCGGTGGGATCGTGGATTGACAGCTGATTGGCCTGGGAGATCGGCCCTACATAGTTGATGTCTGATTGTTCGCTCGCAAGCGGTCCGTGTACTTCACCCGGAACGACCACGTGATCAGCGACATTAAATGGATTGTCGTACTGCTCTCTTGACACTTCTTCTTTCCACAACCCCCGTCGCAGCCAGACCAGCGGAATCTCCAACCGCCGGCTAACTTGGCTGACCCCCTTATAGACTGCGGTTCCGTCGAACACGATCACATCCGGTCGACCGTATTTCACGATGCGGTGCAGATTTCGCGCAAAGATTCGATTCCAGACTGCAATACTCCATGGACCCGCTGCGGAACTCGGGTGATACATAACTGGGTAGCCAGCTTCGCGCACCACTCGATAGGCCGTTGACATGGTCAGTATCGCCGTTAGGCAGCCATCGCGTTGAACTTGCGAAGCAATAGCAAGACACCGTGACAGATGCCCCATCCCTGATCCGTTGCTCGTAATGAAAAGTATCTTGGGACCTTTGCCGGTTTTGCCAGACCACTCAACTCGTTCGGCATCGGAGACGTCGTCGGCAGAGACCATTGCGTCTAGGTCCCCGAGGAGGGTCGCGGCTTGATTATCAATTCTTGCGAGCAACTGCTCTTGTATATACTCGTGTCTCGACTGCTTTTGCCGCATGTCACGAAGTTCCCGGACTAGGCTCTTCGGCTTGTCGATTTTCCTAGTCAAAGTCGCGACCAGCCGCATGATTAGAATCACAGCGGCGACACCGAGCATGACCAACCAGAGACAAATCACCGAGACCCAGATGACCAACATTAGCAAGCGGCTTTCTCCGGTGGCGCCTAGGGCAACGGTTGGTCCCAGAACTGCAAGAAGACACGTGAGTCCAATTGTTAGTGCCAGACTAACCTTGAGTCTTCTTCGCACTGCCGTTCTCCCTTCGCGACCGCAAGTAGCTCAGACACCGGAATGCCTAGAGTCGCGTAAACTGATTCTTATATACCGTCAGGCGAAGAATTTGTGTAGCTGGAAGTACTTCGCCTAGGGCCAATAGTATCGGTCGCGCCACTTGCGACCCTCGCCACCTCGCAAGAAGGCACGAAGGACTACGAATGAAGATTGCCGTCGCTGGCACTGGCTATGTTGGACTGTCGAATGCTGTGGTGCTGGCCCAACACCACAGCGTCACCGCAGTAGACCTCTCCGATGAAAAGGTCGAACAAATTAATCGTGGGTTGTCTCCAATTATCGATCATGAAATTTCCGAATATCTCGCTTCCGGGAAGCTGGACCTCAGAGCTTCCACGATCGGCGACGCCGCGTACGAGGATGCGGATGTCGTAGTTATCGCCACTCCTACAAACTATGATGAGAAGTCAAACTTCTTTGATACCTCGACCGTAGAGTCGGTGCTCAGTCAGGTTCTCAGGGTGAATTCCGAAGCGATGGTGGTTGTAAAATCCACTGTTCCTGTGGGCTATACCAAGCGTCTACAACACGAACATCCAAATGCACGAATCGTGTTCTCCCCTGAGTTTCTGCGCGAAGGCAGAGCGTTGTATGACAACTTGCACCCTTCACGGATCGTAGTTGGTGATACAGGTCCCGACGGGAAGCTGTTCGCTGAACTGCTTTTGGAAGGCGCGCTAGATGAAGACGTGCCAGTACTCCTTACCGACGCGACAGAAGCAGAAGCCATCAAACTGTTTGCGAACACGTTCCTCGCAATTCGCGTGGCCTATTTCAACGAGCTAGATACCTATGCAGCTGCCCACGGGCTCAGCACGGCTCAAATAATCGAAGGTGTCGGTCTCGACCCCAGGATAGGCAACCACTACAACAATCCGTCCTTCGGATACGGAGGCTACTGTCTGCCGAAAGACACCAAGCAGCTGCTAGCTAACTATCAAGAGGTCCCGCAGAATCTCATTCAGGCGGTCGTTTCTTCGAACACAACCCGCAAGGACTTCGTGGCCGCAGACGTTCTTTCGTTAGAGCCTGCTGTAGTTGGGGTGTATCGGCTGGTCATGAAGAGCGGCTCCGACAACTTCCGAGAATCTGCTATCCAAGGAATTATGAAGCGCATCAAAGCCAAGGGAATTGAGGTCATCGTCTACGAACCTGAACTCACAGACGACGATTTCTTCCATTCCGAGGTCGTCCGCGACCTCGATGAGTTCAAAAAGCGATCAGATGTCATCCTTGCGAATCGCAAGGCCTCCTCGCTTTCCGATGTCGCCGAAAAGATCTACACACGCGACATCTATGGACGAGATTGAGGTTCAGCCAAGGCATACCTCTGTTTCACGCCTGGAAGTGACCGGTCTGGGGGCGCCCTCGTCCCAGTCAACTCATGGAAACGCTGAACTCTGCTCGGCGTTTGCCAACCCCAAACAATTCCTCGATGGCTGCAATTGATCGCGTTGCAGCAAATCCGTCTCCGTAGGGGTTGACGGCTCTGGCCATGGAACGATATGCATCGGCATCGTCAAGGAGGCGCGAGGTTGCCCCGACGATTCGTTGGGAATCTGTACCGACGAGTGCTACCGACCCGGCATCTACAGCTTCGGGACGCTCAGTGTTCTCCCTCATGACCAGGACAGGTTTGCCGAGACTCGGCGCCTCTTCCTGGATACCGCCGGAGTCGGTGAGGACGATGTCCGACGATGCCATCACCGTCGTGAATTCGCCGTAAGAAAGTGGCTCCGTGACCAACACATTGTCAAGGTGTCTGACTCGGGGCAGAACTGACTCACGAACTAGAGGATTGCGGTGAGCTGGAAGGAGGATGGTCAGATCCGGACGAGTTTCGGCGAGCGTGGCCAATGCATCTCCGATATGTTCCATCGCCGATCCGAGGTTCTCCCGGCGGTGCGTCGTCACCAGCAATTTCGGTCGATCAGATGCGACATAATCAGCCACAGCACCATCAGCCGGCGTGACGTTCATGCCAACTGCAATGTGAAGAGCATCGATGACGGTGTTACCGGTCACCACAATGTCGGACGGTGCAACTCCCTCCGCCACCAAATTGGCGCGGGATTGACGTGTCGGCGCAAGGTGAAGTGCTGAGATCTGGCTGGTCAGCTTGCGATTGGCTTCCTCGGGAAAGGGGCTGGAGAGGTTACCCGAGCGAAGCCCAGCTTCAAGATGAACCACTGGGATCCTGCGGTTGAAAGCCGCAATCGCAGCTCCCATCACCGTGGTGGTGTCACCCTGAACTAGGACAGCATCCGGTCGTTCTGCTTCAAGAACGCTGTCGAGCTCACCGATCACGCGAGACGCAATTCCGTTAAGGGTCTGGCCGTTGGACATGATATTGAGATCAATATCGGGAACGATGCCGAACAGTTCATTGACCTGATCGAGCATCTCCCGGTGCTGAGCCGTGACCAGAGTCCGCGAACGCAGCTTTGCACTCGATTCGATTGCGCGAACGACGGGTGCCACCTTGATAGCTTCGGGCCTGGTGCCAAAAACTGTGAGAACTGTAGAGGTCACTTTTTCACGCTCCTGTTTAGGAAAAATCTTTGCCGGCTCAGTTGGCACGACTCTCGCCCGTGTTGCGTCGCTTCAATAATGATAGGTGTGATCGCGTGGTGCCCCGCTAACTTCGCTTCTGCTTGCCCTCAGGTAGCATCAGAAGTCGTTCATCTCGAGTTTGGAGCATCGCACACATGCCGCCCACCACCTCTTCTCAACGCCCTTCGGTCGCCGTCATCGGCCTCGGTTATATCGGTCTTCCGACCGCAGCTGTTTTGGCCAGTTCGGGCGCAGAGGTCGTCGGTGTCGACATCAACGCCGATGCCGTGGCCACGATCAACGCCGGCCAGGTTCCATTCGTCGAGCCGGACATGGCGACAACGGTGGCAGGTGTCGTCTCCCAGGGTTATCTACGGGCTACGACCGAGACTCCGCACGCGGACAACTACATCGTCGCTGTGCCAACTCCTTTCAAGGACGGACACGAACCGGATCTGTCCTACATCGAGACCGCGGGCAAGCAGATCGCTCCCCTGCTCGAGGGCAATGAGCTCATCATCCTCGAATCGACCTCGCCTCCCGGAGCAACGGAGTTCCTGGCGGAGACGATCATCAAGCAACGCCCGGATCTCACGCTCAAGCCCGGCAGCGCACAGACCGTCTATTTCGCACACTGCCCTGAGCGTGTGCTGCCCGGCCGGATCATGATCGAGCTGAGGACGAACGATCGCATCGTTGGCACTCTCAACGGCAATGCCGGCGAACGCGCCCGCGACCTCTATGAGCTGTTCTGCGAGGGCGAGTTCCTCATGACCGACGCTCGCACTGCAGAGATGGCGAAGCTGACCGAGAACGCCTACCGCGACGTCAACATCGCTTTCGCCAACGAACTGTCGGTGATCTCCGACGGTCTCGACATCAATGTCTGGGAGCTCATCAAGCTCGCGAACCACCACCCTCGCGTCAATATCCTGCAGCCAGGCCCCGGTGTCGGCGGCCACTGCATCGCTGTCGACCCGTGGTTCATAGTATCGACTGCACCCGAGCAGTCATCGCTGATCCGCACCGCGCGTGAGGTCAACGATTCGAAGCCCGGGTATGTGCTCGACAAACTCCTCCCCCAGGCTCGTCGCATCCGGGACGTTCAAATCGCGGCGCTCGGCCTGGCTTTCAAGCCGAACATCGACGATCTACGCGAAAGTCCGGCCCGTCAGATCGTTGGAAAGCTCGCCGACGAACTCCCGGAAGCAGCCATCTTGGCTGTCGAGCCGAACATCGATGCCCTTCCAGCCGAGCTTGAAAACTGCAGCAACGTCACTTTGACCTCGCTCAACGAGGCTGTTGGCGCTGCAGATATCGTCCTGCTGCTCGTCGACCACAACGAGTTCAGTCGCCTCGATAAGTCCTTGCTAGCTCAGAAGATCGTGCACGACACTCGAGGCATATGGAGTTGAAGAGACTCATCGCAATCCCGTTCCGCTTGAAGTGCCCAAATCGCAATCACGCTCAATTAATAGCACAATAACTTTTTGGAAACAGCTTATTGACTACCGGCCTCCGCGGGATGATTTGGCAAAGACTACTCTAGACGTTCGATAGAATTCATTGCATGAATGTTGAACAAAACAATAGAGTGCGTAAGGCCGTGATCCCCGTCGCCGGCCTGGGAACTCGCTTCCTCCCCGCCACCAAGGCCACACCCAAAGAGATGCTCCCTGTCGTGGACAAACCTGCTATTCAGTACGTCGTCGAGGAGGCGACAGAAGCAGGTCTACGCGACGTCGTGATGATCACTGGACGCAACAAGAGGCCGCTGGAAGATCACTTCGACCGGGTCGACGGACTCGAACATGCACTGGCGCAGAAGGGCGACGAGAAGAAGCTCGCCGCCGTTCAGCATTCGACGGATCTCGCTGACATCCACTACGTGCGCCAAGGCGACCCCAAGGGCCTCGGACATGCCGTTCTCAAAGGACGCCAGCATGTGGGCAACGAACCCTTCGCCGTGCTCCTTGGCGACGACCTCATCGACGAACGTAACCCCATCCTGCCGAAGATGATCGAGGTCGCAGAGAAGACCGGCGGCAGCGTCGTCGCACTCATGGAGGTCCCGCCCGAGGCGATCCACCTCTACGGCTGCGCCGCCGTCGAATCCACTGCAGACGACGAGGTCGTCAAGATCACCGGACTCGTCGAGAAGCCCGCCACCGAAGATGCTCCCTCAAATCTCGCCATCATCGGCCGCTACGTGTTGGCACCGGAGATCTTCGACGTCCTCGAGACGACCAAGCCGGGACGCGGCAACGAAATCCAGCTCACCGACGCCCTCCAAGACCTCGCCGTGAACGCGGACGAGAACGGCGTCTACGGAGTGGTGTTCAAGGGTGCCCGATATGACACTGGAGACAAACTCGACTACCTCAAAGCCGTCATGCAGATCGCGTGCGACCGTGACGATCTCGGCGACGATCTCAAAGCGTGGCTGCGCGACTTCGTCCCAACCCTTAACTAATCGGACTCCGCTCACGCAGAAGATCGTCCATGACACCCGAGGCGTGTGGGGCTGAGCCTCTCCACACCTTCCTGTCGACTGCGCCGCTGAGATTCCTCAGCGGCGCAGTTGCGTTCTGCGTTCTTGTCGAATCTCGGACAGGGTCTCCGCGCGCTCCGCTTCGCTGACGTCCTGGTATTCGTATGAGCTATCTGCGATGAAGTCCGATCGCTCGATATGAAGTTGGTCCCTGTAAGCCACAACGTCAGCCAATCGCAGTTTCCTCCGAACCGAGCCGGGGACATTGGCTTCAAGCTCACCTGCATCGATGAGCTTGACGACAGTTGGGCGACTGAGCCCCAGCAGATCAGCTGCCTGCTGAGTGGTGATCTCCTGATCGCGGCGGAGCAGGCTGACCGATTGCCCTTGACGAAGCCCCTCCGCAGCACGCTTCAGCACATCGAACAGCTCCTCCGTCAGCTCCACCCGGTCGGTGCCATCAGCTGTGGTCAAGTAATAGCGAGCCGATGGCCCATCTTCGCGTCGCTGCTTGTGCGCAATGAAGTCAACAACAGCTGCCAGCTTGCCGGCCTCGGCCCTGCCCTCTGCAGGCACTGAGACAGCATCCGATTCGACCATGTTCACTCCCGTCCCCAACCAAGTACCAACATCATAGTTACGAAAGTTGCGAAAAACCATGGCTCAGGGACCGAAGGTCACTGCGCACGGCATACGATCCGCCGGAACGGCGATTGCATCCATTCGGCAGATCACCAAAGCGTAGGGTGGACTCAACGTCTCCCCCGCGGAATGAGTGTGCCTCGTTTCAGCTGGTGGAGACCCCGTTCGCCGCCCACCGCTGTGCTGAGGAGAAGAATTGACCGCTCAACCGATCTGGCTTCCCGACCCTGACCAGACCCCGCGTCCGCAGATTGCCGACTTCATCGACTTCGCCAACAAACGTACTGGCCAGACCATAGACGGCTATGACGATCTGTGGAAATGGTCGGTGAGCGACCTCGACGGATTCTGGGGTGCCGTCTGGGACTTCTTCGACGTCATCGCCGATGAGCCCTACACCGAGGTACTCGCCGATCGGTCCATGCCGGGTGCCACCTGGTTCCCCGGTACTCGCCTCAACTACGCCGAGCACGCTCTGCGAGCCGGCCTCGACGAGAAGCTCGCCGACGAACCGGCCATCATCACCATCAAAGAATCCGGCGAGCGCACCGAAACCACCTGGCGCGAGCTTCGCCGCCAAGTCGGATCCGTCTCCTC
>Ga0308157_10010479_pt1 | contig 10047 bp, 9 predicted proteins | sample PhyBR1_FD_201035 | JGI IMG/M metagenome (GOLD analysis project Ga0308157, IMG submission 201035) | Phyllosphere microbial communities from UC Gill Tract Community Farm, Albany, California, United States - DLSLB.R1 | ecosystem: Host-associated > Plants > Phyllosphere > Unclassified | place: USA... | reverse complement strand
CACGAGCGTATTCCATTGTTCGTCGGTGAATGCTATATTTCCGTCCATGCCGTTATCGTCTCCCGTTCTTCTCCCGCAAGGGCAGTGATTGCAATGTCCGCCTATTATAACACGCATAAGCGAACGCCTGTACCCGATTCGCGCACGTGTTTTCTTTTCAATAAAAAGGTTTCCCCGGAAAACAAGCGCTGCACCGCGGACGTTTCTGCAAGCGGAGGACGAAGTATTAAGGTTCTCGAAAACGATTCCGAACACCATGTACGCCTGGCGCGGATATAAAATTTTTCCGAAAACGTATGCAATATATTGCATGAAGGTTTTTGAAGGTCTATAATGAACGAATCTTGTCATGACAATGTTAGATTTGAAGGAGGGCGTTATGCCGATTCCAGCAGGATTTTCCACACCCAACCGACTATCGGCGAAACAGCGCGCCTTCCAGCAATTGCAGGAATGGATCATCGACGGAACGCTGCGGCCGGGGGAGAAATTGAACGACGCGGAGCTTGCGGGCGCGCTCGGCGTAAGCCGCACGCCTGTCCGCGAAGCGCTTCAGCTTCTGAACGCGGAAGGCTTCGTCGAGATGAATCCGGGCGTGTCCACGCAGGTAACCGAAGTGGACGGCGAAGACATCACGAAGATTTTGCCGCCGCTCGCCGCTTTGCAATCGCTGGCTTCCGAACTTGCGGCCGCGACGATCGCGCCCGAGCAGATCGAAGAGCTGCGCCGGCTCAATGCGGAGTTCGGCGAAGCGCTGGGCAAAGGCGATACCGCCTATGCGTTGAAGCTTGACGAAGAGTTCCACGGCGCGATCGTCGAGCTGACGGACAATTCGTACATTTTCAATACGATCTCCATGTTCCAGGCGCATGTTCGCCGTTTGTTTTTCCACAATTCGATCATTCTGACGCAGGATTCGATCGAAGATCATGAATTGCTGCTTCAGGCTTTCGAACGGGGCGACAGCGAGGAAGCAAGATTGATTTCCCGTCGAAATTGGCTGCGCGCCGTCGATATTTATCATGCGAAGACGGACAGAACCCTTTAATCTTTTATCTTGCCGCTTTATCGCGTTAGGGTATGTATGCAAATACGCTATTTAACACACTCGGAACTCCTGATCTGCTGAATGATGTCGATCGCATTCCCGCAACTCGACCTGCGCGTCAGGCTTTACAATCGGAGGATTTATCATGATGTCGAAAAAAGTGCCTGTATCATTTATCATCGTGCTGGGCGCGATGCTGTTCGCTTTGTTCTTCGGAGCAGGCAATCTGATTTTCCCGCCCATGCTTGGTCAAATGGCCGGAGATAACGTTTGGTCTGCCAACGCAGGCTTCCTCACGACCGGAGTCGGACTGCCTCTGCTCGCGGTTGCCGCTTTCGTATTCTCGGGCGAGAGCGACCTTCGTTCGTTATCGAGTCGTGCCAATCCGCTGTTCGGTCTTGTATTTACGATTGCTTTGTATCTGGCGATCGGACCGTTTTTCGCGATGCCCCGAACAGGGACGGTATCGTTCGAGATCGGCGTCAAGCCTCTTCTGCCGGAAGGGGCGCACACGTTAGGACTGGCCGTCTTTACCCTCGTATTTTTTGCAGTCTCCTGTCTGTTGTCGCTTAATCCGTCGAAAGTCATCGATATCGTCGGAAGGGTTCTTACGCCGTTGATGTTGATATTTATCGCCGTGCTGATCGCGGCCGCGGCTTTTTATCCGATTGCCGATTTTGGAACGGCTGCGGAAAGTTATGCGTCGAACGCCTTTTTCAAAGGATTCCAGGAAGGTTATCTCACGCTGGACGCGCTGGCGGCGACCATTTTCGGCATTATCGTGGTGAACGCTCTGAAAGACAAAGGCGTGGAAAAACGCGGGCACCTCATTTCAGCCTGTATCAAAGCGGCCGTGATCGCGGCAGTTCTGCTGGCGATTATCTATACCGCACTGGCGTACGTCGGCGCTTCGAGCGTCGGAGGATTGGGCATGATGGACAACGGAGCCGCCGTATTGGCTGCCGTCTCGTCGCATTATTTCGGTGCTTACGGTTCCGTGCTGCTGGCGCTTATCGTTACGATGGCCTGCATCACGACGAGCGTCGGACTGATCACGTCTTGTGCGGCTTTCTTCCACGGGCTTTTACCAAAGTATTCCTATAAAAAAATTGCTGTCGTCCTGTCCGCGTTCAGTGCGCTCGTCGCTAACATCGGGCTGAGCGGCTTGATCAAAGTATCCGTACCGGTCCTGATGGTTCTGTATCCCATGGTCATCGCGCTGGTCATTCTGACCTTCCTGCATCCTTTGTTCAAGGGGAGAAAAGAAGTGTACCAGGGCGCGATGCTGCTAACTTTCCTGGTGAGCCTGTTCGACGGCATTAAGTCTGCGGGAATCGAACTGACGGCGGTAGAGCAGGTGTTTTCCGGTATTCTCCCCCTATATAGCGTCGGCCTCGGTTGGCTCCTGCCTGCGTTGGTCGGCGGGGTTGGCGGATGGCTCGTCGCCAAAATTACGGGCAAGCCGGAAGGACTGACCGTGCGCGAGACTTCGTCCGAATCGGCCGCGAAATCGTCGCGGGTCAATACGGACGAAGGCACGTCAGCTGGAGATTGATACAAAATTCATTGTAAAATCGTTCAAAACCGGAACCGGCTCCTGTCGGGATTCCGGTTTTTTCATATTTTTTTAAAGCGATGAAATTTTAAATTCAATCCATTCCCAATGGGAAACGTTGCACAATGGGCAATGAAATGATATAGTCATTTTCAGATGTTTCAGTAAAGGAATGAAAGAGTTTGGTAAGGAAAGGAGGAAGAAAATGACCAAGCAAAGCCTGCGGGACCTGAAAAAGGAAGAAACCTGGCATGTGCTGGCGCGAACTTCTTTTGAGCTGGCATTGGAAAAGGGATTGGACGGTTTTACGATCGAGGACGTGGTGCAGCGTGCGCATTATTCGCGGCGAACGTTTGCCAATCATTTTTCATGCAAAGAAGAAGCGGTCGCGATGGCAGTCGTTTCTTTAAGCAGCGTAGAAGGCGATCAGCAGCGCGAAGAGGTTCTGCGGGAAGTGGATTCGCTTCCGGCGGAAGGGTCCCCGGTCGAAGCGCTCGATCAGTGGTTGCGCATGAACTTCACGGCTAACCTGCTGCGAAAGCTGCGCGAGCTTGTGGTGCTTTCCAAGTCGTACCCGACTTTGGAACCGTATGTGTTGAATGTCCTGCATCGTCTTCAAGCGGCGGCTCAGATCGAGTTGCAGCGGGTTTGCGGCGATCGTTACGCTCAAGGCTACCCGCATATTTTGGCAGGTGCCGTATTCGGAGCCGTTTTGTCGGTGCTCGAAGGCGAAATTCAGGTACGGCTTCCGGGGGAAGAACGTCGGGAAGAACCCGATGCCATGACGTTTGACGAATTTTTGAAGATGACGTTCGGCTATTTGAAAAACGGATTTTGAGGAGCGAAAATAAGTGTCCAAATTTCTTTACAGATTAGGCAAGTCGGCTTACAGCAAGCCTTGGTTGTTTATCGGCGGATGGGTCGTCGTTCTGGCGCTCGTCATCTCGATGCTGGGCATCAACGGAGTCAGCGTCAGCTCGGAAATGAAGCTGGAAGGCACGGAGTCGCAGAAGGTGCTCGACCAGTTGGCCGAAGTGCAGCCGGAAGCTTCCGGCGGGCAAGGCAGCGTCGTATTTGTCGCCCCCGAAGGCGAGAGCCTGAATACGCCCGAACGCCTCGCGGCGATTCGGGAAGCGGTCAATGAAGTGTATGGCCTCGACCAAGTGCTGAACGCGCCGGAACTGGCCGCGCAGGCGATGGCTCAGGCCCAAGCGCAGGCCGCTCAAGGAGCGGCAGGCATGGGCGATACGTCCGCCGGAGCGGCTCAAGGAGCCGATGCCGCCGCGCAGCAGGGAGCGGAAGGCGCGGCCGGCAATGACGCGCAGGCCGGAACCGACGCGGATGCCCAACAGGGCGCCGAGATGGCGCAGCCGGGCGCGACCGGAACCGATGCCGATGCCCAGCAAGGAGCGGGCGCGGCGCAGGAAGGCGCAGCCGGAACCGATCCGGCCGCAGGCGCGGATGCTGCCGCGCAGCAGGGCGCAGCGGCGGGTTCCGCCGAACTGCCGCCGTACACGCAGCTCGTCGTCGACGGCATGCCGGTCATCGGCGTGACCGTCGCGAACGACGGCAGCGCGGCGCTGTTCCAGTTCCAATTCACCGTCCAGCAGTCCGCGATCTCCGACGAAGTCAAAGAATCGGTAATCAACACCGTCGAAGGCGTAGCGGACGAGACAGGCCTCAAAGTCCTGCCGAGCGAATCGCTGCTGCCGCTCGATATTCCGATCGGCACGAACGAAGTGTACGGCCTGGTCGTCGCCGTGATCGTCCTGATCATGACGCTCGGCTCCGTGGTCAGCGCGGGGCTGCCGCTGGTTGTCGCGCTGTTCGGCGTCGGCATCGGGGTCGGCGGGGCGTACGCGCTCTCGACGTACCTGAGCATGAGTTCGATCACGCCGGTACTGGCGTTGATGGTCGGCCTGGCGGTCGGCATCGACTATGCGCTGTTCATCATCAACCGTCAGCGCCGCCTGATCTTCGATCAAGGACTGAGTGCCAAAGAAGCGGCCAGCCGTTCGATCGGCACCGCGGGCAGCGCCGTGTTCTTCGCGGGCCTGACCGTCATTATCGCGCTGTGCGGCCTGCTCGTGATCGGCATTACGTTCCTCAGCACGATGGCGCTGGTCGCTTCGGTAACGGTGCTGCTTAACGTACTGATCGCGCTCACGCTGCTGCCGGCATTGCTCGGCCTGATCGGCGAGCGCATCTGCTCCCGCAAAGCGCGCGACAAAGAAGCGGCAAGCCAAGCTTCCCGCGCGCAAAAACAGTCCAAAGCACGCTGGATTCACGGCGTGATCAAATTCCGTTGGCCGGTGATCCTGCTGATCGTCGTCGTTCTCGGCGTCGCGGCAATTCCGGCTTTGAAAATGGATCTGGCGATCCCTTCGGCCGCTTCGGCCGATCTGGATACCGCCAAGCGCCAAAGTTACGACGCCATCTCGAAAAGCTTCGGCGAAGGCTTCAACGGCACGCTGCTGATCGTCGCGGAATCGCCTGACGGCGAAGACGTGACGCCGCAAACGCTGGGCGCGCTGACCCAAGGCATCCAGCAGGTGGATAACGTGTCTGTCGTATCGCCTTTGGGCATCAGCGAGAACGGCAAGCTGGCGCTGTTCAGCGTCATTCCGAAAACCGGACCGAACGACGAAGCGACCAAGGATCTGGTCACGACGCTGCGCGACGAAAATGCCGCATTGTCCGCCGATAACGGCGTAACTTTAGGCGTTACCGGCATGACGGCGGTCAACATCGACATGTCGGCGAAGCTGGCGGAAGTGTTCCCGATCTACGTCGGCATCATAGTGGTGCTGTCGCTGATCATCCTGCTGCTCGTGTTCCGCTCGATCGTCGTGCCGATCAAAGCGACGGTAGGCTTCCTGCTCAGCATCCTGGCCACGTTCGGTCTGACGACGGCCGTGTTCCAATGGGGCTGGCTGCATGACCTGTTCGCGTTCGATACGGCGGGTCCGATCCTGAGCTTCATGCCGATTATGGTCACGGGCATCTTGTACGGCCTGGCGATGGACTATCAGGTATTCCTTGTCTCGTCCATGCGCGAATCTTACGTGCACGGACACCGCGGCAACGACAGCGTGATCCATGGGTACGGTCAAGCCAGCCGCGTCGTATTGGCTGCGGCGGTCATCATGGTTGCCGTATTCGCGGGCTTCATCTTCACGCACGACATCATGATCAAGCAGATCGGCTTCGCGCTGGCGATCGGCATCCTGATCGACGCGTTCGTGATCCGCATGACGCTCGTTCCGGCGGTCATGTCGCTGTTCGGCGACAAGGCCTGGTCGCTGCCGAAATGGCTGGACAAGATTCTGCCGAACCTTGACGTCGAAGGGGATAAGCTGATTGAAGAGCTGAAGGCGCAGGAAGCGGCCGAAGCTGCGAGAGGGCGTTAATCCGTTTATAAAAGCAAAAAATACCGATACCCGAAAAGAACCCGGCCGAAAGCGCCGGGTTCTTTTTTTATGCAAAAGCGGCACAAGCGAAAGCTGCCGACTAAACGGATCAAGGAACGACGATGCCCGCCTCTTCCATAAACTTCGAAAGCGCGGCCGTCATGTACGTATCCCGGCGCCGGATAAATACCGTAGGCACGATCCGGTAAGGGTCTTCCAGCGGGTAAGCGTTCAATCGGCCTGCCATCCTCGATTCGATCATGGACATCGGCAGTACCGTCACGCCCAGTCCGTATTCCACGCATTTGAGGACGCCTTCCAACGTGCCGTACTCCATCACCTTCATCGGCCGATGCCCCTTGTTTTCCAACCAGCGCTGCCAGCGTCCCAAATAAATGCAGTGTTCGAACGAAGAAAACAGCGGCTTGCGCAAAATCGACGTCAAAGCGAAAGGTTCCTCGGAATAACCCGTAATCAATGCAAGCGATTCTTCCAGCACCGGGTATTCGACGATTTCGGGATGCAAAACAGGTCCGTCCACGAACGCGCCGTCCGCTTTGTATTTGAGGATATCTTCGACCTGATCCACGGTAGGCGCCATGCGCATGCTTAATTCCACCTCCGGAAACCGCTCATGGTAGCGTGCGAAAATAAGCGGCAAATGCGTGGATTCCGTCGATTCCATCGCGCCGATCCGCAGCGATCCGCGCGGCGCCGAGGAAGGGTTCATCGCTTCGACCGCTTCTTCGAAACCGTTCAGAATTTTATTGGCATGGTGCAAAAATTCGCGTCCGGCAGGCGTCAACGATACTTTTTTATGGGAACCGTACAGCAAGGCGACGCCCAGTTCCTTTTCCAGACGTTGAACGCGCGCCGTCACGTTGGACTGCACGTAATTTAACTTTTCGGCGGCTTTGGTAATGTTTTGTTCCGCCGCTACCGTTTTGAAGATCTCCAACGATTTGATGTCCAAGTCAATATGATCCTCCTTGCATCGCAATGTAATACGATCAAAAGGCGGGATAACATGAATGACCGAGCGACCAACCTAAACGAAAAATTTTCTTTGCTGCATGAACAATGGCCTCCGAGAGTAATCGGCGAAATGAACGACTACCAATTCAAGATCGTCAAAATCGAAGGACATTTCGTCTGGCACGTTCATCAGGATACGGACGAAGCGTTTATCGTGATTCAAGGGGAGATGGTCATCGATTTCCGCGACGGGCAGGTCAAACTTGCTCAAGGCGACCTGTTCGTCGTGCCGAAAGGCGTCGAGCACAAACCGTTTGCCGAACGAGAGTGCCAAGTTATGCTGGTGGAGCCGAGAGGGGTATTGAATACAGGCGACACGGAATCGGAACGTACTGCGGCCAACGATGTTTAGATCTGACATTCCGCTAAAAAACATACCGAAAACACAACCTGCCGTTACGCTTTAAGCAGAAAGCCCGAACGTCGCGAAACGAAGCCGAGTCTTCGGGAAGCGAAAACCGCAGTTTTCGGACCCATGCTTATTATTTTTAATAGAAGGAAGTGAACGAGCCCATGAAAAATATCGAAACGAATCGCTTGATCCTGCGCAATTTCTCCGAGTCGGACGCTCCCGGACTGCTCGCCTACACGTCTGCTCCCCGAGTGAACTGCTTTTTGGACGGCCGGATCGATACGCCGGAAGATGCCTTGAAAGAAGTCCGCAAACGAAGCGAAGACGGCTCCCAGATCGCGGTCGCGCTCAAAGAAGACAATATGCTGATCGGCGAACTGTTCTGCATGAAAGAAGAACCGGATACGTTCGGCATCGGCTGGAATTTCAACGCGGCTTACGAAGGCAAAGGGCTGGCGAGAGAAAGCGCGGAAGCGCTGCTGCATCATTTGTTCGAGGAAAAAGAAGCGAGAAGATTGTACGCCTACGTCGAGGATAACAATTTCAGATCCCAAAAGCTGTGCGAGAAGCTCGGCATGCGCCAAGAAGGCTGCATGAAGGAATTCGTTTCGTTCACGACAAACGAAGGCGGGACGCCGAAATACGAGAATACGTTCCTGTACGCGCTGCTTAAAAAAGAATGGTCGAGCCGTCAAGAAGCTTGAGAAGATCCTGCTTTCGCCCCGCCTTCGGGACTTTGACCGCCTTTTCGAATCCCCGTCGAACCGCGTAAGCTGAGTCTTTGTTTTGCGCGAAGGGTAAAAGGGCGAAGAGCGGCGGACATTCGAGTCCGCCCGATTCGCGAACGGAGGAAAATCATGAACGAATGGTACGCGGCGGCCGGATTTTTGTTGATCGGAATCGGCTTGATCGATTTTGTTTGGAGCACGTTATGGGTGGAGGGCGGCGCGGGCCCCGTGACCCGGCGGGTGTCGGGCGGTCTATGGAAAATCTTTCATGGGTTGTTCGGCCGACGCTTCAAAGCATTAAGTTTGGCGGGCCCCGTTATTTTATCGCTGACGGTACTGACCTGGATCGTCTTGTTTTGGGTCGGTTGGACGCTCGTTTTCGCCTCGGATCCGAGTTCGCTGACCGATCCGCAAACGAATACGGCCGCTTCGTGGCCGCAGCGCTTTTACTTTGCGGGCTACGTGCTTTTCACGCTCGGGAACGGCAGTATTTCCCCGAACGGCACATACTGGGAAATGGCGACCATCGCCGCGACCGCGACGGGCATGCTGTCCATTACGTTGGCGGCCACTTACCTGATCTCCGTATTGAGCGCGACCGCGCAGAAACGGGCTTTCGCGCAAAACGTGTTCGGCATGGGAAGCAGCGGGGAGGAGATCGTGTTGTCCGCTTGGGACGGCAAAAACTTTCGTCAAATCGACCTGCTGCTGCACGATTGCGCGTCCCAGTTAAGCACGCTCACGGCCCAACATCACGCGTATCCGATCTTGCATTACTACCATAGCGAAAAAGCGGAGCAGTCCGCCGTCGCCGCCGTTGCGGTACTCGACGACGCGCTGTCGCTGCTGCAATTCGGCATAACGTCTCCCGAGCTCGCGAACCGCCTGATCTTGAAAGAAGCGCGTTCGAGCATCGACAGTTACGTGAACACGCTCAAGCTCCATCGGAAGCTCGAAAGCCCCGAAGAACCGAACCGGCCGAATTTGAACGCTTTAAGGGAGCAGGGCGTTCCGGTCCGGTCGGACGAAGCGTTCGAAAAGGACCTTGAACAGACGTCCGACCATCGGCGAAAACTGCTGGGCATTCTGCGAATGAGCAGCCGGAAGTGGCCGGGACATTAATCGTCGCGATACCGGTCAGGCGCCCGGCATTCTGCTGCTGCTCGCCTAACTGCATCGGGAAAAACCAAGAAAAACCCGCCGTTACGGAACGATTCCCCGCGGCGGGTTTTTCGTCGTTGCGTCAAACGGATTGCGGCTCCAGCAATCGCTTCAACTGCCCGTCGATAAACGCATGATCTTTCTAATTGATTCCAAATGTCCCCAATCCGATACGATCGGGCGGCACACGGCGTTCGGGCCGCTTCGTATTCATTGTCTTCCGCCCGGCAGCGTCGTTCCCGACTGCAGCTTCGCGTCCTCACGCAGATGTTATGGCATAAAGACAAATGGCTTTTGCCCGTTATTGCCTCGTTCATGGAAGTTTCGAGAGAAGTGCTGGGGGAGCTTCATGCAAAACGACCTTTCTCCGATGTTTGTGCCCGGCGACTTGGATTTGGACCCTAGCGGAAGAGCTTACGGAGGAAAAGGGTGTAAAGACGAAAGAAATGAATGGCTTTATAATAATGATGCGGCACCTTATCTGCTTTCGAGTGAATTGAGAGGAAGAACGTTCGGCTTTGAAGCCAATCCGGATTCGAACACCTTTGAAGATTTCCGCAATAGCCTCGCAGAAGCTTTCTATGCCCAACATGGATTGCGTGACCGGATTTCCTTTACGTTTACCCTTGAAGAAAACCAACTTTTAGGAAAGGAAAAATCATGAACACCGATACCTTGATTCGAGTCGCGATCAATTGCATTCTGCTGTTGATTATTATTCCGCTGTGGTTCGTACTGGCGTCCAAACACCTGTATAC
>Ga0308157_10010478_pt1 | contig 10047 bp, 11 predicted proteins | sample PhyBR1_FD_201035 | JGI IMG/M metagenome (GOLD analysis project Ga0308157, IMG submission 201035) | Phyllosphere microbial communities from UC Gill Tract Community Farm, Albany, California, United States - DLSLB.R1 | ecosystem: Host-associated > Plants > Phyllosphere > Unclassified | place: USA... | reverse complement strand
CACTTTCTTTTTTGCCTTATTATTTGTTGGTTTTAAGGCTTTCTCGCAAACTACATATCCAAAAATAACAGGATACTTTGGTATTATGCATCCTATTGTCACTATAAATAAAGATGAAACTACTGTAAACTTTAGAGATTATTATGCTGTTGGTTTCCCTACAGGCATTAATATCTGGAAAAATGAAAAAATCGGATTTTCTTTTGAAATGGTTCCAAACATAAAAGACGATCAGGGAACAAGCAAAGTGACCAATCTACTGTTTCATCCAGGAGTTTTGGTTGCTTTAGGAAAGGGGTATACATTTGCTGGTAGAGCTGCTTTTGAAACCAGCGGACGATATGGTTTTACCCCCGTTTTTAATAAAACCATTATAAAGAATAGCAGTTGCAGTTATTACGTTGCTGTGCCTTTACCTGTTCGTTTTGGTAATGATCATCCTGCTAGTTTTACGGTAGGCTTTCAGTTTGGAATTGCTTTTTAATCATTTAAAATTAAAAATTTTCTATAAATTTAATTGATTATCATTAACTTAGTTATAATCAATTAAAACTAAAGTTTATGAAAACTAAAATGATATGGGCCAACTTGGTTTCAAACGATTTGCAGAAAACAATTCAGTTCTATACTGATTTAGGCTTTAAACAAAATGGACAAAACACAGACGAAATTGTAAGCTTTTCTATTGCAGAGAATAGTTTTATTATCAACTTTTTTACAACCGATAGATTTAAAACTGCTTTAAAAGGCAGTTTAGTAAATGCTAAAAATGAGAATGAAATTATCTTTTCGCTTTCTGCAGAGAGCAGGGAAGAAGTAGATCTTTGGTATGATAAAGTTAAAAAAGTTGGTGGAACTATTTTCTCTGAACCAGAAAACTACCAATTGGGGTATACTTTTGGTTTTTCCGATCCAGACGGCCATAAATTCAATTTTTTATATTGGCCGGGAATGTAATTCGTTTTGCTGATTAAATTTTGCAACTAATTTTTTATTTGCATGTATTATTTGCTGAGGATTAATCATGTTTGGACTAAATATCAAATCATAGTTTTTATCCTTTGGCTTAAATTGATTCACGCCATAAGCCACACTATTTGCAGGTATATTTTTGGTTATGATAGCTCCCGCGCCAATAACTGAATTTTCGCCAATAACTATTGGACCTAAAATTTTGGCGCCATCAGCAATAATGACATTTTTAGCAATAATTGGATTTCCGATGTTCTCCCATTCGTCATTGATTTTATTGTACTTCAAATTGGCTCCAATGGATACGTTTTGAAAAATAACCACATTCGCACAGATTTTAGATGCCACGATTGTACATCCGCGTCCGTGATGCGCAAACAAAATGGTTTTATCCATTTCTGCACAGTTTATTTCGCAACAATATAATTTCTCTAATAAATTGCCAGCAAAGAGTTTTAAAAACTTACTTTTTGAATGACAATTTATTTTAACTAATGTATTAAACATATTATTTTCAAATGTTTAGCAATAACTCATAACTCATAACTCATAATTTATAACTAAATCAAGGTTCCCAAAGCTCAATTTTATTACCTTCTGTATCCATAATGTGTACAAACTTGCCATATTCATAGGTTTCGATATCATCAAGAATCGTAACTCCGTTTGCTTTCAGTTTTTCTACAAGACCTTCAATATTCTGAACTCGATAGTTTACCATGAATTCTTTTTTAGAAGGAGCAAAATATTCATCCCCTTTCTTAAAAGGACACCATTGTGTAGATTCTATTTCTTCTGGATTTTCTAGATTTCTAGATTCAAAACTTGCAGAACCCCATTCGTTGATTTCTAATCCTAAATTCTTAGCATACCATTCTTTGGTTTCTTTCGGATTATCCATAAAAAAGAAAATACCGCCAAGGCCAGTCACTTTTGGTGTTGTATCGTTTGAATTATTTTCCATTTCAGTAATTTTTTAAGATTGTTTTTCAAAATCTAAGTTATAAATAATTCTTGTATTCAGGTTTTTAAAGTTTTGAATTATATTTACATTAAAATTAAAAATTCTTTCTAAAAAAATGCTTTATGAAAACCGAACGAGTATATAAGTTATTATTTTCTAGCGTATATCCTTTATATATTCAAAAAGTAGAAAAAAAGGGACGCACTAAAGAAGAACTAGACATCGTAATAAAATGGTTAACAGGATATAGTGATAAGCAACTTCAAGAACAAATTGATAAAAAAGTTGACTTTCAAACTTTCTTTGCCGAAGCTCCAGAACTAAATCCGAATGCTTCTAAAATTACAGGAGTAATCTGCGGCTATCGTGTAGAAGAGATTGAAGATCCCTTAATTCAAAAAATGCGATATTTAGATAAGATAATAGATGAATTGGCTAAAGGAAGAAAAATGGAAAAGATTTTAAGAGAATAAAAAAGAGGCTTTTAAAATGCCTCTTTTTTAATGATTTTTTCTGAAATATAGCCCGTAGTTTCAACCACGGAAACACAATAAAAAAACGTTTCCTGTGGTTGAAACCACAGGCTATGTTTTCAAAACATTTATTAAGCTTGTAATCTAATTTCCTGCAATTATCTTAAACTCTAGCCTCTTGCAGCATAATTAGCAAAATATATTCCGTAGGAATATCTCATCGGTAGAAAGAGAAAATTACGTCTATATTGTGTCCTGTAGGGACACCTGATTTTAATAAAATAAAATTTCAAAAAAATCAAACGTTCCTACGGAACGTATATCCTTCTAATTCAATTAGTTCTACCGATGAGACATTCCTACGGAATGAATTCTTTTAAACTCTCAGCAAACCACGAAAGCCTCTCGCTGCATAATACGATTCTGCACCATTATGGTAAACAAAAACCGTATTATATCTGAAATCTGAGAAAATTGCACCGCCTAGCTTTCTTATTTCCGGCGGAGTTAAAATCCAGCTTGACGTTTTGGCATCAAATTTTCCTAATTTTTGAAGTTCTTTGTATTGCTGTTCATTTAAGATTTCAATTCCCATTTGTTCCGCCATATTTATAGCACTGTCAGCTGGTTTATGTTCTTTTCTTTTTTCGAGCGCTTCATGATCGTAACAGATACTTCTACGACCTTTTGGGCTTTCAGCAGAGCAATCTACAAAAAGATATTCTTCAGTTTTTGAATCGTATCCAATTACATCTGGCTCGCCTTCAGTTCTTTCCATTTCATCAAGTGACCATAGTTTTGATGGATTAGCTTTCAGTTTTGCTTCAATTTTTGACCAATTTAGATTCTCGTGACGGTTTTTATTCTTTTCAAAACGCTTTTCTAATATGCTCAATAATTCGTCTTGTTCGTTTACGGTAAGTTCCTTTTTCATTTTTTTTAAGTTTTTAATTAGAACTGCATCTTCTAGTTTCTGGTCTGAAATACCAAGAAACTACAGTTAAAACAATCAACAATATTGGTCCAAAAAGTGCTGATGCGTCATCTTTTACAGCTAAATGTGAAACTACGGCTCCCGACATTGCAAAAAAGAAACCTGCATAAGCCCATTCTTTCAGTAAACCAAATTTCGGAATTAAAATTGCAATTACTCCTAAAAGCTTCCAAACACCTAAAAGAGTTAAAAAATAAAGCGGATAGCCTAACTTCTGTATCATTTCTGCTTCTTCTTTTACAGGTATCAGTTGTACAATTCCTGTTGCTGTCATTCCCAAAGCCAACCATAAAGTGGCAATCCAGTAGATAATTTTATTTCTTTTGCTCATGATTTTTATTTTAGTTTAGTTACAATTTCTTCCAATCGGTTGTGTGCCATATTTAATCCTTGTGCGAATGGCAGTTTTAACTGTGTCATTCTATGCTCGATTGATTTATAAATGATCTGCATAGTCAATTTGCTAGTGTCATCTGTTAGTTTCTCAAACTCCAAAAATTCTAATTGAGGCGCAAAATTGACGTTATCCATTTCAAAAGTGCGTACTATTTTTTCATTCGGAACAAAATCATGAAAAACACCGTTTGCTCTAAAAACTACATTTCCATTAGAATCGCTGGTTTCATACTCCCATCCGCCATTTTTTTTGCTTTCAAGTTTCAAGACTTTGGTACCCATCCATTGTGCTACAAATTCAGATTCGGTGTGAGCTTTAAATAATAATTCAACTGGCAGATTAAATTCTCTGGTAATCACAAGATCTAGTCTGTCATCTTCGGCATGAATTTTTGTTTTCTTTTCCATGGTTTATTTTTTATAGTTTTTCATAATTGCTTCTAACTTATTAAAACGATCATCCCACATTTTTCTGAATGGCTCGATGAACTTGTCAATTTCTTTCATTTTTTCTGGGTTTAAATGATAATAAATTTCTCTTCCGTTTTGAGTTTGGTGTAATAGTTCACATTCGTTCAAAATCTGAATATGTTTTGAAATAGTCTGTCTTGACGAATTAAAATTCTCTGCAATTGCCCCAGGTGTCATAGCCTGAATGGCAACTAAACTTAAAATAGCTCTTCGGGTAGGATCGGCTATTGCTTGAAAAACATCTCTTCTAATTTCCATTATGCAGTTATTTGACTGCAAATATAATGAAGTCATTTGACTGCGCAATATTTTTTTTGATTTTTTTTCAAAAAGAAAACCTTCAAACTTTTCAATTTGAAGGTTTTATAGTGTTTGATTAATCTAGAGAAGACGTTCTTAATCAAGTCCAGCGAACTGAAAAGGCTTTGTTTCCTTGAAATTAATCAAAGATTCACCAGAATAATTCTCATTATTTGCTAAACTCAATTTTTTGATTTTTCCTTTTTCGCTAAAATCAATTTTACTGAATTCAACCCAAATAACATTTGGATTCAAAACGTTATCAAAATAGTAAACAAGATTTTTTTGATCTGCAACTGTTCTCCAGCGGGTAGAGGAGATGTTAGGTTCTGTTTCTGATGAAATCCCTAAAGGAACAGAACAATTTCTAATAACGCCAAAGACACTTGCCAATGCCGTTCTGGTATTATCTGTTTTCGGAATGGCATCAATATAATAAGAAGCTCTTACGAAGCGATCTGCGGCCCGATTGGTTCCTGGAAGCATAATTGTGCCCGGTATTCCTTTCCAATACGCATTAATGGCTAATTGCTGGTCAAAAATAGGTGAATTGGTCATTGCAACATATTTTCTATCATGATGAATAACCAATTTGCCGTTTATATATTCGAAAATGGCATTATCGCCACTGGAATCAGAAATAGACAAATGAACCGTAGCGAAAATATTGGTTCCGGGAATATGAGAAGATGTAATCACAAAATCGTTTTTTTCTAACGCAGAAACCGTTTCTGAAACGGTCGAAAAATTATCCAAAACATACTGAAGCCATAAGGAAACGGCCAAACCTTTTACTTTTCCATTTTTCTCAAATGCAGGATATTGCGACTCTACAAGCCATAAAAGATTGCCTACAAGTCCTTTTTCGTTCATACCATCAGAAGAAGCAATGTCCCACGAACTTGTAATAACGCTTCCGTATTTAGATTTCCATTTTATTGAACTTGTACCAACTTCTCCAGCTCGTTCAATTCCGCGAGGAAAAATCCATAGATTGGCAGGAATCTCTCCGCGCCAATCCATCGAACGGGCAGTAATGATTGTTTCGTTTAGGCCTTCGTAGACTATTCTCGTACAAGGCAAAACTGTTTCGGTTATCAATAATGTAAAAGCAAGTAGGGCAGGAAGAATTCTGTTTTTGGATTTCATAATATAAGACATTTAATTAAACGTTAAGTTTTGATTTTCAAAAGTATACTTATAGAATAAATAGCTTAAAGATAAGCGTCTATGCAATTTACAGATTATTTCGTAAAAAATTGGCTATAAAATAATAGTTTTTTCACCCCAAAAAAGTAGTTGTTGCTTAATGTTTCAAGAGTTTTATTTGATGTGCAATTAAAAAAGCGCCAGAATTATTCTGACGCCTTTTTTCTTTTAAAGCGAGATCGTTTTTTCAATATCGATTTGATCTAAAAAAGACTGATCGTGCGAAATCACAATTAAAGTTCCCTGATATTCATTGATTGCAGTGGTTAATATTTCAATATTTTGAATATCCAGATTATTTGTAGGCTCGTCTAGAATGATAATCTCAGGCGATTCGTTGCTAATGGTTAAACAGCAAAGCATCAAGCGCATTCTTTCTCCTCCGCTTAATGCGTTACAAGGTTTATCCCAATCATTTCTAGAAAATAGAAAGCGGTTTAACCTCATTTTTATTTCGTGCTCTTCTAAACCGCAGTCATTAAAAGCTTGAGCCTGTTCATAAACTTTAAGGCTTTGATTTAGTAATGAATAATCTTGATCAATATAAATTGCTTTTTTTGCCAATGAAGTGGCTTGTCCTTGCATTGGAATCAATTCTCCAAGAATAATTTTGATTAAAGTTGTTTTCCCAGAACCATTCAGACCTTTTATGGCAAGTCGTTCTCCAGAAAGAATTTCAAAATTGAGATTTTCTTTCCAAAGAATTTTATTTTCATAAGCATAATTTATATCAGAAGCTTTAAAAAGTGTTTTTCCTTTGAGGAAAGAAGTAGTATCAAATCCGAATTTCATTTGATCTATAGCCGGAAGTGACGAACGCAACTGTCTCAAATCTTCAGAAATACCACTGATTTTTTCGGCATGAACGTCTTTGAGTTTAGAACTACTATTTTCTGCTTTATTTCGAAGCGTATTCATCATAATTCTGGCAACACCAGACTTCTCTTGTTTCTTTTTGCCTCTAGAATCCAGTTTGTTTTGGCGCTCAATAGTTTCTCTTTCTTTTTCTTTGGCTTTTCGCAAAGCTTTTTCTTTGCTCTGAACATCTTGTTCTAAAGCATTATTTTCAATTTTCTTCTGTTCATTATAAAAATCATAACCTCCGCCATAGACTGAAATTTCATTTTTTGACATTTCTAAAGTCTTATTTAAAAGATTAAGAAGTGTTCTATCGTGACTAACAACTAAAAGTGTACTTGATGTAGATTTTATAAAATCATACAATAATTTTCTGCCTGAAAAATCTAAGTGATTACTAGGTTCATCCAGTAAAACTAAAGCGGGTTCATGAATCATAATTCCAGCCAAAAAGACTTTGGTTTTCTGTCCTCCGCTTAAAGTTTCCATTTTCTGATTCAGATCCAAATCATGGAGTTGCCAATAGGTCAAAGCTTCATTACAACGCTCTTCGATTGTCCAATCGTCATTTAGAAGTTGAAGATTTTCTTCGGTTACCACACCTTCAAGTATTTCTTTAAGTGAAGTTAGTTTTTCCTTTATCTGTAAAGCTTCAGCGATTGTCAAATCATTAAACTGACCAAATAATTGAGGCACAAAATAAGGTTTTGAATTTTGAATTATTTGCCCTAAAAATGGTTGTAATTCACCAGAAATGATTTTTAATAATGTAGATTTTCCAACACCATTATTTCCGACCAAAGCGGTTTTATCGTGATGATTTAGAGTAAAACTAACGTTTTGAAACAGCATGTCTTTATTCTCATGCTGATATGAGATATTTTGAAGAATAAGCATAATTCCTTTCTTTTATAGATAAATAATTAAGTCATCACAAAACTGTGATTACTCGCTAAATTTTCTGAAAGAAATTATTTTTCACATACCGTAATACTTATTTTAAGAGGAGCAAAGATATTTATTTTAGTTCTAAAAATCAAAAAACCATTCTTAACGATTGAAAAGAATGGTTTTTTAGCATTGAATTACGCTGTAATTCTATAATTTAAATTTTACTAAATGTCAGTTTGGCTTCTTTGGTATCTAGAATTAATTGATCATCTGTTATTGTGCTCACACATTCATAAGGTGTACCAACTTCATCTTTTATAACAAGTTTTTTACCTTTTTGTGTTAACGCGTAAGTTCCGTCGGTAATTTCACGAAGCAAGTATCCAGTAACGTGCCCATCTTCTGTAAAAGTAAGCATACCGTTGGCCAAAATCGCGTTTTTTGTAGAATCAGAAACACTTTCTTTGGGTTCTACTGCAGTAACTTTCCATGAATTCACAAGCTTGTCTCTTTTAAGATGGCATGAAACTATTACGACAGCAATTGCAATTACGAGGGTAAATAATTTAGAGTTTTTCATGATTTTGTGATTAAAAGTTAAACAGGAAAAAGTTACAAAAAAAAACGACATTAAGATATTTATAAAGATTTTTTTTACTTCTTAAAATAAATTGCTTTTACTACACAAAACCTCTGTTTACGGGACTTTTACTGATAACCAATTGTTTATAAATTAACTCTAACTGAAGTTAGAATTAGTCTGATTGGCTTTTTGAGGTATATTAATTTAAGGTTAAAGCTCCTAAAATTTCTTCATACATAAACGGGCCTCCAGGATAAGTTGCCGTATAATCCAAGTTCATCCATACTTGACCACGCTCATCTATGTGATAATGCAGTTTTTTCCCGTAACTTTCTTTTACAAAAAGCACGTTTTTAATTAAATAATTGACTTTTTCCAAATCAATCATAGAACCAATTAAGATTTCAGGATAAATATGACCTTTTGTGTGAATTAGTCGCGGAGTTCCGCCAATAGAACGTACAGCGGCAGCAATTAAGATAGAGTGATCATCGCAATCGCCAGAGAAATATTCTAAAGATTCGCTGGCGGTTGCAATATAATCACCGTCTTTTGGATCGTTTACATAGTTCCATCTGCCGTTTATTTCTTTAAAAACAGCAAAGCATTGAATTATGGTTCGATAATCTGAATAACCTCTTATGCCTTTAAAATGCTTTGTCGTTGCCATAATAGCAAAATTTCGCACTTTCGGATTCTGGTATTCTATGGCATTGATAATTTTTGTCTTATTGGGAAACGGAAGCAGTTTTGCCACAATAATATCCTGCGGATAGGGATTGTCAGACATGGTGTAAATCATAGAATTATAATCTTCTGAGATTTCGTTAAAACCATAATTTCCAATTACAGATCCGTAAAACAGAATTAATAAATAAACAGCAACACACAGAATAATGATTGTTCTGAGATACATCAGAAGAAAAAATACCGCTGCAAAAACAAAAATGAAGATGAATATACGATCTAAATTAAATGCCCATTCTAGATCGATCAAATTTTGATGCAGTATGATGAAAATCGGAATTGTAATTAAAAGACTTAGAATCGAGATAATAATCCTGTCCCACGGTGATTTCACCTGTAGTTTAGATTTTAATCGCGGTAAGTCAATTTTAGGGAATTTCATCATACGAATCAAAAAGCAGTATTTACAATGCTTTTACGGTTTCTACAAAAATACTTTTTTTATCAATAATTCCCAGATCAAATAATTGATTTTGAATTTTATTAAAAGATTTTTCTGTCAAATTTTTCTGTGACCATTGTGTCAGTTTCAGCCATTCTTTAATATCCTCTGCTTTTTGATTAAACAGTTTAGATAATTTTTTGTCGATTTCTGGAATCTCTTTAAAATCAACTGTTGTTTTGTTGATTATTTTAAGAATCGTTTCTACCGTTTTAGGATTCTTTTTCAAGAATTCATCACGTCCAACAATAATAAATGAAGGCCATGGAGTAGGACAGTCGTCAATGCGTCTGAAAACACCTTTATCTACAAGAGGCTTTGTCATAAAACGCTCCCACATAAAATAATCTGCTTTTTTATTAGTCAGAGCATCCACGGCGCCATCAATTGTATTTACAATTTCAAATTCTAGATCATCCATTTCCCAGCCTTGTTCATTTGCATTTACATAAGCCATTAATTGTGATCCCGAACCTATTCTAGAAATCGCCGCTTTTTTGTTCTTAAGATCTTTCAGCGTTTGAAAATCTGATTTTGCATCAACATGAATTCCCCAAATTAAGGGAGATTGCACATAAACTTGAACAATTTTACTCGGATTACCAGCTGCAATATCTTTAAGAATTCCTTCGGTTAGAATAACAGCCAAATCTGTTTCTCCGTCACGAAGCATTTGACACATTTTCCCGGTTCCTTCGGGAACATTTGTCCATTTTAAGTCGATGTTCTCTTCTTCAAATTCGCCGT
>Ga0308157_10010477_pt1 | contig 10048 bp, 11 predicted proteins | sample PhyBR1_FD_201035 | JGI IMG/M metagenome (GOLD analysis project Ga0308157, IMG submission 201035) | Phyllosphere microbial communities from UC Gill Tract Community Farm, Albany, California, United States - DLSLB.R1 | ecosystem: Host-associated > Plants > Phyllosphere > Unclassified | place: USA... | reverse complement strand
AGAAGCAGCAAAAATTGCCGACTGGCTTCGCAGACGCTTGCCTGTCTCGGCATTCAGCTGACCCAGATATCCCCGAAACACCATTGGATTTCGGGAATGGCCGGAAGTGGTGGAAAGCTGACGGGCGCCTTTGGGGAAGGCGGGTAGCAATAGCCGACGTTGCGCGGCCTTGCCACTTATCTCAAAATCGATGGTGAAACGGGACGCGTGCCGCCTGGTGCGAGTAGCGAGGTCAGGAAGTTGCCTACGGACCGGAATGCCTTCGGCAGATGCACGGTAGGTCGCACTTTTCATCGCTAATGAGGTGATAGCCCGCGTTCGTCGCTCCGGGAGATGCGCTGTCAGCCAAGCTGTGTACGGTCTCGGACCCGCCGCGCTATTGCGCCACCATTATCCAGGCTACCTGGGCGATCGTCGCAATGTTGGAGCTCAGTGCGAAGTTGTTTGTACTTATCGCGGAGCTTGCCCCCAGAGCTCTTGGTTCGTGCGAATGGCCCGCGCTTGGCGATGCGTCGGCAGTCCGGCGGCACGCGAATATCGGTGTTTTATCCCCCCCTATCTGGCATGGGATAGGCCTAAAATAGAATGGGCTACGAAGAAGGTATTGAGGCGATGGAACGTTCGTGGATAGCGAAATACCCTGGTCCCGCGGTTTACTCTTGTTGCGGGGCATATCGCTACCGTCTTGAACGTCTTATCGGGATTGGTTCAACGGCAGCTTTTATCATGGTCAACCCCTCGACTGCCACCGAAGACACCGACGACCAAACGATTTTGATGGTGCAAAGCGTCTGCGCCACGTTCGGCATTGGAAGGGCGATTATTGGCAACATATTTGCGTATCGATCCAAGGACGTCGGCGCCCTTTCAACTGTTGCTGACCCCGTAGGCCCGAGCAATGATCAGCATATTTGTCAGATTGCGGAAGAAGCGGACATGATTGTTGTAGCATGGGGCGCACCTACTAAGATTCCTGCACGGTTGCGCAATCGCTGGCGAGATGTTGCCGACATCCTTGCCGCGACAGGCAAGCCCCTGCACTGCCTAACCCATCTGTCAGAAGGCCACCCCCGCCATCCGCAGGTGCTGATTCACGAAAGCCCGTTACCGCTCTGGCGCCGGCCCGCGTGACGGGGGATCGGCCGGTCAACTCAGTAAAAGCGGACTTGACCCCATATGCCTCCCGCGAGCGCGAACCCGACCCGACTAAATATATAGTTTCAGCATTTGAAAAGAGATGACGATGAGCAGCGTAGAAGACCGTCGTGTACAGCTGGAAAAGGATCGAAAGTTTTGTAGCCATAATCGAACCATCGACGATTTCGATGGGTGGTCATTGCAGCGGCTCGTCACCATCACAGCCTACCCGGACGACTTCCCGTCCGAAACGCGCGATGCTCTCAAGATTGCTCGACAGCGGGCCGAAACCATCGGCACTCCGGCCGACCGCAGTGCGATCACCTCGGCCGCGGCACTCGAGGTTTCGAGCCGTTCCCTCGAGACCGCGCTTGCATCACTCGCCACCGCAAAAGAAAGCTTGGAAAACTCCAGAAAACAAAGGCTAGTAACAACCGTTGTTGGCTTTATCGCATTGCTCTCCTTTCTTGTCGCATGCGCGACCTACCAACTCCGCAGATCGGACCAATCGACGTCAGGCACTTCTACACCCGCTGCGGGACGCATCCAGTCTGAAGCCACCCCGGGGGCGCCATCCTTAGCGGAGGATAAGTCCAGCCCACGGGGGCAGCATGGAAATCCTTTTGTACCTTCGGACCATAAGCGACCCGAGGCGAACCCCTTTAAACCTTGAGGAAGCGTCTCGAATGGCCGCCGGTGAGTAGCTTGGAGCCGGCGAACAGCTATTCAGGTCGCGTCCGGCGTCTGGTGGCATCCTGATTGATATTGTGTTGCAGTCAATTAGCTACTGCCCAATGACTGTGGCGGAGCGCAGCTGACCTCGGCGGTGCGATCGCTTCCGCCCGAATTGCCCACCGGTTCGTCACATCGGTTCTCCCACAAATAAACCCATAGCAGCCATTCTTCCCGCCGATCGGGCTGAACGAATGGCTGTTATTGGGCTCCCGCATTTCTAGCCTGAGCGTCCGGGTATGGGCGGAAGCGGAATGGCAGGGAAGGTCGGACGAGTCGATATGGCCGATGACGGCTTAGACTCAGACAGTTGCCATGGGGGTCACGCGCGCTCCGGTTAAGTGATGGCAAGCCCAGAAAACGCCGCCCGGTGTCAGATTCATCAGGTCGACCCTCTCGTGCCATAAGACCAGCCGAACATCCGATTCGGACAAAACAGCGGGGGAGAGAATGGCAGACGGCCAACAACTGTCCGAGCGACAGAAAACCTGTTTACAGCTCGTTGCGAACGGAATGTCGTCGAAGGAGATTGCAAGGTCGACAGGCCTCTCTCCCAGGTCGGTAGACACGTACCTGACCAGCGCGATGGCCCTCCTTGGCGCCTCGAACCGGCGTGACGCCGCTCGGATTTTCCTATCGGCGAACTCATCGCAAAAATTACCATCGCAATCCCCGCCCCTTGCTCAGAGCCCTCAAACACCTCCATCAACGTTTCGGGTCATGAAGCAGACGCTCTTCGAGTTTCTCTTTCCGATCCCGATTGGAGGATCGTTGAACGCTTTGACGGCATCAGAAAAATTACTTTATTCCGCAAAGATAGGCATAGCTGGAATAGTTTTTCTTCTGGCAATTGCGGTGACGTTCGTCGGGCTTTTAACCGTTCTCTAGCCGATTATCTTCGTTTTGGATCCATTATGCTCCGACGTATAGTCGGCGCAGGGAGAGGACGTTTTCAATGCATACATTCGACACAAATTCGGCTTGCGTCATCGCCGCGGACCTTCAATCGACATTCGGTTCTCTTGATGCCGCTTTGGTTCGAAGCGCAAATCTGCTGGGAACGGTTGTCGAAACCGCGGCCGCGTCCAGACTTAACGCGACTGAGAGCCAGCGGCTCTATCAATGCGTTGCTTCGGGCCTCTCGCATGTCGTCGCCAGCCGGAGCGAGATCGTCGATGCGATGAAGCGCATGACGATATTGAAGAGGCGTAGTAACCTCGAAACCGTCGATATTGGGTGCGACAACCCTCTCAGGACAATCTTCACGACGTCGGAAAGTCGCCCGGCCGTCCACGACACCATCTCCTAAAGCTGACGTTAGATTCAGGGCGTGGCTCGATCAGAGGGGGGCATCTTCCGGTGATCGAGCCATGATCATTGTTGTCCTGTTTATCGCGCTGGCCTGCCTCTGCTGCTGCATTGCGGCCAGCTGCGGTGGACCGGAGGGGCGCTACGCCGGAGGACTGATGCTGCTCGCCCTGACGATTGGCAGGGTGGCGGGCGAGCTAGATCTCTCGATGGCAACGTCGCCGGCATTCAAGCTCGTACTAGATGGCTGCCTGCTGATGGCGTTCCTGGCGATCATGATCTTCAGCAAGCGGTGGTGGCCAATCTGGATTGTTGGCTTTCAGTTCAATGGCGTGCTCGCGCACTTCGCAGCCCTCGTGGCGCCCCATTATACACCGCTGATTTATCGTGGCTTGGAAAGCTTCTGGGGCATTCCGATCGCGGTCGCGATGGCTGTCGGAGCAGCGCTGGACCACGCCGCAGCTATCCCGTCGGAATGTCACCCGCCTCTCTATGCTGGAGAAAAGACGTGAACCAGTTGAGACACCTCACGGACCTAGCCCGGCTGCTGGCGGATGAACTGGCGGCGGCGGACGGCGCCGCGTTTGCCATGGCCGAGCCGAAAACGGTCGGTGTTCCGAATGGACAGACGGAAACGCTTGGTTCGGTTGCTCGGACCTACGCTAGGCTCCGTCGAAAGCGGGATACGATGTTCGGTCGATCGATCTTTGCTGATCCGGCTTGGGACCTTTTGCTCGACCTGTTCGCCGCGGAAGCGGAAAATCGTACCGTGTCGATATCCAGCGCGTGCATTGCGGCGTCGGTTCCGTCAACAACGGCCTTGCGCTGTATCAGGCGCCTCGAAAGCGAAGGTATGGTCGAACGCCTGCCGGACGCCGATGATCGTCGACGGAGCTATCTCCGTCTCGCACCGATGACCCATGAGATGGTCGCGTCATGGTTATCAGCGTATGCGCAGCAGCGTTCCGCGGACGCCCACGTCGCCTACGCTGGCGCGGCAGCAAGCCCGGTCTCGCATTGACGTCGCCGATTGATCAAGACGCCGTGCCGCGACATCAGGGCAGCGATAGATAGATAAAGCCGGCAAATGCCACAGCAGCCCGATATCATTGCCTGGCGGAAGGCCATTGATCCAAGCACTGAAGGCGCTGAAACCTGTCTGTGGGCACTCGGGTCATGCCTAACCTTCTGCCACCTCAAAAGCTCGCTTAATGTCCGCTATTGGGCGTTTCTGACCGCTAGCAGATCAGTCTCCGACTAGGCAGATCTCCCCGCCGCAGGTCACGGCGGCGTCTGAACGTCGCGGGCGATCACACGCTGTAAACCGTATTCCCGATTATACCGCCGCGCCTTTGATTCAACCGTCCACCCCGGCACCAAACGCATCGCGCGACCCAACATTTGTGCGGTTTGCTGGTTGTATAGCCCGCGGTCCTTCTTGAGGCAGTCGACCCAGATCTCGAGCAAACATGTCTCGTTTCGCACAATGGCCCTGCCCTCAGCATCTCGATCGTCATCAACGCTGCCGCTCATGATCGGCGTATCCAGCCACGCGCCGATCTGACCCGCCTGCGCCTCATCCGCGCTTTCCACTTGCGCCGACTCCTGGTGCTGAACTGCGATGGCCTGCGCGGCTGCGCCAGTCAGATAGAGCGGCAAGTCGCCGACCGGCTGCTCCAGTCTCATCGCACGATAGAGCGCCACGGCCTCGCCCCAGAGCTGGTCAACTTCAGCACGCAGCCGATCAATATCGATCGACTCGACATGGCAGCCGATGGGCCAAAAACGACGGTTGCCAGTATCGTCCTTGAGAAACTTGAAGTCGTTGGTCGAGCCGCAAAAGATAGATTGTCGACGATATTCCTGGGCGCGTTTGGCGTACGCAAGGCGAACCTTGTCGGTCTGCCGGCTTACGAACCCCTTGATGTGTCGGACGTCGGCGCGGGTGAAGCCGGCCAGTTCGGGAATCTCAAGTATCCAGGCCTTTTGCATCGCTTCGACCATCGCTCGTGTGTCGGTCATATCTCCCTCGAGCTCGGCCGCCCAATTTTTCGCAAGAGTGCTGATGAAGGTGGACTTCCGCTTCCCCTGCAGGCCCTGCAAGATCACGACATAGTCCCACTTGCAGCCGGGCTCGAATATCCGAGCGACGCCGGCGACCATCATTAGCCGTGCGGTGTCACGGCCGTAGGCGTCGTCAGGTGCGCCCAGGTAGTCAATGAACAGCCGTTCGACCCGCGGCTTGCCGTCCCACTGCTGCGCGGACAGGTATTCGCGCACGGGGTGAAAGCAGATTTTATGACCGGCAAGTTCGATCGCTGCCTGGAGGTCGCGATCGGAAACCTTGATGCCGTAGCCGCCCTGCGTTTTCGGAGCTTCGATCATCGCACGAATGCTGCTGTCCTTTTCGACAGTCCAAAAGTCTCCGTTCGCACGATCCCGTAGAGTCCAGATCGATCCCGTCAGCTGTATGAAGGGTTTTGCCTGGTTCTTCCGGTTGGGCGATCGGACTCCGGGCGTACCCCGCTGCACGATCTCCTGACTAAACTCATTGAAAGCCATTACCCCAGCCGTACGCTTATCATTCTCTATGATAAGGCGCAGGTTGTGCAGGTTCGCTTCGATGCTGCCTTTCTCGCTGATCGCCAGCAGGGTTTTCCAGTCCGGGGCCGTATCGGTAAGCCCGATATCAAAAACAGACTCATCAGATAACGTAGTGGGTGAAGGCGCGTTGATGAGCTCGTCAAAGTCCGAGGTGCCCGCCGAGAAGTCCGCTGACAAGGCCAGATCGTCGTCTGGCAGATCTTCCATATCATCCAGGTCAGCAACTTGCGCAGCCTGTAGCGCGTCGCGATACCACTGACGCACGGTGAGTATGGTGACCGGCTTGCCGCGATACTTGCCAAACGAACGCCACTTGATCCGCCGCATCTCGCGCAGCTGAGCGTCACCAGTGAACTTAGTCGACCGGCGGGTATGCTTCTCCCACAGGTCCAGACCCTCCTGCGACCCGCCGAACTGGTGGTGCAAAGCTTGGCCGAGCCTAATCCAGTCGTCGTAGTGCAAATCAGATACCGAAATCATCGCCAGTTCGGTTTCCAACTGACCGGGTTCAAACGTCGCGGGAGGGATGGTTTCGAACGGAAGCATCTGCGCATCAGCGGCACCGAGCGTTTCAACATGCGCGGCTGGGATGAACGGCTGCTCGAAAGCATCGAAATCGAACTGGCGGACCCACTTATAGGGCTTCCCGGTCACAGGATGAATTGAAGGCGGGAGAGCTATTTGCTTACCACTGCCAAATAGCTCGATTTCCCAGTCGTTGGGCCATCCGCCATCAGCGCGACGGTGCTTGCCGTCAGACCGTGCCAACAGTTTCGAATTGAACGGCCTGTCGGTGACAAAGTAGAGATGCCGTGACTCACCACCGCTGCCCGATGCAACCTCCGGCAGATCCGCGCGCCGAATGTTCGGAAACAGGTCAGCGAACGCTGCCCACGCGTCCTCAGCAAGTTCCGGTATGCGGATGTCGATGTCGATGGCGTGAAGGAAACCGCCACTAGGCAGCGAAGACGGTTGGCCGAGGCGGACCCCGACATTATTACCGGCTTCGTATGATGCTTCCAGATCCTCAACGGTTGCTACAGGAGCATCAGGCCAACCGATCCCATATGCCGGCTTTTTTGAAGACGGTTTAAGCCAGTGAACAGCAAAACCTGCGTCAACAAGATTGCGAACATGGTCGAGGATCGATTTGTTTGCAGGATATGAAGATGAGACGAGAGAAAGTCGATTTCTTGCGGTAGCCATAATTCAACGAAGCCTTGTGTTGGCCCCGAAATCTGCTATGTATTCCGTGTCGAGCGGATTCGCAGAATCCAGGGAGCCCGAAGCGTGTTAATCGCTTCGGGCTTTCTGTTTTTATGCAGCGGGCGTAATTACCGGCGATAGGTTCGGAAGCTCGAGTAAGCGCTGCCTTTGCAGGGCTGTCAGGCCTGCAAGTCCGCCGGTCAGGGCAAATCTGACGTTGTCGCCGTCGACGAGGATATTAAGCTTGGCCGCACGGGCTGCTCTCCATCCAATGCAACGACTGATACGCTGCCGTGTGGCCGTTTCGACTTTGCCGACTTGTTGAGCGATTTCGGACCCCATACCTTCGGCCTGAAGCTCGGCAATCCGGCGCTGCTGCCACAGCGGCCAGGGGATCATCCGACGCGGTCTCACTGCGCACCTGTTTCATCGGCAACACACTGCAGCCTTGCTGCCTTGGCAAGCGCCATGACGGCTGAGGCGTTACAAATCGGCGACGCCGTCGCTGCGGCTACATTCCTCGCAGCGGGTGTTGCTCCCTGCGGAGGCTGACGTGTCGCATCTGCTGGCGGTACATCGAAACCCTGCAGCCCTAGCGAGTTACCGAGGGCGAGCAGCGTTGCCGGATCTGCCTTTGTTTTCTGAGTCACGGGGCGACCTCCTGGATCTGTTCTTCGATTTTAGCCGCGGTCTCCGAGTATCCCGGCCAGTCCCAAGCGCCACGCCCTGGGCCGACGTCGCAGTAGATGTTGGCCGCTTGGGCGGAGATCATGGCGGCGCAGAGCGCTGAAGCGTTGCCGTGGCCGTATGGCGTTCCGGGGCGGCTTTGCAGCCGTAAGGCGGCATCTTCCGCGGCAGCTAGACTGGCGAGCGCGCGCCCAAACACGGCGCCGGCTTCCTTCGCTGCGTTGAGGAGCGGTGGTACCACCTCCGACCGGACGTGCTGCCCTTGCGCCCTACGCCGTTCGACCAGGGCATGTTCGACACTCTGCAGGGCACCCGGTAGCTGCCTATCTACGAACTCCATGATCCGGACGCAGGCTGCCTGAGCTTCGATCATCTCGGCACGTTTTGCGTCTGACATCTGCTCGTGGAGGCGCGGCAGGCCCAGCACGTCGGCTTCAGCGTTGACCAGACGCGCTGCGTCGTCTGACGTGAGAGCTAAGGCGTAGGCGCCGTGCTGGGCCTTTGCCGTGGCTTGCTTGGTCTGCAGGTTCTTCAACTGCTCCTGCGGGGTCATGCTGCAGCACTCATGCGCGCCGAGAGGGCGGCTTCCAGCCATGCTTGCGGAATGACAGTGGCCTTACCAGCCGGGTGTACCCGTACTGGAGCCGGCAGGGCACCCGCACGCACCATCGCGTACAGAGTGCATCGCGATATACCGCAAAAGGCGGCGGCTTGGGCAGGCCGTAAATATGGTCCACGCGGCTCAATGCCGGTCCAAGGTTGCGCTAAAGTGGTCATGACCGTTCTCCGAATCGCCGTTTCAGTGTTCGGAGTAATACGTCAACTTACGTGCTCGCCCTAATTTCCGTGGGAAAGTCCAGACGACACCTGAAGCAAGCTTATGATTGTGCATACACTGCGAATCGCCAATACAACTTTCAGTTGTATTCGGAAATGTAGGCCGCCCAGTCGTTCATCAACTGGCGGCGTCGCTCCAATGCCTCGCCGCGACGGTACGCGCGCCTGACGGCTGAGCCTACTGTGTGTGCCAAAGCTTCCTCCGAAAGCTCATCGGCGTGGTTGGTCTCGTTGGCAGCCCAGTCCTTGAAGCTACTGCGAAAGCCGTGGGCGGTGACCTCGACGTTCATCCTTCGCAACAGCATGGCCAAACACATGTTCGACATCGGCCGCTCGGCCTCACCACCGTGGAAGATGTAATCCGTTGGCTTTCCGCGTTTCAGCCCGGCGACCAGCATCAGCGCTGCATCGGACAGCGGCACGGTGTGAGGTCTTCCGCCTTTCATCCGGTTGCCTGGTACTGTCCAAACGCCGCCTTCGATCTCACCCCAGCGCGCCCCGAGAACCTCGCCAGAACGTGACGCACAAAGAATCAAGAACCGCAGCGCCTTAGCCGCCATTGCTGGGCGACCGAGAAGCTGCTGCATGAAGACCGGTAAGTCCGCATAGGGCAAAGCGCGATGGTGTCCGCGTGACAGCTTGGACCGAAGGGGCAGCAGGATATCCAGATGGCCTCGCCATTGTGCGGGGTTCGCTGCGTCGCGGTCGCGCAGACCTCGGGCTTTGGCAGCGTTGAGAATCCTCTCAATCCGACCACGGACACGACTCGCCGTCTCCGGCTTATCCGACCAGATAGGCTGCAGAACGGCTAATACGTGGTCCGTCGAAATCGCGTTTAGATCGAGATTTGTCAGCGTAGCGGCATGCATCTTCAGGCTGCTGCGCCATTGCTGGCGGTGCTTCTCGTTTCTCCATCCCCCCTCGACTGATGCTATGTAAGCCTCGGCATACGTGCCGAACGTTGAGGCTCTCGGGTCGGCGATAGCCCTTCCCGTGTTTCGCGCAGTTACCGGATCAAGGCCGGCGGCTAGATCGCTGCGAGCCGCGCTGGCGAGAGTACGTGCCGCAGATAGGGTGACTGTGCTTGCCGACCCGAGGCCCATTTCCCGCCGTTTGCCATTCCAGCGGTAGATAAACGTCCACCGCTTCCCGCCGCCGCTCAAGGAAAGATACAGACCGCCCCCGTCTGCAAGCCTGCCGCTTCCCTTCGCGTTCTTCACCGCCAGCGCCGTTAGCGCATTCGTCTTTGCCATATCGTGCCCTGATTCTCTGCCCCGATTCTGAAGAGTATCTAACACAACGCAGTAAAACGGCATAATACAGCGCGGGCGGCAAAACCCTGCACAATCAACACTTTTAGACTCCGCAGATCATCACCCCGATACGGTATGATACGATCAGTTCGACGGACACCTCTTCCGCCAATGCTTCGTTTCAGCTTGCCTCACACGGGTTCCTAACGACGCCCAAGTCCCGTTTCCGGCGTGTTCGCATCCCCGGAGCACCGAACCGGTTCATAAACAGCGCAAGTAAATCG
>Ga0308157_10010476_pt1 | contig 10048 bp, 9 predicted proteins | sample PhyBR1_FD_201035 | JGI IMG/M metagenome (GOLD analysis project Ga0308157, IMG submission 201035) | Phyllosphere microbial communities from UC Gill Tract Community Farm, Albany, California, United States - DLSLB.R1 | ecosystem: Host-associated > Plants > Phyllosphere > Unclassified | place: USA... | reverse complement strand
ACGGCCTGGGGCTGGCCATCATCAAGCGCGTGGCGCAGCTGCACGGCGGCACGGCCTGGGCCGAAAGCCCCGACCAGGCCGGCGCCAGCTTTTTCATGACGCTGGCGCAGGGCCGGGTCCGCGCCGACTGAACCCGCGGCCGCCGCCGGACCGGGCGCAGGCCCGGTATCGCCCAGGGCCCGCGGGGTTGCCTGGCGCCGGCGCCTGCCGATGCCACCATTCACGTTATATTTGACGTTTACGTAAACGTAAGGCGACTGCGCCTTCGCGGTGGCGGCATCGAGATGCGCCGCGACTGCCGGGTCTGCTTTTTCTTTTCCATCCATGGCCACCACCTACACCATCAGCGATCTCGCCCGTGAGTTTGACCTGACCACCCGCGCGATGCGCTTTTACGAGGACATGGGCCTGCTGCAGCCCGAACGCGACGGGCCGGGCGGACGCAACCGCGTCTACTCGGCGCGCGACCGGACCCGGCTCAAGCTCACGCTGCGCGCCAAGCGGCTGGGCCTGTCGCTCACCGAGGCCAAGGAGATCATCGACTCCTACGACAGCCCGCGCGACACCGCCCCGCAGCTCAAGAAGTTCCTGGCCATCCTGGCCGACCACCGCCAGAAGCTCGAAGACCAGATGCTGGACCTGCAGGCCAACCTGGACGAGATCCGGGTGCATGAGAAGGAAGCCCGGGCGCTCCTGGCCAAGGCCGAAAAAACAAAATAGGCGATCATTGACGTTTACGTAAACGTCAATCAAAATGCCAGTGGGTCAGACGCTGCAACCTTTGCCGCCAACCCATTTTTTTCAACGGGCCTCCTTCATGAATCCATCCGTCGAGCCGTCCGAGCTGTTCCAGCGCATCGAAGCGAGTTTTCTGCGCCAGGGGCTGATGCAGCACCTGGGCGCGCGGCTGCTGCGCGTCGAGCCCGGCCTGTGCGAGGTGGCGCTGCCGTACTCGGAGCGCGTGAACCAGCAGCAGGGCGGCTTTCACGGCGGCGCCATGGGCGCGCTGGCCGACATTGCCGGCGGCTATGCGGCGCTCACGCAGGTGGCGCCCGACATGGAAGTGACCACCGTCGAGTACAAGATCAACTTCCTGGCCGGCTTCCGGGGCGGCGAGTTGCGTGCCGTGGGCCGGGTCACGCGGGCCGGACGGCGCATCATCGTCACCACCGCCGATGTCACGCACCGCGATGCCGACGGCAAGGAAAGCGCCTGCGCGTTGATGCAACAGACCATCGCGCCGGTGCCCAAGACCTATTAAAGCCGCTGCCGCCGCCCGATGTGCAGCGGTATTCTTTTCTTCACCCGACGCATGGCCTGAGACACGCGTGCGCTTCACCCGCCTTCAACAGAGAAAGAGACAACCATGAACAACATGCCCGGACTCAACTTCCAGCTCGGCGAGGACATCGACGCCCTGCGCGACGCGGTGCGCGACTTTGCGCAAGACCAGATCGCTCCGCGCGCGGCTGAAATCGACCGCAGCGACCAGTTCCCGATGGACCTGTGGGAAAAGATGGGCGCGCTCGGCGTGCTCGGCATCACCGTGGGCGAGGAATACGGCGGCGCCGGCATGGGCTACCTGGCGCACATGATCGCCATGGAAGAGATCAGCCGCGCCAGCGCCTCGGTCGGCCTGTCGTACGGCGCGCACTCCAACCTGTGCGTGAACCAGATCAAGCGCAACGGCAACGAGGCGCAGCGCCAGAAATACCTGCCGAAACTGATCAGCGGCGAGCATGTCGGCGCGCTGGCCATGAGCGAGCCGGGCGCCGGCAGCGACGTGATCTCGATGAAATTGAAGGCCGAGGACAAGGGCGGCTACTACCTCCTCAACGGCAGCAAGATGTGGATCACCAACGGCCCGGACGCCGACACGCTGGTGGTCTACGCCAAGACCGAGCCCGAGCTCGGCGCGCGCGGCGTCACCGCCTTCCTGATCGAAAAAGGCATGCCGGGCTTTTCCGTCGCGCAAAAGCTCGACAAGCTGGGCATGCGCGGCAGCCACACCGGCGAGCTGGTGTTCCAGAACGTCGAGGTGCCGGCGCAGAACATCCTGGGCCACTTGAACGGCGGTGCCAAGGTCTTGATGAGCGGTCTGGACTACGAGCGCGCCGTCCTCACCGGCGGCCCGCTGGGCATCATGCAGTCGGTGATGGACAACGTGCTGCCCTACATCCACGACCGCAAGCAGTTCGGCCAGAGCATCGGCGAGTTTCAGCTGATCCAGGGCAAGGTGGCCGACATGTACACCGTGCTGCAGGCCGGGCGTTCGTTCGCCTACACCGTGGCCAAGAACCTGGACATGCTGGGCAGCGACCATGTGCGCCAGGTGCGCAAGGACTGCGCCTCGGTCATCCTCTGGTGCGCCGAGAAGGCCACCTGGATGGCCGGCGAGGGCGTGCAGGTCTACGGCGGCAACGGCTACATCAACGAGTACCCGCTCGGGCGCCTGTGGCGCGACGCCAAGCTCTACGAGATCGGCGCGGGCACCAGCGAGATCCGCCGCATGCTGATCGGGCGCGAGCTGTTCGCCGAAACCTGCTGATGCGCTAGGCGCCGGCCGGCCGGCCGGCGAAAATACCCTTCATGACCACCACCACTTCCATTCAAGACCTGTTCACCTACAACCGCGCCTGGGCTGCCCAGATGGAGCGCGAGCGCCCGGGGTTCTTCACCGGTCTGAAAAGCCAGCAAAGCCCCAAGTACATGTGGATCGGCTGCTCGGACAGCCGCGTGCCGGCCAACCAGATCACCGGGCTGGACCCGGGCGAGGTGTTCGTGCACCGCAACGTGGCCAACGTGGTGGTGCCCACCGACCTGAACTGCCTCTCGACCATCCAGTTCGCCGTGGACCAGCTCAAGATCGAGCACCTGATGGTGGTGGGCCACTACGGCTGCGGCGGCGTCAAGGCGGCGCTGAACAACGAACGCGTGGGCCTGGCCGACAACTGGCTGCGCCACATCAAGGACGTGCGCGACCGCCATGCCGCCATCCTGGAGGCCACCCCGCCCGGCGAGCGGCACGACGTGCTGTGCGAGCTCAACGTGATCGAGCAGGTCATGAACGTGGCCCAGACCACGGTGGTGCAGGACGCCTGGGCCGCCGGCCAGCGCCTGGCGCTGCACGGCTGGGTCTACGGCCTGTCCGACGGGCTGCTGCAGAACCTGCACATCACCGTCGACGGCCAGGACGGCATGGCGTCCCTCTACCGCGCGGCCATCGCCGGCGTGTCGGCGGCCCGGCGCTGAGGCCGGCTCCGGCTCCACCCCAGCGCGGCGCCCCTTTGCCCATTCCGGTTGCCCCCATGTTTCCGCAACGCCTGGACTCCACCGTCGCCTACGACATCGCCAAGGCGATGCGCGACGGCTTCAACCGCCACTACCGGCTGTTTCGCACCGAGTCGGCGCGGGCCCAGCACCGCTTCGAAACCGGCGACTGGCATGGCCAGCAGCGCGCCCAGCGCGAGCGCATCGAGTTCTACGACCTGCGCGTGCGCGAGGCCACCATCCGGCTGGAGCGCGAGTTCGGAGCCGGCGAGCAGCCGATGGACGTGTGGCACCAGGTCAAGCTCCACTACATCGGCCTCTTGGTGAACCACCACCAGCCCGAGCTGGCCGAGACCTTCTTCAACTCGGTCACCACCAAGATCCTGCACCGCAGCTACTTCCAGAACGACTTCATCTTCGTGCGCCCGGCCGTCAGCACCGAGTACATCGAAAACGACGCGCCCGGCGCGCAGCCCACCTACCGCGCCTACTACCCCAGCCTGGAGACGCTGCCGGCCGTCGTTGCCGAGCTGGTCGGCGACTTCGCCCTGCGGCTGGACTTTGAGGACCTGCCGCGCGACGTGGGCTGCGTGGTGGACGCCATCCGCCAGCGGCTGGGCGACGTGAAGCTGCGCGCCAATTTCCAGATCCAGGTGCTCTCCAGCCTCTTTTTCCGCAACAAGGGCGCCTACATCGTCGGCAAGCTCATCAACGGCTTCACCGAAGTGCCGCTGGCGCTGCCCATCCTGCACGGCAATGACGGCAAGCTGGTGATCGACGCGGCGCTGTTCGGCGAAGACAACCTCCTGATGCTGTTCAGCTTTGCGCGGGCGTATTTCATGGTGGACATGGGCATTCCGTCGGCCTACGTGCAGTTCTTGCGCGCCCTGATGCCGCGCATGCCGCGCGCCGAGATCTACAACGCGCTTGGCCTGGCCAAGCAGGGCAAGACGCTGTTCTACCGCGATTTCCTGCAGCACCTGCGCCACTCCACCGACCAGTTCCGCATCGCCCCGGGCATCAAGGGCATGGTGATGCTGGTGTTCGACCTGCCCAGTTTCCCCTACGTGTTCAAGGTCATCAAGGACCACTACCCGCACCAGAAGGACACCACGCGCGAGCAGATCAAGGGCAAGTACCTGCTGGTCAAGCAGCACGACCGCGTGGGCCGCATGGCCGACACGCAGGAGTACACGCTGGTGGCCTTTCCGCGCGAGCGTTTCAGCGACGCGCTGATCGCCGAGATCGAGAAGTTCGCCCCCAGCCAGCTGGAGATCAGCGACCGCGACGGCGACGGGCAGCTGGAGGTCATCATCAAGCACGTCTACATCGAGCGGCGCATGATCCCGCTGAACCTCTACCTGCAGGAGGCCTTCGACGCCGGCATGGACGAGCCAGCCGCCCGGGCCCAGGTCGAGCGCGCCGTGGTCGAGTACGGCAACGCCATCAAGGACATGGTGGCGGCCAACATCTTTCCGGGCGACATGCTCTGGAAAAATTTCGGCATCACCCGCCACGGCAAGGTGGTGTTCTACGACTACGACGAGATCGAATACGTCACCGACTGCAAGTTCCGCACGGTCCCCAAGCCGCGCAACGAGGAGGACGAGATGAGCGGCGACATCTGGTACCCGGTCGGTCCCAAGGACGTGTTTCCCGAGACCTTCGGCCCTTTCCTGCTCGGCAACCCGGCGGTGCGTGAGGTGTTCATGCGGCACCACGCCGACCTGCTCGACGCGGCCTTCTGGCAGCAGCACCAGGCGCGCATCCAGGCCGGCCACGTGTACGACGTGTTCCCCTACGAGCAGCAAAAACGCTTTGCGCACCGGCGCGAAAGCGCCCCGTCCGGCTGAAGGCCGGGGCGCGCGGCCTGCACCTGCCTTTTTCCTTCGTTCCAATGCTTATTTTCCAAGGAGATTTCCATGCTTGACCCCATCGTCATCCTCGGCGCCGCCCGCACCCCCATGGGCGCTTTCCAGGGCGATTTCGCCAGCCTCTCGGCCAACGACCTGGGCGGCGTGGCCATCCGCGCCGCCGTCGAGCGCGCCGGCCTCGCCCCTGAAAAAGTGGACGAGGTGCTGTTCGGCAACTGCCTGATGGCCGGCCAGGGCCAGGCGCCGGCGCGCCAGGCCGGCTTCAAGGGCGGCCTGCCGCAATCGACCGGCGCCGTGACCCTCTCGAAGATGTGCGGCTCGGGCATGCAAGCCACGATGCTGGCGCACGACCAGCTGCTGGCCGGCAGCCGCGACCTGATGGTCGCCGGCGGCATGGAGAGCATGACCAACGCGCCCTACCTGATGCTCAAGGGCCGGGGCGGCTACCGCATCGGCCACGACCGCATCTATGACCACATGATGCTCGACGGCCTGGAAGACGCCTACGAGGCCGGCCGCTCCATGGGCACCTTCGGCGAGGACTGCGCCGCCAAGTATGGTTTTACCCGCGAGCAGCAGGACGCCTTTGCCACGGCCAGCGTGCGCCGCGCCAAGGAGGCCAGCGAGTCCGGCGCCTTTGCCGCCGAGATCGCGCCCGTGACCGTCAAGACGCGCGCCGGCGAGGCCATCGTGTCGGTCGACGAAGGCCCGGGCAAGGTCAAGCTCGACAAGATCCAGACGCTCAAGGCCGCCTTCAAGAAGGACGGCACCATCACCGCCGCCTCCAGCTCGTCGATCAACGACGGCGCGGCCGCGCTGGTGCTGGCGCGCGCATCGACGGCCAAGGAACTCGGCGCCACGCCGATTGCCCGCATCGTCGGCCATGCCACGCACGCGCAGGCGCCCGAGTGGTTCTCGACCGCGCCCATCGGCGCGGTGCACAAGCTCTTGAAGAAAATCGGCTGGGACGTGCAGGACGTGCAGCTCTGGGAAATCAACGAGGCCTTTGCCGTGGTGCCGATGGCCGCGATGGCCGACCTGGGGATCGGCCACGACATCGTCAACGTCAACGGCGGCGCCTGCGCGCTGGGCCACCCGATCGGCGCCAGCGGCGCGCGCATCATCGTCACGCTGATCCACGCCCTGAAGGCGCGCGGCCTGACCAAGGGCGTGGCCACGCTGTGCATCGGCGGCGGCGAGGCCACCGCGCTGGCGCTCGAAGTGCTCTGAGGCCGCGCCATGGCAACGCCTGCCCGCGCCGCCCGCCGTGCGCGCCCGGCCTGTGTGGCCCATGGGGCGCATGGGGCCTGCCCCGCCCGGCTGGGCGCTCCTGAAACGATAGCTGCAAACCCATGCCAGCCATGGGCTGCAGCCCTTTTTGAAGGGAAAACGCCATGTCTGTCGTTCTGGTGATCGGCGCTTCGCGCGGCCTGGGGCTGGAGTTCGTGCGCCAGTACGCCGAGGCGGGCGACCGGGTGATCGCCACCGTGCGCGACGACGCTGGCCGGGCCCGCGTGCAGGCGCTGGGCGCGCAGGTCTTGAGCATCGATGTCAGCGAGCCGGCCAGCGTCAGCGGCCTGGCCTGGCAGCTCGACGGCGAGGAGATCGACACGGCGCTCTACGTCGCCGGCGTCTATGCCCAGGGCAACGCGCTGGGCCCGCCCACGCGCGAGCTGTTCGACCACACCATGCACACCAACGTGCTGGGGGCGATGCAGGTGCTGCCGCAGGTCGCGCCGCTGGTGGCGGCCGCGCAGGGGCGCATGGCCTTCATCAGCAGCGACATGGGCCAGATCAGCGGCGTGGCTGCCAGCGACGCCTGGACCTACCGCGTCAGCAAGGCGGCGCTGAACATGGCCGTCGCCTCGGCCCAGCACGACTACCCGCGCGCCATCCTGGTGGCGCTGTCGCCCGGCTGGGTGCGCACCGACATGGGCGGCGCCCACGCGACGCTGGGCGCGCGCGAGAGCGTGGCCGCCATGCGCGCCACGCTGGCGGCCTTGACGCCGGCCGACAAGGGCCGCTTCCTGCACCACGACGGCCGGCCGTTCGCCGCGTGGTAAATCCTTTTTTGACCTTGACCCGGAGAACCCGATGCTGCTGACGCAAGACCAGGAAATGATTCGCGATGCCGTGCGCGCCTTTGCCCAGACCGAGCTCTGGCCGCACGCCGCGCGCTGGGACAAGGAGCACCATTTCCCCAAAGACGCGCACAAGGGCCTGGCGGCGCTCGGCGCCTACGGCATCTGCGTGCCCGAGGAATTCGGCGGCGCCGACCTCGACTACGTCACGCTGGCGCTGGTGCTCGAAGAAATCGCCGCCGGCGACGGCGGCACCAGCACGGCCATTTCCGTCACCAACTGCCCGGTCAACGCCATCTTGATGCGCTACGGCAACGCCGCGCAGAAAAAAGAGTGGCTGACCCCGCTGGCCCAGGGCGCGCTGCTCGGCGCCTTCTGCCTGACCGAGCCGCACGTGGGCAGCGACGCCTCGTCGCTGCGCACCACCGCCGTCAAGGACGGCGACGGCTACGTCATCAACGGCGTCAAGCAGTTCATCACCAGCGGCAAATACGGCGACGTGGCCATCGTCATCGCCGTCACCGACAAGGGCGCCGGCAAGAAGGGCATGAGCGCCTTCATCGTGCCCACCGACACGCCCGGCTACGTGGTGGCGCGTCTCGAAGACAAGCTCGGCCAGCATTCGAGCGACACGGCGCAGATCAACTTCGACAACTGCCGCATCCCGGCCGAGAACCTGATCGGCGCCGAGGGCGAAGGCTACAAGATCGCGCTGGGCGCGCTCGAAGGCGGGCGCATCGGCATCGCCGCGCAGAGCGTGGGCATGGCGCGCAGCGCCTTCGAGGTGGCGCTCGGCTATGCCAAGGACCGCCAGAGTTTCGGCACCGCCATCTTCAACCACCAGGCGGTGGGCTTTCGGCTGGCCGACTGCGCCACGCAGCTGGAGGCCGCGCGCCAGCTGATCTGGCACGCCGCCAGCCTGCGCGACGCCGGCCGGCCGTGCCTGAAGGAGGCGGCCATGGCCAAGCTGTTTGCCAGCGAGATGGCCGAGAAGGTCTGCAGCGCGGCCCTCCAGACGCTGGGCGGCTACGGCTACGTGAGCGACTTTCCCATCGAGCGCATCTACCGCGACGTGCGCGTCTGCCAGATCTACGAAGGCACCAGCGACGTGCAAAAGATCATCATCCAGCGCGCGCTGGCCTGACGCGCATCCCTGGCCTGCGTGCCATGGATTCGATAGCTGCAGGCCCAATCCCGGCGCCCGCAAGCCGCTGAAAACACCCCAAAAACCCAAAGGACTGCCATGCCCATCACCAAAGGTTTCCAGGCGCTCGTCGACGAGGCGATGGAAGAGATCAAGACCTACCCGGTCGCCTCGGTGGTCGCCCGCCTGGCCGACCCGGCGGTGCAGCTGGTCGACATCCGCGATGCACGCGAGCTCGAGCGCGAGGGCGCGGTGCCCGGCGCCTTCCACGCGCCGCGCGGCATGCTCGAATTCTGGGTCGACCCGGCCTCGCCGTACTTCAAGCCGGTGTTCGGCGACGAGGGCAAGGAATTCATCCTGTTCTGCGGCGCCGGCTGGCGCAGCGCGCTGGCCACCAAGACGCTGCAGGACATGGGCATGCGCAACGTCGCCCACATCGACGGCGGCTACACCGAGTGGAAAAAGCAGGGCGCGCCGACCGAGGCGCGCCAAGCGCGCAAGGCCAGCCAGGCCTGAGCCCCGCCTGCGGCCGGCCGCCCGGCCGCCCCGCCCCGCCAGGCCGTTCGCCTGGCCATGCCCACCCCCTTGGGCAGCCGCCCCGGCCCGGGGTTGGCGACGCCCGGCGATAACCCGGCGTTGTCACGCAGGGCGACGGGTTATCTCCTGCGCCGGCCAAGGCGTTCATAAACTGCAGGCCCGGGCTCGGCGCCAGGGCCGCCCAGGCGCGTGCGCGCCGGGCCACGGCTTTTCCCACCATTCCAAGGAGACCCCCATGAAAAGAGCGGTCCTCAAGGCGCTGCTGCTCGCGGCCGGCAGCCTGCTGTGCGCGCAGGCGGCGCTGGCCCAAAGCTGGCCGGCCAAGCCCCTCCACCTGGTCGTGCCGTATGCCGCCGGCGGCGCGGTGGACACCATCGGCCGGCTCACCGGCCAGCGCCTGGCCGAGCGGCTGGGCCAGCCGGTGATCGTGGACAACAAGCCCGGCGCCAGCGCCAACATCGGCATGGACGCTGTCGCCAAGGCCGCGCCGGACGGCTACACGCTCTTGATGGCGGCCAACGCGCTGGCCACCAACGCCAGCCTGTTTCCGGCGCTGCCGTTCAACCCGCAGCGCGACCTGGTGCCCGTGGGCCAGATCGGCCAGGCGCCGCTGGTGGTCGTGGTGCCCGCCGCCTCGGGCCCGGCAAGCTTCAAGGCGCTGGTCGCCCAGGCCCAGGCCGCGCCCGGCAAGCTGACCTACGCCAGTGCCGGCAACGGCAGCTCGGGCCACCTGGCCGGCGAGGCGCTCAAGCAGGCCGCGCGCATCGACGTGCTGCACGTGCCCTACAAGGGCGGCACCCCGGCGCTGACCAACCTGCTGGGCGAGCGGATTTCCTTCATGCCCATCAACCCGGTGGAGGTGATCGCGCACATCCGGTCGCAAAAGCTGCGCGCGCTGGCAGTCGCCAGCCCCCGGCGCCTGGCGCTGCTGCCCGACGTGCCGACCGTGGCCGAGTCGGGCCTGGCCGGCTTTGACGTCTCGGTCTGGTGGGGCCTGACGGCGCCTGCGGGCACACCGCCGGCCGTGGTCGGCCGCCTGAACGCCGAGCTGCAGAAAGTGCTGGCCGAGCCCGCCTTCCAGGCGCGGCTGGCCGAGCTCGGCGCCGTGGCCAGCCCCGGCACGGCGGCCCAGTTCGGCGACT
>Ga0308157_10010475_pt1 | contig 10048 bp, 6 predicted proteins | sample PhyBR1_FD_201035 | JGI IMG/M metagenome (GOLD analysis project Ga0308157, IMG submission 201035) | Phyllosphere microbial communities from UC Gill Tract Community Farm, Albany, California, United States - DLSLB.R1 | ecosystem: Host-associated > Plants > Phyllosphere > Unclassified | place: USA... | reverse complement strand
TACGCCGCTTGTTAAAAGTACAGATCGAAGACGCGATTGCTGCGGATCAGATCTTTACTACGTTGATGGGGGATGATGTGGAACCGCGTCGCGCGTTTATTGAGTTGAATGCGCTGTCGGCGGGGAATATTGATATTTGATTTTTGTCTGTAGCAAGACCCATAAGCTGAGATTTTGGGATGCATCCGTTTAGATATTTATCGATAGATGCATTTTGATAGCTCTGTAGTATGGTTTTGAACACTGCTTAACAAACAAAAAGGCCGCCGTAATAGGTGGCCTTTTTACATTCGACTGCCGCCAAGCCCGTTTAGACCCAAGTGGAAATATGCGACTAACGGATTTCTTTCTGCTAACTTTATCTGGTACATTTTACAGAACCTTAACAACTTGGCATTGAGAATTTTGGGGAGATTAAATGTGGTTGAACCACTGAGAAACCGTCGCGAGAATTTTGGTGCTCTTTATACCCGTAGGCCTCAAGTCGAGGCAGAAATTACAGCTATTAAAATGCTGCAATCCAATGAGCTGGTTAAAAATTGTCAGAAAAACAAAGGTAGTTCTGGTTATGTGTCTACCGAAGCTCTCTTGTACTTTGTCTGGCATTCGCTTGGAGCAAATTTTCATTCTAGTTTGCATAATGCAATCCAGGCAGGTGAGTGCGACCATCGTGCGAAGCGTACAGGTACCCGTGGTCAAGTGTACGAAATACCATGTGACACAATCCAGTCAATCCAAGAGCGGCGTTTAGAGTGGATATCCGACGTTGCTGCTTGTGAGTTAGCAGGCGTTCCATCTGCCGTTCCGGATATGCCTGATTTGAAAGAGCTCTTGGCGCATGCCATACGCGAAACCGTGCGGGATAACGGTTGGTCCCGACTTGCCGCTGTTGGAGGCCTTCTGGGAAAAACTCATACATCATTTGACCCTAGGAACTACGGATTTAAGAAGCTCAGCGACCTCGTCCGCGCTCAGCCATATCTCCAAGTAAATGATGCGCCGGATAGTGCGGGATTTGTACACATAGAGCTGAAGTTGAAATGAATCCCGTGACTCCAACAGCTGCTCATTCCATGTTTTTTGAGGCAGAGCGCCAGCGATTCTTCCGTCCTTTGAACGGTTCCCGCCGAGAGCTTGTGGCGGCTTGTCTGCGGGCTCTGTATGACCGACTTCATGGCCCCATGGCCGACTATGCTCATAACCTTACTCGAGATGCGTTGCGCGAGCTCCTACTGCCGGTCGTTCGACAGTATCAAAGCATCAAGGCTCAAGAAGGACTAGACGATGAGCTGAGTGATGTGGACGCCGATGACCCTCAAGCGCTTGTTGGCATGGTTATCCGAGTACTTCTGGTGGATGCATGGCTGGAGCAGTTCGCTGACCGTACTGGCCTTGTCACAGCCTTTCGATTTTCTCGGCCAGGCAAATTGTTCGCGGAAGCTCTCTGGTCGTTGGACCGTCCTAGCCGCAGCCGGCAGCGCAATATGAGGGGCTGCCGCAATGCTCTGGAAGCGGCACTTTCCGACCGAGGTGACGCTCACGACTTGGTCGATGCTTACGAGTACGCTGAGAAAGTGATTGAGGATTTGACCGACGGAATCGACTACTTCCAAGAGCTCGTCCGGCATTTGATGCAGACTGCCTCAGTACAAACGCAATGGAGCGAATTCGTCGAGTTTCTGGACCGTTTCCAGCGTGACTATTCGAAGCAGCTCACTGCAGACAATGCAACGCTCAACCGACAGGCTATTGTGCAGAAGCTGGAACGGCTGCGTGTCGTTCCAGAAGTTAAGTTCCAGCGTATGGACGAACAACTGCGAGACATCGCCCATTGGGCCGTGAAAGAACACGTGGGTACGTCGGTCTATGATTGGTTACTGACTCGTATTGAAGATATTGTCGATGCTGCATGCCAGTCGAAGCAGCCAGGTTTTTTGAAGGCAATGGAGACTTACCTCAAGCGGGTCAATGGTTTGGCACTTCAGTCGATGATGCTGCGTGCAGGCCAGACCCGGCATGCTTATTTGGCAGCTATACAGAAAGTTGCGGAGTCCTCTAAGGAGCAACAGGACCGACTGCTTTCTCGTATCGGCGAATTCTTGGCGCCGGCGGAGGTTCGGGTGCTGGACCCGGCCAGCTTTAAACTTCGCACGGCCACTCAGCGCCGTAAGGCCGTGACTGTTTCCATCCGTCCGCGGCCATCTCGCGAGGAGCGGCTTGCTGCGGCCATGGCTCGTGCCGAAGCGGAGGCCTTCTCGATTCCCAACGAAGAAGTCACGCAGCTGCTACGGCACGACTTGCGTGTCTTTCAACACCCTATTCGGGTTTCAGCTCTTCCCACAGCAACGGCACGCGACGTCATTCGCACAATGCAGACGGTCGAGGCCGTACGCAGCGACGTAGGAGCGGACCTTTCAATACGAAAACTGCCAACGCGTCTGGATAATGAGCTCTACAGCGGAAATGACTACGAGATTGACCTTAAAAGATGAATCTTCTGACCCACATCCATGAACAACTCGCACTGGCCAATCTCAAACAGGACAGGTTCCGAGAAATCATCAACCGACTGATGGCCTATGGCGTCATGGTTCGTGACGAGGACCGCGTTGAACAGCTGCTGTATGACGATGCAAGACGAGTGGAGAGTTTGCTCGAGGATTACTTTGATGTTGCTGGCTTTCGTCTGCACCATGATAGTACCAACCAGTTCTATCGCCTCTATGTTGCTGGCGCGGTGGTCGATGGCGTGCCGGAAGATACGCTTGAGCCGACCCCTTCTTTGAGGGCTAGGGTATCCCCTGACTTTGTTGCAATGGCCCTCTCCTTGCGCTTCCTTTATCAAAACAAGCTTAATTCGGGTGATATCCAGCCGCAAGGAGAGGCGTTGGTCAGCTTCGAGGAGATTGCGGCAACCATGCAAACGCAATTGAAACGTCCTTTGCCAACTGGCATGGGCGACAAGATGGTTTTGCTGGCGGAGTTGAAGAGGCATCGGTTGCTCAGCTACACGGCCGAGTTCTCGATTGCCGATGAAGACGCACTGCTGGCCATTCGGCCGACTATCTTAGGTATTGTATCCAACGACGCGCTGAGTGCCGCGTTGGATGCTGACGGCGTGGTCGAGCAAGAGATGACTGTGGAGGAGAAAGACGAATGAAGCTTGACCGCTTGGTGCTCGTGAACTGGGGACAGCTACGCCCGGGTAACTATGAGATGGGCAACATGACCTTGCTGACAGGCTCAACCGGCGCCGGTAAGTCGACGATGCTGGATGGTCTTCAAACCATTATGACGGCAGCGTACCCGGGTATCGTAGCTTACAACCCAGGCCAGGAAGAAGTACAGCAAGGTCAACGGCGCGGGAAGTCCAAGCGGACCCTTGAATCTTTCGTGGTTGGTGCTGAGTACAGCCGATTCTCTAGGCCAGCTGGCGCACAAGGCTACATCGCCGCTGTCTTTCGACCAGGACCCGATGAGGGTTCTGCAAAGATGTTTACGGCCATCGTCGCCGCGTCCGCACGAGTGGATGGTAACAGTGAGCGTCGAGATGCTAAGTTGGAGCGCCTTGTGCTTGTTATTGTCGAAGACGCGGCGCTCTCGGTTGAGGAGTTCTTCGATGACATCGACCAAGGTATCAGCATTCCGGTCGAAGATATCGTTAAGCGTCTCAAGGCGAAGTACCCGAAGGTCGTTACCTATGACGACCATAAGCGTGACTATCTCAGCGGCTTATACGGCCGATTCCGCGGTCGTGGTTCTATTCCTTGGGACGAGGCTCAGAACGCTGCTCGAGCTTGGTCGCAGTCTATCGCGTACCAACCAATTGGCTCGGTGCATGAATTGGTACGTAACGAAATTTTGGAATTCGACGGGAAGCTCTTGCAGGAGAGCATCATGCGCATCAGTGACCTGATGCGTCAGGTGACCAGCTTGAAAGTCGAAGGTAAACGTATCGAGTCGACTGTCACCCGTCTACGAGAACTCAAAGACATTATTGGCAAGACCGCGACAGCCTTCGAAGAGCAAGTTCAGTACGACTTACTGTTGGCGAAAATGCAGGTGACAGCTGACGAGGACCGAATCTCGGCCGAGCGAAAGAGAATCAAGGACGATAACAAGCTGGTAGAGCAGCATGAGCTAAAGGCAAAGACTGAAGCGCAGTTGAAGCGTAACGTGGATAGCAGTCGTATTGATATTGCAGCCAAGTTAAGTGGTATCCCGGCGCATGCCGAGAAGAAGACCCTTGATGAACGTCTTGAACGGACGACATCGGCAGCACGCGTCAAGCTCGACGAACTGAACGCGAGCCTCCACACCGCGGCACACATTAAAAACACTGGCGATGCCGTCGTCAAGCGACAGGTGCCTGAGCAGTTTCTGAAGCTGCGTACATCTGTCGATGCTGTGGCCAAGGCGCTTGCATCCACAGATGTGGACCGGCTGGCCGGGCTGCTGGATTCTGTAGTGGACGTTAATCGAGACGATGTCCTATCGGTCGAGAAGCTGCTTCAGTTGGCCCCAGCGTTTGAGGGAGTCGATGCCGGTCTAGGCCAATTGCATAACTCGCTGGTCGGCACTGAGGGCAGCGTGCTCATGGCAGTTGCTGCTGAATCTGCATCACTCGGCCAGCGCATCGAAGCTGCCAAGAAAGAACGCGTAGAGCTGGCCAACCGAAAGCAACGTCTTGCCGCAGGTGCGGGCAACTATAACCGTGACACAATCCTCGCGCTTGAACGCATTCGAGAAATGTTGCCCGATGCAGGAGTCCAGGTACTGTGCGACCTCGTCGAGCCTGTGTCTGAGGAGTGGCAAAGCGCCATCGAGGGCTACATGGACGGTGCGCGCTTCAACCTTATTGTAAAGACGGAGTGGGAAGCCCGTACGATTGATTTTCTACAGTCTTGGGGGGCGCGTTCGAAGGTCGTTCAAGGGAAACGTTGCCTGGAGCGTGCTGACCAGTCTCGTGTGTCGGGTGCATCTATCATTCATGAATTGCGCACTGACCATCCCATAGCGAAGGCTTACCTAATTGAACAGTACGGTTCCGTCGTGAAGGTGGCTGATTCCGAGGAGCTGCGTAAAACTCCGCGCGGCCTAACCAGAGACGGCAAGGGCAGCGGCGCGATGACGATGTTCATCTGCGAGCATCGTGACTTTGTCCTTGGTCGTAAAGCTCGGGAACAGGCACTACAGCGCACCACGGAGATGCTAGAGACCATCGACCGGGACATTCAGGCGCTTGAAAGCGCGCAGGAAGACTTGAATGCATTCCGGCAAATGTTGAGGTTTCTGAAGGAGCCAGCGTTCGATGCTCGACCATTGGCTGAGTATGCGAGTGACCTTGACGCGACGCGTAGGTCATTGTCACAGCTCGACTTGACTGAAGTTGAGCAGTTGAGATTAGAGTTGACTCGACTGGAGGGGCTCATTCGCATACATGACTTAGCAATCGATGCGGCCAAGGAGACCGTCACGTTGGCCAAACAGCGCATTCTGAACGCAGAAGGCCATATTGAACGTATCAATGGCGGGCGTGATACGCGGTTCCGAGAATGGGAAATCCAGATTCAACGCTTGAAGTATCTTTGTGAGGCCAACTCTGAGAAGACTTACACGGTGATGTCCCAGGAAGTTGATGAGCTCATTACTTCGCACACCTTGGACGTATCGGCAGTTCAGGCGAAGTTGACTCATCTTCGTACTCAACCCGACAAGTACTTGGGCGATGTACGGGAAATGCTGGCTGATTACAATGCCGCAGTCCGGTCCGATGAGAAGTTTCAATCCGCGTTACCACATCTCACCGAGACACCAAACTTCGACCCTTACTACGGCCCGCTAGTCATGCTTGGGCGCGCGGTCAGTACGCTTCATAACGAGCTTGAGAGCATTGGTTTATATAATAACCGCGAGAAGGTTGAGGAAGCAGAACGTTCCTTCCATGACGTCTTTACCAAACAGTTTTGCGTTGAAATTAAGAGCAAGGTCGATGAAGGCGTGCGAATGCTACGCCAGTTGAACGTCGAACTAGAGAAGCTGAAGTTCGGCACCGACCGCTTCAACATTGATTGGTCTAAGTGGGAGCCTGAGTTCCAAGAGTATTACGGTTTCTTCTCAGCCGTTGCCGAACTGGCCGATTCACCAGACGCAGTGGACTTGTTCGGTGAAACGGAGCTTTCGCCTAAGCACGTCGAAGTTCGTGACCGTCTAGTCAAGTTACTGTTGGACCAAGACCAGGACAGAGCGGGACGCGAGCTGCTACGCATCGCGGATTACCGTAACTACCGACGCTACGAAATCTGGAATGATTCGGACAGCGGCGGTCGCATCGCTCTGTCGACATGGGGCACTGGTTCCGGCGGACAGTTGGAAACACCTGCTTATATTGTGCGCGCCGCCGTTGTGACTAACCGTCTACGTCTCTTTGAGAAAGGCGCTAGCTTGAAGTTGCTTGTGAGTGACGAGTCCTTTTCTCGCATGGATGAGCCGAGGGCGCGTGCTGTCCTTCGATATCTGCGAGACAGTATGGGCTTGCAGCTAGTCAGCGCTATGCCGACCAAGCACGCCGGCGCGTTGCGTCCTGAATTCGACCGTGAATTCAGCTTCAGCCGTATGAACGTACCAGGCAACGGTGAAATTGACTTCGTCTCCGAATGCGACGAGCGCATTTTCAAGAAGGACCGTATGCGTGAGGTCTGGGAAGCACAGCGTCAAGAGGTTCGCGAACAAGCCAAGCTAATATTTGATGCGGCAGAGCCTGAAGTGCCACCAGGAGCCGCGAAGTGATAGAACATCCGCTTTGGCTTAAGTATTCTTCTGTGCAGCAGCTGCTTAATTTGCTAGTGGACCGAATGGATTCGGCCGAGCTGAGGGGAAGCGTTCGCACACAGTCCGTCGCTCTCTCGGAAAGAACTTGGCCAGCTCTCTACAAAGCTCAGCGAGAGTCGGAAAAGGAAGAACTTTGGGGCCATGCAGTTGAGTTGGTGCGTTGGGGATGGCTCATGATTACGCCAATTAGCGCTATCCAGTCTCGCTCTGGTTATGCTCACTCACCGCGCGTTACGGTTACTAATGAGCTCCAGGTAAGAGGTGTGGTTGGTCGCGCGCAGCGCATCAAGTCTGCTGCGGAGCGTTGGCGTGAGGCCGTCCACGATGGACTCCAGGGTAGCGCCGAGGTCAAGGCTGCTGTCTCTGAGTTCTGCATTGACATGCCGGACCGTACTATGGCCGCAATTGTCGAGCGGTTGAACGGCCTCCCCTCATTTGCTGGCAAGCCTATGCTACTCCGCGAAGTCTCTGCTCAACTGTTTTGGGGCATGTCGAAGGTCTTGGACAAGCGACAGGGTCTCGTCGCCGCAATTCTAGGTGTCGACGAATGTCCTTTTCCAGAGACTCCAATTCAGTTGCAGGTATTTCTGCCGCCGGCAGAGTTCCGCGGTGTTCTGTTCATCGAAAACCTCATGAGCTTCGAGCGTGCCATACGCTCGACGAGTTCGACATTCGAGGGACTGGCACTGATTTACGCGTCAGGCTTCAAGGGAAGTGCTCAGCGGCTGCGCACTCCAGATGGATGCTCTCTTTTCTACGCGGCGCGTGGTGGTATAAGTCAAAACCTTCGAGATTGCTTCGAGCGCTGGCTTTTTGGTAAGGATGTCTTTCCGGTGTTCTTCTGGGGGGACCTGGATTGGTCTGGCATGCGCATTTTGTCTGCTATGCGCATAATTTTCCGCGACCTCATGGCTTGGGAGCCTGGCTACTCTCAAATGTTAGAAGTTCTTATAGCTGGCAAGGGGCATTCTCCAGAAGCCGCCGACAAGCAAGGGCAAAAAGCGCTAAGCGCGTCTGGTTGTACTTATGCGGATGTTCATCTGATACCGGCACTACAGAGTCACGGAAAATTTGTCGACCAAGAGCAAATTAGCCTTTAATGCTCCCATGTTTGAATTGGGATGCCAAAGTTCTCGTGCGCCGAACAGTTATCCGGGTTGAGGAGCGTTCCCCCGTTGCGAAAATAAAAATTATGAAAGAGTATTCAACCCAAGCGATTTTTAGTACGCCAAACTTCTGACGTGTCGATTAATAGACCGTTAGCACCTTTACTATAAAAATCGTGAGATGCGAATTTGAGTACTCCGGGGCTTACTCAACGGCTCGAATTTGCGCTGCTTCATTAAAAGCGCGACCAAGAAAGTTGAGCATTTCGTGCTGTTGATTTGCTCGCAGAGTTGACCCTCTCTAACTGATCCACCTTCCACTGTCTGGCGAAAGCTGCAACCCGGTCATACGACCCTTTAAATCCCAATACACATAAGTCGATGTGCATCTGTTTCAAAGTCCGTCGTTGCTTGCGTGACTTCGTCGCCTCGGTCTTTAACCAGGCGGAAAGCTTGAACGCATATTTGTCGAGAGAAGTCGGAGAACGTCGATCAGCATAGGCTGGCTCGACAGTTTCGGCCCGTAGATAACGTCTAACGGCATTTCGAGAGATACCCAGTCGTTTGGATATTTCCCTCAATGAGACCTGGTCACGAAGGTGCCAGCGTCGAATAATTCCAAGTAATGCCACGTCTATCACTCCAATCTCCTACTCACTTTGGTAAGTAGGATTGTGTTCTAAACGTGGGTCAGTTTTCGATGCAAATCAACAATCTAGCCATACTTGTGATAATGGAAATTTTAATTATTCAGAGAATCTTCGTTGATTTTCGATACTTGTAGCTTCTAGACATCATATGTCGGTTTTTCCACAGAAATTTTCCTTATAGGAAATACAAATTCTGTAGACTAAGACCCCACGGCAGGATCGCTCCGCAACCCGCGCAGCGTCTACCTAAAACCATAATAACTACGCTGCCCAAGGGCGATCCAATGAAATCCCGTTTTATGTCTATGATGGCCGGCACTCTGCTGGCCGCGACCTGTGCCTCGGCGTTTGCCGATACCGGTGCATCTTCCGTTCAATTTGATATCAGTCGCTTCGATGTTCGCGGCAATACCTTGTTACCGGCGACGACTGTTGACAGCCTGGTGGCGCCCTACCTTGGCAAGCAGCGTGACTTTGCTGATGTGATGGGGGCGCTGGAAGCGCTGGAGGCGGCTTACCGTGCGCGTGGTTATCAGTTGGTCAGTATTGATTTGCCGGAGCAGGAGCTGAACCAGGGTACGGTGGTGCTGAATGTGGTGCAGACGAAGATCGGTAATGTGGTGATCGAAGGGAATAACCATTTCGATGATGCGAATATCCGTCGCTCCTTGCCTGCGTTGCAGGAAGGTCAGACACCTAATTTGACGGCTGTTTCCAAGAGCCTGAAGCTGGCGAATGAGAATCCGGCCAAGAAGGTGACGATGCGGATGAAGTCCGGCGCGCAGGATGATGAGGTTGAGGCGACGCTGGCGGTGACGGATGAATCAGTATGGCGTACGACGGTGAATCTGGATAACACAGGCACGGTGTCGACTGGTCGCACGCGTGCGGGTGTGGTGTTGCAGAACGCGAATATGTTTGGCCTCGATCATGTGATGAGCCTGCAGTACACGACGACGCTGGAAGAGCCTAGCCGGGTTGGTGTGTATGGCGTTGGTTATCACATTCCTTTGTATGCGCTCGGCGATTCGATGGATTTCTTTGCCAGCTATTCGGATGTGAATGCTGGTACGGTGACGGCAGGTATTTTTGATCTCGCTGTGAGCGGTAAAGGTTCGATGTATGGCGCACGCTATAACCAGAACCTGCCTACGGTCGGCAATTACGAATCCAAGGTGATGTATGGCCTGGATTTGAAAGAGTATAAAAACAGCATGCAGTTGCTCGGCGTGGAGTTGGGCAACGATATTACCGTGCGTCCGGTGAGTGTCGCTTACCAGGGCGACTGGGCATTGGCGAACGGATCGGTGGGTTTTGTGGCGACTTTGCTGCATAACATCAAGGGTGGCAAGAACGGCCATCAGCAGGATTTCAGCAATGCGCGTGTTGATGCAAAGGCGAGCTATACCGCTGTACGCATAGGCGCGAGCCTGACGCAGGCCCTGCCCGCCAACTGGCTGG
>Ga0308157_10010473_pt1 | contig 10049 bp, 6 predicted proteins | sample PhyBR1_FD_201035 | JGI IMG/M metagenome (GOLD analysis project Ga0308157, IMG submission 201035) | Phyllosphere microbial communities from UC Gill Tract Community Farm, Albany, California, United States - DLSLB.R1 | ecosystem: Host-associated > Plants > Phyllosphere > Unclassified | place: USA... | reverse complement strand
GCATCACGCCCCAAACCACGCTGTACCTTGCCGTGGCCGCCGACATGCCGGCGCTGCGCCTGGTCGAAACCGTGCCGCTGCAATTCAAGGTCGGCGCGCCCGAAGACGTCGACCGCTGCGTGCTGTCTGCGCTGCCGGGCGTCAGGCTGCTGCATGCGCCGCAGGTACCGAGCGCGATTCCCGTGCGGCCCGACATGGTCTACTTCGTCCTCGATGTGCGCGGGGCGCTGTACGAGGCCATGCTCAAGTCGCAGGCGATGTCGGTGTACGTCCCCAACGGGCTGCGCGAACTGCGGCTCGAACTGATCGCGGTGTCGGCATGAGCGCGTTCATCGAGCGCCGCGCTGCGCCCAAAGGCGAAACGGGCGAGCGCGCCATCCGCACGCAACGCCTCAGCGACATCATGTACGAGGGGTTCTATGCGCTGTTCCTGCTCAAGACCGGGTGCGGGCCGCAGGACAAGGTCGCGTTTGCCGACAACATGACGAGCTTTCTGATGGATGTCGACCGCAACGCCAAGGCGCTCGGGATCGCGGCCGACGATATCCTCGCCGCCAAGTACGCATTCTGCTCGGCGGTCGACGAAATCATCCTGCGCTCGACCTTCGACGTGCGCGACGCGTGGGAGACCCGGCCCCTGCAGCTGCGCGTGTTCGGCGACCAGCTCGCGGGCGAGCATTTCTTCCACCGGCTCGACGACCTGCGCGCGCGCGGGGCGCAGCAGGTCGAGGCGCTCGAGGTTTTCCATATGTGCCTGCTGCTGGGTTTCCAGGGCCGTTATGCGCTCGACGGCAAGGACAAGCTCGACTACTTGGTGGCGCGCCTGGGCGACGAGATCGCCCGCATGCGCGGCCGCACGCGGGGCTTCGCTCCCCATGCCGAGCGGCCGGACCAGGTGGTCAACCGCGTGCGCAGCGACCTGTCGTTGTGGGTGCTGGGGGCGGTGTTTACGGTGGCCGGGCTGGGTGCATACGTGGGTTTCCGGACCGTGCTGGGCAACGACACCGGCTACGCGCTGGCGCATTACAACGATCTGGTGACGCTGCCGCCGAAAGCGGCAAACGTAACGATCACATTGCCGTAAAGCGTTGACCTACACCGTTGACGGCCCCGGCCGAGAGGCCGGGGCGCTTTACTGGATCACCTTGAACTCAATGCGCCGGTTGCGCGCCCTTCCCTCCGGCGTACGGTTGTCGGCCACGGGCCGGTCGGGCCCCTCGCCCGATACCGCGATCGATTCGGCCCCAATGCCCTGGGCCACCACATAGGCCTTGACCGCTTCGGCCCGCGCCTGGCTCAGTGACAGGTTGCCGGCGCGCGAACCGGCGTTGTCGGTGTGGCCGATGACGCCGACCTTGACGCCCTTGATCTTGTTCAGCGCGGCCGTCATCCCGTCCAGCACGGCGATGCCGGTGGGCGTGAGCGTTGCCTTGCCCGATTCGAACTCGATGATGCGGTCGGCCAGCGCCGTATCGAGCACCGCTTGCTGCGACACCTGCACCCGCAAGCCGTTGTTGACCGTGTAGGTGGGATTCAGGCTCGCCGCGATGTCGCCCGCGATCTTCTGGCGCTGCTCCTCGCTGGCCACGTCGCCGCGCAGGCTGATGCTGTTGCCGTCGATGTGCAGATGGCCGCCTTTCACCAGGCGCAGGTTCGGGCCGATCAGCCGGCCGACATACGTGTTCCAGTTGGCGGGCGTCGACACGGTGCCGACCGCCAGCTGGTCGACCACACGCGCGGCGCCGTAGACGCCGCGCAGGCGTTCCAGCAGCGCGGCCCTGGTCGCCTCGTCGGCCACGGTGCCGGTCACCAGCACCGGTGCTTCGGTCTGGGCCTGGGCCTGGCTCTGGGCCTGGGCTGCGCCCTGCTGCAGGCCCGCCAGGCACAGCATGACGATCAGTGTGCGAAGTATCACGTCAGGCTCCGATGAAGGTTGTCATGAACAGCGTGCGCGCCAGCGCCAGCGGCAGGTCGGGCTGGGCCAGCTGGCTGGCCAGCGCGCGCACGTCGGGCTCAAGCTGCAGCTCCTCGTCGATCCAGGCCGTGTGCTGCAGGCGTACCTGCAGGTCGGCGCCCACCAGCGGATCGATCATCGCGCGCAGCGTGTCGGCCAGCGCGGCGCAAAAGCCCACCACCAGCACCGGCTGCCCGTCCTGGTGCGTGATGAACAGCGCCAGGTCGAACCCGGCGCGCCGCAGGAATGGCGCGATCAGCCCAAGCCAGAACGCCGCCACCGGATAGCGCGCGGCCGGGTCGGGCGGCAGCGGCAGCACGAGACTCTTGTCGAGCGTACGGGGCGGGCTGCGCATCACCGGCTGCAGCAAGAGGCCAAGCGCCAGCACCAGCCGCGCGACACCGCAGTCGCCCAGCAGCGCGTCGAGCGAGCCCACCGTGCCGGCATCGATCCAGGCCGTGCAGGCGCCAACATCCCCCAGGCCGATCGCGCTGTCGGCGATCGACTGCAACGACGCCGTGGGATCAGCTTCTGCCAGCACCTTCGGGCAGATCTCCTGCAAAAACGTCCACAGCGGGGCAAACGCGACCGGGCAGTGCGCCACGAAAGCGGCCGGATCGGCCACCGTCAGCGTGCGCGTGGCCAGGAACGGAAAGCGCCGGCCCGACTGGTCGCGGCTGGCCAGCAGATGCCCGGCCACCGCGTGGTGGCGCGCCGGGCCGACGAGGGCGAAGCTCACCGGCGCCATGGCGTCGTAGTGCACGCGCCAGCGCGCATCGGACGGCAGCAGCGTCATCACCTGCGCCAGCCAGGCGTCGAGCATGCCGATCGTGGCCGGTTCGTGCGCCAGCTTGACGAAGTCGGCGCGCGCCGGCAGCTTGCCGAAGTAACCGATCCGGTCGGGGCGCATCACTGGCCTCCCGTGCTGGCCAGTGCGGGCGCCGCCGCATCGAAGCGGCCAACGATTGCCGGCGGCAGGCGCATGCCACGAAAACCCTGGCCCTGCGCCTGCCCGCCCCCGCCCCCGCCCGCTTGCGGGCTGCTGACGATCTTCAGGTCCACCGCCACCGTCACATTGTTGCTGCTCCAGCGCAGCTCGAATACGCCGCCGTCCTTCCTCGTGCGCTGCGCCGACTCGAACAGGCGCTGCAGGCCGAACTGGCCGGGCTGGTTGAAGAGTTCAACCGTGCGGCCATCGAACGTCACGGCCGACACGCGCGCACCCGATACGCCCTGCGGCCCCGGATGCACCATATTGCTCCAGCTGGCCGGGGTGTTGCGATAACGGAGTTGCTGGCCATCGATCTCCAGCGTGTATTCGAGCGTGCCGGGCGCCGTGAGCGGCAGCACCTGGAACACGGTCTGCGCCGCCGTGCCGGCCGCCACGCCGTTGTTCGACAGCGGCGCGATCCAGGCCGGGAACGCTGCCACCGCCTGCGGCGCGAGCGAGATGCCGATGTCGGCCCAGGTGCGCGCGGCCAGCACGTCGCCGCGCCGCACCACGAGCGGACCCATGGCCGTGCCCACGAATTTGGCCACCGCGCCGTCGGGTCCGAACACCTGGCCGATCTCGCCCGGCGTGGCCTCGATGCTTGCGCCTTGCGCGAACGGATACTTGGCCGCCAGCGTGCGCGTGAACGGCTCGACGACCTGCGCCTGCCAGGTCTTGTTGATCTCGGCCTCGGACGGCAGCACGATCATGGCGAAGGTCTGCGTCAGCGGGCGTACCAGCAGCGGCCGCAGCGCGCTTTTCTGACTCTCGCTCATCCCGGTGAGCATCTGCTCGTCGACGTAGCGCAGCGCCTCGGCCAGTTCCGAGCCGGACCCTTCGAGCGTCTGCTGCATGAACTGCTTGGCGCCCGGCCCCGGGTCACCCTGGTTCTTCAGCGTATTCAGGCGCGTGCGCAGGCGCGACAGCGCGTCGAGGTAGCCCGTCATCAGCGATGCCTCCTTCTCCTTGGCGCCGACCAGGCGCGCCACGCCGGCGAATTCGCGGCCGATCGGGCCGGCGCTTTGCGGCCCGCCGGTCAACTCGGCCGGATCAATGGCATCGGCCAGCGTGCGTGCGTCGGACGGTGCCCGCCGCAGTATTTTTTGCTTGATCCACTCGGCAACGCCCCGTTCGGTCTTGCTCGCGGGCTGGCGCAACCCGCCCGGATTGTCCCAGGCCGTCTCTTCATGGATCGTGCGCAGCAGCCTGGCGATGGGCGACGTCTGTGGATCGCCCAGGCGATTCATCGCCTGCACGCTGGCGTCGAAGCCGCGCAGGTCCGTGATCGCCACGCCCTGCACGAACTTGACCCATTCACGTGCATAGTCAGCCTTGTACAGGTCGATCAGCGCCTTCTGGATTTGCTCCGGGCTGCCCTCGAGCGTCAGGTCGTCGCGCGCCGTGGTCTTGAGCACCCAGTCGACAGTATTGAGTTCGCGGTTCGAGGCTTCGCGGATCGCGCCCAGCACGAACTTGTCCCACGCCGCGCGGGTGAATGCGCCGCTGACCGCATGGCTGCCGGCAACCAGGGCGCTGTCCTGTTCGCCGACGATGCGCGCCACCGTCACCGCCGGGAAGCGCGTGGCGGCGCGCGTGCGGATATCGGCGTACACGCGCTCGCGCGCCGGGGTGCCGCGCACCACGCGGCGCAGGTGCTCGCGGGTGGTGTCGAGCAGGCCCAGCTTGAGCGTCATCTGCGGCCAGGCCGGGTCGTCGATATTGGCCAGGTGGAAGCTGAGCAGGCGTTCGGCGCTGCGGATCATCTGCTCGCGCGGCATCGCGCCGCGGTGCGCTTCCAGCCAGCCGCGCCAGTAGCGCGTGAGCTGGTCGTTCAGATGTCCCGACTCGGCGTGGGTTTTATCGCCCAGCATCAGGTAGGTCTTGAGGGCGTTGTAGGCATCGCCGACGCTGGTGGGCGACGCATCCTGGTACGGCTGGCCGGGCCGTGCCGCCGGCGTGGCGGCCTGGCGCGCCGGATCGAGGCTGGCCGCATTGCTGTTCACTTCCGTCAGCATGGTCTCAAGGGCGCCCGTCACCGGTTCGACCATCACGGCGCGCACGCCGGCGAAGTATTCGTCGCGCAGCTTGCGCGACAGCTGCCCGCCCTGGTACAGGCCGAAGCCCAGCGCCCACGGCTTGTCCTGGCTGTAGCCATCGAGCAGCTCGATCCGGTCCTGCAGGATGTCGAGCGCTTCGAGCCGCGACTGCAGGTCGATGCGGCCGGCCTGCAGCTTGCTGACTTTGTCGAGATCGGCCTGCACATTGGCCACCAGCTGGCGGTTGCCCATATAGGCCCAGGACCAGCCGCCCATCGCACAACCCAGCAGGATCGTGGCCGCGAAGAACACACCCAGCTTCCAGCGCGCCGCCGCCGGATGCGTGTAGCGCCTGACCAGGTCGCGGTCGGCGAAGATCACCTTGCGAAAAAGATCCAGCAAAAAGTAGCCGGACTGCCCGGCTGCCGGCTCGGCCACCGCGCCTTCACGATTGCCCAGCGCCAGGTCGAAGCGGCTGGCCACGCGCTGGCTCGACAGGTCTTGCACGCTGCCTTCCTGCAGCGCGCTGGTAAAGTAAAAGCCGCGAAACACGGGCTTGAACTGGTAGGTGTTTTCATCGAACAGCGTGGCCAAAAACGCGCGCAGCGGCGTCCTGATCGCCGCAAATTCAAGGGGAAACGTAAACACCCCGGGGCGCATCAGGGTGCTGCGGTTGGCGCCCATGCCGGCCAGGCTCATCTCTTTCAGGCCATCGACGAGCGCCTCGAACTCGTCGTCGAAGAAGGCCAGCACGTCCTGCGGCGCGCTGCGGCGGTTGTAGCGCAGCGTGGCGCCCCAGATGCGCTCGCGCTCGGCCTGTTCGCTGCCATGGAAAAAGTCCACGAAACCCGCCACCAGGTCGACCTTCGTGAACACGACATACACGGGTGGATGCACGCCCAGGCGCTCGGTCAGCTCCTGCATGCGGGTGCGCAGGTTCTTGGCCAGTTCATGCGATGCCGTGGCCGGGCCGGCCATCAGTTCGGCAACGCTCACGGCGATCAGGATGCCGTTGACCGGCGCACGGTGGCGATGGCGGCGCAGCAGGTCAAGAAAGCCGAACCACTCGTCACGGTCGTCTTCCTGGACCGAATAGCGTCCGGCCGTGTCGAGCAGGATGCCGTCGGTGGTGAAGAACCAGTCGCAATTGCGGGTGCCGCCCACGCCCTGCACGGCCTTGTTGCCGGGGATCGGAAACGTCAGTCCCGAGCGCACGATGGCGCTGCTCTTGCCCGCCGCCGGATTGCCGATGACCATATACCACGGCAGTTCGTACAGCGCCGCCGCGCCCCGCGTCAGGCCCAGCTTGGAGGTCTTGATGGTGCTGACCGCATCGAGCAGATTCTTGCGCAGCACGGCGACGTCGCCCTTGCCGTCGTCGTCCATCCCATCGTCCGTGGCGAGACCACCGCCCTCGCCCTCGGCCATGGCCGACGCCAGCCGGGCGCCCTCGCGCGCGCGCCAGGCACGCCGGATCATCCAGCCGGCGCCCCATATGCCAAGCAAGGCCAGGCCGACGATGGCGGCCCAGACGATGGCGATGTCCAGCGCCACGGCGCCAAGCACCAGCAGCGCCGCGACGGCGAGCACACCGATCAGGATCAGCATGCGGCTGCTGGTCAGGAAGTTCCAGAATCGCGCCATGGCGGGGCCCAGGTCCGTTGAAAAAAGAGTCTCACAGGAAATGCTCGCACGCGCATGGCTGCCGCCGCTTGAGCGGGCGCAACACGGTGGACTTGGTGCAACGCCGGCTCAGCGCCGCATCACCCCGCGCAGGCGCAGCTCGGTGTGGCCAAAATCCATCATCTTCCAGCGCCCGCCCCAGGTCAGGCCGAGCGACTCGGCCACCTGTCCGTACGCCTGGTAGCCGCGCATCGCCCACGGGTCTTTTTCGGAAATCACCAGCTTGCCGTCGCGCAGGAACGCGCAGTCGCCCGCCAGGCCGTACTGGTGCCAGCTCTGGAACGCGCGCGCATTGGTGACGTTGCTGCCACTGGCCGCCAGCGCATCCTGGCGCGCCGGGCTGCGGTAGCCTTCGAGCAGCGCCATCTCGTAGCCATGCTGCTCCTTCATGATCTTGAAGGCCAATAACAGGCGCGCGCTGAAGTCGGGGTGCAGCAAGCCCCAGTTGCGGCTCGCGCCCACCAGCATCGGCCGTATCAGTTCGACTTCGGCGGTCGTAAACACGTCCGGCGGCAGCGCGACGGGGGGCGCCAGTTGTTCGCCGGCCAGCAGCGCCGCCACCTGTTCATCCGGCATGGCGGCGCTGCCCTGGTACACGGGCAGCATGGCGGGATTGCTCAGCGCCAGCGCCAGCAGCGACGGAATCAGGATCACTGGCGCGACAATGGCGAACACCACCCGATGCCGGCGCAGGAAGCGCAGCAGGCGCTCGCGCAGTGTGAGCGCGGCCGCATCGCGCGCGGCGCCCAGCGCCCGCCCACCCGCGTGCCCCCAGGCGCCGGCATGCCGCGCCAGCGCGCGCAGACGGCCGATGCCGCGCGTTGCCAATGCGCGACCCGTCGGGAACACGGCCAGCCAGATCAGGCCGGATGCGCCACAAACGTACAGAAGCGCGATAAAGATCAGCATCGGTACCTCCAGGATTGTTTCTAATCGGAACTGGAAAAACCCCATCTTAGGAGTGCTGCCGTGCGTTCATCAGACGAACATCAAGCGAACCCCACGCAACCACATCTGCGGCCCGACCTGATGTCGTCGGCGCGGCATGGCGGCAACGAAGACAGCATCCTCGCCAGGCTCGAACGCGAGCCGGTGCGCCGCGCCGCGCCCGGTGGCACGGGCGTGCGGGTGGCCTGGTATGGCGGCGCCGTGCTGGTCGCGCTGGGGTTGACGGGTGCCCTGGCCTGGCTGGCGGCGGGGCAGGACAGCCCGCACAAGGTTCAACCCGCGCATGCAAGGATGGCGGCGCGCGCGATCGTGGCCGACGAACCTGCTGCGCCGCTGGCGGCAGCCATCATCGTCGACGCTGCGCCGGCACTGGCGACAGTGGCAACGCCAGCACCCGCGATCAGCACAGCGCATGTCCTGCCGCCGCCGGTGCCACCGCTGCGCCTGTTGCGACCGGCAGACGGTGGGCGAGCACCCGCCAAACCCACGCGCACGGCTGCTGCGCCCGAGCGTAGCGCGGCCAGGGCCGTGGTCCCGGCGCCGACCACGTTCCAGGCGCGCGCAAGCGCACCGCGCCAGGCTGCGCGGCCAGCGAAACATGCCGGACCGGTGCGTGCGACCGAACCGCCCGACAGCGATGTCGCGCTGATCTCGGCCGTCATCTATCACGCCAATGGCCACGCCCTGCCCGACCCGGAAATGAACCCGGATCGCTGCGCAGGCGAGGCCTGTCGTCCACGGCCAACGCGCTAGCACCGCGCGGGACGATCACGCCGAAACTGCTGGATTCCCTGTTCACCCGGGCTTATACTGTACATAAGAACAGTAACGCGGGTGGTCATGATCAGGTTGTTGGAAAACGAGTTTTATTATCTGGACAACTTTCAGCGCGTTCTCGACTGGATCGGCGAACGCTATGCCGACCTGCTCGACGCGCAGGAGCACGCGTTCCTCGCCGCCTTCCCTGCCCTGCCGCATGCGGCGCGCGCGCTGTTCGTGCGCATGGTCATGCGAAAAGGCACGCTATTCCGGGCCAGTAAACTCCGCTACGCCGAGATCGGCTGCCCGGTCGAGGCCGCCGACCACCTGCTGGGTACCGGCTGGATCGAAGCCGATCCCGAACTCTCGCTCGACGAACTGTTCGACCTGCTGTCCAAGCCCGAAGTCGCCGAGGCCTTCCCGCACCTGCGCCAGAAAAGTGCGCGCAAGGGCGACCTGCTCGAAGCCTTGCGGGCCGACTGCGCCGACCCACGCCGATTCTCAGGTTGGTATGGCGATTGTCCCGACGTCGCCTGGCGCATCCACGTCAAGCCGCTGTGCGACCGCCTGCGGCTGGTTTTCTTCGGCAACCTGCGCCAGGGCTGGACCGATTTTGTGCTGTCCGACCTGGGCCTGTTCCGCTACGAGCAGGTCGACATCTCGCCAGCCTCGCGCGGTTTCCGCCAGCGTGCCGACATCGACCACTACATCCTGCTGCACGCGTGCCGCGAGCGCTTCGCTGCCGGCGAGGCCGTCGAGGATGTCGTGCGCGACCTGCCCGAGCATGCGTTCGACAACGACTGGCTGGCCAGCCGGCGCGAAAAGCTCGTGTTCCAGATCGGCCAGCACTACGAAAAGCAGAAGGACTGGGATGGCGCCTTCGCCGCCTACGCCCGCTGCCGCTACCCCGGTGCGCGGGGCCGCGCGATCCGCGTCCTTGAAAAACACGAGCGCTTCGACGACGCCTGGGCCCTGTTGACCGAGGCCCAGGCCAACCCCGAGAACGACGCCGAGCGCCAGCACCTGGCCCGCATCGCGCCGCGCCTGGCACGCCGCCTGGGTCACGCGCGCCTGGGCCGGCTGCCGAAGACCGAGGTGCAGCGCATCGACCTGTGCCTGGCGCCGCCGAACGGCGAGCGCTGGGTCGAAGGCGCGGTGCGCGACCATCTGGCGCAAGACGGTGCGCCCGTGTTCTATGTCGAAAACGCGCTGGCCAATACGCTGTTTGGCCTGCTGTGCTGGCGCGCGATCTTCGCCGCCATCCCGGGCGCCTTCTTCCACCCGTTCCACCGCGGGCCGGCCGACCTGTACAGCGCCGATTTTTACGCACGCCGGCTGGCCGAATTTTCCGCCTGCTTCGACGAACTCGAGTCCGGCGCCTACCGCGACACCATCCGCGCGACCTACCGCGACAAGGCTGGCCTCCAGTCGCCGTTCGTGCACTGGGACGGCATCAGCCTCGAGCTGGTCGAACTGGCGCTGGACTGCATCCCGGCCGCGCACCTGCGCAAGTGGTGCGAGCGGATCCTGGCCGACGTGCGCGAAAACCGCACGGGCTTTCCCGACCTGATCCAGTTCTTCCCCCTCGAAAACCGCTACACGATGATCGAAGTGAAAGGCCCGGGCGACCGCCTGCAGGACAACCAGCAGCGCTGGATCGAGTACTGCGCCGCGCATG
>Ga0308157_10010471_pt1 | contig 10051 bp, 8 predicted proteins | sample PhyBR1_FD_201035 | JGI IMG/M metagenome (GOLD analysis project Ga0308157, IMG submission 201035) | Phyllosphere microbial communities from UC Gill Tract Community Farm, Albany, California, United States - DLSLB.R1 | ecosystem: Host-associated > Plants > Phyllosphere > Unclassified | place: USA... | reverse complement strand
AGATAATTCCTCCGTTTCCTTCACCGCCGATAACAGCATTTTTCTCCTTCATTAATGTAACTACATTCACTTCTCCAACTGCACTTGCAAAATAGTCTGAGTTGTGACTTTTTGCAACATCTCTTAATGCACGGCTTGATGAAAGGTTTGAAATAGCTACACCGTTTTTGTTTTTCAGCAGATAATCTGCAACGGCAACCAACGTGTATTCTTCCCCGAACATTTCACCTTTTTCGTCGATTAAAGCTAATCTGTCCACATCAGGATCTACTACAATTCCGAAATCTGCTCCTTCTTTTTTTACCCGTTCACAGATGTCTCCTAAATGCTCTTTCAATGGTTCCGGATTGTGCGGGAAATGGCCGGTTGGTTCACAGTATAATTTTACTGTTTCGCAACCAAGCTTATCCAACAGCATCGGAATGGCAATTCCTCCAGTTGAATTTACAGCATCCAATACTACCTTGAACTTTTTAGCTTTAATAGCTTCTACATCAACCATCGGAAGATCTAAAATTTGCTGAATATGAATATCAAAAGCATCATCTCTTGTTTCATATTTTCCAAGATCATCAACTTCCGCATAGTTGAAATCTTCACTTTCTGCAAGGGCTAAAACTTCGGCTCCGTTTTCTCCGCTGATGAATTCTCCTTTGTTATTGAGTAATTTCAGAGCGTTCCACTGTTTTGGATTGTGGGAAGCCGTTAGAATAATTCCTCCGTCGGCTTTCAGTTCAGGGACCATAATTTCCACGGTTGGCGTAGTGGAAAGACCCAGATCGATTACGTTAATTCCCAACCCTTGTAATGTAGCGGTAACGAGAGAGGACACCATCTGCCCGGAAATCCTTGCATCTCTACCAATAACGAGGGTAAGGTCTTTTTTATTGTTGTTATTCTGAAGCCAGGTTCCGAATGCGGAAGCAAATTTTACCACATCAAGCGGTGTAAGGTTATCGTTTACTTTACCTCCGATGGTTCCCCGGATTCCTGAAATACTTTTTATTAGTGACATTATGGGTGTTTTATAGTTTAATTTTTAAATAATTTAATTATAAGCAAAATTAAATATTATTTGTCACACCCCATCAGAAAGTTATGAACAACCGCAATCCTTATCACAGTTTGTTCGCTTGGAGCTGAACTTTTTCGGCGCAAAATTCTTTCTAAGTATTCTGAACAAAGAGTAGCAGGCAAATGCTACCACAAGAAGAACAACAATATATTGTAAAAGCAAGGAAGAATCCATTATTTTAAGATTTGATATGCAAACATGGACACAAAATATGCCAATCCTGTCATCATGATCACCTGTAAAGCTGTCCATTTCCAGCTTTTGGTTTCTCTGTAGACTACTGCGAGTGTAGAAATACACTGCATTGCAAATGCGTAAAAGAGAAGTACTGAAACCCCTGTTGCAAAGCTAAACACTTTTTCGCCGTTCGGTTTTACATCTCTTCTCATTTTATCAATTACTTTTACCTCCGGCGCATCATCTTCAAGGCTGTATAATGTAGACATTGTTCCTACAAAAACTTCCCTTGCGACAAAACTTGTCAGGATTCCGACACCCATTTTCCAGTCGTATCCGAGAGGTGCAATTACCGGCTCTATGCCTTTACCCATTTTGGCTAAGTAAGAATGATCAAGCTCAACGTTGGTCGCCACAAATTGATCCGGTTTTTGTTTAGGTCCGAAATAGCTTAAAAACCAAATGATAATGCTTACGATGAAAATAATTTTCCCCGCTCCTGTAATGAAGTCCCACACTTTCCCCAGAACCATTTTAAAATCATATCCGAAAAGCGGCTTCTTGTACGTTGGCAAATCCATTACCAGATATGTTTTACCTTTATTTTTAATAAACCTGTTAAGAACGGCGGCTGAAAACAAAGCAACCACAAAACCCAGAAGGTACATTCCCATCAATACCAGCGCTTTATATTTTATTCCTAAAAACGTTCCGTCCGAGATGATAAGTCCGATAATGATGCTGTAAACAGGAAGTCTTGCAGAACAAGTCATGAAAGGCGTTACCAGAATTGTTAATAACCTTTCTTTAAGGTTTTCTATATTTCTTGTTGAAATTACCGCAGGAATTGCACAGGCTGTCCCGGAAACCAGCGGAACAATACTTTTCCCGTTCAGTCCGAAAGGACGAAGAAGCCTGTCCATAAGGAAGACCACTCTTGCCATATATCCTGAATCTTCAAGGAGGTAAAGAAAGTATAACAAAATTCCGATCTGCGGCGCGAAGATGACAATCCCCCCGATTCCAGGAACAATTCCATTAGAAATAAGTGAATTTAAAGGTCCTTCCGGAAGGTGCTCTCCCGTAAAAGCGGAAAGCCATGCAAAGAATTCATCGATCCAGTTCATCGGATATTCCGCAAGGAAAAATACGCTTTGGAAAATGACCAGCAGAATCATCATGAAAACAACATATCCCCAGAATTTATGAACCAGTACCTTATCTAATTTCTCGGTTAATAATTCTTTAAACTGAGGTTTTTTAGAAATAACGTTTGATAAAATACCGTCAATATTCTGGTAACGTCTGACCGTTTCCTGTACCTGTAATCTTTTAGGAACAAGACTTTTCGAATCGGGCTCATTTATTTGCTCAACAACAGAATTAATTTTTCCCAAATCCGTCCCGAGTGATAATGTAAGCCAGGTTTTATATTCGTTATCTATACCTTTGTGTGAAGCAACTTTATGGATAAAATCTCTATGTTCTGAAGGTATTTCAAATGATTGAGCAGAAGTTTTCAGAAAATTATTCTGGAAAACAGCTTCTTTCAGTTCTTCAATACCAATCTGTTCTTTTGCATTGGTACGAATAATTGTAATACCTATCGATTCTGAAAATGCGTCAATATCAATAGAAATTCCTCTTCTTTCGGCCTGATCGATCTGGTTTACCACCAGAATCATCGGAATTCCGAGGTCCTGGATCTGCTGAAACAGAAGCAGTCCTCTTTTTAGGCTTAATGCCTCAAGAATATAGATTACCCCCGCATAATCTTTTTGATTTTCCATCACAAACTTCGAAAAGATCGCTTCATCTTCCGAGCTTGGATAAATACTGTAGGATCCCGGCAGATCCACCACCTCCACCACTTCATTTTTATAGGTATAAAATCCGGAATGGCTGGCTACCGTAACTCCTGCATAGTTCCCTGTTTTCTGCTTTTTGTTGCAAAGCGCATTGAAAACCGTGGATTTCCCTACATTAGGATTTCCGACTAACAGTATTTGTTTTGTATGATTTCCCTGCATCAATTCAATTCTTCAACAATAATATATCTGCCCTCTTCTTCACGAAGCGCAATCCGGCTTTTTTCTTCCCCGAATTCTACATACATCGGTCCTTTGAAAGGGGCCTGATACAGAATCCTGAACAAGGTTTCCGGAAGAAGCCCCATTTCGATAATTTTGTTAGGCATTTTAAGGCTGTCGTTATCATACCCTAAAATCTTTCCCATTCTGTTTTTGGGAAATCCACTTAATTTATGTAAACCCATCTCTTTCAAAGCCAAAATTTTGTATGCAAATATACGCTATTTAAATTTAATCTAAATAACAAATTGATATGAAAGAAATCAACCCAAATGCAAAAATGCACTTGGGTTGATTCAATATAATTAGTTAAATATGAATGCTTATTTTTTCTTTTTATCTGCTGAGGAATAAGTAAGTTCTATTGGGTTATCGTTGGAATTGAAGAAATCTTTGTACATTTTCTCCTGTTTTTTCATCATATCTCCAATCGTTCCGTCCATTCCAGGTATTGTTTTAGACATAATTTCCTGAGTCATCATTGGTCTTGCAGTAGCAAAAGGATCTTTCTTGAAATCACTGAATGTCTTTTCAAATTTCTCTCTCGGCATATCTGTTACTTTCAGAGACATATTGGAAATTTTTTCTGAATAAGAAAGTTCTTCCCAATTCTGAACTTTTTTATTTCCCTGCAGGATCCAAGAATAATTTTTACCTTCGTCTTCGATCTTTACAATGAGCCCCGGTAATCCTGAAAATTTAAAAGGTCCATCCTGAAAAGGAAGCTCCGTACTGAACCATGCTGTCCACTTTCTTCCTCCGAAATCTACTGTTGCTTTTTGAGCATTATAGGGTCCTATTTTCTCTTTTTCATTAGAAATTTTCCAGTCAAACTTGATGGTTTCGTTGTATGCAATAGCCATTGGTGAAAACCCACTTGCTATTCTTTCAACATACTGCACTTTCATATCCGGATAATATTTTACAATCTTCTCTGAAAATTTTGGCATCCTGATCGTTTTTGACAGGTCTTTGAATACTCCTGACTTTTGCATGGCCTCCACTTGAACTTTGATAATAGAATCCTGTCCTATTACGGTATAATCTCTGTAAACAGAACGGTCTTTAGCAATATCAAGTACAGTAAGTACTTTATCCAGTTTTGCAGAATCTTTCTTCGGTTTAAAGGTAAGCTCATAAAAAAAACGGTTCGCCGTTTCTTTAGAATCTTTGTCCTGAGCACTTACAAAAGCAAAAAGCGCGATAAAAAATATTGAAAATAGCTTTTTCATTGTTTTTCTGATGTTTTATATGGTATTAGTTGACAACCTCCTCTTTTTGTTACACTTTTTTGTATTTCTTTTTTTTAAACGCATATTCTAATCTGATTTTAATCTCTTTAATGACATTTTAATTCCATTCCAAAGAACTTCTAATCTGGTCATTTTAGTTTTGTAACATCAAAAAAGATAAACACGACCTAAATCTTAAAAATATGATCAGAACGATTTTAATAGCTACAGATTATTCTCTTGAATCTTTGAACATCCTTAAGAAAGTGATGCGGGAGAAAGATGCTGCTGAAGACCAAAATCAGTATACTATTCTTTTGGTTTCAGGATACGATACGGGAGATTCTATCAGAGATCTTCTTTTTAATACAAAAAGTACGATTTTCAATAAATTAAGGCCACAGGAATTCTGTGAAGCGTATACCATTATCAAAAATAAATATCCTCACCTCATTAATAAAATTGTGTGTGATATTTTCACGGGAAGCTTCCAGAGAACCTTTAACAATTATGTAAAAGCTGAAAATATCGAGGAGGCTTATTACGCTTCGTCTATTAAAAGTAAAGGAAACGGAAAATTTGATGTAATTCCTTATATCAAAAAATGCAAAGACCTTAAAAGCTACGAAATTTCATTAGAAGTTAAAAAACACATGCCTGAAAAAGGAAGATTGGCAGAAATCTTTGTGGAAGTTTAAATCAGACTTATAAAATTTTAAAAATGTTAAGGAATTATAGTAACAGCAGGACGTTGGGAGACAACATAAGACTGGGAACGCTGACTGCCTTTACGGCGGGTACTATAAATATTGCTTCCCTGTTGATATTTCTCTCGTTTACGTCAAACGTAACAGGGCATTATGCTATCCTCGCAGCAGAAATCAGTAAAGCCAACTGGTCGCAGGTTGCCGTAGTGGGAGGCTGGATTTTTCTTTTCTTCTTCGGAGGGTTTGTATCCAATTTTATGGTCATCAACTTCAACAGGAAGAGTAAATATTTCGCGCATGCCATGCCTTTGGTGCTTGAAATAGCATGCCTCCTTTTTGTAGGAATCTATGGACAGTTTTATTATCGTAAAACCCTTGAGGAAACAGAATATCTGGTCGCATTAATGCTTTTTGCTACAGGACTACAGAATGGTTTAACGGCAAGTATTTCCAACTTCTCCGTGAAAACAACCCACCTTACCGGTACTACTACCGACCTTGGAATTCTGTTTTCTATGTTTACCCAGAAAAAATTCAGGAAAAACGGAGAGCTGGTAGCAAGAGCCAAATTGTTAATGAGTATTATGCTTGCGTATGTTTTGGGAGCGGTATTTTCCGGACTTACCTATTATTATCTTGAGTTCAGGGTTTTTTATGTGATCAGTCTTTGCTTGCTGGTTGTAATTGGATATGATGCCTATAAAATTCATCTGAGACATTATAACACGCAATATAGATACAGCAAAATATATAGAAAACCTAACTTTTTAGCTTTTCTGTATGATAAGATCCATGGAGGTTCGGGAATCAAACAAAAAGGAGAGAAAAAGAGAAAACTTATTTTCGAAGAATAAATGTTCTTATAAAGATTTCTTATTTAAAGACAATACATATCAGTATTAATTTTGTGTAAACTAGCTGTGAATCAATCCTCTAATTGTGTAATGCAATTGGGGGATTGTGTTTTTTAGAAAATGCTTACGGAAGACCGTTTTAGCTGAAATAAAAACGTCGCAGGAATGTTGATATGTTGATAATTAATTTTTAATTCAGGGGGTTATTGTTTTAATTCTTATTCTGAATGCCTATTTTTGTAAGTTGATTTACTTTTTTTATGTCAGATATTATTCAGCTTTTACCGGATCATGTAGCCAACCAAATTGCGGCAGGAGAGGTGGTGCAGAGACCTGCATCCATTGTAAAAGAACTTTTGGAAAATGCAATTGATGCCGAAGCCACGAAGATTGAACTGATTGTAAGAGATGCCGGAAAAAATCTGATTCAGGTGGTAGATGACGGAAAAGGAATGTCTGAGACGGATGCAAGGATGGCTTTTGAGAGACACGCCACTTCCAAAATCAGAGGAACGGAAGATATTTTTAAAATTGCCACAAAAGGATTCCGTGGCGAAGCACTTGCTTCTATTGCAGCAGTCTCCCAGGTAGAACTGAGAACCAAGCAGAAAGATACAACCATAGGAACCAATATCTATATAGAAGGCGGAGTGTTTCAGTTTCAGGATCCTGTTCAGACGGCAGACGGCTCCAATTTTTTAGTAAAAAATCTTTTCTATAACGTTCCGGCCAGAAGAAAGTTCCTTAAAAATAATAATATCGAATTCAGACATGTTATTGATGAATTTCAACGTGTTGCCCTGGCGCATGAAAATCTTGAGTTTTCCCTTTTTCATGACGACGAAGCGGTTTTCAGATTAAGAAAAGGGAGCCAGATGCAGCGTATTGTAGATATTTTCGGAAGAAAACTGCAGCCTCAGCTTATTCCTATTAAAGAAGATATCATCTGGTGTAAACTTCACGGGTTTGTAGCTAAACCTGATGGAGCCAAGAAAACGAGAGGAGAACAGTTTCTTTTTGTAAACGGAAGATATTTTAAAAGTCCGTATTTCAATAAAGCGGTGCAGGAAGCTTTTGAAGGATTGCTGCTGCCGGGATATATTCCTACATTTTTTCTTTTTTTAGAATTAGATCCTGAAAAGATTGATGTCAATATACATCCTCAGAAAACGGAAGTAAAATTTGAAGATGAGCACCTGATCTTTGCATTGTTGCGCTCTACCATTAAAAGATCATTGGGAATTTACAATGTTGCACCAAGCCTTGATTTTGAAAAAGATCCGCACCTGGATGAAATCATGCAGAAAACATTTCCAAGCAAAAGCAACGGAGGCGGAAGCGGATTTATCAAAATGCCTGAAATTATTGTAGACAAAGATTATAATCCATTTTTGGAAGAAAGAGGAGTAAAACAGGCAGAAATTCAGAATCTTGCCGAGATGTACCACCAGAATATTTCAGCCGAACCTTCAAAAATAAACCTTTTTGAAGATGAAGATTTTGATGAAGATCTGATGCGACTCCCAAATGGCTACTGGCTCTTCAATAAAGGAGATAAAACCCTGATGCTGGATCTTGGAAGAATGCACAGGCTTGTGGTTTCCGAAAACACAAAACCTGTAAAAAAAGGAACCACGAACAGCCACTCCCTGCTCTTTTCTCTTGAGTATCACATGAATGAGATTGAAAAGAACAAATATAAATCAATCAAAAAATTTCTTCCTGAATTAGGATTTGAAATGAGCATCGCCCATGAAAGCGTTCTAAGGATTGATGCCGTACCGGAAGGTTTGAAAGAAACCCAGGTCATGAAATTCCTGGAGAATCTTTTTGACATTCTGGAATATAAGACAGAAGAAGAATTCCTGCAGTTTTACCAGAATCAGTGGAACAAAATGCAGTCGAAGTCAAGATTTGATTATATCTACAAAAAAGATGCGGAACAGCTGATCAGAGATTTTACAGCATTAGGTTTCCCGGAATTTTTACCCAATGGAAAAAGATGCTTTTTTGAAGTTCCGTTCAATGATTTTAAAAATAAATTTTAAAGTATGTTTAATAATTTACCGCCCATTTCGAGAAATATAATTATTATAAATATTGTTGTATATATTGTTTCTAATTTTTTTCTATATGCATTAAATAGGCCGGAACTCTACTATAATTTATCAGCATATTATCCATTTTCACCTTTTTTCAAATCATGGCAGATTATTACTTCTATGTTTATGCATTCCCCAATTTCCGGCGGACCCGGAATCATGCATATATTCTTTAATATGTTTGTGCTTTATAATTTTGCTTTTTTAGAAAATATTTTAGGAGGCAAAAGATTTTTAATTCTTTATTTTCTAAGTGGAATCGGTGCTTATGCTTTGTTTAATTTATGGGAATTTATTCAGGTTGAAATGTTTGCAAGACAGTTGGAAGATTTAGGATTTAATATCTCTGATTATTTTTCAGGAGCAAATATGCAGCTTAAAGGCTCTGTAGAGTCAGTTGAAAATCAAAAAAATTTGATAAAAAATATTGTTAAAATAATTTCCACTCCACTAATGGGTGCTTCTGGAGCTATTTTTGGCGTAGTGGCAGCTTTTGCTACAATTTTTCCAAATGCTAAACTCGGGATTTTATTCATCCCTTTTCCTATTAAAGCAAAATACTTGTTGATTTTTAGTGTTGTTGTATCACTTTATTTAGGATACAACGGATTAGACAGCGGTACTGCTCATTTCGCCCACGTTGGCGGAGCATTAGTAGGATGGATTCTTGCAAAAATCTGGAGAAAACATCTATATCGATTCAATTAAAATTTTGTGAAAATCATTCGTCTTATATTTTTCATCGTACATGTAGGAATATCTTTCCTGCTTGCCGGAACACTTCTGAATGCATACGTACCACCAAAAACATTTCCGTGGTTCAATCTGCTTTCTTTAGGTTTTCCTGTATTCATGATCGTATATCTACTGCTCACTCTTTTTTGGATTATAAGCTGGAAAAAGAGAGCATTCGTTTTTTTACTTTTCGGACTGCTGTTTTTCAAACCGGTAATGCGGTGTATCAATTACATGCCTCAGAAAAATGAGATTCCGGACCTGAAAATTATTTCGTTGAATGCCAAAGGCGGTTTCTACGGAAAAGGGAATATAGAGTCCTATATTAACAGTCAGAAACCGGATATTGTTCTGCTTCAGGAATATGGTGGTAAAAGATATCTATTCAACGGAATGAAAGAAGATTCGCAAGGTCACATCATTACTGTTTTTTCAAAACACAGATTTATAGAGCAGAAGCAGCTTATTGAAAGTGATTATGAATATAATAATGCGTATGCGTCCCAAACCGACATTGAAATAAAAGGAAAAATATACCGTTTTATCAATGTGTACCTGCAGCCATTTAAATTTCAAAAAAGTATGGTAAAGCTTAATGGCAATAGCGAAGAAGATGAACAGAAACTAAAAGATGTAGTGAAAAGACTTATTCCTACCTTCAAAATGCATCAGGAACAGATCAGCGCAGTCAGAAAAAGCATTGATGAATCTCCCTATCCTGTAATTCTGGCAGGAGATTTCAACTCGGTTCCCAATTCTTACGAATATTATCATTTACTTGAAGGCTTACAAGATGCCTTTGTAGAAGCAGGAAGGGGAAGCGCTACAAGTTTCCACGATTACAAATTCCCGATAAGAATTGACTATATTTTCTCTTCGCCATCGGTAAAGCCACTGAGTTATAAAGTAGACCGTTCCGTAAAGCTTTCCGACCATTTTCCTGTTATTGCAACATTTAAATCCGAAAAATAAAACATAATAAGTTATTTAATTATTAAATCATTGTCAGTTGAACTGAAACTTATGATAAATTGTCCTGCAAGCTGTGCTTTTAATTGCAGAAATTCTGTTAAATTAGT
>Ga0308157_10010470_pt1 | contig 10051 bp, 9 predicted proteins | sample PhyBR1_FD_201035 | JGI IMG/M metagenome (GOLD analysis project Ga0308157, IMG submission 201035) | Phyllosphere microbial communities from UC Gill Tract Community Farm, Albany, California, United States - DLSLB.R1 | ecosystem: Host-associated > Plants > Phyllosphere > Unclassified | place: USA... | reverse complement strand
GGCGCATGGCCGGCATCATCCTGTTAGTGGCGACGAGATTTTCGAACTTGCGAGCAAGGATACTCGAAATCCCTGCCTCTGCCTCATTCCTAATGAGTCGGACTGGTCCGGCAACCAAAGAGCGCGGTGACCTGACACTCGTCGAAGCGCCATGAGCGAACGGCAGCCCTTCAAGCAGACCTGCGGCCCGAGGGGGGGCTGGCGGCCGGCGACCGTAGATCAGGTGTTCGGAGCCAAAGCCTCAATGATCCGGCAATCGGCAACCGTGTTGCGGCTACAGGAGTCGATCAGGGTATCCAGCTCGGCCGCCAGCGCGGTCAGATCGGCGATCTTGCGCGTAATGGCATTACGGTGCTGATTGGCGATCACGTCGACGGCCATGCAAGATTGGTCACGCCGATCAGCCAGCGCCATCAGCTCGCGCACCTGATCGATAGAGAAGCCCAGATCACGCGCGCGGCGGATGAACGACAGGCGCCGGAGATGGCTGTCGTTATAGCTTCGGTAATTGCCTGCCGATCGGGCCGGTGCCGGCAGCAGGCCGATCTTCTCGTAATATCGCACCGTCTCGACGTTGGTGTCCGTCGCCTTTGCCAGCTTGCCGATCGTCAGATCACTCATGCCCTTGACCCTGTAGCCGCTACAGGGTCCATATAGGCTGTCGCATCGATTCCACGAAGGGCGACATCAATGGCCTGCAACAGTTGCTGCGCTTCCACCACCGAAGGCACGACGAACGATCCCCGCTGGCGCCGCGCCCTGTGGATCGCGCTTGGCGTCAACGCTGCTATGTTCGCGATCGAGATCGCGGCCGGGCTGATGGGTGGGTCGCGCGCCTTGCAAGCCGATGCGCTCGACTTCCTTGGCGATGCCGCAAACTATGCGATCAGCCTTGGTGTCGCCGGTATGGCGCTCGCCTGGCGCGCCAGGGCGGCGCTGCTTAAGGGCGGTACGCTCGCGCTTCTGGGGTTGTACGTTCTCGGCATCACCCTCTGGGGAATATGGCATGGTGCGGTGCCCGAGGCGCACGTCATGGGCATCGTCGGAATCGCCGCGCTGATCGCCAATGGGGCGGTCGCGCTCATGCTCTACCGCTTCCGTAGCGGCGACGCGAACATGCGCTCGGTCTGGATTTGCTCACGCAACGACGCGATCGGCAACATCGCGGTCGTCTTTGCTGCCGCAGGCGTGTTCGGGACCGGCACGGCATGGCCCGACCTGATCGTCGCCGGCATCATGGCCGCACTTGGCATTCTTGGGGGTATGCAAATCGTCGCTGCCGCACGCCGCGAACTCGCTTCGCCCGAAGCACAGGATTACAGACGGATTGCAGCATGATAGGAGGGCGACGAATGCGCACCCTGCTTCCCTTCCTTGCCTGCCTGATGCTGGTGCTGACCGGCTGGTCGGGCATTGCGCATGCGAAGGAAATCGCGGGGTCGGTGGAGGCTTCCTCCAGCGAGATGTTTGTGCATGTTGACGGCGATGGCGATCAGGTGCCGGCAGACGCCGACAAAGGCTATCCGCATCACCATCCGAGCTGCCACGGGCATGATGTCGGCACGCCGTTCAGCGGTCGGATGACTGCTCCGGTGAGGATAGCTGACAACACCTTCGGTGTGCGCGTCTTCCCTGCCATCGTGTCTCACGACGGCGAACAGGCACTTCGACCGCCCCAGGCCTGACGCAAGCGATCGGGCGCGACGCGCGCCCAGGTTCGTATCGTCAGGAGCATCATCAATGCATCGCATCATCGCGGCCGTTCTGGCCGCAGGCGCCTGTGCTTCATCGGCACACGCGCAGACTAGCCCGCCTACCGGCACGGCGCCGGTTCTTACTCTCAACGACGCGCTGGCCCGGGCTGGAGCCACGTCCCCGGCGCAAGAAGCAGCCGCTGCCGCTATCCGCGCAGCCGAGGCGCAGCGTCGGGTCGCCAACCTTCGTCCCAATCCCTCGATTGTCGCCGAAACCGAGAACGTCGCGGGATCGGGTATCTACCAGGGCCTTCGATCCTCCGAGACGACGGTAGGGCTGGCCGTGCCGTTGGAGCTGGGTGGCAAGCGTAGCGCCAGGGTGGCGGTCGCGTCGGCCCAGCTCAGCCGGGCAGCGCTCGACGCAGAGATCGCCCGTGCCGATCTACGGCTACGGGTGACGCAGGCGTATAACGAGGCCAGCGCAGCCGAGCGCCGGCTCGTAATCGCGCGTGGGCAGGTGGGCATCGCAGCCGAAGCCTTGCGAGCCGCCCAGGTTCGGGTGCGCGCCGGACGCGCGTCACCGCTCGAGGAGCAGCGGGCGGATGTTGCCCGGATCGCCGCTGAGGGGGCAGCGGAACGCGCTATGCGATCGGCAGAAGTCGCATCCGGTAATCTGGCCCGTCTCCTAAACGCGCCTGTCACCGCGCTGGACCTAAGCTGGTTCAATCGGGTCGAGGGCGCAGGGCCACCACGCCCGGTAGAAGCCGGCTCGACCTTGGCTGCGGCAGCAGCCCGTGCGGACCTGTCGACCGCGAACGCGCAAATCCGCCTCGCCCGCAGTCAGCGCGTTCCCGATGTGACGGTCAGCGCCAGTGCGCGCCGTCTTGAACAGACGAACGATGTCGCGGCCGTCTTCGGCGTCTCCATCCCTCTCGCCGTGTTCAATCGCGGCCGTGCGGCGGTGGATGTCTCGACAGCCCAGCGCGACCAGGCGGACGCCTTGCGGCGTGTGGCGCTGCTCGACGCGGAGCAGGCTATCGCCCAGGCACAGGCGGAAGCGGCGAACGCCGCCACGACGGCGCGTAATACCAGCGGTCCCGCGCTTGCGGCCGCACAGGAAGCGGCCCGGATCGCGCGCATCGGCTACCGCGAAGGCAAGCTCGGGCAGCTCGATTTGCTCGATGCCGAACGCACCCTTTCCGACACCAGGACGGCCGCGATCGACGCGCTCGCCGCCTACCACGACGCACAGGCGCGCCTTGAGCGGCTGACGACGCCCGCGCCCACAGTCACGGAAGACAATCAATGAAGAAGATGATCCTGGCCTTCGCGCCGCTGACCCTTGCCGCCATGCTGGTGGCATGTGGAGGCCCCGCCAAGACCGACGAGGGTGGAGAGAAGACGGAGAAGGAGAAGACAGAAGGTGCCGAGAAGCCCGGCGATCCGAACACCGCCGTGCTTTCCGCCCAGCAGATCGCCGATGCTGGCATTGAGGTAACCCGCCCGACCATCGGCGGGGTTGCCGGTGCGATCGAAATCCCGGCCACCATCGAGGGCGACCCGCAGGGCGTCCAGGTCGTATCCGCGGCGATCGGCGGGCGACTTGTGTCGTTGACCAAAAATCTCGGCCAGTCCGTCGGCCGCGGCGATACGCTGGCGATCATTGAGAGCCGAGAGGCGGCGTCGCTGAAGGCCGAGGTAGAGGCAGCGCGTGCACGTTCGAGCCTTGCCCAATCCAACCTGCGTCGCGAACAACGCCTGTTCTCGGAACGTGTCTCCCCCGAACAGGACCTTGTTGCGGCACGCACGGCAGCGGCCGAGGCGAGCATCGCGCTCCGGCTCGCGCAGCAGCAGCTTTCCGCAACTGGCGGGGGTGGCGGTGCCCTCAACCGCATCGCCGTCCGATCGCCCATCGCCGGCCAGGTCATCGCGCGATCCGCGACGCTCGGCCAGCAGATCGCGGCCGACGCAGCGCTGTTCCGGGTCGCAAACCTGTCGAAGGTGACGATCACCACATCGCTCGTGCCCGCAGATGCCGGCCGGGTGCGCCCAGGCACGCGGGTCGAGGTCGTATCGGCAGGTCGCCGCCAGGAAGCGCGTGTGACGTTCGTGTCGCCGATCCTCGACGAAACGACGCGGTTGGTGCCGGTAATCGCCACCATCGACAATCGTGGCGGGCAGTGGCGCATCGGCGAGACGGTGACCGCCTCGATCCTGTTGCCGGCTACCGGCGACCGCTCGATCGCTGTTCCTTCCGCAGCCGTCCAGATGATCGGCGACAAGCCGTTCGTGTTCGTGCGGATGGCCAATGGCTTCAAGGCAACGCCGGTGACGCTCGGGCGCACCAACGGCGGCCACGTCAAGGTCGTCTCTGGCCTCACCGGTGACGAGCGCATCGCCTCCACCAACAGCTTCACGCTCAAGGCCGAACTCGGCAAGGGCGAAGCGAAGGACGAGGACTAAGCCATGATCGGTCGCATCGTCACCTTCGCCGTCGAGAAGCGATGGCTCGTCCTGCTTCTCACCGTCGCAGCAGCGCTGGCGGGCATCTTCGCCCTTCAGCGGCTGCCGATCGACGCCGTTCCCGACATCACCAACAACCAGGTCCAGATCAACGTCGTCGCGCCGGCCCTCTCGCCCGACCAGATCGAAAAGCAGGTCGCCTTTACCGTCGAAACCGCGCTCGCTGGTATTCCCGGCCTCGAATATACCCGCTCGCTCAGCCGTAACGGCTTCGCCCAGGTAACGGCAGTGTTCGATGAGGGCACCGACATCTACTTTGCCCGCCAACAGGTGGCGGAGCGACTACGTACCGCCGAGGAAAGCTTACCCGAAGGCGTGAACCCCGAGATGGGGCCGATCGCGACCGGGCTTGGCGACATCTTCATGTGGACCGTCGAGTTTCGCGAACTCGATCAGGTCAATCACCGCAACGGCGAGCCGGGGCTGCAAAAGGATGGCAGCTACATCACGCCCGAGGGCGATCACCTTGTCAGCGAACCGGACAAGGCGACCTACCTCCGGACGGTTCAGGACTGGATCGTCACGCCGCAGTTGAAGAGCAGCGCCGACCTCGCGGGCGTCGACTCCCTTGGCGGCTACACCAAGCAATATCTCGTCGTCCCCGATATCCAGCGTATGGCGGCGATGCGGATCAGCCTCCAGGACCTCGCCACGGCGCTGGAGCGGAACAACACCAGCGCAGGCGCAGGCGTCGTCAATCGCAACGGCGAAGGATTGGCCGTCCGCGCTGATGGCCGCGTCCGCAACGCCGACGAGCTGGCCCGCACCGTCGTTGCCACGCGCGAAAGCGTGCCGATCCTGCTCAGTCAGATCGCGACGGTCAGGACGGGGCAGGCGCTGCGCATGGGGTCGGCATCCGAGAACGGCCGTGAGGTTGTGGTCGGGACGGCCGTCATGCGGATCGGCGAGAACAGCCGCACCGTGTCGACGGGTGTAGCCAAGCGGCTGAAGGAGATCGGTGCATCGCTTCCGGTCGATGTCGTCGTGAAGCCGGTGATGAACCGCACTGAGCTGGTCAACTCGACGATTGCAACCGTGGCCCGCAACCTTGCCGAGGGCGCGGTGCTGGTCATCGTGGTGCTGTTCCTTTTGCTCGGCAATTTCCGGGCCGCACTGATCGCGGCGCTGGTCATCCCGATCACCATGCTGCTCACCAGCATCGGCATGCTCCGGGCGGGGGTGTCGGCGAACCTGATGAGCCTTGGCGCGCTCGACTTCGGCCTGATCGTCGATGGCGCCGTCATCATCGTCGAGAATGCCTTGCGCCGCCTTGGCGACGCCCAGCACGGCCGTGACGAGCCGCTACCCCTTGGCGACAGGCTGGCGATCGTCGCGGCTTCCGCCCGCGAGATGATCCGCCCTTCCGTCTACGGGCAGGCGATCATCATCCTCGTTTACGCGCCGCTGCTCACCTTCTCCGGCGTCGAGGGCAAGATGTTCGAACCGATGGCGCTCACCGTCATCATCGCACTGGTATTCGCCTTCATCCTCTCGCTCACCTTCGTGCCCGCAGCCATCGCCATTTGGCTGAGCAAGCGCGTCGATGAGAAGGAAAGCTGGATCATCGGGTGGCTGCGTCGCCGCTACGAGCCGGGTCTCGGCAAGGCGATGCGCCGTCCGACCGTGACCGTAGGCGTCGCGATCGGGGCGCTGGCGCTTGCGGCAGCGGCCTTCACGACGCTCGGCCAGGAGTTCCTGCCCCAGCTCGACGAGGGCAACATCCTCGTTCAGGCGGTTCGCATCCCTGGGACGTCGGTCGACCAGAGCCAGGCCATGCAGTTCCAGGTCGAGAAGATGCTGGCGCGGCAGCCCGAGGTGCGATTCGCCTTCTCGCGCACGGGCACATCGGAGATCGCCAGCGATCCGATGCCGGCAAACGCGACCGACACCTTCGTCATCATGAAGCCAAGGAGTGAATGGCCCGATCCCGGTCTTTCCAAGGAAGAGCTGATCGAGCGAGTGGAGAAGCGGCTGTCGACGCTGCCGGGCAACGCCTACGAGATCACCCAGCCTATCCAGATGCGCTTCAACGAGCTGATCGCGGGCGTGCGCGGCGACATCGCCGTTAAGGTGTTCGGCGACGACTTCGGCGCCATGAACGCGACCGCCGATCGCATCGCCGACGTGTTGCGCAACACCGCAGGCGCGGCGGACGTGAGGGTCGAACAGACCGAAGGTCTGCCGATGCTCGATATCCGCCCGAACCGCATGGCGATGGCGCGGATCGGGGTCACTGCCGGCGACGTGCAGGACACTGTGGCGGCAGCGATCGGAGGCCGTGAGGCAGGCGTGATCTTCGAGGGCGACCGGCGCTTCCCCGTCGTGATCCGCCTTGCCGAAAGCTCGCGGTCAGACCTGACGGAGGTGGCCCAGGTGCCGGTGCCGACATCGAGCGGTGCTTTCGTGCCCCTCTCGACGATCGCGGACATCGCCGTTGTCGATGGCCCCAACCAGATCAGCCGGGAGAACGGCAAACGTCGTGTGGTGGTGCAGGCCAACGTGCGTGACCGCGATGTGGCGAGCGTCGTTGCCGATGCGCAGGCATCAATCGCGGCCAAGGTGAAGCTTTCGCCGGGCACCTATCTGGAATGGGGCGGCCAGTTCGAGAACCTGGCATCGGCACGCGACCGGCTTATGATCGTCGTGCCGATCTGTTTCGCTGTCATCATGCTCCTGCTCTATGGGGCGCTGGGATCGGTCCGTGATGCGGCGCTGGTGTTCACGGGCGTTCCGCTGGCGCTGGTCGGCGGTGTGCTGGCGCTGTTCCTGCGCGGCATGCCCTTCTCCATCTCCGCGGCCGTCGGCTTCATTGCTCTGTCCGGCATTGCGGTTCTCAACGGGCTGGTGATGGTGTCCTCCATCCATGACCTGATGCGTCAGGGCATGGATCGGGCGCAGGCGGCGCATGACGGGGCGCTGGCGCGCCTTCGGCCGGTTGCCATGACGGCGTTCGTCGCATCGCTCGGTTTCGTGCCGATGGCGCTTGGTCACGGTGCTGGGGCCGAAGTGCAGAAGCCGTTGGCGACTGTCGTTATCGGCGGACTGATTTCAGCGACGCTGCTGACGCTGTTCGTCCTGCCCACCCTCTACGCCCGCTTCGGCGGGTGGACCCCGGCAGACGCGGAGCTGCCAGCCAAAAACAACCATCTGCTCCAGGGAGAGCCAGCATGAGCGGACACGATCACGGCTCGGGTGGACACGCCCACGACCATACAGCCGGCGCGAACGCCAAGATGCTCGGGTGGGCACTGGTGCTGACCACAGCCTATCTCATCGCCGAGGTGGTGGGTGCGTTCGTGTTCAATAGCCTCGCCCTCTTGTCGGACGCGGCGCATATGCTCACCGACGTGGCGGCGTTGGTGATCGCCTTGATGGCGATCCGGCTTGGACAGAAGCCGGCCGATGACAAGCGGACGTTCGGCTACAAGCGGTTCGAGATTCTGGCTGCGGCGTTCAACGCGCTGCTGCTGTTCGGCGTCGCGATCTATGTGCTGATCGAAGCGGTGCAGCGCTTCCGCGAGCCGGAGGGCGTGCAATCCACCGGCATGCTGATCGTCGCTGCGATCGGCCTCGCCGTGAACCTGGCATCCATGAAGCTGCTCACCTCGGGCAAGGACGCCAGCATGAACGTCAAGGGTGCTTACCTCGAGGTTTGGGCGGACATGATCGGTTCGGTGGGCGTAATCGCGGGAGCGCTGGCGATCCGGTTTACTGGATGGACGTGGGTCGATCCGATCGTTGCAGTCGGGATCGGGTTATGGGTGCTGCCCCGGACCTGGGTGCTGCTGCGCGATACCACCAACGTGCTGCTCGAAGGGGTGCCCGGCGGGATCAAGCTGCCGGAGCTGCGCGCCAGCATCGCCGGCCTTCCCGGTGTCGCGGGGGTTCATGACCTTCACGTCTGGTCGATGACCACGGACCATGTGAATTGCACCGCGCATATCACCCTCGCCGAGGGCGCTGATCCCGATGCGGTCAGGAGAAGCGTCGCCGCTACGCTGGATAGCCGTTTCGGGATCGAGCATTGCACGATCCAGACCGAGGGCGCGGCCGAGGCGTGCGAGGACACCGATCATCTTCATCCGTGAAGGTGGTCCCGTCATGAAGCGTTCGCGCTGGACAGAGGAAGCCGACACGGATCTTCGCCGACGCATTGCCGCCAGACAGCCTTTGGCAACGATCGCAAAGGGGATGGGAAGAACGATGGATGGTGTGAGGGGCCGGTGCGCGACGTTGCAACTCACCTTGCCGTCTCCGACGCGCCCTTGGCGCGAGACGGTGAAGCGAGGTCCGCAGCCTGAGAGGCTGATGCCCCCACAAGCCGGGGACGAATGAAGACGGGGGCGATTTCTCGCCCCCGTCCCATCGTCTTACTTCATGTTCGGCATGGCATGGCCGGCATGATCTGCGTTCTTGGCCTTATCGCCCTTGTCGCAGCAATCAGCCTTGGCCTTCGCCCCCTTGTCGCAGCAATCTGCGCCATCCTTGCAGCAGGCCATATCGGCACAGCAGTTCGCCACGGCGGCAAATGCGCCGCTCGATAGGTTGAGAGCGAAGGCGGCGCTGATGAGCTTGAACTTGGTCATGTGTATCTCCGTGATCTTGAAAGGCGTGAGTTGAGAAGCTTCACACCGATCGCGGAGGCGGCGTCGCTGGCGCGCGCGCCAAGCCAAAGAGTCCGGCCGGCTTGGCAGGGGTAGGTCGCAGCATGACGAACGGCAATGGTTCGCCGCCAACCGCAGCCACGCCCGGCATGGCTGCGCACGGCGTGGCACAAGCCGCAGGGGGCACCTGCTTGGCAGGCGCTCGGGTCGGCTTTCCCGCGCAATCCATCATCTGCGATGCGACCGGCGTAGCGGCCATTGCCGCCGTTTCGCAAAGCGGCCCAAGCCGCACCAGCAGCATCACCGCCAGAACGGCAAGCACCAGGCTGCGAACAATTCGCGAGGTAGGACGGCGTTGAGCAATCACGTCTTCCACTTAGGATGACAGCTCGTCCGCGGCAATCGTCGGGCGAAACATGGCTCGGTGGTCCTGCAAGCAGCTTCACAGGTGCGGTTTGGATGGGTGCCGTATGGTTCTATGGCTAAGGCTTGAGCAGGACCAAACGAGGAAATTGCCTCATTTTTCATAAGCGATTTTTTGACGCAAAAAGTACCAGCCTCGAGCAGCGTGCAGAGGGTATACCCAAAAGGCACCGGGATTGGGTCAGCCAAGGAAGCAGTCTGCGGGAGGGGCGGGCAGGGGGGGATCGTCAGCTGGACCTCTCGGCGAAGACCTATCGTGGCCATCCTGCCTTTCCCGAAACTCCATGTCCGTAGGGCAAATTCGGGAAAATAGTTTTGGGAACGGATTTTGGGAAAGCGCCGTACCTGAGACGAAAGGAAGCTCACCGGCCGACGCTCGCCAATCTCTTGCCCTTCCCAATCGGGAAGTTGTCTGATTATGTAATTCAGCCGTCTTCTTATAAAGTCGGGTGGCAAGTTAGTGCCCCTGCCGCTGTTTCTGCGATAGCGATAAGCCTTACCTCGCTCCATCCCTCTCGCGCAGCGGCCGATAAGCCGAGCATGGATGCGGCAATGTAGTCGGCAACTTGATCAGCCGCATCGCTATGGGCCTCCGCTAGGAATGCTCGCACTTTATCGCGGTTCTCCGCTGCGATCTGTGCGGCTGCCACACCCCAATCTGCGATCCCGACTTTTGCGTGTTCCAAAATCAAGCAGCCCCGCCGTTGCGGATGGGCAGCATAAGCCCGGGCCGCAGCCCGAAGCATATCACCGAGTGCGGTCGCTGGTGCTGCCCCGGGCGTAAGGTATAGATCCAGCGGCACCACG
>Ga0308157_10010467_pt1 | contig 10052 bp, 8 predicted proteins | sample PhyBR1_FD_201035 | JGI IMG/M metagenome (GOLD analysis project Ga0308157, IMG submission 201035) | Phyllosphere microbial communities from UC Gill Tract Community Farm, Albany, California, United States - DLSLB.R1 | ecosystem: Host-associated > Plants > Phyllosphere > Unclassified | place: USA... | reverse complement strand
TGCGCGATTTCGAGCAGGCCGTGGCGAACGTGGAACAGGAACTGCGCGACGCCGAGCCGGCGCCCGATGCGCAAGCGGAATCGCCCGCCACCGAAGACGACTTGAACGCCATGGCCGAAGAGCGCCGGGCCCTGGCCCGCCAGATCGTGACCGGCGCGTGGCTGAACCGGAACAACCCGCAGTGGGACCCGCTGGAGCCCGAAACCCATCGGCCCGACCCGAACGATCCGCTGCTGGCGATTCTTCAATCCGTGCAAGAACCTGCGGACTGACAACGGGGCATTCCGGCCGACTATTCAGGCCACATCCGCCACACAGCCATTGCTGCGCCGCAGCGGCAGACCCGGCGGATCAGCGCGCCGCGCGTGGCAGAGCCTGGTGCAGCGCCGTGCCCGCAGCGGGCGCGGCGGCATCCACCTCCCGCAGCAGCCGCATGCCCACCAGCGTGTAGCGCGTGTCCGGCGCGTTCCAGTTGCGGTAAGAGCACCGGGCATACAGCGGCCACGTGTGCCACGAGCCCCCACGGCGCACGCGCACGCTGCCTTGCGCCGGGCCTTGCGGATCGTCGCGCTGCGACTCGGCATAGGCCGTGTCGCCATGCCAGTCCGACACCCATTCCCAGGCGTTGCCCACCATGTCGTGCAGGCCGAAGGCATTGGCCGGGTAGCTGGCCACGGGCGCGGTGAAGGCGTGGCCATCGTGGCCCTTGACGGCCTGCGCAGCCCAGCGGGGCCAATACGGCGCAGCGTCTTGATCGAAAGTGTTGGCGTGGCGCGCGAGCCCTTCGGGGTCGTCGCCCTGCGGGTAGCGGGTGTGCGTGCCGGCGCGGCAGGCGTATTCCCATTCGGCCTCGGTGGGCAGTCGGTAGCGGTGGCCCTCGGTGCTGCTGAGCCATGCGGCCAGCGCATGCGCGTCGTGCCAGGTAATGTTGACCACCGGGTGGTCGTCGCCCTGCGCGAAGCCGGGGTTGCGCCACGAGTAGCGCCGGTCGCGCCCCTCGAAGGCATCACCGTGTGCGGTCTTGGCGGGGTCGTAATCGGGGTTGTAGCCGTAGCCGCCGGTGCCGTCCGCCTCGGATTCGGGGCGGTAGCCGGAGGCCTCGATGAACAGTCGGAACTGCCCCACGGTGACCTCGGTCTGCCCCAGGTAGAACGCTTGGCGGATGCGCACCGTGTGCACAGGCGCTTCGTCCGACAACAGTTCGAAGCGCTGGCGTTCCATGAGCGGGTACGCGGCGGCGAGTGCATCAACGGACTCGTCGCTGCCCATGCGGAAACTGCCGGCCGGCACACGCACGAACGGCATGCCGAGGGAGTTCGTCCAGACCGTGGCCTGGGCCTTCGGCGCATTCGGGGGTTTTTGAGCCTGCGCGGGTGCTGCGGCCAGCCACCCTAGCCCGCCAAACACCGCTGGTATGCAGTACAGAACACGAAGCATGGATGGGCGCATGGCGGTTCCCGAAGGCAGCGCTGAGGCTGAAGACGGCCAGTGTATGCGGGCCGCTGGCGACCAGCGGGGGCTTTGAGCCAAATTGGCCTCCAGCGCATATTCCCCTAGGGAGTATTGCTATTAATAAGTGAGCAATTCGCACTGCCTGGCCGCGCCATCGCGGACAGACGCAGTCTCTGCCCACGCACCGCCACCGCCACCGCCCATCCAGGCCGAGCGCCGGCCCGCTCTCGTGGTCAGCCCGGCAAACCGGCCTGTCCCGCGTGGCGGCGGCCGGCGACGGCTTCGGGGCTCATCCATTCACCGATGCGGTTCAACAATTCTTCCGGCTCTACCGGCTTGGTCAGGTGGGCATCGAAACCCGCCGCGGTGGTCTTGGCCCGGTCTTGCTGGGTGCCCCAGCCCGAGAGCGCCACGATGCGCGTGCCGGCCGTGGCCGGGTCGCCGCGCAGCCGCGCCGCCACCTCGTACCCGTCCATCAACGGCATGCCCAGGTCGAGCAGCACCAGGTCGGGCTTCCACTCGCTGGCGATGCGCAGCGCCTCCAGGCCACCGGGCGCGCCCATCACGGCGTGGCCCTCCACCTTGATCAACTCCACCAGCGTGAGCAGGCCGTCCGGGTTGTCTTCGACGACCAACACACGGCCGTGGCTTGGCGCCGCCGGGGCTTGCCCCGGCGCCTCGGGTTCGGCCACCGCCGCCACCAGCGGCAATTCGATGCGGAACGTGCTGCCCTGGCCGATGCCGGCGCTTTCCACGCTCACCGTGCCAGCGTGCATTTCGACCAGGCTCTTCACCAGCGACAGGCCGATGCCCAGGCCGCCATGTGCCTTGCGGCCGGTGTGCGACAGCTGCGTGAACAGTTGAAAGAGCCGGCCCTGGTCCTGTGGCGGAATGCCCATGCCGTTGTCCGCCAGCTCGACGATGACGCGCGCTCCATCGACGCGGGCCGACAGCCGGATGTCGCCGCCGTCCGGCGTGTATTTGGCCGCGTTGTTCAGCAGGTTCGTCACCACCTGCACCAGCCGCGCCGGGTCGGCGTGGACGGGCGCCGGCTGGCCCGGCAGTTGCACGCTGAACCGGTGGCCGGCCGCCTCCAGCCAAGGCGTGGCGGCCTCGACGGCTTGCTCCAGCAGCGGCGCGATGTCGGTGACTTCCTGCTTCAATTCGATCAGCCCGCGGTTGATGCGGGACACATCGAGCAAATCTTCGACCAGCCGCACCAGGTGGTTCGCCTGGCGCTCGATGACTTCATGCCTGCGGGCCTGGCGCGACGCGTCCGTGTCGCGCTTGAGCAGGGTGATGGCGTACAGCATCGGCGCGATGGGATTGCGCAACTCGTGCGCCAGCGTGGCCAGGAACTCGTCCTTGCGGCGGTCCTGCTCGCGCAGCATGGCGGCGTCGCGCACGCGCTCGATGTGGGCCCAGCTGCGGTCCACGACCTCGGTGATGACGCGCAGGTCGCCGTCGGACCAGCGCCGCGGCGTGGACTGGTGCACGGCCATCATCGCCACCAGCCTCCCGCCCTTGACCAGGCCCGCGCACACGATGGCCTTGATGCCGATGGCGTTGAACATGCGGCCGCCCTGGTCGTCGCCCAGTTCGCGGTCCACGTCGTGCACTACCAGGTGGCGCCCGTTGCGCAGGTTGGACGTGGCCTGCGGGCCGAAAAGATCGAGCGAATACACCCCGGCGCTCGAAGGCACGCCAGGCAGGGACCAGTCGCTGCGGATGGTGAACCGGTCGTTGTCGGGCTCGACATCGGCATACGCGCAGCGCGTGGCGCCCAGGTGCTCGCCCAGCAGTTGCGCCGTGACCTGCATCACATCGACGGCATCGACCAGCGGCCGCGTGGCGTGCTCGATGCGGTCCAGCACCTGAAGGCGCCGTTGAATCTCCTGCTGCAGGGATTCGGCCTGCTTGCGCTCGGTAATGTCGATGACCGTGCCGATCGCGCGCACGCACCGGCCCGAGGCATCGAACAGGCCCCGCCCCTTGGCCGCCAGCCAGCGCACCCGGCCGTCCTCTTTGCCGATCGTGCGGTATTCCACGTCATAGACCGTGCGCACCTCCGGGTCCTGGGCAGCCGCGAAGGCGCGGAGCACTTCAGGGGCATCGTCCGGATGCAGGTACGCCACGAAGTCGTCGAGCGTCACCTCCGCCTGCGCCGAGATGCCGAACATGGCCTTGACGATCGCAGGCCAGTACAGCGTGCCGGTAGGGACGTCCACATCCCACAAGCCCACATCCGCCGCTTCGATGGCCAGCCGCAACTGCTCCTCGCGTTCCTGCAAGGTCTTGGCGTCGGGCGTGGGGTGGGATGGGGATGAGTTCATGGGGTGGCGTGCCGGGCAGTTGGGGCGCTGCCGGATTATCGGCGGCCCCGGTTCAAGCGCGGTGGAATGGCCTGGATGGCGGCGACGGAGCCGTTGCCAAGCTGCAGGCCCGAAACGCCTACGGACTGGCCCAGCGGATTCAGAGATAGTCCGAATCCCGCATCAAGCCCTACCCACGATGCGCTGAATCGCGTCATATATCTCGTTCTGCGCGTCGGCGGGATCCACCTCCCCTGCCAATGCCGCAAAAGACACCGCTTCCGCAGCGCCGAGCATTGCGCGCAGTGCTACCAGTTTCAAAGGCCTCTTCGCGAAAGGCTCGAGCGCGTGGCGACACTTCTCCAGGAACAGGGCTTCGTGCTCTTTCTTCAGTGCTTCCAGCTCGGGGGCGCCAGTGAGCGCCGCGACCACTCCAGGCATTTCCGTGCCCATCGTCATCACGCAATCGACATAGCTCGAGGCAATGACTTCGGCTACCGCTGAAAGTGACTTCGTACAGGCTTTGAGCGACTCGTCCAAGAGTGCGTTTTGCCGGCTGTCGTACTCCTTGTAGAGCGCCCCCAGTAGTCCGGTGCGCGCGCCGAAATGGTCGTAGACGACGGGTTTGGTCACGCCCGCGCGCTCCGCCAAATAGCCCAGTGTCAACGCATCGCTACCTTCGCTGCGAACGATGGACCAGGCGACATCCATCAGCTGACGTTGCCGCGCCTCCTTGGGCAGGCGTCGCTTGATTTCACGGCCGGCGTCCGGCTCCGTCAAGTTGGTTGGCATAGATAACTTACCAAAGGTAATTTATGGTGATAACATACCAATGGTAGCTTAAAGAACGAACGAAAGATCTCCCATGCACGCACTCATCGTCATCAGTCATCCCGACGCTCAGTCCCTTACCCACGCCGTAGCACACTCCTTTGCGAAGGGCGTTGAAGAGCTTGGCCAGCACACCACGGAATTGGTGGACCTCGCAGCAGAAGGGTTCCAGGCCGCATTCAACGCAGCGGACCGGGCGACCTTCCTTTTGAAGGCGCCCGCTCAGCCCGACGTTCTGCGCGAGCAAGAGCGCATTGACAGGTCGGATGCGCTGGTGCTTGTCTACCCGGTCTACTGGTGGTCGTTTCCAGGCCAGCTCAAGGGGTGGATCGACCGCGTTTTTTCAAACGGATGGGCCTACTCGGAAACACCGGAAGGTGCCATTGAGAAACGGCTAGGGCAGCTTGACGTCCACCTGATTGGCATCGGCGCTGCCGAGGCCGAGACCTATGCGCGGCATGGCTATGACAAGGCGCTGCGCACCCAGATCGATCATGGGATCTTTGACTATTGCGGGGCAAAGGTCGTCACCTCCGAAATTCTGTATGGCATCGATAGTGAGAGCGCTGCGTCCCACATCATCAAGGCGGGTGAATTGGGCCGGAATGCGTTCGCGCAACACGCCACAGGTGTCCGCTAGCCTTCGCCGAACTGCTACGCCGCCCTCACTCCCTCCACGATTACGCCCGCACGTCGAGTTTCAACTGCCAAGTGGCGAGGCGAACGCCCGCAATCCTTGGCGACAATGAGCGCTCCCTGTTTGATCGCAAGCCATGTCCAAACCCCCCCTCATCATCGGTCTTGACCATGTCGTTCTCACGGTGGCGAGCGCTCCGCGCACCATCGCCTTTTATGAACAGGCGCTCGGCTTCGCGGCGCGTGAGTTCAAGCCCGGCAGGCATTCGCTGCACTTCGGAAGACAGAAGATCAATCTGCATGAGGTGGGTACTGTGGTGGACCCTAACGTGCGGCACGCGACGCCAGGCTCGGCCGATCTGTGCTTTTTGACCTCAGCGCCTCTGGACGACGTGATGGCTCATCTGGCTGAAATGGGAGTGAGCATCGTGCAAGGCCCGGTCAACGCCACGGGTGCGAACGCTCGTTTGAGCTCGATCTACTTCTACGACCCCGATGAGAACCTGATCGAGGTTGCTAACGAATTGCCTGGCTAGAGGCCTGCCGCCGACTTCTGTTTTTGGGCCCATTGCGGACGTTCGGCGTGCTTCAAAGCGGCCGTTGCTTAACCCTCATCGCCCAGCACGACTCATGCTTGAGCGAGTTGCATTGGAACAAACGCAATGCCGTTCTTCTCCAGTCGCGCGCCGACCGCGTGAAATCCCATGCGCTCATAGAAAGCCTGTGCAAAGGGCGTTGAATTGACAGTCGTCGGCCCTGAAGCAGAAGGCCATCCATAAACCTCCTTCACATGTGCCCAAAGCGCCCTTGCGACGCCCCCTCGCTGGAACGGTTGGTCAACAAAGAGGTGGAATAGATGCATCCGATTGCGGACAGCAACAACGCCTATCAGCTGACCGCCAGCCGAACCGACGTAGTAGTCGAGCTCCGGGGCAGCGATGTTTCGTGCAATGCCTTCAGGTCCGAGCGAACGCAAAAAACTTTCTGCACCTGAACCGTCAGCTTGCAAGAGGAAATGGTGCGCCAGCGACAGAATCAACCCGCTGATGGCCGAAGTGTCGTCGAGCGTCGCTTTCCGTATGCACAGAGATTGGTCAGAGACCGTTTTGCTCATCTATGAAGATCCGGTGATGGCCGATAACGGTCATCGTACAGGCTCGCCAATAGGGGCCGGCGCGGTCGATGCCAGCCCTCGTTTCGCGCGCACGAAATGGACATTTCTTGGCGAACAGGCTCGCCTTTGCTCAACGTTCGGCGGGCGCGAAATCGGCAACAACTTAAGTTCGGTAACGCGATCGCACGCATGTCCAATGGCGCACAGACAAGTGCTGCGATGCGGAGCAAGGGCTTATGGCGTTGAGCATGCCAAGTTCGATCGCATTCCGCAGCAATCCTCGCGCCAAACCACCGCCGCCGCCTACGGCGGTCAGCCCTCGGCCATCAAGCCGGCTCGAAGTCTTCCCGGGTTTCTTCCTTCGCGGTCTGCAGTGCCTGCGCTGCCGGGCCCTCAGCCAAGCCGCGTTGCGGCGATGCTGCAGGCGCCACGTGTCCTGCCTGTGGCGCTGCGCCGTCATTCACCACTTGACCGGCGCGCATCGTCACCACGCGGTCGGCGAGGTGGAAGTAGCGGTCGTCGTGGGAGATGACGACCAGCAGGTGCCCCTTGGCCCGCAGTTCGGGCAGCAGCTCGGTGTAGAACAGGTGGCGAAAGGTCGGGTCCTGGTCGGCCGCCCATTCGTCGAACACCAGCACCGGGCGCCCTTCCAGGTAGGCATGCACCAGCGCGAGCCGCTTGCGCTGGCCGGTGGACAGGTCGGTGGTGGTGAAGACGCCGTCTTGGACCGATACCTTGTGCGCGATCTCCAGGCGCTCCAGGTACTTCTGGGCCTGGGCCTGCCCCGCGGAGCCGACCGACGCTTCGCCCAGCAGGTCTTCGAACAGGTAGAAGTCCGAAAACACGGTGGTGAAAAGCTGCCGGTAGTCGTCCCGCGTTTCGGGCACGACGGGTTCGCCGTCCAGCACGATGGTGCCGCTTTGCGGCGCGTACAGGCCCAGCAGCAGCTTGATGAGCGTGGTCTTGCCGGAGCCGTTGTCGCCCACCACGAACACGAGCTCGCCCTTGCGCAGGCGCAGATCGACGGGGCCGAGCACGAAGGGCTCGCCACCCGGCGGCGCATCGAAGGCATAACGCACGCCGCGTAGCTCGATGGCATCGCCCAGGTGCGCGTCGCGCTGCTGCGCCTGCAGCGGCAGGTGCGGCTCGGGGCTGGCGAAGCGGGTGGACAGGTCGGCGATGCGCTGGAACGCCACCTTCGCACGGCCCACGCCGGGCAGCGCCGAGGCGATCTGGTCCATGGGGCCTTTGAGGAACAGCAGCACCAGCACGAAGCCGCTGAGCACGGCCGGCTCGGGCGCACGCAGGGCAGCCCACCCGAGGATGAGCGCGATCAGCAAAAAGAACAGGGCCGAGCCGAACGCGGTGGCGACCACGTAGGTGTTGATGGCGCGGCCGTTGACGGTGCGGATGCTGTCCACCACGCGCTCGATCTGCTCGGTGAACATGCGCGCGCGGCGCGTGCGGTGCATGCGCAGTTCCTTGGCACCTTCGCTGATGCCGCGATAGGCCTTGTGCAGTTGCTCTTCGTATTCGCGCGCCTTCCAGAAGCCCGCCACGCCGCGCGACTGCGCCACCACTTGGATCGTGGCGCCGATGGCCAGCGCCACGATGAGCACGCCGAACAGCGGCAGCGACAGCACCGCCAGATAGATCAGGCACCCGAGCGCGATGGCCACCGCGATGAGCGTCGCCGAGAGCGCGAACACGACGTCGCTGATCATGTCCACGTCCTGCGAGAGCACGGGCATGAGGCGGTGCGTGCGATAGCGCTCCAGTGCATCGATGGGGGCGGCCAGAATCTTCTGGGCCAGCCCCTTGCGCACTTGCGCCACCAGCCGCTGGCCCACGAAGTTGCTGGACATGTCGGAGACGACGCGGCCCGCCAGGGCACCCAGGCACAGGCAGATGAAGACCATGAGCAAACCGCCCGCCAGCCCGCCCGGCGTGTTGAGCACGCGGTTGATGGTGGCCAGCAGCGCGACGGTGGCGGCCCCCGCCCCGATGCCGGTGATGGCGGACAGGGCGATCCACGGAAGAAAAGGCTGGAGCAGGCGCCTGATTTCTGCGGCGTTGCCGCTGGGGCCATTCGGGCCGTTGGGTGGTGTCATGCGAAGGATCTTTCCGCCCCGGTGGCGTGCGACGCCCCGCGGCCCGGCTGGAGTGGAAGAAAAACGGCGGCCAGCGCACGGGCCGCGCCGGGCGCAGCCTGGGAAGGCCTATAGCGGCACTTGCGCGCCACCCATTCCCGAGACGCAGGCCTGCCGCAAATGTTCACGCACGGGCTGGGCCCATGAAGAAGCGCGCACCGACCAAATGCTTTCGCATGCCCCGTGAACAGTTGCCGGCCTGCCACGTCTCAGGTGCATGCCCACCGTGATCCCGCTGCTGCAACCCCTGTTCCCCGGCGCGCTGGCGGAGCACGGCACGGGCCTGCAATGCGCGCCGGTGCCGCCACACGACGCGCTGAATCTGGCGGCGCTGCTGGACGATGCCGACCGGCTGAGCGATCTGCTGCACCGCCAGGCGCAGCATCGCGGCGCGGACGCGAGCGATCTGCGCGCCGTGGCATCGGTGTGGACACTGCACTACCTCGACCGGCTGCTGCCGCCCGTGGTGGCGGGTGCGAGCGTGTTGCAGCAACCCTTCCCCATTGCGGCGCAGGACGTGTGGGTGCGGCTGGACCCGCACGGCACGGTGCTGGACTTTCACCTCTGCACGTTGGGCTCGCCCATGCACGGGGCCAGCACCGCCGAACGCTATGCCGACCTGCTCTGGCGGCACCTCGGCCCGCTCTTCGAGCGATTGACCGAGCTGACGCGGGTGGCGTCCAAGATCCTGTGGGGCAATGCGGCGCGGCGGCTGGAACCCATCCTGGCGCAGGCCGTGGCCCTCACCGGCTCCGCCACCCCTGCAGCGGCAGACCGCGACTTCCTGCTGCACCGGCCGCACTGGCCGCAGCCCGGTGGATTGCCGCTGATCAATCCGTTGTTCGGCCCGCAGCGACAGGTGCCACGCAGCGCTGCCACTGCGCCGCTCACGCTGCACCGCCAGTGCTGCCTGTATTACCTGCTTCCCGGCGAAAGCCATTGCGGCGCGTGCCCGCTTGCGCCCCAGCATCGGCGCGCGGCTGAAGCACCGCAGGTCTGACGGCCCGGCCGGTGAACAGATGGGCGCGCCATTCGTCTTCCCGGCATGGGGCCCAGAACGGGCGCGTCCATGGCCGCGTCGATTGCCGTTTTTAGCGCGCGCCCGGCCTGCGGACGCGCTGGCGCCACCCGATCGGTTCATCCACCCTTGAATGGATTCACTCCGCACATGCCCAAGGCAAAACTCGTTTACATCCTTTCCCTGCGCAATGCCGCCGCCGATCAGGCGGGCCGGCAAGTGGCCTACAAAGGGGAGCAGCGCTATATGAAGTCTCCCCTGGAGTACCTGGCCGAAGCCCTGGACCAGACGCCGCTGGGCGACGCCTATTCGCTGGAGGGCATCGTGTTCGACGACGACCCGCAGTCCCCACGCGACCAGGCCGCGCTGCAAGCCTATGGCTTCGCCTGCGATCCAGCACGGCCATGGATCTTTCCGCACGGGTTGCGCACGCAGGGCAAGCCGCTCAAGGACCTGATGCATTCGGTGCCCTCCACCTACCGGCAGTTGCCGCGCGATTCGGCGCAGCGGGTGCCCGCCAAGCAGGACTTCGAACGCCG
>Ga0308157_10010466_pt1 | contig 10053 bp, 7 predicted proteins | sample PhyBR1_FD_201035 | JGI IMG/M metagenome (GOLD analysis project Ga0308157, IMG submission 201035) | Phyllosphere microbial communities from UC Gill Tract Community Farm, Albany, California, United States - DLSLB.R1 | ecosystem: Host-associated > Plants > Phyllosphere > Unclassified | place: USA... | reverse complement strand
CCATAAAATCAAGGACGTTTTTCTCCAGCTGCTTTCCTTCCATCTGTCCATGTCCCGTAATAACCTTTGCATCCGGTACCAGACGCTGTATTAATCCCGCAATTTCTTTCAGGTTTTCAACTCTGTTGTTGATAAAATATACCTGGCCGTCACGCTGGAGCTCATAGGAAACAGCATCCCGGATTATTTCTTCATTAAAGCCTACCAATTGCGTTTCCACAGGTTGTCTGTTCGGCGGTGGAGTCTTGATTACCGAAAGGTCTCTTGCAGCCATTAATGAGAACTGTAATGTTCTCGGAATAGGTGTAGCCGTAAGCGTGAGCGTATCAACATTGCTTTTAAGCGTTTTTAATTTATCTTTTACGGAAACTCCGAATTTATGTTCTTCATCGATAATCAGCAATCCCAGATCTTTAAACTTCACGGAACTGCCCGCCAGCTGATGCGTTCCGATAACGATATCAACCTTACCGTTTTTAAGTGCTTCCAGAGTTTCAGATTTTTGCTTGGCCGTTCTGAAACGGTTGATATATGATACATTTACCGGAAAATCTTTAAGTCTTTCTTTAAAACTCCTGTAATGCTGAAAAGCCAGAATTGTGGTAGGAACCAATACGGCAACCTGCTTCCCATCTGTTGCCGCTTTAAATGCAGCCCTGATAGCCACTTCCGTTTTCCCGAAACCTACATCCCCGCAAACCAGCCTGTCCATTACCGTATCTGCCTCCATATCTTTTTTCACATCAATGGTTGCTTTCTCCTGATCCGGAGTATCTTCATAAATAAAACTCGCTTCCAGCTCGTTCTGCAGATAAGAATCCGGAGTGTAGGCAAAACCTTTGGCTGTCTTTCTTTGAGCATAGAGTTTTATAAGATCAAAAGCAATTTGTTTTACTTTCGCTTTTGTTTTCTGTTTTAAAGATTTCCAGGTTGGTGATCCGAGCTTACTCAAAACTACTTCACGTCCTTCAGGACCATTGTATTTTGAAATTTTATGAAGTGAATGAATGCTTACATACAAGAGATCCCCGTTCTTATAGGTAAGTTTAAAACATTCCTGAATTTTACCGTCATTATTTACCTTTACCAGCCCCATAAACTTTCCGATTCCGTGGTCGATATGGGCAATATAATCTCCTATTTTCAGAGACATTAAATCTTTTAAGGTAAGCTGTTCCGATTTTGCAAATGTATTTTTTGCCTTATAGCGCTGATATCGGTCGAAGATCTGATGATCTGTATATACAAGCAATTTATGGTTATGATCTACAAATCCTTCATGAAGTTCAGATTTAAAACTTTTAAAAGGAAGCTCATGCTCCAGTTCTTCAAATATAGATTCAAGCCTTTCTTTCTGCTTTTCTCCCGTAAATGAAATCCAGGTATCAAAACCGTCACTCTGTTTTTCTTCAAGATCTTCTATCAGCAGTTCAAAATTTTTATGAAACGACGGCTGTGGAATCTGATCTATTTTGATCTCCTCCAGATCAATAAGACCTTCAATAGAAACGCTTCCGAAATCTACCGTGGTAAATTTTTTGTAATCGAATAAAAATTCCTGATCGGAGATAAAAAGTTCCTGAGGCGCTCTGTGGGCAATATCCTTACTTAAAGTATCATATTTTTCCAGCGCTTTCTCATAGAACGTTTTAAGCTTCTGCATTCCGATAATCCCGTTTTTGGAAACCACCATACTTTCCTTTGGCAACAGCTGAAGAAGAGAAACCCGGCTTCCGGTTACCGTAAAATTCATATTGGAAACCAACTGGAAATCCTCAACCTTATCTACAGAAAGCTGTGTTTCGATATCGAACGTTTTGATGCCTTCAATTTCATTCCCAAAAAAAGTAATACGGTAAGGCTTTTCATTGGAGAAAGAGAAAACATCTACAATCCCTCCTCTTACAGAAAACTCTCCCGGTTCAGAAACAAAATCGGTCTGTTGGAAATTATAATGGTTCAGAAGTTCATCCACAAAATCAAAATCAAGCTGATCGCCCACTTTTATATGATGGGAAATGGCTTTAAAATCCTCCTTTTTAAGCACCTTTTCCGAAAGCGCACCAGCGTAGGACACAATTACTTTCGGAGATTTCCCCGATGTCATTTTATTAATAGCTTCTGTTCTTAAAACAAGATTTGCATTTTGGGTTTTCTCCACCTGATAAGGCTCAAGATGAGTTGCTGGAAAATACAGCACTTTATCTTTTCCCAGAAGGTCTTCCATCTCCGTATTGACATACAGTGCGTCTTCTTTATCATCAACGATATAAAGAACAGTCTTTTTACGGGTGAGAAAAAGTTCGGCCACAACTATAGAAACGGCTGATCCTGCACTGCCTTTTACGGATATATGTTGATGGTTTTCCAGGTGAATGAAAATTTCTTTCCCAAATTCCTTCTGAAGGAGATCCGGAAGGAATTTTTCGTTAATGGTTTTTAATTGCATAAAAAATGGTATAAACGACAAAAGCGATTTCGGGAGTTTTCCGAAACCGTTTGATCTTTACAAAGATACAACTTAATTTCCATTCCAGAATCACGCCAATTCTTCGTAAACAAAGTGTTTAAAGATAAAAATCCTAATTTTTTATTAAAATCTCAAACAAAAAGTTAAAATGAACAATCATTTTCCAAATGGCACATTGTTTGGAAATTCAAGACTACCAAAATTAAAGAATATTATTATGAAAAAAACAATCAGAATTTTAGGAATGTTCGTGTTATTATTTTTTGTAGTCACGACAATTACATCATGCAGCGACGACGACGATCCTGCCAACAATGATTTTTTTGCAGGAACTTACAGAGGTAGCGTAGGCTATACAGATGGAGACAACAACATCAACTCGAATGACGGGAGTGTATTCGTAACAAAAATTGCAAGCGGAACCAAATACAACTTCGCTTTCTCAAACGGAATTCCTGATCTTAACGGAGTGGAATTTAACCAACAGGGCGATAATACTCTGGTAATGGTAGGATCTACAGCGACATCTTACATCAGAATTGATAATAATGAACTAAAAATATTATATTTAAAGGACGGAAAATCGTGGACGGCTAACTGTACCCGATAACCAACTTTTCATACATTATGTCAGAGCCTGCTTTTCTTTATTAAGGGAAGCAGGTTTTGTATTCTAAAAGACTTCTCTGAAAGGATGTTTAATGTTTTTTTAAGCTGTGATAAACTTTAGTTAAGGTTCTGAAATTGAGTTTTTTCAGTAAAAATTTTATATACCTTTGATTCAAGAAACAAGAAAAAAAAGTTCTTATGAAAAAATTCTTATCCGCAATGTCAATCGCACTTGGACTTGGCCTTGCAACCGCTCAGCAAACTGCTCCGGCAACTGCCGCCAATCATCACCAGCCAGCAAAAACAGCACAGGCTTCAAAGCCGGCCAAATCTGCAGCAACGGCTACACCAGCCAAAGCTGAAGCAGCTCCGGCAGCTGCGAAAATGAAAAAGGACGGAACACCGGACAAACGTTATAAGGAAAACAAAAAAATGAAAAAAGACGGTACCCCGGATAAGAGGTACAAAGAAAACAAGTAATACTCAACAATAGTTGTTATTTTCATAATCAAATTTCGAGAACCGATGACCACTCATTCATCGGTTTTTTGTTGGATATTGCTCATAAAGTTTCAAAGATTCTTCAGTTATTTATAAATTTGAAGAATGATAAACTTTCTTAAGAAAAATATCGCATTGCTTTGGGCAAAAAAACATGTGCGCAAAGCTGAAGAATTCAAAAAAAATGCTGAACAAAACCAGGAGAAATTATTACTTTCCCTTGTGGATACTGCTAAAAAAACGCTTTTCGGAAGAGAGCATGATTTTGAAAACATCAGATCCGTTAAAGACTTCCAGGATAAGGTGAAAATTTCGGATTACGAAGACCTAAAACCCTATATTGAAAGGGTAAAAAAAGGACAGGCAAACATCCTTTGGACAGATGTTCCGGAATATTTTGCAAAAACTTCAGGAACAACTTCAGGCTCAAAGTATATTCCTATTTCCAAGGAAGGAATGCCATTTCAGGTGAAAGCTGCCCAAAGCGCTCTTTTTCATTACATTGCTAAAAAAAACAATGCCGATTTTGTAAACGGCAAAATGATCTTTCTTCAGGGGAGTCCTGAACTTGAAGAAGTGTTCGGGATTAAAACCGGTCGTCTTTCAGGAATTGTAGCCCATCATATTCCCAAATACCTTCAAAAAAACAGGCTTCCGAGCTGGGAAACCAATATCATGGAAGACTGGGAGGCCAAGGTTGACAAGATTGTAGAAGAAACGGAGAAAGAAAATATGACCCTCATTTCCGGGATTCCGCCATGGCTGATTATGTATTTTGAAAAGTTAGTGGAAAGACATAGTAAAAAAATCAAACAGATATTCCCAAATCTTCAACTGATTGTGACAGGAGGCGTAAATTATGAGCCTTATCGCGACAAAATGGAAGAACTTCTCGGAGGAAAGGTAGATATCGTACAGACATTTCCGGCATCTGAAGGTTTTTTTGCCTTTCAGGATGACCATACAAAAGAAGGACTGTTGCTTTTAACCAACCACGGAATATTCTACGAATTTGTTCCTTTGGAAGAATATGGCAAGCCTGATGCGAGAAGATTAACTTTAAAAGATATTGAGCTTAACAAAGACTATGCTTTGATTTTAACTACGAATTCAGGATTATGGGCGTATTCTATCGGCGATGTAGTGAGATTTACCGGTAAAAATCCACACCGGATAAAGGTAAGCGGCAGGACGAAACATTTTACGTCTGCCTTTGGCGAACACGTCATTGCGTTTGAAGTAGAGGAAGCAATGAAAGCCGCCATAGAGAATTGCCCTGCACAGATTACCGAATTCCATCTTGCCCCGCAGGTGAATCCTGAACATGGCCTTCCCTATCATGAATGGTTTATTGAATTTGAAAAACAACCTGAAAACCTTGAGCTGTTCCGGGATGAACTGGACAATCAGCTTAGGAAACGCAATACTTATTATGATGATCTTATTTCAGGAAATATTCTTCAGAAACTTTATATTACGGTTTTAAAGAAAAACGCTTTTCAGGAATATGCAAAATCACAGGGAAAACTGGGCGGACAAAACAAAATTCCCCGACTTGCCAATGACAGAAAAATTGCAGATTTACTGAAAATATATAAACTTTAAGCACATTTTTTCAATTCCGGAAACATATATTCGAAAAAAATTATAAATTTGGAAAACTAAAAAATAATAATGAAAGCATCTGTACTTTTAAAATCATCTTTATTAACGTCGTTATTTGTAATTTCATCTTGTGCAACCACAAAATATAGTATGGATACTGCTAAAAATGATTATTCCAATCTGGAGGCAGGAAGAACGTATACTGTAATGATGAGAGACGGTTCAGAAAATCAAAAAATATTATTCCGTAATGTAGATGGAGATAATATCATTGGGACTGCCGGCAAAAAAGACAGTACAGTTGTAACAATACCGAAGGCCAATGTTGCTGCCGTGAAAGACAGCAGAAAAGCAAAAACGGTAATAGGAGCTTCAATCATCGGAGCCGCTGGCGTTGCAGCCTTAGTGATCAGTGCATCACGTGCAGACAACTAAATAGATTTTATCTTTTAGGAGTCATTCAATTTTTCATTTAAAAATTTACCATATACATAGCCTTAAATCCATATTTGAGGCTATTTTTGTGGAATGATTTCTTTTACCCCGTTACAGACATTAAAAAATGTTGAGTTCAGAAACCTTCTTACGGGAAGATTTTTTATAGTTCTAGCATTCAGAATGCTCGCCACTTTATTGGGATGGTGGGTGTATCAATTAACAAAAGATCCGTTTTCAATAGGCCTCATCGGTTTCTCAGAGGTAATTCCGGCAGTAAGCTGCGCACTCTATGCCGGCCATGTGATTGATATGAACGAAAAGAAAAGATTATTACTGATTTGTAATTATGCTTATATTTTTTTAATCGGACTGCTGCTAATTCCCGCTTTTTTTAATGTAGAAATGCATTTTACGGGACATCAGATTACTTATTTTATCTATGGTGTAATTTTTTTCACCGGTATTGCAAGAGCTTTCATAGGACCTATCGTTCCCTCTATGATTCCTAAAATTGTAAAAAAAGACAACCTTCCGAATGCGGTTACTTTAAATCAGGCAACATTCCTCATTTCCTCTGTTTGCGGTCATGCAGCAGGCGGATTTCTCATTGGCTATTTTGGAGTAAAATGGACTCTTGTTGTAATTATTTCACTCATCTTTTTGGCATCATTATTTTTTTTCCAGCTAAATAAACAACATTCCGAATACAAAAAAGAGAATATTAACGTTATAGAAAGTATGAAAGAAGGAATTTCTTATATATTAAAAACAAAAGAAATTCTTGGTGCTCTTTGTCTTGATATGTTTGCAGTACTCTTTGGTGGTGCCGTTGCTATGATACCGGTGTACGCTACCGATATACTTAAAGTTGGTGCTGAAGGATTCGGATTGCTGAATGCAGCTTCAGACATAGGTTCTATGTGCATCATTACCATTTTGTCCGTAGTTCCGCTGCGAAAAAATCAGGGTAAAATCCTGCTGGCGGTGGTTACAGGGTTCGGACTGTGCATTATCGGTTTCGGATTGTCACGATTATACTGGCTTTCCTTTCTGTTTTTAATGATGAGCGGAATGCTGGATGGCATTTCTGTTGTGATCAGAGGAACCATTGTACAATTGAAAACCCCGGATAATATAAGAGGAAGAGTGCTTAGTGTGAACTCAATATTCATCATGTCAAGTAATGAAATGGGGCAATTTGAAAGTGGGCTGATGGCTAAATTGTTAGGAGTTGTCCGCTCTGTGGTGTTCGGCGGAACAATGACTGTTTTAATTGCACTAGCCGTAGGAACCACCAATAAAAAATTGAGAAAAATGCAATATTAAGACAATAAAGATCAATTTATTAAATTAATTTTAAAAACTTTAATTTAAATTTAATAATTTTTTATATTTGTGATATAAAATTCCCTTACATGAAAAAAACTCTACTTATTTGTTTTTTGGTAATTGGTTTTTGCCTAAATGCTCAGAACTATACCGAAAAAGACTTCAAACAAACTGTTTCGCAGGTAAATAATGCTAAAACAGAAAACGACTTCGACAATGCTTTTCAAAAGCTTTCCAGGTACACTTCTACAAAACCTACGGAAAAATGGGAAGCGTATTATTATGCGGCAGTAGCCATGTATATGAAAGCAGAACTGCAGCTTAAAAAAACGCCATCCCAGGATGTTTCTGAAATCAATGCACTTGCCAGAAAATATGGAAAAGCAGCTTATTCAGACAACAAGCAGAACAATGCAGAAGCAGACATACTGCTAGGTTTGATCGCGCTTCAAAGATCTCAGATCAGCGGAGCAGATGCTAAAAAAGATCTGGAAGCGGCTTCGCAATTCATTGCAAAAGCTGAACCCAATGCACAGAACAATCCCAGGCTGACTTTATTGAAAGCCAAATTTCAGGAAAGATCCGGCAATAAAGGAAATGCCGAAAAACAATTTCAGAACGCATTGAAAGCATTTGAAAATAAAAATGCTTCTACCGGCTCAGCAACATGGGGCAGAATACTGATTCCATCTATGAATTAATCTAGCATTGCAAACTTTAAAACGACTAAAATGAAAAAAGCTCTATATATTTTTTTAATTTTAATTTCCCAGACCATTTTCGCACAATCCAGTTCAGATTGCGGCGGAAACGTACAGGTTTGCGGAAATACACCTATTTCTTTTACACCAACAGGTCCTGGTAACGTAATGGAAACCCTTGGAGGATGTTTAGGCACTGAACACTTCTCCATTTGGTACACTTTTACCATTGCGACATCAGGTACATTAACGTTTGTTATCAACCCGAATAATTTCAGTGATGATTATGACTGGGCTGTATATGGGCCTAATGTTACTTGTGGAAATTTAGGAGGACCTATCAGATGTAATTATTCTGCTGACGATGGCCCAACAGGACTTAACACAACCGCGACAAATACCTCTTCAGGCGCAGGAGGCTCTGCATTCTGTTCCAGCATGAACGTAGTAGCAGGACAAACGTATTATCTCCTTGTAGATAATTTCTCATCGAGCGCTAATGGTTTCGTATTGTCATGGGGAGGTACTGCTACACTGGTCTCACCTTTCAACAGTGCATTCCAGCCATATCCTTTCATGGAGCCGGGAACTCCAGGACCTACACCAAACTCTCCAAGAGAAGTTGTAGTATGTTCAAATCCTGCTGTTTTTGATTTTACAACGCTTTCAGCCGGTATTGTAAACAATAACCCGAACTTTAATGTATCATATTATTATAATCAAAATGATGCGATCTCGGGAAACAACCCTATTACGACACCTATTACCGTAAATACTACCAGTACCTATTTCTATGCAATTACCTATTCGGTTCCGGGGGCTCCGGCTACCGCTATTAACAGATGTAGAATTCCGGGTAGTTTCAAATTCATACAAAAAGCCATTACCGGGACCAATGTAACGCTAACGAAGTGTAACAATAATAACCAAGGCACTGCTGTTTTTGATCTTACGACGGCTAACGTAAATGCCGATCCTACGGTAACCCGAAAATATTATCCGACATTAGCGGATCTTAATGCCGGAACCAACGAAATCACAAACCCTTATCAATATGTTTCTGCTGGTGGTAGCGTGTATGTATTGCTCACTTCACCATTTGACTGTAAAGCAACTGCAATAATTACATTAGCATTCTTCCCGGTAGTAACGGTAACAGAAGCAACGCTTAGATCTTGTTTCATCGAAACAAATCCCGCTACGGCTTCATTCGATCTTACAGTAGCACCAGTTACGACACAAACAGGAGTTAAAACGTATTATCCGTCAATGGCTGATGCAGTAGCAGGAACCAATCAGATTGCCAACCCAAGCACCTATATCTCTCCGAACGGCGTGGTATTTATAAAAGTAACGGACGGAAACGGATGTTACGGAGTCGCTAAAGTAAATCTAGTTGTTTTACCACCGGTATATTCAAATACGCTGGATGATAAGATCATTTGTATAGAAGATACAACAACGCTGGATGCAGGACCAGGATTTACAGGATATAAATGGAGCACAGGTGCTACAACACAGACCATTAATAACGTAACTGTAGGTACTTATTGGGTAGAACTGAAAACAGGAGACTGTATTACAAGACAAACCGTAAAAGTATATCCTTCTGATCAGCCTGTTATTTCCGGTATTGATATTGCCAATAATAGCGTTACTGTGAATGTTGTAGGTGGAACCGCACCTTACAAATATTCTCTTGACGGAATCAACTGGCAGGATTCTAACATTTTTACAAATGTTCCAAGAGGCGACAATTCAATATATGTAAAAGACGGATACGACTGCGATCCAATTACAGTTACTGTAGTTGTTCCGAATCTCGTAAATGTTATTACTCCTAACGGAGACGGTGTGAATGACGTAATTGATTATTCCGCATTGGCAAGTAAGCAAAATCTAATACTAAGTATTTTTGACAGATACGGTGTAAAAGTAGGACAAGCCGATAAATTCAACGGATACAAATGGGACGGAACTACAGGTGGCAAGAAAGTACCTACCGGAACTTATTGGTACACCGTAACATGGAATGAAAATGACAAGAAAAATACGCCATTCAAATTCTCCGGATGGGTGATGGTGAAAAATAGAGAATAAAGTAATAAAGAAAACCGCTTTCTTAAGCGGTTTTTTTCACATGTAAAAAATAATAAATTATAAAAATCATTTCTAATGAAGAAAGTACTATTGCTGACTGTTTTATTTTTCTCACAATTATTTTTTTCACAGTCGGATTGTATTACTGCTATTCCGGTATGTGGAAATTCAAATATTTCCTATGATCCTACGGGCCCCGGAACAGTTACTGATATCCCCAACCCTGCACCGGACTGGCTATGCCTAAAAGGAGGAGAACACTACTCTGTATGGTACAGCTTTACGGTAGCAACTTCGGGT
>Ga0308157_10010463_pt1 | contig 10056 bp, 8 predicted proteins | sample PhyBR1_FD_201035 | JGI IMG/M metagenome (GOLD analysis project Ga0308157, IMG submission 201035) | Phyllosphere microbial communities from UC Gill Tract Community Farm, Albany, California, United States - DLSLB.R1 | ecosystem: Host-associated > Plants > Phyllosphere > Unclassified | place: USA... | reverse complement strand
GACGACAAGGGCAACGAGGAATACACCATTTTCGCAATGTTCAGAAAGAAGGTGCTGGACGTGGCCGTGAAGCAAGTCAATGAAAAAACCGACCTGCGCATTGGCTACCAAATAGAGAAAGTGGGCCGTGCCTATCAAAACATTGTGTTCACTGTGCAGTCCCAAATCCCGGCCACAACAATAGCTTTTGACCTGGTGCCCGACGCAACTCCTGCGCCCACTGTTCCGCATCAGGTCGAGAATGCCGGCCGTCTGCTCACGCAGCTCAGCATAACTACGCCCGAACTGGTAGCGCAAATCCTGGCCAACCCGGCACACGTTGCCGCCTGCAACAAGTTCGCCCACGACTTGAAAACCGGCAAGCATACCAAATCGCACTCCCTGTCGGGCCTGTTGCTTACCATCCTGGGAATCAAAAAAGGGAGCAATGGACCGCTGTTCGACAAGCCTACCAAAGCTCGTTAAATTTGGTCCTGGCCACTGCCCTACTTGCCAAACACCCGTTGCCAAAACCCTTTTTTAGTGGGCTCCGGCTCGGCCAGTATGACCGGGGCCTCCCCTGGCTCAGGCAGTCGCTTTTGCAGCTCTCCTAGCTGCTCATTCTGGCTAAGTAACAGTTCCTCAATGCGTCCGATACGCTGACTATTCACTTGATTAGTCAGCGCGTTTAGCACGTCGTTCTGCTCTAGCAAGCGGTTTTGCAGTTGCTGTATGGTCTGGTCGCGCTCGGCCAACTGCCGCTGCAACTCGGCAACCTCCGGCACTTGGGCCTGTGTTGCCACTGCTGGCAACGGTTCGGCCTGGCTGGGGTATTGCTGCGCGAGAAACGTCTGACTAATCAGATACGTGCTGCCCTTGGGCGTCTGCTCAACCTGAATATGACTAGTCTTCGCGTGTTGTTTGACTAGTCGCCGGATAGTCTGCTCAGACTTGTTAACCTGCTGAGCTGCTTGCTTTATGGTCAAAAAAGTAGCGGTGTTTTCCATCGGGGCCATGACTAGTCAGAAGCCACAAAGTAAGCACTCTAAATCCTCTTTAACTTCTGCTTGACTAGTCACCGACTAATCACTGACTAGTCAAGCATTTACTACAGATTAGAGCCTTCACCAGTAGTCAGCGGCTGCTCAAAGCTGAACGGCCGGCGCGGCAGCTCCTGGCTAATGTCCACCCGGTTCAGGCTGTCCTTAATCGAACCATCGTCATACACCCGGATGGATGCCGGGAAGGCAAACCGCTCGCGCAGCTCTGCCGCGTCGATGGGGCCAGCAAAGAGGTAATGCCCCTCGCCTCCCTGGTCAAATGCGAACGCATCCCCCCGCCAGCCGGCTGGCGTGTTGCCCTGGGCCAGCAGGTACTCGATGACGGGGCGCAAGTGCGCGGTGCGCGGGTCGTGGCCGGGGCCTCCCTGGGCGGCAAGGGCTAGTTTGGGCATGGTAGGCAAACAGGATTTTGGGGGTAGTCGCGGGGGGCGTTCTTTTCCCTCTTGTTCTGGTTTTTTTTACTTAACATAACATCTGTTGTCGGACAACTCTTGAAATAAGGGCGGGTTTTGGCCCGCCCGACTGCTGCGGCCGGCGTGGTACTTTTCCGGTTTAGGGCCTCGTTTTCGGGTATAGTTTCTGACACTCTAACCAGCTAAGGGCCTCGCGCCTGGCTTGGCGGTGGCGGTCGGCGCGCTGCGGGTCGGCCGCCCGTGCCGTCGCCCGTCGCACGTATTGTGCTCGTTCGGCGTAGTGGGCCGGGTTGCTGGGGTCGAGCATCTGCGATTCATCTTCCGTCCGGCCGCCTTGTTGCGCTAGGGCCTCGTGCGCGGCTAGCAGATAGAGTATGCGGTTCCGCTTGTACGGCCAGTGCTCTAACAGCTCGTCTAGCTCGTTCACCGATGCTTGGTAGGCCAGCGGGTCGCGCTGCAACTGCACGGCCGTGTAGCGGGGGCGGGCGGCGGGCCGGTTGTTCGGCCGGGGCTGGGCGGGGGTGAACGCTAGGGCCTTCGCCTGCTGGGGGGCTTGCGGGGCCTGGCGCGGCCCTTTGCCGGTTGGGGGGCCTTGCTTGCGGCGCTGGCTTTCGACCAGTGCCGCCTCGGCCAACGCGAAGTTGCGGGCGTGGCGGGCGGCTTTCTCCGGGTCGCTGCGCTGCACCCATTGGCGCTCGTTGAGCATCAGGGCATGTACGTTCTCCTGGTCCTCGTCTGCCACCGTTTCGACCGCCCAATGCACGGCCCCGCTGTCGAAAAATGCCTGGCGCACGGCCAGCAGCGCGACGGTGCGCGGCCGGTTCCGGGGCCACTGGTCCACCAACTCGTCTAGCTCGTTCATCGCCGCGAGGTAGGTCGGGTACTGGTGTAAACTGAACAGGGTATAGGCCGGCCGGCTGGGGTCGCCCTGGAAGGTTTTGACCGGATAAAGATGGGCCTGAAACCGCTGGCGAAACTGTCTTTTTTGGCTTCCTGTCATACTACAAGATACGCCAAAAAGCCCGTATTTAGCCCCTTAGAAGCCGTTTTATAGCCTGGCGACCTGGCTATTTGGTAGGAAAATTTTCTTACAACAAAGAGCGTCGTAGCTTTACCCCTTTGACATCACTTAAGCAGGCATCATGGCCAAAAAAACAACTGTTTACGACACTAGAAACTACCTAGTAGGGAGTGTAAAACAAGCAAAGAGTATCACTATAGACTGGTTAAAAGAAATCAAATTATCCGAAGTTGTTAAGCTGGGGTTGCCTGAAGTAGATGACCGTTACCACCAATGGCGCATCCCGTTGCGCGAACTGAAAGGAGGAAAGATTGGGGAGGTCGTTATTGATGCCTACTCCACCGAAATTCTTTACGACAAGACTACTAGGCCCGATATGCTAGAGGCGCGGCTTCTGAAGCGCGAAGAAGAAGCACCTAATAGCACGGAAGGCAAACGCAAAACCTTCACTATCTCGCCCCTAAGAAATACCATTGGTATGGGGGATTGTGTTGACCTTATGGACGACATGCCAGCAGAAAGCGTGGATTTGATTTTCACTTCTCCACCTTACTTCAATGCCCGGCCTGAATATTCAGAATACGAGGTTTACCAAGAATACCTGCTAAAAATGCGTCAGGTTATCAGCCGGGCACATAGGGTTTTGAGTGAGGGCAGATTCTTCGTCATGAATACGTCTCCTGTTTTGCTTAGAAGAAGCTCTAGAAACGAGGCATCTAAACGAATTGCTGTCCCTTTTGACTTGCATCGAATATTCATCGAAGAAGGATTTGACTTCATTGACGATATTATTTGGGTTAAGCCAGAAGGAGCTGGATGGGCGACTGGTCGGGGGCGGCGGTTTGCAGCTGACCGGAATCCCATGCAATACAAGGCGGTACCAGTAACCGAGTACCTAATGGTTTATCGGAAAAAAACTGACAAACTAATTGACTGGTTTATCCGAAATCACCCTGACCGTGATATAGTTGAAGAATCAAAAGTGGCCGATGGCTACGAGAAGACTAATATCTGGAAGGTTCACCCTAAGACAAACTCTAAGCATCCAGCCGCCTTTCCCAAAGAGCTTGCTCAGCGTGTCATTAAGTACTACTCATTCAAAAATGATGTGGTATTTGACCCCTTCGCTGGCTCCGGCACTACAGGAGCTGCTGCGGCTGATTTGCAACGTCGATTCGTATTGTTTGAGCTTAACCCGGACTACATTAAGTTAATCCGAGAAGACTTGCAAAAATGGCCTAACATCCAGCCTAACAGCGTCATGTATATGAATTGCGACCCTGTGGCTATTCAAACCAACTTATTCTAATTCCTGCACGCTCCCCCAACATGGCAAAGAAGAACGCGATTGACAACCTTTTCCCCGAGAACGGCCGGCTCCTTTTAACAGGGGGTGGCAAAGAGTTTATCGAGAAAATAGGGGTAGAAGCGGCTAAAACCGTTGTGTTGGGGGTGCTGAAAGGCGATAACATCAGGGCACAAACAGAGCCATTAACTAGGCGGCGTGTGGCCATGGTCAGCAATGCCATGATAGCCTTGTTTACAAAAGGCTGGACTGAAAGCCCTGATTTTACAGAGAACTTGTCGGCACTTGCTGTTGCTCAGCTTACTGCCGCGAAACAATCTGATAATGCCTCTACCTGGCCAGCTCAGTGGTTAATTGGCCTAACCGGCAAATCCGTTCAAAACGTTGTCAGAGGCAAGTCTGAAGCAAGGGACCTGTATTTAGAAGAATTTGAAACAGCTATTAATGAGGCTGCGGCAAGGAGTCTTGTGGATTTTGGAGACGCAAATCTTAGCCTAGGCTTTATCGAAAATGATGGGCAGCAACTGCGGCCTCTTACTTGGACCGACCTTACTAGGCTTGCGACTGCAATCGGCTGTGCAACGCTAACCATCAGGGGGTCGGATAAATCAACCTACGGCAAGCTGTTCGAGCGGCTGGTACTTGGCTCCATCCTTACTATGATGGGTTTTGAGCTGGTTGAAGGGCCGAAAAGCTTAAAAATAGACCGTGTATTCTGGTTATCTGACAGCTCCGATACTCGCGAGTGCGACGCGACAATCCGCTTCAAGGCGAATAAGCTAATCAGATTTGATATTGGCTTTATAGGTGCCGGCAACTCTGAAATTTCAAAGGACAAGCTCACTCGCTATGCCAGCGAAGTGAAGGTTGCTGGGCAAATTGCTCTTTCTAAGACTTTTATCATTGTTGACAAACTGCCTAAGTCAGCTAAGACTCTCGAAGATGCTGCAAAAACAGGGGCAGAAATCATTCAAATGAGCATGAAGTTCTGGCCGGTCGAATTAGCGGCTAAACTTCAAAAACACCTCGGCTTTGAGCCCGATATACTTAGTATTGAGGAAGATAAATTAGAGGAATATCTGGCCAAAAAAATAGCACCAATCAGGATTCAGGACTTCCTTGCTGGTGTAACAGCAGCTGACATTGACACTGATTCCGAGTTGAACAGCGCCGCTGCTCAACTTGCTCTTTATGAAGACGACGACGACGAATAAATAGACGCGCCTTCTAAATAATCGAGCTATATCCCCATCCCCCGACTGCGCGTAGGCCTCGGGTTAGGGCGCTCCATTGCCGGCTTTATTGATTGCTCCGGCACGGGCGTTAGAGGCGCTTTGGTCACGTTGCGCTGCTCAGCTACGGCCTGTTGCGGCTGCGGCTCGGGGATGGTTTGCTGCACCGCCTGGCGCTGCTGCTCTTGGATGGCCTGCACGCGCAGGGCCGCGCACTCTTCCGGGGTGCCGTGCTGCATCGTGTGGGCGTACTTGAAAGTTTCGGTCAGGGGTCGCTCGTAGGCAAATGCCTGGTCAAACGCCTGCTCTACCCGCTCCGAATACTGCTTGCGCTCGAAGCCGCCCATCACTACCCCGCGCTGCGTGTTTTTGTGGTTGGTCAGCGGGCTCAGGTGGTACGGGTTTTTCCGCTCCAGCTCGCCGGCCAGCTTGCGCTCGTTGTAGCGCGCTAGGTTCTCGGTTCGGCTAACGATGACGTGAATGTGTGTCTGCGGGCCGGCCTTCGTCTGGCCCTTGGCCACGTCGCCCACCTGCACCGCCCGGTCCTGGTGGTTGGTCGTGCGCTCGTGCTCCACCTTGGCGAAGTACACCAGGTCGCGGCCCTCGATGCCTTTCCCAAAGTTGGCCGCGTACTGCTCCATCGCCGCCCGCGTGTAGGCGCGCAGCTTCTCCGGGTCGCTGTCAATGTGGCGCAGCTCGGCTTGGCTCGGGGCGAGCACCACCTGGTAATACTTGTCCGCGTCGCGGTTCAGGTTGCGCTTGTTGGCATCGAGCGCGGCCACCACTTCGGCGGCCGGCACGTCCTCCCGGTCGAGGCTGAACCACTGCCCTTGCACCTCCTTTTCTAAGTAAGCCACCAGGCCGCCGCAGCTGCCCGACCGCTGGGACAGGCCCTTGCCGGAACTGGGAATTTTGGCAACCATTAGGCGGGCTGGCTGGGGGGTGAAACGGGCGCACCGGCCGGGGCGGGCGGGGTGCTGGGCGCGGCTCCGGGAGCGGCCGGCGCGGGGTTGGGATTCATGGCCGGGTCCATCAGCTCAGGCCGGATGGCCAGCCGCAACGCCTGCAACAACGCCTGCTTGATGGCGACTAGCGCGGGGTCGTCCTGGCCCTTGGCCGGGGCCGGGGGCAACGTGCCGGAAAGGAACAACGGCGTGAGCTGGGCCGGCAACAACCCCCGGCGCAGCACCCGGATAAACCAGTTGCTCAGCTCCTGCTCCTGGGCCTTGCTCAGGCCGGCCGGGGCACTCGCGGCCGGCGCGTTCAGCACCTTGTGCGCCTGCACCTCGGCCAGGATGGGCTTTAGGTAGGTCTTTTCCTGCTCCCGGATAAATCCAATCGTGCGCTTGTCGAGGTCTGCCAGCTTGGCCGTGAGCTTGGCTAAGCTCGTGGTCAGGTCCGGGCCGGTGGGGTGCCGGGGGTCGGCCTTGGTCACCCGGAAGTACTGCACCATCGCGGCCAGCAGCTCGGGGTTGCTCAGTTCGTACTCCTTGGCCAGTTGCCGGAAACCATCATAAGCCGCTTCCTCGGCGCGTATCGTCTTATCCATGAACTCGGGTTTGAACTCAAATTATTATTGAATATCAGTGACTTAGATACGCATGTACTCGCTATGAGTTCACTCTATTTTGCTTTATTTCTTATTATCAACTACATAACGTAGAGCGGAACGCTATGAAGCGCAGCGAATAGCGTTCCTGCTCGCTTCTTTCAGAACGGAATCGTTGCTTATCCTGGGGTTAGTCGCACCATCTGCTGTCGTCTGGTTTCGCTTCGAGTAGCAAGGTAGAACAAAAGGGAAGAATGGGCCAAATCCCCCCCTTGCTCACCTGGGCCTCCTTTGCGCCTGGTCTATCCTAAATGCCTCTTTCCGGATTCAGTGGCCGGGCTGTCCCTCGTTGCTTTCCGGGTGAAAGGATAGGTTTTATAAGTCTAACTAGAAGTTTTTATAAGCTGCTTGCAAACCGGCTAATCACCATTTACTCGGGTCGTTGTCGCCCTCTTCTTGGGGGGTAATGGGGGCCTGGTCAGTGGGCGCTTTTTTTGCAATTGCAAAATCTTGGGCACTCTGGGTGGGCTGGTCAATGGGCTCCTTTTTTACAATTGCAAAATCTTCGGCGGGCTGTTCGGCGGGCTCTTTTTTTGCAATTGCAAACGCCTGGACCTCCTGCGCGGGGCCGGCTTCTCCGCCCACGATGGCCCGCACCTGCGCCTTGATGGCCGTGAAATTCTGGCGCACCTGCTCGGCGCTGGCCTCCTGGAACGGGGCAATTTTTACGGCCTTGGTGGGCTCGGCTCGGAACGTGGCGCGGAACTCCGGCCGGCCGCTCTCCACCACCAGGCCCGCGAACTCGCCCACCCCGAACCGCATCACCTGCTGGGCCTCCAACTTGTCGCGCTGCTGGATGCTCACCGACTCGCTGGTGCTGCTCGTGCGGTTGGTCGGTTTGAGCAAATTCCACTCGTTGCTCTTGCTGGTGCCCTCTGTGGTGGACCGATACGTTTTGTCGATTTTGCCGAACATCTTGCTCACCCGCTCGGCCGTGGCCGTGTTGGTGGTGCGGCCCCAAAACTGGTTTCCTAGGTTGGCCAGAATCATCTCGGATTCCTGCCGACTTGTCAGGGCTTCCATCTGGGCCACGTCCTGCACGGCGTACACCGTGGCCACTTTGTTGCTGCGGGCGGTGGCGGGCAGCTGGGCAAAATTTGGGATAAAGAGGGTCGGCGCTTCGTCGAGTAGCACCAGGCTCGGCAAGCGGCCCTGCTGGTTCAGGCGCTTGATGGCCGTGGCCACAATCAGGGAAATAAGCGGCGAGAAGGTGCTGCTCAGGGCCGGGTCGTTGCCCACTACCAGGACGCCCGGCGTCTCGCGGGTGTTGAGGTCGAGCGGCACCTGGTCGCCGCTCATCACCCAAAAAATCTCCGGCGTGTTGAGCACGGCGAGGTAGTTCTGGATGGTCGAGAAGACGCCCGCAATCGTATTCTCCGACTTGCTGGCGCTGGCAATCGAGGCAATGAGGCCGCGCACTTCCTCGTCCTGCTGCAAGGTGGCCAGCAGCTGCGGCGCGTCGCTTTCCAAAATCATGCTCACGGCGGCCGGCAAGCTGCACTGCTGGGGGTGGTTGCGGCGCAAGTACCAGATGCAGCCGGCCAGCAGCACCTCGCCCGACTGAATCCAGAAATTGCGCTGCTGGGCGGCTTTCGCGTCCAGATTGGTGATGATGGTGGCCGCGGCCTCGCGGGCAAAGCTGGCGGTGGCCAGCAGCTCGGGGGCCAGCGGGTTTACCCGGTGGCTCCGGGTGAGGTCGATGAAATTGACGAAATAGGGCGTAACAGTGCCGCCCGCGTAGCTGCCGGCCACTTCTTCGGCCAGCGTGGGAAATTTGAAGTCATAGACCACGCCCGTTAGGCCCAACGCGCCGGCCTGCTGAAGAATGGGCTCAATAATCGACTTGCTTTTGCCGCTGCCCGCGCCGCCGGCTATGAACGTGCCCCGGAACGGGTTCCCTAGCCGCACGTTTGGGCCACTGGTGGTGCGGAGCGTGAAGCTCAGGCCCTGGGCAGCTCCTGCGGCGGTGGCGGCCCCCTGGGGGCTGGAATAAGCGCGGTACACGTTCCAGCCCAACCAGGCCAGCAGCAGCAGCGTGGCCAGGCCGCCTAACCAGTGCTGCAAGATGCCGGTGGCCAGAAACAGGCCCGTAAAGCCGGTGACGGATGGCACCCAATCAAAAGGAGCGGCGGGTATCAGCGTCGCCCGGTAAAGGCCCTGGGCGGCCGGTGGCGCTACTTTTTTAAGCACCAGGACCACCAGGTGCGCGACAACGCCAAAAATTACGGCCCCAATCAGGATGCCCAACCAGTGAAAAAATGCAGCCATACCAGTAGAAAAGAAGGTTTGGCGTAGGTACGGCCGCCTGGCAAAAGGAGCCTAAAACTCAGCAGTAAACCGGGGCACAAGGCCGCACAAATAAGCACAACAATCAGTATTTATACCGTTGATTACCAATAATATACAGTTTTCAAAATGCGCGCAAATTACTGGCTTCTAGGACTTTGTTGTTTTTGTTTGGGCTGCGCCGTGGGGCCTATCCAGAAGTCCTAAAAGCCTTTTTTTTGACGACAACACAATTGTGTATTTTTTATTTGTCCCTATTTGTTATTTGTAGGGCTCATAACTATTTGAAAATCAAATAGTTGCAAGGTATAAAGCTAACTTTTTATAAGCTCAGACTAACTTTTTATAAGTGAACACTAACTTTTTATAAGCCAGAACAAGGTCTAAAGCTAACTTTTTATAAGCGTGAGGCTAACTTTTTATAAGCCAAAGCTAACTCTACTCCGTAACTGTTAGCCTTGATGGTTAGCTTTGGCTATTATTGCAGCCGTAAGCTACCCCCTCGGATGAAACAGGACATAGAAGTGCGCCAGGCTAATGCCCTGACCAATGCCCGATATGAGTACACGGAAACGCAGGCCAACATCTTCTTGGTGCTACTCTCCAAGCTGCGAAAAGATTCGCCCGACGATGTGTATCAAATATCGGTGACGGAATTAGAACGACTAACCAGTAAGAAGCTTAACTACAAACAGTTAAGAAATTCTACTGAGGAAATGATGGGCCGGGTTCACAAAATCAATACCTACCACAACGGCAAAGAGGTATTCCGGCAGATTGTGTTGTTCAAACGGATAGATTACATCCTGGGAACGGGGGTTATTGAGTTGGAATTCAACGAGTACGCTACGCCGTATTTGTTCGACCTCAAAAATAACTTCACCTCGTTTCAGGTTCAGGCGGCGCTGAACCTGCCTAGCAAACACGCCAAGCGTATCTACCAGATTTGCAGCCAGTGGAAGGATAAAGGGCAGACTAAAAAGGTAGCTATCCTGGACCTAAAAAAGACGCTAGGCTTGGCCGACGACAAGGGCAACGAGGAATACACCATTTTCGCAATGTTCAGAAAGAAGGTGCTGGACGTGGCCGTGAAGCAAGTCAATGAAAAAACCGACCTGCGCATTGGCTACCAAATAGAGAAAGTGGGCC
>Ga0308157_10010461_pt1 | contig 10057 bp, 7 predicted proteins | sample PhyBR1_FD_201035 | JGI IMG/M metagenome (GOLD analysis project Ga0308157, IMG submission 201035) | Phyllosphere microbial communities from UC Gill Tract Community Farm, Albany, California, United States - DLSLB.R1 | ecosystem: Host-associated > Plants > Phyllosphere > Unclassified | place: USA... | reverse complement strand
CTGCAGGTCCTCGACGGCCTGGTGCCAGCCCGCAGCGATCTTGCGCGATGTCGGCGAATTGCGCGACAGCACGAGTCCGACGCGCCGATGGCCGAGGGCGGCCAGGTGCCTCGCGGCCAGCATCGCGCCCAGCCCATGGTCCGTCGCCACGGACTCGACCGGTAGCCCGTCGGGGGAGACCATCTCGCGCTCGACGAAGACGGTCGGGATGCCGGATTCATGCAGCCAGCGCACGACATCCTGCGCGTGGGGGGTGTCCGTGTTCGGCGCGACGATGAGGCCGGAGATGTCCTCGCTGGCGACGAGTCGCTCCAGGACGGGGCGTTCGTCCTGCAGTTCGTACGACGCTCCGCGCAGCACGACCTTCAGGCCGCGGGCGCGGGCCTCGGCCTCCATGCCGCGGACGACGCCGGGCCAGTAGTAGTTCAGCGACGGGACGAGCACTGCGATCGTGCGCTGCTCCGGAGGGCTCGCCGCTTCGGATGCCGCGGCCGCCGCAGCCGCCGCGCTCTTGGACGGCACCGCCCCGCCGTGCACGCGCACGAGCACGCCATCGCGCTCCATCTGCGCGAGGTCGCGGCGCAGCGTCACCGGGGTCACGCCGAGGTCGTCGACCAGTTGCGAGATGCGCACCGCCCCGTCGCGCGCGAGCGCGTCGATCACGTGCTCGCGGCGCTTCGCCGCCAGCAGTGCGTGCGCGTTGTCGTCGGTCATGCTTCCTCGCCTCTCCCACGTTCTTTCTACCGTCATCGGCGTCCCACGCGGGGAATTCCGGTATCGCGAGCCTTAAACGATCATAACCGAACATAACAAAACGAGAAACATCTTGTTCTGAATGAAAAAGATTGCTAATCTCCGAAAGCGGTCATGAACCCGACGTGACCGCCCGCATTTCAAAGGAGAGATCCGTGCCCGAATGGACCCGCGCCGACTGGCTGACCTACGCCGATCGCCTCCTCGCAGGAGCGCGCGTCCGGGCATCCGAGAACTTCGCCCGCATCACCCCGCCCGGCGCGTCCGGCGGCTACGGTCGCGACGTCGACGGCCTGGAGGGATTCGCTCGCACGTTCCTGCTCGCCGGCTTCCGCATCGCCGGAGCGCGCGGCGAGGGCGTCGACCAGCTCATCGAGGACTACTCGCGAGGCATCGCCTCCGGCGTCGATCCTGCAGCTCCCGACCGCTGGGTGCGTATCGACGAGCACGCGCAGGCGAAGGTCGAAGCCGCCTCCATCGCACTCATCCTCGACATGACCCGCCCGTGGATCTGGGATCGGCTCGACGCCGTCACGCAGCAGCGCGTCGTCGACTACCTCGCGCCGGTGGTCGGCGACGACACCTACCCGCAGACGAACTGGGTCTGGTTCCGCCTCGTGGTCCAGACCTTCCTCCGGTCGGTCGGCGGACCATGGTCGCAGGACGACATCGAGGCCGACCTGGCCAGGCACGACTCGTTCGTCCGGCAGGGCGGCTGGCTGTCCGATGGCGACGAGCGCTCGTACGACCACTACGTCGGCTGGGCGCTGCACCTCTATCCGATCCTCTGGTCGCGCATGCAGGGTGCGGCCGACCTCGCGAACGGCCGCACGACGGCGGACATCGCCCGTCTCGACGAGTACCTGCAGGATGCCGTGACGCTCGTCGGCGGCGATGGCGCACCGCTCATCCAGGGCCGCAGCCTCGTCTACCGCTTCGCGGCGGCGGCTCCGTTCTGGGCCGGCGTCTTCGCCGGGGTGCCGTCGGTCCCGCTCGGGCAGCTGCGCCGCGCAGCATCCGGCATCGTGTCGCACTTCGCCGACCACGGCGTCCCGAACGCCGACGACCTGCTCGATCTCGGCTGGCACGACGAGTGGCGCCGGCTCGCGCAGAACTACTCCGGCACCGGTTCGCCCTACTGGGCCGCCAAGGGGATGCTGGGGATCGCGCTCCCGGCCGACCACCCCGTGTGGGCGGCCGAATCCGTTCCGCTGCCGGTGGAGACGGCCGACGTGCTCCGCACCGTCGAGAGCCCCGGCTGGGTCATCTCGGCCACGCACGATGATGGCATCGTGCGCGTCATCAACCACGGCACCGACCACGCGAACACCGGCGACCTCGTCGGAGATTCGCCGCTGTACGCGCGGATCGGCTACTCCACGGCTGCGAGCCCGTTGCTGAACGGCGACGCCTGGGCACAGCCGCTCGAGCAGTCCGTCGCCCTCCTCCACGCCGACGGCCGTGCGACGCACCGAGCGGGCATGGACCTCCTCGGCGTCCGTCGAGACGGCGACGCCGGCATCGCCGGATCCTCGGCCCGTGTGCACTGGATCGCCCCCGCGGACGTGCAGGTGCGACACGGCTCCGGCATCACGGGGGACGTCACGATCGCCGGTTCCGTCACGATCTTCTCGATCGTCCGCGGCGCCTGGGAGGTGCGCCTCGTGCGCATCGACTCCCTCGAGCAGGGCGTCGAGCCCGCAGCCCTGCGCATCGGCGGCTGGGCGATCGCCGCGGATGCCGTGGCGATCGATGCCGCGGACTCCACCGCGTGGGCGAGGGCTCGGGGTCGTGCCAGCACGATCGTGGCACTCACGCCCGGTGGGACGCCGAGCGTCGAGGAGCGGTTCGAGGCCAGCCCGCTGGGCCCCGTGGCCGCGGTCCCCGTGATCACCTGCGCACCGGTCGTCGGCACATGGATCGCCGTCGCCGTCGGACTCGCCGGCGACGCCTTGAGTTCCGGGGTGCCGGCCGTCACGGTCGAGGGCGATGAGGTCGCGGTGACATGGACCGACGGCATCCGCACCTCCGCAGTCCTGACGACGAAGAACTGACAGATCACCGGGCGGTCCGACCGTCCGGAACCAGACCCATCACTGGGCCAACGCAATCGCAAAGGAGCAGCATCCCATGAACCGCAAGATCCTCGCCGCCGGCAGCATCGCAGCTGTCGCGGCTCTCGCACTGGCCGGCTGCAGCAGCGGAGACTCCGGCGAAGCCGCCGATCCGGACGCCCCGGTCACGCTGAGCGTCTCCGCCTGGAGCATCGAGACGACGCCCGAGTTCCAGCTGCTCGCCGACGAGTTCGCCAAGACGCACGACAACGTCAAGGTCGAGCTCAAGGAGTACGACCCTGCCGAGTACAACACGCTCGTGACGGCCGACCTCGCCGCCGGCTCCGGACCGGACATCATCACGCAGAAGGAGGTCAAGTACGTCACCACCTTCCAGGAGGGCGGCCAGCTGCTGGACGTCTCCGACGTGGCGCTGCCCGAGGGCATCGGGGGAGCGAGCTCCTACGAGGTCGACGGCACCGCGTACGCCGTGCCGTACCGCCAGGACTCGTGGGTGCTCTTCTACAACAAGGCGCTGTTCGACGCCGCCGGTGTCGAATACCCTGACGGATCGTGGACGTGGGACGACTACGCCACCGCCGCCGAAGCGCTGACCACGGATGCCTCCAAGGGCGCCTACCTGCACAACTGGCAGTCCACCGTGCAGGGCTTCGCGAACGCGCAGACCGGCACCGACATCCTCGAGGGCGACTTCAGCAACCTCAAGGACTACTACGACAACACGCTGGCGCTGCAGGGTGCCGGGGCGCAGGTCGACTTCAACACCGCCAAGGCCAACCAGCTGACCTACCAGGGCGAGTTCGGCACGCAGAAGGCCGCCATGCTGCTCATGGGCACGTGGTACACCGCGACGCTGATCGCGCAGCAGGCCTCCGGCGAGGCGAACGAATTCGAATGGGGCATCGCCCCGGTTCCGCAGCTGGACGCCTCGACCGCCGGAACCGACAACACCCCGGTGACGTTCGGCGATCCGACCGGCTTCGGCATCAACGCGAACATCGATGAGGCCAAGGCGGATGCCGCGAAGGCGTTCCTGGAGTTCGCCGCGTCCGAGGAGGCCGCGCAGCTGCTCGCCGGCATCGGCATCACGCCGGCGCTGACGAACGACGCGATCGCCGAGACCTACTTCGGTGTCGAGGGCGCGCCCGCCGACGAGCTGTCCGCATTCTCGTGGGCGACGCACGAGACGCTGCCGGAGAACCCGACCTCGAGCAAGACCGCGGCGATCCAGGGCATCCTCGGCGACCTGCACACCGCCGTGATGTCGACGGACCAGACCATCGACGCCGCGATCACGACCGCCGAGGAGCGCGTGAAGAGCGAAGTCGGACTCGACTGATCGATCGGGCCCCCCCCCGACTCCTCCCGCTCGTATCCAGGAGATGACATGACCACGACAGATGCCCCCGAGGCGCCGGCGCCGAAGCTGAAGCGCCGCCGCTCGGCGCTGCGCCGCCGCAATGCGCTGATCGGCTGGAGCTTCATCCTGCCGAACTTCGCCGGGTTCGGGTTCCTGACCCTGCTGCCCGTGCTGATCCTGTTCTACATGGCGTTCACGAACTGGAACGTGTTCGGCAAGGCCGACTGGGTCGGCTTCGCGAACTTCCAGCGCCTGTTGGGCGACGGCAGCTTCCACATCGCGTTCTGGAACACCATCTACTACTCGGTGCTGCACATCCCGCTGACCATCGTGGTGTCGCTCGGGCTGGCGCTGCTGCTGAACAACAAGCTGCGCGGGGTCGCATTCTTCCGCACCGCGGCGTTCTTCCCGTACATCACCTCGATCGTCGCGATCGCCGTCGTATGGAACCTGCTCTTCAGCCCGGACTACGGGCCCATCAACGAGATTCTCCGGGCCATCGGCATCCAGAACCCGCCCGGCTGGCTGACCTCGACCGAGTGGGCGATGCCCGCGGTCGTGATCGTGTCGACGTGGCGCGACATGGGCTACTACATGATCCTGTTCCTCGCCGGACTCCAGACCGTCCCGCGCGAGCTGCACGAGGCCGCGCGCGTCGACGGCGCGAGCGTGTGGCAGCGGTTCGTGAACGTCACGCTGCCGTGCCTGCGGCCGACGATGTTCTTCGTCACCGTCATGCTGACGATCAACTCGTTCAAGATCTTCGACCTCATCCTCGTGATGACCGACGGCGGGCCGGGGCAGGCGACGCTGGTGCTGTCGCAGTTCATCTACAAGAAGGGCTTCGAGGAGTCGCAGTTCGGTTACGCGTCCGCCGCCGCCGTCGCACTGTTCTTCCTCTGCATCCTCGTCACCATCGGCCAGTTCCTGTGGAACAAGAAGCGGAGCGCATGATGACTCAGACCGAACTCCTGGTGACCGGTCGCCGACCGCTGCGCAAACTGAGCGACCCGGCCCCGTCCCCGTCGCGCCGCGTCGGCCAGTCCTCCGGCCGTCGCCGCGTCGGCCGCATCCTCGGCTATCTCGCGCTCGCCGCCTTCGCGATCGGTCTGCTCCTGCCGTTCTTCTGGATGGTGATGAGCTCGCTGAAGACCGCGAACGAAGTCTTCTCGGTCCCCGTGGTGTGGATCCCCGAGACCTTCGTCTGGCAGAACTACATCGACATCTGGACCAAGGCCGACATGCTCACCTGGATCCGCAACACGCTGGTCCTGGCCGTCTCGGTGACCTTCCTGCAGGTGCTGACCGGATCGTTCGCGGCGTACGGCTTCGCGCGGATGCGCTTCGCCGGCCGCGACATCCTGTTCCTCATCTACGTGGGAACCATCGCCGTGCCGTGGCAGTCGTACATGATCCCGCAGTTCATCCTGCTGTCAAACCTCAAGGTCTCGAACACGCTGTGGGCGATCATCCTGCTGCAGGCGTTCGGCGCGTTCGGGGTGTTCCTCATGAAGCAGTACTACGAGACGATCCCCGAGGAGCTGAGCGAGGCCGCCCGCCTCGACGGCCTGAGCGAGTACGGGATCTGGCGCCGCATCATGCTCCCGCTTTCGATCCCGGCCATCGCGAGCCTGTCGCTGCTCACCTTCGTGAACACCTGGAACGACTACCTCGGGCCGCTCATCTACTTGCGCAACCCGGATCTGTGGACCATCCAGCTCGGACTCAAGAGCTTCGTGAGCAACCTCTTCGACACGAACTACGCCCTGCTGTTCGCCGGGCTGACGATCTCGGTGATCCCGATCGCCGTGATCTTCCTGCTGGGGCAGAAGTACTTCGTCGAGGGCATCGCCACCAGCGGGATGAAGGGCTGACCATGAAGCGCGTCTCGCACAGCACCTGGGCGGGGATCCTCGGGGTCGTCTACCTCGGGCTCATGGTGAATTTCCTCGTCCTCGTGGCAGCGGCGCCGCTGGTCGTGCTGCTCATCACCACCGACCCTGCGCACTCCTGGCCGCTGCTCGCACTGGCCGCTCCGCTGGCGGCGCCGGCGCTGACCGGTGCCTTCACCGCCTTCCGCGAGAACGCCGTCGGCGAGACCCAGGTCGTCCGGGCGTTCTGGCGCGGCTGGAAGGCGACATGGCGCAAGGCGATGCTGCTCGGCCTCGCCGGCACCGCGCTGATCGTGGTCCTGCTCGTCGATGTCCGAGCGGTCGCCGACACCCCGGCATCCGTCGTGGTCGTGCCCGTCCTCGCGATCCTGACCCTCGTGACGCTCTCCACCGCGCTGGTCGGGCTCGGCGCGCTCGCCGAGGTGCCCTCCGCCCGGATGCGCGATGCCGTCAAGGCGGCGCTGTACCTCGGCATCCGGCGCTGGTATCTGACGGCGCTGTCGTTCGCTGTGCTCGCCGTCCAGGTGGGCCTGTTCACGACCATGCCGGCCATCGCCATCGGGCTCACGGCCGCGCCCGCGCTCTACGTCGCATGGGCCAACAGTCGGTACACGCTGCGCCCCGTGCTCGAGGTCGCCGAGGTACGCGCGTGAGCGGTGTCGTGCGCACCGCGATGAGTCCGGACGTGTTCGACCTGCTCTTCGACGAACCACGGATGCGGAGGCTGCGGGAGCTTTCGACCGCGCCGTCGCTCGTGCTCGGCGACGGACCGATCGGCGACACGGAGATCCTGCTGACGTCCTGGGGCGCGCCTCGGCTGGATGCCGGGGTCCTCGACCGGATGCCCGAGCTGCGCGCCGTCGTTCATGCCGCCGGGAGCGTGCAGGACCTGGTGTCCGAGGAGCTCTGGGACCGGGGGATCGTCGTCGCCTCCGCCGCAGACGCCAATGCGGTGCCGGTGGCCGAGTTCGCTTTCGCATCGATCGTGCTCGCCTTCAAGCGCGCGTTCACCCATGTCCGCAATCAGGAGCGCGAGTCGCTCGGCTGGGGAGACCTCGTCACCTCGCCGGCGTACGGCAGCCTCGGCCGCACGGTCGGAATCGTCGGCTTCTCGCGGATCGGGCGCCGCGTCGTCCCGATGCTGCGCGGGATGGCGGGTGTCACGGTGCTCGTCGCCGATCCGGTCGTCGACCCGCGGGCGGTCGCCGCGGCCGGGGGCGAGCTCGTCCCGCTGGACGAGCTGCTGCGCCGATCCGATGTGCTGTCCCTGCACGCGCCGGCGCTCCCCGAGACCCGGCACATGATCGGTCGTGCCGAGCTCGCCGCCCTGCGCGACGGGGCGACGGTGATCAACACCGCACGAGGATCGCTGATCGATCACGACGCGCTGTTCGAGGCGTGCGCCTCAGGGCGGATCGACGCCGTCCTGGATGTGACGGACCCCGACCCGCTGCCGGTGGATGCGCCGCTGCGGCATCTGCCGAACGTCGCGCTCACACCCCACATCGCGGGATCCATGGGCACGGATGTGCGCCGTCTCGCGGACTCCGCGCTGGAGGACGTCGCGGCGCTGCTCGCCGGTGCGACGCCGGCGGACACGATCACGCGGCGGGACATGCAGGTCAGCGCGTAGCCGCCCGCGCGGTGACGCCGTCACCGCGAGGTCTGCAGCGCCGCCCACAGTTCGGCTCTGGCCGGGAACGTCGACAGATCCGTGCCGAGCAGTGCCGACGCCTGCGCGATCCGAGTCCGCAGCGTGTGCCGATGGATGCCGAGCGCCACCGCCGCCTGCTCGAAACGCGCGTCGTGCGCGAGCCAGACGCGCAGCGCTTCCTGCAGGCCGTCGTGCGCGCGCAGCGGTGCCAGCCGCGACTCGGCGACCAGCCGCGCCTCGTCGGTCGCGAACGCCGACAGGATGCTCGATGCGATCGTGTCGGCGTATCGAACGGCACCGGGGCCGCCGTGGCGCAGCGCCGCGATCGCCTGGGTGTGCGCCCGGGAGAACGCCGCATAGCCGTCCGGCTCGGACACCCCGATCCGCATGCCGAACCGCTCGGCGATCTCATCGAACAGGCCGGCATCGACGGCGGACACGCACATCACGACGCCGTCCTCCGATGAGGCGGCGAACACCGCGGTGCCGGCATCGGTCCGCTGCCGCTCCCACCATTCCTCGAGCGCCTCGACCGGGGCATCCGCATCAGCGACCCCGACGACCATCGGAGCGTGCGGCAGCGAACCGAGCACCCGACGCGCGAGGGTCGGGTCGTCCAGCATCAGGGAAGCCAGCACCTGCGACCGCAGGCGCCTGCGGCTGCGCGCGAACTGCTCGTTCTGCTCCAGGGCGAGGCCGGCCATCGCGATCACCGATGTGACCACGGCGCGGGCCTCGGCATCCAGCGACGCCGTCGCGATCGCGATGACGCCGCGCAGGTGGCCGCTGCGCCCCAGGGTGAAGAGCGTGTAGGCCTCGGCGCCCAGCGTCAGGGACTGCCCGGCCTGCCCGCCGCGGGCGATCAGATCCGTCGCCCTGGCGGCGAGAGCCTCGGCATCCTGCGGGGCGAGCCGGTCCTGCGGGTGCTCGTGCACGAGCACGCCGGCGGCATCGAACATGCCCACCCAGCGCCCCAGACGCCTGGCGAGTTCTGCCAGGGTCGCGAACAGACCTCGGGGGCGCAGCGCCGCGACGGCCAGGGCGCGCTGGGTGTCCAGCGCCCAGGTCCGGCGGGCGTAGGCCTGGGCGGCGATCGCCTCGGAGTGCGCGCGCGCCACCGCGATGAACGGGGTGTCGTAGGGGACCTCGAACAGCGGCATCCGCACGCTCCGACAGGCTGCGATCAGTTCATCGGGGATGCCGGATCGATGCACCTCCGTGCCGAATCCGAGTCCGACGACGCCCCGTTCGTGCAGGCGCCTGACGTACGCGCGGATGCCGTCGTCGTCGTCGAACTGCGCGCCGGTGGTCAGCAGCGCGAGTTCATCCGCGAGGAACGGCGTCGGATCGACGAGGTCGGACGAGTGCACCCAGCGCAGCGGCAGATCGAGGGCGCCGTCGTGCAGCATCCGCTCGTCCGAGACCAGACGCAACCCGAGGTCGGTGCGGTGCAGCAGCGCACGCAGTGTCGGTTCGTCCACGACCCACCCTCCCCGCCCTTGTACAAAAGGGCGAATACTCTGACCAGATTGTACAGTCGGGCGAGTGCGGGCGCGGGGTGGTGAAGCCTACGCTCGCCGCATGGCACTTCTCGACACCGCACCTGTTGCCCCTCCCCTCGGCGGCCCCGACCTCCCGCAGGAGCGCCGCCTGGTCACCGAGCTCCCCGGCCCTCGTTCGGCCGAGCTGCTGGCGCGCAAGGCGGATGCCGTGCCGTCCGGCGTCGGCCACACCATCCCGGTGGCCGCCGTCGCAGCGGGCGGTGGCGTGGTCGTCGATGCCGACGGGAACTCGCTGATCGACCTCGGCAGCGGCATCGCCGTCACGACGGTCGGCAACGCGCATCCCAAGATCGCCGCGGCCGTCGCCGCGCAGGCCGCGCAGTTCACGCACACCTGCTTCATGATCTCTCCGTACGAGTCGTACGTCGCGGTCGCCGAGGCGCTCAACCGGCTCACCCCCGGCGACTTCGCGAAGAAGACCGCGCTGTTCAACTCGGGCGCCGAGGCCGTCGAGAACGCGATCAAGATCGCCCGCAAGCACACCGGACGCCAGGCCGTCGTGGCCTTCGACCACGGCTACCACGGCCGCACCAACCTCACCATGGCGCTGACCGCCAAGGCGATGCCGTACAAGAGCGGCTTCGGTCCGTTCGCCCCTGAGGTCTACCGCGCCACCGCGTCGTACCCCTTCCGCGACGGTCTCTCGGGTACGGATGCCGCAGCCCGCGCGATCCTCCAGCTCGAGAAGCAGATCGGCGCCGACAACCTCGCCGCCGTCATCATCGAGCCGATCCAGGGCGAGGGCGGCTTCATCGTCCCCG
>Ga0308157_10010456_pt1 | contig 10059 bp, 10 predicted proteins | sample PhyBR1_FD_201035 | JGI IMG/M metagenome (GOLD analysis project Ga0308157, IMG submission 201035) | Phyllosphere microbial communities from UC Gill Tract Community Farm, Albany, California, United States - DLSLB.R1 | ecosystem: Host-associated > Plants > Phyllosphere > Unclassified | place: USA... | reverse complement strand
TCGACTGCTGGAAGCTGCGGAGGCCGCCGGTCTCCGCGTCGCCTGCGCCCCCGACACTGTTCTCGGCGAAGGCATCCAGTCAGCGCGCCGCCTACTGGAAGACGGCCGGATCGGCCGCCCGATCAACGCTCTCGCACAGATGCTGAACCCAGGCCCCGAGCAGTGGCATCCTTCACCGGAGTTCCTGTTCCAGCCGGGAGCCGGACCGGTGCTCGACATGGGCCCCTATTATCTGACGACACTGGTCTCGCTGTTCGGAGGAATCTCACGGGTCTCCGCCACTGCGCAGCGATCTCACGAGACCCGAGTAATCGGGTCCGGTCCGCGCGCAGGCGAACAGTTCTCGGTGAACACCGCCACCCACGTGAGCGCTCTGTACGAGTTCTCCTCCGGCGAGACCGCACAAGCAGTGTTCAGCTTCGACTCCGGCGTCAAACGCACGGCGCTCGAAGTGAGCGGAACCCATGGAACCATCTTGTTGCCCGATCCGAACAAGTTCTTCGGCGATGCAGTGGTCACGTCCCAGAGCGGACAGGAGCGCATCCCGTCCGGCGACGCGACCGCCACGCGCGGAGTCGGAGTGGTCGAGCTCGCACAGGCGATCCACGAGGAACGTCCCGAAAGAGCATCCGGCCGTCTCGCTCTGCACGTCCTCGATGCTGCGCTCGCAACGCTTGAGGCTGCCGAATCCGGCATTCCGGTTCAGCTCAGCACAACAGCGCAGGCTCCTCCCCTGCTTCCTCCCGGGTGGAACCCGAGAGCGGGTGTTCTGCGCTGACCGCGTTCACCTGACCAGTGTTGCGGCAGCGACCTCAGCATTCAGCAGCGGCAGCGTGCGAGAGCACTCCGGCGAAATGCTCAGCGCTCGCGCCACCTCGACGGCGATCGCCGCGTGCCCCGCACTGTTCGGGTGGAAGGCGTCATTCATCAGCCCCGAGGGGAACTGACCGCCGCCCACGTGCTCGAAGGCGTTCAGGACATCTACGAGGATCACGTCACTGTCACTCGCTACGCGATGAATCTCCGCGCTGAAGTCCCACACCCGGGCCCGCTCCGGTGCCCGAGCGGCATCCACAGGCGGTGGCGTGATCAGAATCGGAACAGCACCGAGCTCGCGCACGCGTCCGACGAAATCGACGAGCGACGCACCGAACTCTTCCGGCTCGATGATCGGGAAGACGCCCCCCGTCGAGCAGTCGTTCGTACCGATCATGATCGTGACGACGTCGGGGTTCCATTGCGCGACTCGCCGCTCGAAGTCATCCAGGATCTGAGGGATCCGATGACCGCTGATCGCGGTGTTGATCACGACATCGCGCAGCCGGGGGATCTCTCCGCGAATGAGCTCATGAACATGCTCGACATAGGATCGGCCGCCTTTAGTGTGAACGAGGCCGTGGGTGATCGAGTCGCCCGTCATCACCCAGTTGAGCGCGGTCGGTGCGACTAAAGCTGCGCGAAGCCTGGTCAGTTCCGGCTGAGACACGATTTCTTCCTGCCTTCCCTCTCCGCTTCTCTTCGCGTCAGTCGACGAGCAGCGCGGGCTCTTCGAGGATCGACGCCACATCGGCGATGAACCGGCTCATGCCGTCGCCGTCGATGACGCGGTGATCGAAGGAGCCGGCGACCGTGGTGACGAAGCGAGGGCGCACCTCGCCGTCGACGACCCACGGCTTCTGGCTGATCGTGCCCATCGCGACGATGCCCGCCTCGCCGGGGTTGATGATGGGCGTTCCGGCATCCATACCGAACACGCCGATGTTGGTGATCGTGATCGTTCCGCCCTGCTGATCGGCGGGCGGAGTCTTGCCGTCGCGCGCCGTGAGCGTCAGACGGTTCAGCGCACGGGCGAGGTCTTTCATGCTCAGCTCCTGCGCGTCCTTGATGTTTGGCACGAGCAGTCCGCGCGGAGTCGCCGCGGCGATGCCGAGGTTCACGTAGTGCCGCACCGCGATCTCGGCGCCGTCCTCGGTCTCGACCCACGCGGCGTTGACCATCGGGTTGCGGCGCACGGCCCAGATCACGGCGCGGGCGACGATCAGCAGCGGCGACACCTTGATGTCGGCGTAGTCCGGCGAGGCCTTCAGCCGCTTGACGAGCTCCATCGTCCGCGTCGCGTCGATCTCCTTCCACACCGTCACATGCGGTGCGCTGTAGGCGCTCTGCACCATCGCCGATGCGCTGACCTTGCGGACGCCCTTGACGGGGATCGACTCCGTGCGATCGGCATCCGCACCGATCTGGCTCTGCGGCGCGACCCCGCGCGCGAGGCCGACTGGTGCGCTGGACGGAGCCGGAACGATCTCCTCGCGCACCGCTCCCCACTCAGGTGTCTCGATGTTGCGGAACACGCTCGCCTGCGCGGCATGACCCATCACGTCATCGCGAGTCACCTCGCCGTCCGCACCAGACGGTGTCACGGCCGACAGATCGACGCCGAGGTCACGGGCGAGCTTGCGGATCGGCGGCTTCGCGATCACCCCGACCGATGAGCGCACCGGACGCACCGCAGGACGCGTGCGCCGCGACGTCGCTCCTCCTCCGGTGCCGTAGCCGACGAGCACCGACCCTCCGGGCTCTTCGGCCTTCGGCTGTTCGGCGGGCTCGGGGGTCGCAGGCGCTGCTGCCGCCGCATCCGATTCGAAGCTGATGATCGGCGATCCGACCTCGACGGTCGTCCCCTCACCCACCAGCAGCTCACCGACCACGCCGGCGAACGGCGAGGGCAGTTCGACCAGCGACTTGGCCGTCTCGATCTCGACGATCACATCGTTGACGGAGACGGTGTCACCCTGAGCGACCTTCCACGCGACGATCTCCGCCTCGGTCAGCCCTTCACCGACGTCGGGGAGGTTGAAGTTCTGCGTTGTCATGGTTGATCCTCTCGTACCCGTTCGTAACTCCTCAGAATGCGGGGGAACCCGGCCGCAGAGACCCGCTCCACACGGAAGCGCGCCCAGTCTTGAGGAGTTATGAACATGAGTGGGTGGTTTCAGTAAGCCATGGATCGGTCGACGGCGTCGAGGATGCGGTCGGCATCCGGCAGGAACACGCCCTCGAGCTTGGCAGGTGGGAACGGCGCGTCATAGCCCGACACCCGAAGAACCGGTGCCTCCAGAGCGTAGAACGCGCGCTCCATGACGGTCGCGGCGATCTCGCTGCCGATGCTGACGTGCGCCGGTGCCTCCTGCGCGTAGACCATGCGCCCGGTCTTCCGGGCGGAGTCGAGGATGGGCCCGTAGTCGACCGGCGACAGGGACCGCACGTCGACGACCTCGCAGCTCGTGCCCTCGCTCTCGGCGAGCGCAGCGGCCTGCAGCAGGGTCGTGACCATCGCACCGTGGCCCACGAGCGTGATGTCGGTGCCTGTGCGCACCACCCGCGACGTGTGCAGCGGTACGGCGGAGTGGTCGAGGTCGACCTCGCCCTTCTGCCAGTACCTGCTCTTGGGCTCCATGAAGATGACCGGATCGTTCGACGCGATGGCCTCCTGGATCATCCAGTACGCATCGTTCGGCGTCGACGGCGAGACCACTCGAAGTCCTGGAGTGTGCGCGAAGTACGCCTCCGGACTCTCCTGGTGGTGCTCGACCGCGCCGATGTGGCCGCCGTACGGGATGCGGATCACGATCGGAAGCGACAGCGCGCCCTCGTGCCTGTTGGTGAGCTTCGCCAGCTGCGTGGTGATCTGATCGAACGCCGGGAACACGAAGCCGTCGAACTGGATCTCGATGACAGGACGGAAGCCGGTCATCGCCAGCCCGATCGCTGTGCCGACGATCCCGGACTCGGCCAGCGGCGTGTCGAGCACCCGCTTCTCGCCGAAGTCGCGCTGCAGGTGCTCGGTGACGCGGAACACCCCGCCGAGCTTGCCGATGTCCTCGCCCATGAGCAGGACCTTGGCGTCATCCGTCATCGCCTGTCGAAGGCCGGCGTTCATCGCCTTCACGAACGGCATCGTCTCGAGCGTCACTGCTGGCCTCCTTCGAACGATGCCTCGTACTGATCGAGCCAGGCGCGCTGCTCGTCCATCAGCGGATGCGGGTCGGTGTAGACGTGGTCGAAGATCTTGGACACCGGCGGCGGCCCGAGTTCCAGCGTTCGCACGCGCAGATCATCTGCGGCAGCGGCCGCCTCAGCATCCACGTCGTCGAAGAACGAGCCGGCTGCGCCCTTGTTCTCGAGGAAGGCCCGCATGCGAGTGATCGGGTCGCGCTGCTCCCACGACCGCTCCTCATCACCGGTGCGGTACTTCGTCGGGTCATCGCTCGTGGTGTGGGCGCCGAGCCGATAGGTCTCCGCCTCGATCGCACGGGGCCCTCCGCCTGCACGCGCCTCCTCGAGAGCGGCACGAGAGACCGCATAGCTGGCGAGCACATCGTTGCCGTCGACGCGGACGCTCGGGATGCCGTAACCGCTGCTGCGCTGCGCGAAGGGAACCCGGGTCTGCGTCGACACCGGAACCGAGATCGCCCACTGGTTGTTCTGCAGGAAGAAGACCGTCGGGGCCTGATAGCTGGCGGCGAAGACCATCGCCTCGTGCACGTCTCCCTGGCTGGAGGCACCGTCGCCGTAGTAGACGATGACGGCTTCGTCGCGCTCGGGGTCGCCGGTGCCGCTTCGCCCGTCGAACGCGAGGCCCATGGCGTATCCGGTGGCGTGCAGGGTCTGCGATCCGAGCACGAGCGTGTACAGACGGGTGTTGCCGTTCGCCGGGTCGGTCGGATCCCAGCCCCCGTGCGAGATGCCGCGCATGAGTTTGATGATGTCGACGGGGTCGACGCCGCGGATGCGCGTGACGGCGTGCTCGCGGTACGACGGAAAAAGTGTGTCCTGCGCACGTGCAGCGCGGGCCGAGCCGACCTGCGCGGCTTCCTGCCCGCGGCTCGGCGGCCACAAGGCGAGCTGACCCTGACGCTGCAGGTTGGTCGCCTGGTCGTCGATCGCGCGGATGGCGACCATGTCGCGGTAGAACTGTTCGAGCTCGGCCTCGCTGATCGCCTCGATCAGCGGCAGGTACTGCTCGGCGGCGGCGTTCGGCGCGAAGCGGCCGTCCGCTTCCAGGACGCGTACGAATTCGGTCTCTGACGAAGTCACCGTTCCACGGTACCCACGCCCGCATGCCCGGTCACGTATAACTCGGGGGCCCTTGTAAGTGCCCGGAATGCGGAGGACAGGTTCATTCGCGCACGGCTGCGGCCACCCGCAGCACCTTCTCGATCGATGCCTCTTCGCCAACGGAGATGCGGATGCCGTCGCCCGAGAACGGGCGCACGACGATGTCTGCGTCGTGGAAGGCTGCCGCGGCGGCGTCGGTGCGCTCGCCCGTGGGAAGCCAGACGAAGTTGGACTGGCTGTCGGGAACGTCCCAGCCCTGGGCGAGCAGGCCGTCGCGCAGCGTCGTGCGCCTCTCAACGAGCGCCACGACGCGCTGGAGGAGCTCCTCCTCGGCATCCAGGCTCGCGATCGCAGCGGTCTCGGCCGCCGAGGTGACAGAGAGCGGCACAGCGGTGGCGCGCGCCGCGTCCAGAATCTTCGCGTGCCCGATCGCGTAGCCGACGCGCAGCCCTGCGAGTCCGTATGCCTTGGAGAAGGTGCGCAGCACGACGACGTTGGGATGCTTGTCGAAGACACGCTCTCCGAGGCCGTCGACGGCTCCATCCGCAATGACGAACTCTGCGTACGCCTCATCGAGGATGATGAGCACATCCGAGGGGATGCGGCTCGCGAATGCCTCGAACTCCGCGCTCGTGACGATCGGGCCGGTGGGGTTGTTCGGCGTGCAGACGATGACTGCGCGGGTGCGGGAGGTGACGGCATCCGCCATTGCGTCGAGGTCGTGCCGGCCGCCGGGTGCGAGCGGAACCTGCACTCCGGTGGCGCCTGAGACCAGTACGAGACCCGGGTAGGCCTCGAACGACCGCCAGGCGTACACGACCTCGTCCGAGGCGGATGCCGCGGCCTGCACCAGCTGGTAGAGGATCGCGACGCTGCCGCTGGCGACATGCACCTCGTCGAGGGTCACGTCGTAGCGGGCGGCGAGCCGTTCCCGAAGGCGGGTGGCGCTGGCATCCGGATAGCGGTTGATCGGTGTCGTGCCCTGCAGCGCCTCGAGCACGGACGGGAGCGGCTCGAAGGGATTCTCATTGCTGGAGAGCTTGAACGCATCCGGCCCTGCCTGCTTTCCCTGACGGTACGGCGCAAGGGCGGCGATCTCAGGACGGATGCGGGGAAGAGTCGGCTCGGTCACGACGTCAGTCTAGAAGCGCCCAACACGATCGTGCGAGACTGTTCATCAACGCCTTCGCCCTATGGGTGGTCACGCTCATTCCTGCTCTGCAGGTGGTTATCGTCGCCTTCCCGCCCGGAGAGACGCTGCAGCTGGTGCTCACCCTGCTCGCTGTCGGTGCCATCTTCGCGCTGGTGAACACGATCATCGGCACGATCATCAAGATCGTCGCCTTCCCGCTCTACATCCTCACTCTCGGCCTCATCGGCTTCATCATCAACGGGTTCCTGCTGTGGCTGACCGCCTGGATCACCTCCGGCTTCGGGTGGGGGCTGACGGTCGGCAGCTTCTGGTGGGGCGTGGTCGCCGCAATCATCATCTCGATCATCAACGCCGTGTTCGGGGCGATCCTCCGCCCGCAGAAGAACAAGCGGCGCGACTGAGCGGCGCTCCGCGCCTCACTCGCGTTTCACGTCGAACTCGATCGATTCGATAGCCACCGCCTCGTTCAGCTCTCGCTGCTCGTCGCGCCATGCTTCCAGCCGCACATCGCCAGAGGCATCCGCGAGCTCGGCCGTCTCGATGTAGTTGCTGAGCAGGTGGGGCGGCAGCCCCAGATCTATCGGGCTGCCATCTCGAGAGATGACGACGCTGTCCGGCGAACCAGTGCCGCCCGGCAGCCCGCCGCCCGCCAGCGCACTGACGACGTCGTCGGGGTGACGCAGCTCGATGAGCAGCTGATCCTCACCGACGGTCGGATGCAGCGGGCTGCCCGCAGTGACCTGCACCGTGACGTCGAACTCGCTCTGCGTCGACAGGTACGCGGCGTTCATGGCTCCCTGCGAATGCGCGTACACCTGCACCTCGTCGCCCGGTTCGGCGCCCGCGAGCCTCAGCGCTTCGACCGTCGCAGCGTAGGACGCCGACTCGTCTCCGACGAACAGCTCGATGTTCGAGCGCATGTCGAACGGCTCGTCGGGATCGAGACCGATCTGGGTGCCCTTGGAGTACAGCACGAACCTCTTGGTGCCGTCGGCCATCGTGTACTTCTCGACCATGATCTGCCCCGCCGACGAGTCCAATCGCCGAAAGCCGTCGGCCAGGCTCGTCGGCGGGGCGATCGGCGCGGTCGTCCTGACCGGCGTCACCGAAACCGGCCCGCCGCCGCCGGACAGCGTCGCATTCGGCGGGATCCTGCCCGCGCCTTTGGCGCTCATGAGCCCCACGAAGCCGAAGAACGCCGAGAGAGCGGGGCTCCCGATCAGCCACTTCTGGTCGAACTGCTCATCGAGGCCCTCGAACCGGTCCTTCTCCCACCCGGCGATCAGCCACTTCTCCATCTCTACGACACGAGGGTCGGATGCTTCGAGCTCGGCGATCCGGTCGATGAGAGCATCCGCCGGGGTCAGCCCCTGGATCTCGAGGGCATCGAGCTCGACGCGGCGCTCCACGAGTTCGTACACGTCGGCCATGAGCCGGGTGTTCTCCCCCGCTGTCCTGCACTCCTCATGGAGGGCCGCGGCGCGGTCCGCGCTGCCCTGCAGAGCGGCCGTGTCGACCCGCGTCGCCGCCGTGGGCAGGTTCATGAGAAACGTGTGGGCACGGCGCACGGCTGCCACGGCATCCGCGAACCCCGGAGCCAGCGCGATGAGCGCACCGGCCACCGCGCGCAGTGCCTCGGGGTCGACGGCGATAGCACCGCCATGGCTGATGTCGAGGTCGTCGCTCATGCCCCCGCCAATGCGTCGATCTCCCACAGACGACTGCTCAGCTCGCCGACTTCGGATGCCGTCCGCGCACGCAGTTCGATGATGAGCTCGTGCAGAGCCCGCACTCCCTTCGCGTGCCATGCGCTCTGCTCGACCAGAGGCAGCAGCGCCGCTCCAGCCCCGTCGAGCGCCTGAAGGGCCTCGTCGAGTGCATTCCGGGCGCAGTACCAGTGCCACAGGGCGTCGGACCCCCAGTCGTCGGCCGCGATGATGTTCAGCATGAGCACCAGGATGCTCGGCGGCGCCGTCGCGCAGGACGCGGAAACACGCGAACCGTGCACAGCTTCTGCATCGATGGTGATGTGCAGAGCAGGAGGCGAAAGGTGACCGGCGGACTGTGCAGGATCGGCCTCGAGCGGCAGAATGGACGCGTGTCTCCGACAGATCCCTACCGTGTCATCTTCGTGTGCACGGGCAACATCTGCCGCTCGCCGATGGCGGAGGTCGTCTTCCGCGACCTCGCCGAGCACCAGGGGCTGGGGCCGCTGATCATCTCCACCAGCGCGGGCACGGGCGAGTGGCACGTCGGCGAACGAGCCGACGTGCGCACGATCGAGGCGCTCGAACGCAGAGGGTACGACGGCTCGGCCCACCGCGCGAAGCCGTTCACCGCAGCATCCTTCGCGGAGAACGACCTCGTCGTAGCGCTCGACCGCACGCATGAGCGCATCTTGAAGCAGTGGGCCCGCGATGAGGATCAAGAGGGCAAGGTCACCCTGCTGCTCGCCTACGACCGCGACGCCGACGGCCTGGACGTTCCCGACCCCTACTACGCCGACACCGCGATGTTCGACGGCGTGCTGGCTATGATTGAGACCGCGACCCGAGGCCTGTTCCGCCAGCTCGAGCCCGCGCTGCGTTCCAGCCGAACGGCACCGAATCGCACCGCTCAGCCCCGCACGACGCCCCAGAACTGAGGGGCCCGATCAGGAGGAATCCCCTGACTTCCCCGAATGACTTCCCCGTCCAGCCGCTGAGCCCCCTCGACGGACGGTACCGTCCGGCCGTCGCAGCCCTCGGCGACTACCTCTCCGAGGCAGGGCTGAACCGCGCCCGCGTCGAGACCGAGGTCGAGTGGCTGATCGCTCTGACCGATCGTTCGCTGTTCGAGACGTCGCCGCTGGCGGATGCCGATAAGGAGCGCCTGCGCGGCCTATACCGCGACTTCGGTCAGAACGAGATCGACTGGCTCGCCGAGAAGGAGGCCGTCACCCGTCACGATGTGAAGGCCGTCGAGTACCTCGTTCGCGACCGCCTCTCATCGCTCGGACTCGACGCGATCTCCGAGCTCACGCACTTCGCGTGCACGAGCGAAGACGTCAACTCCGTCTCGTACGCCCTGACGGTCAAGCGCGCGGTCGAGAACGTCTGGCTGCCAGCGCTGGATGCCGTCATCGCGAAGCTCCGCGAGCTGGCAGTCGAGCACGCGGATGCCGCAATGCTCTCCCGCACGCACGGACAGCCGGCGACCCCCTCCACCATGGGCAAGGAGCTCGCGGTGTTCGCATGGCGCCTGGAGCGCGTGCGCGCCCAGATCGCGGCATCCGACTACCTGGCGAAGTTCTCCGGAGCGACCGGCACCTGGTCTGCGCACCTCTCGGCCGACCCCTCCGTGGACTGGCCGGAAGTGGCCCGGTCGTATGTGGAGGGGCTCGGGCTCGGCTTCAACGTCCTCACCACCCAGATCGAGTCGCACGACTGGCAGGTCGAGCTCTACGACCGGGTGCGTCACGCCGGCGGCATCCTGCACAATCTCGCTACCGACATCTGGACGTACATCTCGATCGGCTACTTCACGCAGATCCCGATCGCCGGTGCGACCGGATCGTCGACGATGCCGCACAAGATCAACCCGATCCGGTTCGAGAACGCCGAGGCGAACCTCGAGCTCTCGGCGGCCCTGCTCGGCTCGCTCTCGCAGACTCTGGTCACGTCGCGCATGCAGCGCGACCTCACCGACTCGACCACGCAGCGCAACATCGGCGTCGCGTTCGGGCACTCGCTGCTCGCGCTCGACAACCTGCGCCGCGGCCTCGGTGAGATCTCGCTGGCCCGCGAGGC
>Ga0308157_10010453_pt1 | contig 10060 bp, 11 predicted proteins | sample PhyBR1_FD_201035 | JGI IMG/M metagenome (GOLD analysis project Ga0308157, IMG submission 201035) | Phyllosphere microbial communities from UC Gill Tract Community Farm, Albany, California, United States - DLSLB.R1 | ecosystem: Host-associated > Plants > Phyllosphere > Unclassified | place: USA... | reverse complement strand
GGGCGATTCCGGTGCCGATCACCCAGAACATCAGCGATCCGACGAGCGGGATCAGCGTGATGAGGAAGGCGACGACGGCGAGCAGCAGCGGGAACGGCAGTGCGAGAACCGAATAGAGGATCAGGACGACCACGGCGTTGATGAAGGCCAGCGTCACCATGCCCATCACGTATCCGCCGACGGAGTTGGTGATCTCAGTGCTGATGATGTCAGCATCCTTGCGGTCGCGTGCCGGCACGAGGCGGAGCATCGCGGCCTTGATGTTGGGCAGCGTGGCGACGAAGTAGATGATGAGCACGAGAACGATGACGGCGCCGGAGATGCCGTTCGCGATCGATGCGCCCACCTGCAGCGCTCCACCGCCGATCGTGGCGATGTTCCCCGGATCGGTGAGGAACTTCTGCACGTCTCCCACGAGCGTCTGGAACTGATCACCGAACTGATCGTTCAGGGTCTTGTAAAGATCGCTGCCCTGGAAGTCCTTGATCATCCCCGGCACGTCCTTGGCGAACGCGGTGATCTGATTGACGACGACCGGCACTATCGCCCAGATGATCAGGCCCAGCGCGATGATGAGCGTGAACAGCACGATCACAACGCCCCATCCTCGGCTCAGTCCGCGCCGCTCGAGGAAGCGGATGGCGGGGTCGAGACCGAGGGCTGCGAACAGTGCGAGCGCGATGTAGATGAGCACCGTCGACAGGTTCGACAGCGCGAGTCCGAGCAGGAACGCGGTCAGCCCGCCGAGGGTGACGAGGAACCCGAAGACGAAGGGCCGCTCGATGCGGGTCCAGAACGACTTGTTCGACGGCACCGGTTCGACCACCGGTTTCGGAGTGATCTCCGGTTCGGCCGGCTGCTCCGGCTGGGGCTTCTTGGGCTTGCGGTGCTTCGTCTTGGTCGTGGCTTCGCCTCGCCGCGTGACCGGCGCTTCGGCAGCGGAGGACTCTTCGGATGCCGATGGTTCGTCGGTGCTCATGGGCCAACTCTAGAGCGTGACGGCGTGCCTGACGGGAGCCGCTCCCTGAGCTGAGCGCGATATCGTCTTAAGTGCCGACGAACAGGAGAGTCATGACCGACGCCGAGGACCCCCGCGCCGAGCTTCTGCGCCTGCGCGGCACGATCGACAACATCGATGCCGCGCTCATCTACATGCTCGCCGAACGGTTCCGCGCGACGCAGCAGGTGGGCATCCTCAAGGCGGTGCACGAGATGCCGGCATCCGATCCGAAGCGCGAGGAGCAGCAGGTCGCGCGTCTGCGCGCGCTCGCCGAAGAGGCGAACCTGGATCCCGAGTTCGCCGAGAAGTGGTTCAACTTCGTCGTCGCCGAAGTCATCCGCCACCACACCGAGGCCAAAGAGGGACGCTGACAGATGGCTCCGCCCGCGGTCGACGACGACAGTGAGCGCTTCAGGCTCGGGATCATCGGCCACGGCACGTGGTCATCGGCTCACTACGTCCCCGGCGCCCTGCGGCTGAGCGATGTCGACCTCGTCGCGGTGTGCGGCCGCGACGCCGCGCGCGCAGCCGAGTTCGCCGCAGCGCACGGCATCCCGAATTCCTACGATTCGGTCGAGCGGATGCTGGCGGCAGAAGAACTCGACGGCGTGATCATCGCGACCCCTCCGCCCGAGCACGAGGCGGCGGCGCTCGCGATCGCCGGCACGCGGATCGCCGTCCTCTGTGAGAAGCCGCTCGCGCCGGAGTCTGACGGCGCTCGCCGCATCCGTGACCTGCTCGCAGACCGGCCAGCGCTCACCGGGTTCACGCTGCGGTGGCATCCGCTGTTCCAGCAGTTGTATGAGGCGGTCAGATCAGAGGCCGCCGGCACCGTGCGCCACGTGCGCATCCGCTACGTGCAGTCCTCGGCTGCGACCCCGGCGCGGGAGTGGGACTGGCACTTCGATGCCGCCGATGAGCCGCTCGGCGTGGTGTCCGATCTGGGCCCCCATGCGATCGACCTGGTGCGATGGATGGTCGGAGACGTGACGCAGGTCACCGCCTTCGCCCGCACCACGATCCCCGAACGCGTCGACCGCACCGGCGTACTTCGCGACGTCACCAATCATGATGATGCGGATGTTCATCTGCTCTCGGCTACCGGCGTGAGCGTCGCGCTCACGATCAGTCGCGTCGCACCGGATGCCGGGGTGCCGCACGGGATCACGATCGACGTTCTCGGCAGCGAGGGGTGGATCCGCGCGGACTCCAACGAACCCGATGTCGTCATCGGCACAGCATCCGGCACTCGGCGACGCGCGGTACCGGTGACGCGGTTGGTCGAGGGGGCGGCGACGCAGGTCGGGGACTTCGTCCGCGTCTCGCGCGGCGCATCCGCCGAGGGGCTGCCGAGCATCGACGACGGGCTTCAGGCCCAGCTCGTGATCGACGCCATCGCCCGGTCGCTCGACCAGCGCGAGACCGTCACCGTCAGAGAGTGATGACCCTGCCGCGCACGAGGCCTTCCACAGCGAGCGTGTAGGCGCGGCCGATCTCGGCATCCGTCACCGGACGCTGGCCGGCGAACAGCGCGTGGTGACCGGGGGAGTTCTCCAGCACGTTCGGCGAGACGGCATTGATGCGGATGCCGCGGGGCGCCTCTGCGGCGGCAGTGATGACGTACGACTCCAGTGCGCCGTTGGCGACCGCCGCAGCGGTACCGGTCGAGATCGGCTCACGGGCGAGCACGCCGCTCGTGACGGTGATCGAGCCGCCGTCGCGCACGTGGTCGAGCGCCACCCTGGCGACATCGATCTGCGACAGCGCCTTGCCGGTGAACGCAGCGAGGTAGTCGTCGCGGGTCAGCTCGGTCAGGTGCGCGAACGGCACGGATCCGGATGCCACGATCACAGCATCCAGATCGCCGACCCGGTCGAACAGCGAGCGCACCGACGCCGGGTCTGTGGTGTCGACGGTCCACTCGCTGCCGCGCGAGGCGCGCAGCACGTCGTGCCCGTTCGATTCGAGTGTCTGGGCGACGACGCCGCCGATGTGTCCAGTTGCTCCGATGACCAGGATGCGCATGGGGTCGATCCTATCCGCGCTCCCCTGCTACTTCGATGTTCCCTGCGATACCGACCCCTGCAGCTGACGCTGGAAGAAGATGTACACGATCAGCACCGGGACGATCGTGATGATCACGGCGGCGAACATCTCACCGAAGTCCAGTGCATAGCCCGCTGACGAGGCATAGGACGCCATTCCCTGGGAGAGGACGTAGTTGCTCTTGTCGGTGTTCAACGAGATCGGCAGCAGGAACTGGTTCCACAGCCCGAGGAAGTTCATGATCGCCACCGCGGCCATGCCCGGCTTCGCCATCGGGAGCATCACCTGGAAGAAGGTGCGCCACTCGCTCGCTCCGTCGACGTACGCCGCCTCCTGGATCTCATAGGGCAGCGACTTGAAGAACGAGAACAGGAAGAACACCGTGAACGGCAGCGCGAACGCGACGTAGGTGATGATCAGTCCCGGCAGCGTGTTCAGCAGGCTCATGCCCTGCAGGATGAAGAACAGCGGCACGATCGCGAGGAACACCGGAAAGGTGAGTCCGGCGAGCACCAGATAGTAGATCACTCGGCTGCCAGGCACCGAGAATCGCGCCAGCACGTACGCGCACATGGCACCCAGCACCATGACCAGCACGAGCGAGACGCCGACGACGATGACGGTGTTGATGAACATGCCGCCGAAGTTGTTGCCGATCCAGGCGCTGACGTAGTTGTCGAAGTTCCAGTTCTCGGGAAGGCCGAACGGCGACGCGAAAATCTCCTTCGTCGTCTTGAACGAGCCGATCAGCGTCCACAGCATCGGCAGGATGACCACGATCGCCCAGATCGCGAGGACGATGTGGGATGCACCGCCGACGGCCTTGTCGCTCGTGGTGGACTTGGTTGCGGTCGGGCGCGCGCCCGCCTTCGGATCTATCGTCACCGCGGCTCGCGTATCCAGGCTCATGCGCGTCCTCCCTCATCCTTGCCGCCGACGAGGCGGAACACACTGATCACGATCGCGGCGAACAGCAGGGTGATCACGGCGAGCACGACGCCCATGGCGCTCGCCATGCCGAACTGCCCCTTCTCGAAGGCGGTTCGGAACAGGTACTGGCTCATCACCAGGGTGCTGTTGCCCGGACCGCCGGTGGAGTTCAGACCCGCCATGTAGACGAAGGCGTCGAGAGCGAGGATGCCGAGGTAGATGTACGCGGTCTGCACGTTGTCGCGGATCTGCGGGAGCACGATCGAGATGACGGTGCGGAACCGGCCTGCGCCGTCGATGCGCGCAGCCTCGAGGGTCTCCCCGGGGATGCCCTTGATGGCCGCTATGAACAGCACCATGTAGAAGCCGACCATGCTCCACACGATCACGAAGATCGTCGCGCCCATGGCTGTGCGCGCATCGCCGAGCCATGCGAATTCGTTCGTGTCGATGCCGACCACCCCGAGGATGCCGTTGAGCAGTCCGCTGGGCGTATAGATCATGTTCCACAGGATCGCGATCACGATCGCGGGGATCACGTACGGGAAGAACGACACGACGCGGTAGAAGCTCGATCCCTTCAGCCCTCGCACCTGGCCGTGGCTCGGGCCGCCGACGGTGATCATGCTCGCGAAGACCAGGGCGATCACGATCGTGATCAGCGGAACGACGATCGCCAGTAGGACGTTGTTGCCCATGGCCTGCAGGAACGTCGCGTCCTGGAACAGCCTGACGAAGTTCTCGACGCCGACGAAGTCCATGTCCGGCGAGAAGCCGGTCCAGTTCGTCATCGCGTAGTACACGGCCTGCACGAACGGCGAGATGACGAAGATCAGGAAGATCGCCACCGGGAGTCCGAGGAAGACGAGCAGGAACGAGACGTAGTCGAACGACATCCGCCGTCGAAGGCCCGCACGGGGCGCCTTGCGGCGTCCCGTGCGGGCGGTGACGACGGTGCTGGTGTCCAGCGCCGTGTCGAGGCCAGGAGCGCTGAGGCTCATTCGATCTCGATCTTCTCGATGGAGCTGTCGTTGCGGATCTTGTCGGTCAGGTCCTGCAGCTGCTTCGTGATCTCCTCGACCGTCATCTTGCCGTCGAGGAACGAGTTCCAGATCGGCAGCTGGTCGGAGTTCATGCCGTACAGGTTGAACGACTTGATCGTGAACATCCCGGTGCCGGCCGCGGCGATCATTTCGACCTGCGACACCAGTGCGGTCGAGCCGAATCCGTCTTCGGGGACGATGTCCTTGACGACGGTCGGCGCGAGCTTCTCCTTCGAGAACGCGGATGCCGCCTCCTTCGAGAGCATCGTGCGCAGCAGCTCCTTGCCGCCGGCCGGGTTCTTGGCCTTCGACGGCACGATGAACGGCTCGCCGGCCTCAGCGCGCATGTAGCCTTCGGGCGTTGTGGCCTTGTCGTCGAGCGGCATCTCCCGCACGCCCATCATCTGGAAGTTGTCGGCGGTCGTCTTCTTCATCTCGTTCTCGATCCACGACCCTGATGGGTACAGCAGCGCCTCCTGGTCGAGGCTCCACTGCGCCTGCGCCTCGGTGAACTGCGTTCCGCCGCCGCCCGGCTTGACGTAGCCGGCGGCGATCAGGTCGTGCAGGATCGTGAGGATCGACTGGAGCGTCGGGTGCGACCAGCATCCCTCCTCGAGGTTCTCCAGCGGCAGGCGCACCTCGTCGCCGGACTGGATGACGGCGGAGTCGACGACGAAGGTCTGGTAGTACGTCGAGGCCTCCTTGCCCCAGAGGAACAGGTACTTGTCCTTCTCCTTGGCGGCTTCGCCGAGTGCCATCAGGTCCTGCCAGGTCGTCGGCGGCTCCCAGCCGTTCTCCTCGAACAGGCTGCCCGAGTACCAGACGCCGTACGTGGTGAACACGTAGTTGATCGCCGCGAACTTGTCGCCGAAGGTGCCTGGTGCCTTGACGCCGTCGAAGAGCGTGTCGGCGATCTTCTTGCCCTCGAGGTTGTCCGACTCGAGCACGTCGCTGAGGTCTTCGAGCTGCTCGAGGATCGTGTTCCAGCCGATCGAGTTGGCGCCGGAGTTGTCGACGAGGTCCGGCGGGTTGCCGCCGACGAACCGGGGCTGAAGCTCCTGGGCGATCTTGGTGGATGCGGCGACCGTGATGCTGACGCCCTCCAGGCCCTTGTTGCCCTCCATGATCTTCGCGGCGTTCTCGACGTAGTCCACGCCGTAGCCGCCGTCGAAGACGACCGCGTCGACTTTGGTGTTCGCCGCGACGCCGAACGGGTTGTCAGAGGTGGCCTCGCCAGCGGGGCCCGCGTCTGCGCCGCCCCCTCCAGGAGCGGCGCAGGATGCCAGCGACATGCCGAACGGAAGCAGCAGCGCCGTCGCTGTCACTCCCCTGAGCAGATTGCGGCGGCTGATGGACGTTTCTGTGAGTGCCATCTTCGTACCTTTCGTTGTGTGGTGATAGGAGTTCTGGTCAGCGGGCCCTGGGGTCAGGCGCCCCGGCGGATCCGGCCGAGGTAGCGGTCCTCGAGAACGGAGTTGTGCTCGTCGCCGCCGGGGATGTTGGCGGAGATGTACATCGGGGGCGTATCGCCGCGATCGGCGATGGTGCGTGCCACGCCGAGCGTGAGCAGCTGCGCGATGAACGCGGCGGTGATCGACGAGATCGCACCGGCGCCGATGCCTCCCGAGACCTCGAGGGTCGTATCGCCGTACGGAGCGAGGTTGTCGATGACCACGTCGGCGACATCCGCGAGGCGCTTGCCCGACGGATGCTTCGGCTCGACTCGCATCGTGTGCTCGAGGCTCGTCACGGCGATCACACTGTGGCCGTGCTCCTTGGCCCACAGTGCAGTGCCGACGATCGAGCCGTTGACGCCGGAGTTCGAGGCGATCATGAAGACGTCTCCCTCGCCGACCGGCACGGTCGACATCAGCTCGTCGACGACCCATGGCTCGCGCTCGAGTGCGCTCGTCAGCACGTCGACGCCGCGGTCCCCGTGCATCACCAGGTCACGGAGGGCGAACTTGTTGGTGGGAATGAGGCCGCCGGCCCGGCCGGAGATCTCCATCGCGAACGCCTCGGAGTGACCGGTGCCGAACGCGTGGATCACGCCTCCGGCATCCAGCGCTCCGACCAGCAGCTCGATCGCAGGATCGAGGGCGCCGCCGTCGGCATCCGCGGTCAGGCGGGTCAGGCGATCATTCGCCTCTCGGAACAGATCTGATGCCATAGCGGTCAACTGGCCACCTCCTGGTCTGGGGTCGGATCCTGGTCTGGGGTCGGATCCTGGTCGTACTCGGAGAGGGTGCTCGGCGTGCGAGGTCTGCGGTGCGAGGAGACCGCGGCGGTCGTGGCCGCAAGCCGCTGCGTGGCGGGCTCGAACATCTGCTGAGCGATGAGCAGATACAGCAGGTCGATCACGAACAGCTGCGAGTGCTTCACCGACATGTCATCGGGGCGCAGATAGCCGACGGGGGCGGCAGCGGTGATCGACACATCGGCGACCTCGGCGATCCAGCTCTCGTCGTCGTGCGTGATCGCGACGGTGAGAGCCCCGGCTGCACTCGCCTGCGCGAGCATCTGCACGGTCTCGTTCGTCTGACCAGTGCTGGAGACTCCGATCGCCACCGACCTCTCGCCCTGCAGAACGGCGCTGGCGAGGCCGTCGTGCACGTCCGACCAGGCGTGCGCGTTGATCCCGATCCGGTGCATCCTGCGCTGGAACTCGAAGGCGATTCCTGCGCTGCCCCCGAGGCCGTAGATGTCGACGTGGTCGCTGGCGGTGATCGCGCGGGCGACCTCGCCGACGGCATCCATGTCGATGCCGTCCCGCGTGTTCTCGAGGCCGCGGACGTGCACGTTCAGCAGCGTCCGCAGGATGGTCTCCGGAGAATCGGTCGGATTGAACTCGGCGCCGATGTCCATGCGCCAGGAACTGTCGGCCGAGAGGTGACCCTTCTCCGTCGCGATGGCGACGCGGAACTGCGGGTACCCGGTGAACCCCAGGGCGCGGCAGAATCTGGTGACGCTCGCCGGGGAGCTCCCGGCGAGTTCGGCGAGTTCGGTGATGGTCGATTCCACCGGCGCGGTGGGGTGCGAGATCAGCAGATCGGCGATCCGAGACAACGCCTCTGGCATCGCATCGCGATGTTCTGCTATCCGGCTGGCGATCGCACCATTGCCGGCTCTTGTACTGCGTGGCACCATTGCCCCCAGATACTCGACCGTGAAGAATCCGTTGCGTTGAAAACTATTCTCATAGCTCGAGAAGGTCAAGTTAGGGTGAATAACAAATGGGTCACGACGCGCTGATGCTCGGTGTGGATGCCGGCGGGACATCGACCAGGGCCGTACTCGTGACGGGTCAGTGCGAGTGCATCGGCTTCGGTGCCGGTGGCCGGGGGAATCCGATTTCCGCAGGGCCTGATGCCGCGGCAGACGGGGTGCTGGACGCGGTCTCCCGGGCGCTCGCACCGTCTGGTCGGACGCTGGCCGATGTCTCCGTGATCGTCGCCGCTATGGCGGGGCACACCGCGGGGAAAGAGGCGAACACCTGGCTCCTGGATCGGCTCGCCGTGGAAGGCTTCGCCGGCCGTCTCGTCTTCGAATCGGACATTCTGGCGATGTACTCCAGCGGCGCGGCCGAGGCCTTCGGGTACGCGGTCGTGGCCGGCACCGGGGCGTCGGCTGTACGGGTCTCCGGCGGCGTGGTCGAGGCGTCGTCCGATGGGCTGGGGTGGCTGCTCGGTGATCGCGGCAGCGGCTTCTGGATCGGGCACCGCGTGGTCAGAGCAGTCGTGCGGGATCTCGATCACTCAGGACCTGCGACGGAGTTGACCGGCGGCGTGCTGGATCAGCTCGGCATCGCGTCGGGCGCCGCCGCCGGAACGGGGCGATCGCGCTCCCTCGAGCAGGTTGTTCAGGCGCTGTACGCCATGCGCCCGATAGAGATCGCGGCGTTCGCACCGCTCGCCTTCATGCCCGGCGATGCCGTTGCCGAGAGCATCCTTCGCCGTGCGGGGGAGCATCTCGCTGATTCGCTCGTGGCCGTTCTGCGAGGCCCTGGTCCGCTCGTGGTCGGAGGCAGCGTGCTCTCTCGAGCTGGTCTCGTGCGGGATGCGTTCCTGGAGCGCCTCGGCGATGCCGCCGACGGCCTCGCGCCGCGTCCGGTGGCGGACGGCGTCGTCGGAGCAGGGCTGCTCGCGCTTCGCGCCGGCGGGGTGCAGATCTCGAGCGCCGCGCTGGAGCGGCTCAGCGAGACGCTCGCACGCTTTCGCTGAGCCGCAGGTCGTGCCGGTCGGCATCTACTCTGGAGGGGTGATCGTCCTTGCCGTCCTCCTGTTCATCAACGCCGCCTTCAATGCGATCGTGTGGCCGCAGTTCTACAAGCGGGTCGCGCGCGACCCGCGGGCGCGGGATGCCGAGGGGCGGGCCACCGCGTTCCTCACGGTGCACACGATCCTGATCGCGCTGGCACTGGCGCTCGCGGCCGCGTCGGTGATCGCCGGGATCGCCGCACTGACGGGCGCGCTGTAGCCGCGGCATCCCGCGATCCTCAGCCCGCGTTTCATATACCGCGCCGGAGTCAGGGGCGTGCGACCGGCTGCTGCAGTTCGGTGACCCAGTCGGACTGATCGTCTGAGACAGCGCGCACATACAGTTCGCGACACGGACCGGACGGCACGAACCCGCGCGCCAGGATCTCGGCGTGGATCGCCTGCCAACTGGAGGCGATTCCTGCCATCGATCCCAGGTGGATGCCGCACACCGCGGTATCCACTGCGGCGAGGTCGACGATCTCGAAGCCGTCGCGCGCCGGACCTGCATACTCGTACCCGACGGTGATCGCGAGGCCCTGTTCGCCGTGGTCGTACTGGGCGATCGGCGTCTCCAGAACGCCCTGCTCGCCACCGATGACATCGGCGATCGTATCGAACGCTGGCCCGACGACACCAGCGACCTCGGGCTGCGACGCCACGACAGCACTGCGAGCGGCGAGGCGGACGGCGGGCAGTGGCTTCTCGATGATCTCGATCTGGGACATCTGATTCTCCTTCTCTATGAGGTGGAGTCTCCGCTCGACGTCGACGAGTCGTCCGGC
>Ga0308157_10010452_pt1 | contig 10061 bp, 15 predicted proteins | sample PhyBR1_FD_201035 | JGI IMG/M metagenome (GOLD analysis project Ga0308157, IMG submission 201035) | Phyllosphere microbial communities from UC Gill Tract Community Farm, Albany, California, United States - DLSLB.R1 | ecosystem: Host-associated > Plants > Phyllosphere > Unclassified | place: USA... | reverse complement strand
AGCTGCGTAAGGCCAAGGAGGAGCTTTTCAACCTCCGTTTCCAGTCGGCCACCGGCCAGCTGGAGAGCCACGGCCGCATCCGCGCCGTCAAGCGCGACATCGCGCGCCTGTACACCGTGATCCGCGAACGCGAGCTGGGCATCCGTGCGACGCCTGCTCCCGTCGAGGCTCCGGCCAAGAAGGCGTCCAAGTCGAAGGCGAAGAAGTCCGAGGATGCCTCGGCTGACGCCGAAGGGAAGGCTGAGTAATGGCCACCAAGAAGGAAGCGGAAGCTCCCGTCTCGCACGACGTGCGCGACGAGAACGCTCGCGGTTACCGCAAGACGCAGCGTGGTTACGTCGTCAGCGACAAGATGGACAAGACCATCGTCGTCGAGGTCGAGGACCGCGTGAAGCACCCGCTCTACGGCAAGGTCATCCGCCGTACCGAGAAGCGCAAGGTGCACGACGAGACCAACTCGGCGGGCATCGGCGACCTCGTTGTCATCAGTGAGACCCGTCCGCTCAGCGCCACCAAGCGCTGGCGTCTGGTCGAGATCGTCGAGAAGGCCAAGTAAGCCTCCGGCTTACTGAAGGAGTAATAGTGATTCAGCAGGAATCCCGCCTCAAGGTCGCCGACAACACCGGCGCGAAGGAGCTGCTCACGATCCGCGTCCTCGGTGGCTCACGCCGTCGTTACGCAGGTCTGGGTGACACCATCGTCGCCACGGTCAAGGACGCGATCCCGGGCGGCAACGTCAAGAAGGGCGACGTCGTCAAGGCGGTCATCGTCCGCACCAAGAAGGAAGTCCGTCGTCCGGACGGCTCCTACATCAAGTTCGACGAGAACGCCGCCGTCATCCTGAAGACCGACGGGGAGCCCCGTGGCACCCGTATCTTCGGACCGGTCGGTCGTGAGCTTCGCGACAAGAAGTTCATGAAGATCGTCTCGCTCGCGCCGGAGGTTATCTGATCATGGCGAAAATCAAGAAGGGCGACCTGGTTCAGGTCATCTCGGGCGCCAAGCCCGAGCGCGGCGGCGACCGCGGCAAGCAGGGCAAGGTCCTCGAGGTCCTCGCTGAGCGCAACCGCGTCATCGTCGAGGGCGTGAACTACGTCACCAAGCACACCCGCGTCGGCCAGACGCAGCGTGGCACCAAGACGGGCGGCATCGAGACCATCGAAGCCCCCATCCACATCTCGAACGTCGCAGTCGTAGACCCCGAGACCAAGAAGCCGACCCGTGTCGGTCACCGGGTCGAGGAGCAGACCAAGGACGGCGTCAAGCGCACCGTCCGCGTGCGTTACGCGAAGAAGAGCGGTAAGGACCTCTGATGAGCACCGACACTGCCGCGCAGGCTGGCAAGATCCAGCCGCGCCTGAAGCAGAAGTACAAGGCCGAGATCCAGCAGAAGCTGCAGGACGAGTTCGGCTACAAGAACGTGATGCAGATCCCCGGCCTCGTCAAGGTCGTCGTCAACACCGGTGTCGGTGAGGCGGCTCGCGACAGCAAGGTGATCGATGGCGCGGTCGAGGACCTCACCAAGATCACCGGCCAGAAGCCGATCGTCACGAAGGCCCGCAAGTCCATCGCGCAGTTCAAGCTGCGTGAGGGTCAGGCCATCGGCGCGCACGTCACCCTCCGTGGTGACCGCGCGTGGGAGTTCGTCGACCGCCTCGTGTCGCTCGCACTGCCCCGCATCCGCGACTTCCGCGGTCTGTCGGGCAAGCAGTTCGACGGCAACGGCAACTACACGTTCGGTCTCCAGGAGCAGAGCGTGTTCCACGAGATCGACCAGGACAAGATCGACCGCGTCCGTGGATTCGACATCACTGTCGTGACCACGGCGAAGACGGACGACGAGGGTCGCGCTCTGCTGCGTCACCTCGGATTCCCCTTCACGGCCGACGACGCCAAGGCGTGATGCTCGGAACCCCCGTCCGGTCGGGCGGGGGTTCCGCATGCGCTTACAATTGAAGATTGCGAATCATAGAAGGTCGTCTGTCGTGTAACGGCAGCCGAAACCTCATGAACAAAGGAAAACACCCATGACAATGACAGACCCGGTCGCAGACATGCTGACCCGTCTGCGCAACGCGAACTCGGCACACCACGATTCCGTGTCCCTGCCGTCGAGCAAGCTCAAGACGCACATCGCCGACATCCTCCAGCAGGAGGGCTACATCTCCGGCTGGGAGGTCACCGACGCGCGCGTCGGCCAGAACCTCACTCTCACGCTGAAGTACGGCCCCAACCGGGAGCGTTCGATCGCGGGCATCAAGCGCGTGTCGAAGCCCGGTCTTCGTGTCTACGCGAAGTCCACCGAGCTGCCCACGGTCCTCGGCGGCCTCGGCGTGGCCATCCTGTCCACTTCCTCCGGTCTTCTCACCGACCGTCAGGCTGAGCAGAAGGGCGTGGGCGGAGAAGTTCTCGCCTACGTGTGGTAATTCGAAATGTCGCGTATTGGACGACTTCCCATCTCGATCCCCTCGGACGTGACCATCTCGGTCGACGGCCGTGCGGTCGCGGTGAAGGGCCCCAAGGGTGAACTCACCCTGAACGTGGCCAGCCCCATCGACGTCGCGATCGAGGACAACCAGGTGGTTGTCACCCGTCCCGACGACGAGCGCGAGTCCCGGTCGCTTCACGGCCTGACCCGCACGCTCATCAACAACAACATCATCGGCGTGACCCAGGGCTACACCAAGGGTCTTGAGGTCGTCGGCACCGGTTACCGCGTGCAGCAGAAGGGCAGCTCGGTCGAGTTCGCCCTCGGCTTCTCGCACCCCGTGCTGGTCGACCCGCCGGCCGGTATCACTTTCACGGTCGAGGGCAACAACAAGCTCACCGTGAGTGGCATCGACAAGCAGGCTGTCGGCGAGGCAGCTGCCAACATCCGCAAGATCCGCAAGCCCGAGCCGTACAAGGGCAAGGGCGTGCGCTACGCCGGCGAGAACGTGCGTCGCAAGGCCGGAAAGAGTGGTAAGTAACCATGGCTCTCAAGTCAAAGTCTGACGCCCGCGCGCGTCGTCACGCACGCCTTCGCAAGAAGGTCATCGGCACCGAGGCGCGTCCGCGTCTGGTCGTCAACCGTTCGGCCCGCCACGTCTTCGTCCAGCTGGTCGACGACAGCAAGGGCCACACCGTCGCCTCGGCGTCCACGCTCGAGACCGAGCTGCGCTCGTTCGACGGTGACAAGACCGCCAAGGCACGCAAGGTCGGCGAGCTCGTCGCCGAGCGTGCGAAGGCAGTCGGCGTCACCGAGGTCGTCTTCGACCGCGGTGGCAACCGCTACGCAGGCCGCGTCGCGGCCATCGCCGACGGCGCCCGTGAAGGGGGGCTGGCACTGTGAGTGACAACAAGGAGAACGAAGTGACCGAAACGGCTGCTGCTGCTCCCGAGACGGCCGCTGCCTCGACCACTGAGGCAGCTGAGCCCGCTCGCGATCAGCGCGAAGGCCGCCGCGGCGGCCGTGACCGAGGCCAGGGTGGCCGTGACCGCAACTCGCGCGATCGTGGCGACAACCAGTTCCTGGAGCGCGTCGTCACCATCAACCGCGTGTCGAAGGTCGTGAAGGGTGGACGTCGGTTCAGCTTCACAGCCCTCGTGGTCGTCGGTGACGGCAACGGACTCGTCGGTGTCGGCTACGGCAAGGCCCGCGAAGTGCCCCTGGCGATCTCCAAGGGCGTCGAAGAGGCCAAGCGCAACTTCTTCCGCGTGCCGCGCGTCGGAACCACGGTTCCGCACCCGGTGCAGGGCGAAGCTGCCGCCGGTGTCGTGCTTCTGCGTCCGGCTGCCGCCGGTACCGGTGTGATCGCCGGTGGACCAGTGCGCGCCGTCCTCGAGTGCGCCGGCATCCACGATGTCCTCTCGAAGTCGCTCGGCTCGTCGAACACGATCAACATCGTGCACGCGACCGTCGCGGCGCTCAAGAGCCTCGAAGAGCCTCGTGCAGTCGCGGCTCGTCGCGGCCTCGAGTACGACGCCGTCGTTCCGGACATCATCATCCGCAACGAGGCAAAGGCCGCCGCTGCGGCCGCAGCGAAGGTAGGTGCCTGATGGCTGCCCGTCTGAAGGTGACCCAGATCAAGTCCAAGGTGAGCGAGAAGCAGTATCAGCGTGACACGCTGCGCAGCCTCGGTCTGAAGCGGATCGGCGACAGCACCGTCCGCCCCGACGACGCGCAGACGCGCGGTTACGTCAAGACCGTCGCACACCTCGTCAAGGTTGAGGAGATCGACTAATGGCTGAGAAGAACGACGCCGTCGAGGCCGAGAAGGCCCCGAAGAAGGCCGCCGCTCCCAAGGCTGCTGCCGCCAAGAAGGCTCCGGCCAAGGCCGCCGCCGACAAGGCTCCGGCCAAGGCCGCAGCCTCGAAGGCAGCGGACAAGCCGGCTGCGAAGAAGCCGGCTGCCAAGAAGGCAGCGCCGAAGGCGGATGCTCCGGCATCCCGCCCCGGTGTGCTCAAGGTGCACCACCTGCGTCCGGTTCCCGGCGCCAACACCGCGAAGACCCGTGTCGGTCGCGGTGAGGGCTCCAAGGGTAAGACCGCGGGTCGTGGCACCAAGGGCACCAAGGCCCGCAACACCGTTCGCGTCGGCTTCGAGGGTGGGCAGATGCCTCTGCACATGCGCACCCCGAAGCTGCGCGGGTTCAAGAACCCGTTCCGCGTCGAGTACCAGGTCGTGAACCTGGAGAAGCTCGCGGAGCTGTACCCGTCCGGTGGCGACGTCACCGTGGGCGACCTGGTCGCCAAGGGTGCTGTTCGCAAGAACGAGAAGGTCAAGGTTCTCGGAAACGGCGACATCGCCGTGAAGCTCACCGTCTCGGTCGACAAGGTCTCGGGTTCTGCCGAGCAGAAGATCGTGGCTGCGGGCGGATCCGTCAAGTAACCACTGCGCAAGAGGGGCCGGAGATTCTCCGGCCCCTCTCGTGCGTTACCCTGGTCTTTCAGCCTTTCCTCCGCGGAACGGCAACCTTTCAGGAGGAACGCCCTTGTTTAGCGCTATCGCGCGGATCTTCCGCACGCCCGACCTGCGTCGGAAGATCGGTTTCACTTTGGCGATCATCGCCATCTACCGGCTCGGATCGCATGTGCCGGCCCCGTTCGTGCATTTCCCGAACGTCGAGGAGTGCCTGCGTCTGAACGCCGGCACAGAGGGCCTGCTGAGCCTCGTCAACCTGTTCTCCGGCGGCGCGCTGCTGCAGCTGTCGATCTTCGCGCTGGGCGTCATGCCGTACATCACCGCGACGATCATCACGCAGCTCCTGCGCGTGGTCATCCCGCACTTCGAGGCGCTGCACAAGGAAGGCCAGGCCGGCCAGGCACGCCTGACCCAGTACACGCGTTACCTCACGATCGCTCTCGCACTGCTGCAGTCGACGACTCTCGTCACCGTGGCACGCAGCGGTCAGCTGTTCGGCACCACCGACATCGCCGCATGTCAGCAGTTGCTGACCAATGACGTCTGGTGGGCGCAGCTGCTCATCATCATCGCGATGACCGCCGGCACCGGCCTCATCATGTGGTTCGCCGAGCTCGTCACCGAGCGCGGCATCGGCAACGGTATGTCGCTGCTCATCTTCACCTCGATCGCTGCGACCTTCCCCGCGGCCATGTGGGCGATCTTCGAGTCCAACGGCCTGGAAGTGTTCCTGCTGGTACTCGCCGTCGGCGTCGTCGTCACCGGCCTCGTCGTCTTCGTAGAGCAGTCTCAGCGGCGCATCCCCGTGCAGTACGCCAAGCGCATGGTCGGACGACGCACTTACGGCGGCACGAACACGTACATCCCGATCAAGGTCAACATGGCCGGCGTGATCCCGATCATCTTCGCGTCGTCGCTGCTGTATATCCCGATGCTCATCGCGCAGTTCAACACCCCGCAGGACGGCTCGGAGCCGGCCGCGTGGGTCGTGTGGATCTCGCAGAACTTCACGACAGGCGACCAGCCGCTCTACATGGCTGCGTACTTCCTGCTGATCATCGGCTTCACGTACTTCTACGTCGCGATCACGTTCAACCCGGTCGAGGTCGCCGACAACATGAAGAAGTACGGCGGATTCATCCCCGGCATCCGTGCCGGCCGTCCGACCGCCGAGTACCTGGACTTCGTGCTCACCCGCATCACGTTCCCCGGGTCGATCTACCTCGGTCTGATCGCACTCATCCCGTTGATCGCTCTGGCCACCGTCGGCGCCAACCAGAACTTCCCGTTCGGCGGCGCCTCGATCCTCATCATCGTGGGTGTGGGGCTGGAGACCGTCAAGCAGATCGACGCTCAGCTCCAGCAGCGCCATTACGAAGGGCTTCTCCGTTGACAGCATCCGCTCGAATTCTCATCGTCGGCCCCCAGGGCTCAGGCAAGGGCACGCAGGGCGTGCGCATCGCAGAGGCGTTCGATGTCCCGGTGGTCTCCACCGGTGACATCTTCCGTGCGAACATCAAGGGCGGCACCGCCCTCGGAGCGCAGGTCAGCGAGATCACCGCTCGCGGCGACCTCGTGCCGGATGAGCTGACGAGCGAGATCGTGCGCGATCGGCTTTCCCAGGACGACGCGGCGTCGGGCTTCGTGCTCGACGGCTACCCGCGCAACGCCGTGCAGGTCGGTCACCTCGACACGTTCCTCGGCGACCGCGGCGAGTCGCTGGATGCGGTGATCCTGCTGGATGTCCCCCGCGAGGAGAGCATCGGACGCCTGCAGCTGCGCGCGCACGAGCAGGGCCGGGCGGATGACACCGTCGAAGGCATCGCGCACCGCCTGGACATCTACGAGAAGGAGACGGCTCCGATCCTCGACGTGTACGGCGAGCGGGGCATCGTCGACCGGATCGACGGTGTCGGATCGCTCGACGAGATCACGGAGCGCATCTTCGCTGCACTGGCCGCCCGCGGCCTCGCCGTCGCTGTCTGATCGCCTGACCGCCATGTTCCGCCGATCCATCTACAAGACGCCTGCGCAGTTGCAGGCCATGGTCGAGCCGGGGCTCATCACCGCTGCGGCGCTCGACGCCGTACGACCGTTGATCCGGGCCGGTGTCACGACGCTTGAGCTCGACACGATCGCGAACCGCACCATCCGTGCGCGCGGGGCGGAGTCCAACTTCCAGCTGGTCCGCGGGTACCACCACACGGTCTGCGTGTCGGTGAATCACGAGGTGGTGCACGGCATCCCCGGTGATCGCGTGCTGCAGGCCGGCGACATCGTGTCGGTCGACTGCGGAGCGCAGTTCCAGGGCTGGAACGGCGACAGCGCCATCACGGTGGTAGTTCCGGACGAGACCCGTCCCTCCCTGGTCGCGATGCGCGAAGAGTTGTCCCGCGTGACCGAGGGGTCGATGTGGGCGGGCATCGCCGCCATGGCGACCGCTGGGAGCATCGGCGAGATCGGCGCGGCAATCCAGGGGTACATCGAGGCGCAGGGCGACTCGGAGGTCTCGGGGGAGACCTACGGCATCCTGCGCGAGTACGTCGGCCACGGCATCGGACGCAAGATGCACGAGGCGCCGAGCGTCTTCAACTACCGCACGCCCGACCCCGGGCCGGACGTCAAGCCCGGACTGGTGCTGGCGATCGAGCCCATGGTCACAGCCGGCGGCGAGGCGACGTACATCGAGGACGACGACTGGACCGTCTCGACCGTCGACGGCAGTGACGGCTCGCACTGGGAGCACAGCGTCGCCCGCCACGCGGACGGCATCTGGGTGCTGACGGCGCCCGACGGCGGCGCTGCGGGCCTCGCCCCCTTCGGCGTGACCCCCACGCCCCTGGCGTAGCCCCCGCCCCGCCCGGGCCGATTTCGCCGAGACCGAGTTGGCGGCGCGAAACCGAGCCGCGTGAACTCGGTCTCACACTGAAGACTCGGTTTCGTGGGCGAACTCGGCGCGAGTAACTCTGCCTGCACGCAATCGCAGGCGGGCGAGTTGTGCAGAGGTGCCGGGTTGGCGGCCAATGGCAGGGATGCCGCGCATCCAAGCTGTGCGCATGGCATACACGCTGTCCGGTCGTGCACAACTACTCTCCCCGCTGCCGCTCTACACCCGTGAAGACGCGAGGATGCTCGGTCTTCGACTGGAGGCGCCGCGGTGGCATCGCGTACGCAAGGGTGTGCACGTCGACAAGAAGCAGTACCTGGCGCTCAACGACTGGCAGAAGTACGCGGTCTGCGTGCACGCGTACCTTCGCCTCCATCCGGATGCCATCCTCTGCCTGGAGTCGGCGGGAGTGATCCACGGTCTTCCGCAGTTCGGCGAGGGCAGGTTCATCCATGTCTATGACCCGCGGGCCATGGCATCGCAGCGTTACGGCGATATCAGGGTGCACACCAGCCGAGACCCACGCCGGGTGGTTCGGATCGGTGCCACCCTTGTCACATCGCTGCTCGACACCGTGGTCGACCTGGCGCGGGTGATGAACCCCGCGGATGCTCTGGCCGTCGCCGATGCGTCGATCTCGGCGGTTCAGGGCGGATCGCTGCGTCTGGATGCTCTGATCGAACGTGGCCGCGAGCTCGAGGATCCGCGTGGCCGCGCAAGGATGCGGTGGGTCTGGGGCCACGCGAATGCATTGTCCGAGTCGCCCGCGGAGAGCATCAGCCGCGCTGTCATCATGTGGAGCGGGTATGAGATGCCCGAACTGCAGCGCGAATTCCGCTATGAGGGTCATGTCGACCGCTGCGACTTCTACTTCCGGTCGAACGGTGCGATCGGCGAAGCTGACGGATGGGGCAAGTACGAACTTGACGACCCGGCCGAGGCCGCCCGGCGTCTCAGGGACGAGAAGCGTCGGGAAGACAGGCTGCGTCGCCATCAGCATCCAGTCGGCCGCTGGGATCTCGGTGACGCGTGGAAGGTGAGTCCGCTCCGTGCCGCGCTGGACGGCGCAGGCGTGCGCATGGTCCGGCCGGCCGTACCGGCGATGCTCGCCACGCTCAGGGTCCGCTCGCGGGCAAAGCCATGGCGGCCTGCGACGCGCGAGACCGACCCAGCGGAATGAGACCGATGTGGGCCGGCTCGGTCTCGTGCCGCGAACTCGGTCTCGGCGAGCGGTAGGGGAGCGGAGGTGCGGGGCAAGGCGGGGGAGGGGCGCTCACAACGGGTGCATAGACTTTGCAGGGACGATAGAAGCGTCCCCCACAGCATTTTTCCGCGCCCGTGGCATCCAGCACCAGGAGAACGAACAGCAATGGCAGCAGCAAAGAGCAACACCAACTGGTTCGCGATCGGCATCTCGATCGCGGTCGTCGTCGTTCTCGTGGCGCTCGGCGCGCTCGTGGTCATCCTCAACAACCAGGCCAATGACCCAGGCACCGCGCCGCAGAGTGCGATCGTCAACGAGGAGACCGGGGCCATCGTGTTCGGCGACGGCGAGGACACCGTCGACACGTACGTCGACTTCATGTGCCCGATCTGCGGCGACTTCGAGCAGTCGTACGGCGAGCAGCTGCAGACGGCGGCGGCCAACGGCGACATCACGCTGAACATCCACCCCGTGTCGATCCTGAACCGGCTGTCGCAGAACACCGAGTTCTCCACCCGCGCCGGCAGCGCGATGTACTGCGTCGCCGCAGAAGCCCCTGACTCCACACTGGACTTCTTCAACTCGATGTTCGCGAACCAGCCTGAAGAGAACTCGGCAGGCCTCTCTGACGATGAGCTCGCCGCTCTGGCCGAAGAAGCCGGAGCAGGCGCCGCGGCCGAGTGCATCGCCGACGGCACCTACATGGACTTCGTCGATGCGCAGACGAACGCCCACGACATCGCGGGCACGCCGACCGTCGAAGTCAACGGCAAGCGCCTCGACCTGCAGGCGGGCGAGATCACCGAGATGGAGAAGCTGCTCGGCTGAGATCCGCCCCCACGCAGCTCAAGTTGCCGGATCGCATCCGGATCGATAAGATAGACCGTTGGTGCCTTGCGCCGTGCCTCGGCATGTCCGTCCGGTGCGTCACCACATCACTCATCCACCGCAGATCGACCGGTCTGCAGAAGCGTCAGCGAGGCTATGGCTAAGAAAGACGGTGTCATCGAGATCGAGGGCGTGATCTCCGAGGCTCTGCCCAACGCGATGTTCCGCGTTGAGCTCAG